>OGYM01000979.1_pt1 | contig 21504 bp, 22 predicted proteins | sample 1576491 | NCBI WGS metagenome assembly OGYM01 (sample SAMEA3541515, study PRJEB24748) | human gut metagenome | biome: human gut; feature: human-associated habitat; material: faeces | place: China | collected 2012 | reverse complement strand
GTTTGCTTATTACAAGAAAATGGCGCAGCGGCCTCCCGCAAGCAGCGCGCCTCTGGCGGCCGCCGCATCCACGCCGCTCGTGAGCAGCGACACGACGACTCCGCCGCCCCGCACTATCTCATACGCGAGCTTTCTGCCCATTTTCAGGCCGTACGCGCTGGCCTTGCGCGTCCCGATGACGGCGATTGCCGCCTCATCGTCCAGCGAGTGCAGCCGTCCCTTCAGATATATAACGACCGGCGGCGCGAAAATATTCTTCAGGCGCTGCGGATAGTCCGCGTCCTGCATCGTCACCGCCCGTATCCCCTGCCGCGCGCACGCGGCTAGTATTCTATCCGCGCAGCTTATATCCCGCTTTTCAAGAGTCTCGGCTTCCTTCTTCGACACGCCGGTCAGCGCCTCGAACTCCCCAGCCGGAGCATAGAATGCCTTCTCCGCGTCACTGTATTTATCTATCAGAGCCGCCTTGGCCTTCGGGCTGACGGCAGCCGCGGAAAGCCAAAGCCAATATTTTATTGCCGACATTCCAAGCTCCGCCCCCCTACGGTTTTCTTACAGGCTGCCCCTGCTCATTTCCCACATGATGACCGACGCCGCGACACCCGCGTTCAGCGATTCGCTGTCCGGCCGCATCGGGATTATCAGCTGCCCGTCGCAGATTGCGAGCAGCTCCGTGCTCAAGCCGTTTCCCTCGCTGCCTACCGCGACCGCGGCCTTATCCAGCGGTATCTCCCTGAAATCCCGCGCCGTCTCGCTCAGCGCCGCGCCGTACAGCGGCAGGCCGTTTTCATCCAGCGCCGCGCGCAGCTCCGCGAGCGGCAGCTCCAGCACGCGCTGGCGGAATATCGCGCCCATCGTGGCACGCACGGTTTTGGGATTATAGAGATCGGCGCACACGCCGGTGAGTATCACGGCGTCCACGCCGAAAGCGTTCGCCGTGCGGATGACCGTGCCAACGTTGCCGGGGTCCTGTACGCTCTCGAGAACGATGGCGTTTTTCAGCCGAGCCGCGCCGATCCTGCGCATGCGGACAGCGAACAGCGGCCCTGGGCTGTTCTTCAGCGGCGACGCGTAATCGAACAGCTCCGCCGGGGCAGCATACTCCTTCACCTCGGAAAGCCCTTTTACCTCCGCCGCCTGCTCCTTCCACAGCACGGAAACAATCTCCGCGCCAAAGGTGACGGCCTCGCGCAGGGTTTTTATCCCGTCGCACAGAAAAAGCCCCTGTTCGCGGCGGTACGCGCCGTCTGACGCAAGCGCCCTGACATGTGCGATATATGTATTCTTTCTTGAGCTTATGATTTCAATACTCATTAGTGCTTACCTATTATAATATAGATTCCGGAATTATATATTATCATAATCCCGCCCGTTTTCAAGCCCCGATTTCGCCAAAAATTACCTCTGTCTCGCCTTCGGTGCGCGAGCCGATGAGATAGACCTCCCCTCCGGCACATTCCACGAGCAGGAACGGCGGGCAGTTCGGGTCAAGGCACAGCTTGAGTCTGCCGTATTCCGCGGCGCTGAAATCGCCCTTCAGCAGGTTCTCCGCGCCGGTGCCGACTCTGCGGACAAGATGCTCCGGCAGCTCGTCGAGAAGCTCCGCGCTCTCGATATCCGCCCGCTCTATGCGGTACGCGCTCTTGTCCCCGCAATAAGCGACAAGCTCCGTATTCGTGAGTTCAAGCGATGTCGGCCGGTTCGTCACCGCGTCTATCAGCGCGCCGGTGAACGGCATCGCCAGCAGGATCAGCGCGGCCATGCCCGCAAGGACTCTGCCGCTGGGGCGCGCGAGATTGACGGTCGTACTGCTGCCGACGCGGCAGTTGACGACCGTGCGCGTATCGTGCGGGTCGTAATACACCACGCCGCCGAGCCACTTATCGTCCTCGTCGGCATACCAGCCCCTGCCGCTGCTCTCGGTGAGCCGCGCCTGCAGTTCGCGCGTTTTAAACTCGATGCGCAGCACCGCGATGACAACTATCGCCGACGCGAGCAAAATTCCAAGCAGCGACCGGACCGGATTGCCGTCTGACAGCCACACCGCGAGGCTCACGAGCGCAAGCCCGTATGCCGCGGCCAGCCATATCCGCTCCCAGCTGCGGCGGCGAATGCGCGTGAGGGTATTGGTGAGGTCGGTGTCCGCGTCCACAAGCTCCGCGCGGCGGCGGAACGCCCAGCGGAAGCAGGCAAGGCACGCAGCCGCGCCGACTGCATTGGCGGCGTATATCGCCCACATCACGCGCTCAGACACCAGCGGCAGCAGCGCAAGTGCTATCGCCGGAACAAAGCACCACGCCGATATGCCATGCGGCTCCTGAATGGCTTTCAGATCAACCGTGCGCGTGTCGCCGCGCTCCGCCGCCCAGCCGCGGCTGCGCTTGATGCGCTTCAGGTCGCGGTTGCAGCGCAGGTACGGTATATACGGGATCACGATGCAGACGTCCGCCCACGTGAGATACAGCGTCATAGAAAGGCTGACGCTGCGGATAAACACGCACGGCACGACCACGGCGGTCAGCACGGCGCAGACTATGCCCAGCTCCTTTTTGAATTTTGCGAGCCGCCGGCAGACCTCCGCGTCCTCGTGCGCCTCAAACGGCATCGTCACACCGACGGCGATATTTTTCGTGAACTTCGCCTCGCCGCCGAGCACTCTGTACATCAGATACGGCAGCCATATGAGACTGCCCCAGAGAATGATTCGCCAGATCATTTTGTCTCCTCCTTGTCCTTATCGCCGTAAAGCTTATCGCACAGCTCCAGCGCCTCGGCGCGGTCGAAGCCCGCAAGGCGCAGTTCCGAAAGGCTCAGTCTCAGCGCGGACAGCGTTTCCTCCGAAACGCCTCCCCGCTCCCCACGCGGCGCGACAGCCGCGCCGCTGCGCCGGTCGGTCGTAATATAGCCCTCCTGCTTCAGCAGCTGGTAGGCCTTGCTCACGGTCATGGTGTTTATGCCGCTCTCCTCAGCCAGCGCGCGCACCGTCGGCAGCTTCTCCCCCGGAGTCAGCCTGCCGTTTGCGATGCCGACGACTATTTGGTTGCGGAGCTGTATATACAGCGGCGTATCACTTGAAAAGTCGAAGGTCAAAAGCATATAAAACGCCTCCTTTGTATTATTTATAATAATACAAAGGAGGCAAAATGTCAATACCTATAAGCTGCGTATCATTCTTCTCTGCCGGGCTCCGCAGGCTTGTGCACCCATGTACGCTCGCTGATTATATAGCGCGGGCGCTGCTTCGTTTCAAGATATATTTTCCCGATGTACTCGCCTATGATGCCGAGGCAGATAAGCTGTACGCCGCTGACAAAGCAGATTATGCACGTCATGCTCGCCCAGCCCGCGACGGCCTTGCCCGCTATCGCCGTGATGAGCGCCCACAGCACGCCTATGAAGCTGATGAGCGCGACGGCTGCGCCGAAGCCGGTTATCATCCGCAGCGGCTTCACCGACAGGCTCGTGATGCCGTCGACCGCGAGAGCGATCATTTTTTTCAGCGGATAGTGGCTCTCGCCCGCGATGCGCTCCGCGCGGGAATAGCTGACGGTAGTGCTCTTGAAGCCGACCAGCGGCACAAGGCCGCGCAGGAACAGGTTGACCTCGCGGAAGTTTGCAAATTCCTTCAGTACACGCGCGCTGATGAGCCTGTAGTCCGCATGATTATACACGACCTCCGCGCCCATCGCGGAGAGGAATTTATAAAAGCTCTGCGCGGTGAAGCGCTTGAAGAAGGTGTCCGTCTCGCGGCTGGAGCGCACACCGTACACGACCTCACAGCCGTCGAGATACGCGTCGACCATCGCGTCCATGGCGTTGATGTCGTCCTGTCCGTCGCAGTCGATGGATATCGTGATGTCGCAGTGCTCGCGCGCCTCCATGAGTCCGGCAAGGACGGCGTTCTGGTGACCGCGGTTGCGGCTCTGGCTGATGCCGATATAGTGCTCGTCCCCTTTGGCAAGCTCCGAAATGATCTCCCACGTCCGGTCGCGGCTGCCGTCGTTGACGAACATGACCCGACTCTCGGGACTTATTTTACCCACAGCGGCAAGCTCGTTTATCTTTGTAAGGAACATCGGCGCCGTTATCGGCAGCACCGCCTCCTCATTGTAGCACGGCACGATTATATACAGTATGGCAGCCATGATAGCCTCCTGAAAATGTGATATTTTAATTATATTATCCCTCAAAAATATGTCAAGTCATGCACTGTAAACAAATATCGGCGGAGTGTTCCCGCCGATAGTGTTTATGCATTTTTATTCCAGAACCTCGGCCTCGATGCGCTTGCCCTTGAAGAGTTTGCCTATGAGCATCACGACCGCGAAGAACGCCAGATAGCCCAGCACCTGCTTATAGCCCTTGCCGACCCAGCAGCAATAGCACATGAACACGCAGCAGCACAGCCCAAGCATCGGCAGGACGTAGCGCTTTATGACACTGCCGCCCTTGTTCTTGACAATGAGCGCGATGAACATGGGGATATACATGGCATAGAGATTGATGATGCATATCTCGTCCGGCTCCCACGCTATCCACTGGCAGTCGTGCAGCCCGCCCATGAAGTCGGGGCCGTACATCCAGATAACCGCCGTCCATGCGTACCAGAAGCCGCCGAGCATCATGCCGATTATCGCCGACTTCATGGTGAAGCCGTTCTGATGGTCAATGTCGCCGTAGAACTCCGGGCGCGGCCCCATACCGCGCGCGGCGACGGAGTACATGCCGCGGCACGAGCCCATGATAAGGCCGTTCATGACGCCGAGGCAGCCGATGCTGATGAATGCATAGACGATGGTGCCGACGGTCTTGCCGAAGATGTTTGAAAACGCGATGCGCGGCAGCGACTCGCCCAGAGGCCACGTGCCGATGATGGTCTGCACATCGCCGACGCTGCTCATCGCAAATATGTACAGGCAGTAGAGCACGGTGCAGAACAGCGCGCCGAGAATGAGCGCGATGGGAAGATTGCGCTTCGCGTCATGCAGTTCGGAATTTATCGAGGTCGCGATTATCCAGCCCTCATACGCGAACGCGAAGGACGCGACACCGGCAAACACGCCCTGAAACGCGGTCGTCCCCTCAACGGCGGCGGCATATTCCGGAGTGTTGACATAGTCGAGCACGTTCGCGGTCGTGCCGTTGACCGCGCCGACGATGATGCCCACCACGGCCATAAGCAGCAGCGGGACGAGCTTTATGATGGTCATGCTGACCTGAAGCTTTCCCGCAAGCTTCGGGCTGATGGCGTTGATGCCGTAGCCTATCATCAGAAAGCCCGCGCCAAGGCCGAGCGCCTCGGAGCGCACCGTCCCCGTCACGAAGAAGTCGAGCGACTGTATGCCGCACAACTCAAGGAAGAACACCGCGGAGAAGAAGGCCAGCATCGCCGAAAGACATGGGTAATATATCGTGGTCATAAACCAGCCGACATAGTAGGAGTACGACGGCCCCAGAGCCACTTCGGCATAGTCCACCACGCCGTTCACCTTCTCGTACTTTGCGCCAAGCTCAGCGAATACCAGCGAACAGATTATGCATATCGCGCCGACGAGCGCAACCACGAGCACACCCTGAAGCATGTTGCCGTGCGTGAGCGCCAGAACCTTGCCGCCCTTGATAAACACGCCGGAGCCGATGACGATTCCGATGACCATGGATATCGCCGTGGGCAGGCCGTACCTTTTCTCCATTTTACTTCCCATAATCGCAACCCTCTTTATTAGTTTAGAACATCACCTTGATAAATGCTTTTCTCATCCATTTTAGCAGATTTTCGGATGTTGTCAATAAATATTTAAGAATTTGTATATTTATTAAGAATATGAAAGTTGCTTTTATACCGCTTATTCGCCGAGGAAGTCCGCAAGCTCCTGCACGGTCTTGAAGTAGAAATCGGAGTTCCGGCGCATGAAGTCCTCGATCTGCGGGACGTCATACGCCCAGCCGGCCGCGGCGAAGTCCACTCCGCAGGAATGAGCCATGTCAAAGCCGGGCTTCAGGTCGTCTATCATCAGCAGCTCCTCCGGCGCAAGCCCAAGCCGGCGCATTATCTCCTCCAGCGGCCACGGATTTGGCTTGCGGCGCTCGGGCGGCTGCTCCCAGCCGAACACCAGATCCGGCTCCGGCAGGCCGTTTTCCGCGTAGTCGCGGCGGATGTTCTCGTCGAAGGAGTGCGATACGACGCAGATGTACCCGCCCTCGGCCTTGTGACGGCACATAAGCTCGTTCATGCCGGGGTACGCGCTGGGGATGTGCTGCGCGACGTATTTTTTCCAGAACTCCGTCTCGTCCTGAAGTGCGGCGTCGTCCATGCCGTATTCGTTCTGGCACATCTGCATGAAACCGGGGTCGAAATTTTTCAGGAAATATTCCTCAAGCGTACAGTGCCTCCCTGGATAGTGCAGGCGCAGATACTGCTCGAAGCAGGGGTGGTGTATCGTGGCGGTGCTGTTGACGACGGTGTCGTCATGGTCGAAAACAAGGCATTTGTATCTCATGTCTACCTCTTATATTTTATTTTGATTTACGTCCAGTTTATCATATGTGGAAAAGAAAATCGACAGGTTTTTATAAAACCTGTCGATTTTGGAAAGGCTGGTCTAAACACTATGGGATTCTCCGTACTCCTCATATTCCGCCTCATATGAACCATCAACGATATGTGAGAAAACATGCTCTTCTTCCGCCGATGAGATATGCGCTGGGTTTGAAAGCATGGTATCCGTAAGGACGTCCTTCAGTCTCATACAGCATGGTTTGAAGGAAAGGAATGTTATGCCGCCGCCGACAATTCCGCCAACAACGGGAATCGCATTCTTGACGGTCTTTGCGAAAATCTCTTTGGTCAGCTTTACGCCGAACCATTTCAAAGTTGATTTCAGGATGGGATATAGTGTTCCCTTGGTCAGCGCCGCGGCGATTAGCTTTTTCTCAACGCCGACGGACAGGGCTTTTGCAAGCGCCTTGACAGCGTTGTTTGCACCGGCGACACCGTTCATTACCCCAAGGCAAACAACGATGCGGTTTATCGTCTCGCTGTCGAGGGATATTCCCTCCCCGTCGGAATCTATCTCCGGAAAGCCATAGAGGTATAGAAGCTTCTGAATCGCACGCAGGGTATAACCATAATACTGCACGACGTCGGCAGGGATAGTCGCCGCCATTGCGGCACCGCCGGGTACACCGAGCGCCACGGAAATACCGGAAACACAGTTCCGTTCAAACTTGATTACTTCATCAGCAATTCTGTCGATGTCAGCTTCGGAGATACCCGCAAGAGCCGGTGTGCGGGCGACGGCATCATCTATGACTTCCGGAGGATAGTTCTTGAAAAGCTCCTTGCGTAAGAAGCTTTCTCTTGTGATGTGAACTCCGGGGAGTTTTATTGCCAGAATGATGATATCCTGAATATCAACAGTACCATCGTTATTCGCATCAAGGGCTTCAGTCGCCTTGCCGACAGCAGTATCCTTGGCCTTCTCCAGCGCGTTTTTCACCGCGCCAAATGAATCAAACATTTTGTTTGTCATTGAATTTCCTCCCGTTTTACCTGTTCTATATAAGCCCTTGTAATTTTTGCGTGTTGAAGAACAAGTATATGGTACAAGTCAAATATACCAAAGTGGGAGGACTTAGTCAACAATAGGGAAACAAAGCCGAGCGGGGCTTATAATCGCCGTGCATTACCCGTTCGTCTGCGTCAGGGCGGCGACGGCCTTTGCGGGGAACTGCGGGGCGGGCTTGTAAAAAACGGATTTGCGCCGGGTGAAAAAGCTGGTATACTTTGAGCAGAACTCAAAAATTTTTCACTCTTCCCTGCAATCTTTTCCCGCGGATCACGACTATATTGGCGAAGGAGGTTGGAATATGACTGACGCCGCAATTATAGATCTGTATTTCAGCCGGTCGGAGCAGGCCATAGCGGAGAGTGAGACGTCGTACGGCGGCTACTGCTACCGCGTGGCAAACGGCATTCTCAACGACCGCGCCGACTCCGAGGAGAGCGTGAACGACACATGGCTTGCCGCGTGGAACGCCATCCCGCCGACGCGCCCGCAGAGTCTCAAGGCATATTTCGGCGCGCTGACCCGCCGCATCTCCGTTGACCGCCTGCGCAAGCGTCTCGCGGACAAACGCGGAAAGGGCGAAGCTCTCATCGCGCTCGACGAGCTGGCCGAGTGCATTCCATCCGGATGGAGCATGGATACCTCGGTCGAAAATTGCGCGCTGATTGACGCGTTCAACGCATTTCTGGCGGGCTGCCCCGCGGCGGAGCGGAACCTCTTTGTCGCGCGCTACTGGTACGGGCTGCCGGTCGAAGAGCTTGCGGCGCGATTCGGCTTGAAGAAGAGCACCGCGGTCTCAAGGCTGCGGCGCACGCGTATCCGGCTCCTTAAATATCTCGAAAAGGAGGACTTGCTGTGACAAAAGACCGCTTTTTTGACGCTTTTGGGCAGATAGAACCTACATACGTCCTCGCCGCCGGGGACATTCTGTATGGTGGCAAGGAAGTCCGGAAGCCGCCTGTGCGGGCGGTTCGCACTATTCTGATTGCCGCGGCTATCGCGGTGCTGATGACGCTGACCGCGTACGCGGCTGGATGGTTCGGCCTTTCGGACAGGCTGATAAATGACCTAGGAGAACATGTTGACGTTTCTTCGGGCGAGGCCGCCGAAATTCTGGACACACTGCGCCCCATACATCACCGCGACTATATATCGCTCAGCGGCGTCGCCGGTTCGCCGGAATATCAGGCCGCGGCGGAGTGGCTGGCCTTTAGGGGAAGCTACGCCGACATGAAAAGTGCGGAGCAGCTTGACCGCGGGGAGCCGTACTACGAGTGGCGCGATCTGGAGCGCGGCTTTGCGCCGGATGCACAAGCGAAGGAGATCTGCCGGTTATATCAGGTCTGGGACGCTGCCATGTGGGAAAAGCTTCAGGAGATTGCCGCGCGCTATGGGCTGTCGCTTCACACAGCGCGTACGCTCATCCCCGGCGACCTGAACCAAAGCAGGGACTACGGCAGATACGAGGACGGCTCGTTCGCCGTTTCCGCCGCCGCGGAAATTGAGCAGAAGTCATATATGTATGACTTCTATTTTGAGCGGGACGGCTACATTCCGTGCGACGACATGGTCACGGGCAGAACCGATGAGTACGCGGAGTGGGAGTACACAAATGCCCACGGCCAGAGCGTCAGTATCGCCGTGCGCGATGTGAGCACAGACGCTTCTTGGCGGCAGTATGATTTTCTGATATTCTGCTCCGCCGACGGCGCGACGATGACGGTCAATGCGCGCTATGGGTAACCCGGTCGGGGATGCCGCAGACGAAAAGCTGTTCGTGGAACAGCTGGCGGACAGCATAGATTTTGCGTCCGTCGCGGCCGCGGGTACACCTGAGGAGGCGCTGGCGATTCTGGGAGGTGCGGTGTGAAAAGATTCTTATTGCTGATGCTGTGCGGCGCGGTGCTGCTCGGCCTGTGCAGTTGCGGCGTGAAGAGCGCGCAGGAGCCGGGAAGGGCGGCGCCGGTAGATACGGAGTTTGTCTCCGACGACGGTACGATCCGTGTGAGACTGCACGGCTCCGATGCGGACGACATCCCCGCGGCCATGCCCGTTCTCCGCGCGCGTCCGCAGGTCATCACTTTGGGCATGGCGCGGCGGATGGCCAAGGGCGTGTTCGGCGATGCGGAGTTTTTCGAGTTCTCCGAGGAACTGAGCAAGGCGGAAATTGCGTACATGATATCAGTTTATGAGTACGCCGTCACCGATGAGGCGATACGCGCGGCTCACGGCGACGCGCCGCAGGCGTGGATTGACAGTGTGCGCGACGCCCGACTCAACATTCTTGAGTATTACCGGAACGCGTACGCCGCGGCGCGCGAGGAGGTGACGCCGGTTCCATGTCTGTGGCGGTTCTGGCCTGTCGAGCACTACTCCGTCCATGGTCACGATTATGCGGGAACCGACCCGTCGTACACCGACGATATTCCCGCGGGTGTTTCCGTTGATCTGCGCGCTGTGACCACGGTCGATGGTGTGCCGTATGAGCTGTGGGTCAACAATAATGAGCGCGCCGATTTCCGGAATCACAGTCTGTCGATTTTTTCGCTGGTTCCGGATGAGCTGCTGGACAGTTGCTCCGGGGACGAGCGCACGGCGCGGAAGCGCGAATGGCTTGCGGGCTTGGGGCTTCTCTCTGCCGCCCCGGCTGATGAAGCCGAACTTGACGCGGCCTGCGAGCGGGCGGCTCGCTTGGCTATGGAAATGGGACTCGGCGAGTGGCGCTTCACGGCGAGTGCGGAAGAGCTGGCGGAAGGCTCCGGCGGCTGGCAGATCGCTCTGACTGGACAGCCGGTCTATGAGGGCTTCCCTGTCAACTGGTGGAACCCGTCGCGCGATACTTCGGACTTGGAGCGCATGACCATTCACACAGCGAACGACGGCAGTCTGATACACTTGCAGTACGTCTCGCCGATGGAGATTATAAGCGTCGAGGAACCGGCCGCGCCGCTGAAGACGTGGGATGAGATTAGCAAAGCCGCCGCACAGGCCATGCGCGGATGGGGCTACGACACGCTGATTCCCAATTATGCTTCCGAAAAAGTGTGGTGGGACGAGGTTGGCGCGGTGGTGTCCGATGTGAGTGTGGATATAGACTCCGTCCGCGTGGGCTACGCCTGCGTGCCGTGCGGGGCTTCGGATTATCTGCTCATCCCGGCGGCCTCGTTTGTAGGGACACTGGATGTTACCGGCAGCATCCCCGGTGTGCATGAAAGCCCGATGAACCTGCTGCTTGACGACGATGGCAGAAGAGACGCTTACCTGACTATCGACCTGAGAACCGCCAGCGCGTTGAAATAATGTACGTATATGCAAAGAAGCAGCCGCAATAGTCCGCATTCACTCAAGGACGAAAGGTGCTCAAAAAGGATACGGCATAGCTTACGATCATGTAGGCTATGCCGTTTCTTTTTACTCTTGTTGCGGGATATTGACCACGCCGATGAAGTTCCACCAGATGACCAAGGTCTGCTTTTTTGTCCGTGTACCGGGGACTTTCTCAGGCTTCTTCACCTCGATCTTCTCCACGAAATAGCGGATGATCTCTGCTGTGAGTTCAGTAATATCCGTGTACCGGCGCACCATTCCCAAGAAGGAATCTACATTCAGGCGTTGCTCCCGAGCCTCCGCAACGGCTGCCTCCAATTCGGAGACTCTTGCTTCCAATTGCTTTCGCTCGGTTTCGTATGTAGCGGACATTCGGAATAGGTTTCCGGTGAGTCCAGAATGACGATCTGCACTCCATCTGCCCTCAAAGCCTCCAGCGTCCCCGGCAAACAGCGAGCCTCATTTGAAGTTTTGCAGAGATAGGCAATGCATCCCTGCTGATCAAATATTTTGCAACAACATATATTTTTCTGTCACCCTTCCGTGTCCACTTTTATAATAGCATCAAATCGACTTCGTCAAACTCATCGCGTCTGCACGAGAACGAAAGCCACGCGGAATCTTTATTCATGAGAATATAATTCACAGGCACACCTCCCTAAGCTTTACTAAATTGCTTATATTTTATCACGTATCCCGCCAAGTCACAAGCCGTGAATGATACCATTACTTCTACATTCTATTCAGTTCCTCCGCACAAGCTTCGCAGATGCCTAAGAAAAACAAACGATGCTTTATAGAGTGTGTCAAAGAACATGTATACAGTAGAAGTTACGGGAAGGAAGATACGGTGAAAGAAACCAGGAAAGGATGTCCTTCACACGATCGTCACGCGCGCCGCGCCGGTATTCAGCTCATCCGGCAGTTTGGCATTCGTGATGATGTGATCCGCCTCGCACAACGGCATCAGCATATACGCGCCAGACTTCAGAAACTTCGACTTGTCGCAGAGGAACACCTTCATGTCCGCCTGCTGTAAAGCGCGGCGGCGCAGGGCGTTTGCCCGCGCGCTGTAATCGGCGATCCACGCCCCCGGCGTTATCGCCGAGGAGGAGTAGAACATGATGTCGATGCCGAAGTGCGTGATGAGTTCCTCCGCCTCGTACCCGTAAAAGCTCATCGTGTCATAGCACGTCTCTCCGCCGAGGCAGATGGTGGGGACGCGGTACTTCGCCGCGAGCTGCAAAACGGAGATATTGTTGGTGACAACAGTGATGTTCTTGTAAGCGCTCATTTGGTCGATGATGTGCAGCGTCGTAGTGGATTCGTCCATAAACACCATGCAGTTGTCGCGCAGCAGCTTCGCCGCCGCCTTGTCGAGCTTGAGCTTTTCCTGCGGATTGACGCCCATGCGGAAAACCGCGGGGCCGCCGTCCATATCGCTCAGGCGCGGCATCACACCGCCGTGGCTGCGCACCACGAGTCCAAGATCCTGCATTGTGTTCAGATCGCGCCGCACCGTCGGCATGCTGACAAAGAGCTCTTTACTGAGTCTGTCCACGCTTGCATAGCCGCGCTCTGCCAATATATTCATTATTTTCTCATACCGTTCGTTTTTCACTGCTGTCCCCGCCTTAACATTGATCGTTTTTGATCGTTTCTCAATATTAGCGCCAAATCTTGCAGAAGTCAAGTATTGTGAGTATAATACGGTTTAGCTATTTTGATGAAAAATGCCGCCGCAAGGCGCGTGAAATATATATTTTTGATGCAAATTTGTCAAAGTGTTGGAGACTGCACGTTAAACCCACGTGCGCTGGAAAAGTTCATATACGAAAGGCAAAAGAGAATATGGATAATGTAAGACTGATCGCGTTTGACCTTGACGGCACGCTCACTCAGCACAAGACGAAGCTTGCCCAGCCCAATCTCGGTGTGCTGAACGCACTGCGCGCAAAGTACAAGCTTCTGATGGTCGGCGCGGGGATGTGCAGCCGCATATTCAGTCAGATGAACGGCTACCCCATAGATATTATCGGCAATTACGGAATGCAGTTCTGCACATATAACGCCGCGACAGGTGAGCTTGACCATGTTTTTGATGAGCACGCCCCCTGTGACCGCGCCAGCGTCGAGGCTCGCGTGACCGCGCTGAGGGAGCGCTTCGGGTATACGGTGTTCAAGGGCAATAATGTAGAGTATCACGACTCCGGCTGCGTCACGTTCCCGCTGCTCGGCACCGCGGCGGACATTACCGACAAGCTTGCCTTCGACCCGGATCGCGCAAAGCGCAAGCCGATGTATCCCGTCGTGCGCGATGCTTTCCCCGATTATACGGTGTTCATCGGTGGGTCGTCGTCGTTCGACCTTGCGCCTTTCCCGTACAACAAATATTACGCGCTCGACCGGTACTGCACCGAGTATGGCTATGATCATTCCGAGATCGTCTATGTCGGCGATGATTACGGTCCGGGCGGCAACGACGAGGCGGTCTACCGCTCCGACTTCCGCTTTATCCGCGTGGATGATTACACCCGCTTTGGTGAGTATATGAAAGAGTTTCTGTGAAGAGGAGCGTTGAAAGATGTTTATAGATTGCAGCAAGTACGCCGGAAAATGCGCATGCGGACGCGAGCATACCATGGAGACCCGTGCTGCGGTGATAGAGCCGGGTTGCCTTTTTGAGTTTGAGAAGTACATGGAGCAGTTCGGTGTCACGGGTAAGCGCTGCGCACTCTACGGTGAAAACTCCTATGCCGCCACGGCGGACAGGCATCCGCGCGTCGAGCAGAAGATCGTGCTTGACCCGACTGGGCTGCACGCGAACGAGATATCCACGGCGGAGGTGCTCGCGAAGCTTGAGGGCGATGTGGAAGTAATTGTCGCCGTCGGCAGCGGCACCATTCACGACATCGCGCGCTTCTGTGCGCACGAGCGCGGCATACGCTTTGTCTCCTGCCCGACAGGTGCGAGCGTGGACGGCTTCTGCAGCACCGTCGCTGCAATGACGTGGTACGGCTTCAAAAAGACGCTGCCCGCCGTCGCGCCGGAGATAGTGCTGGCAGACACGGAGATCATCAAGAACGCTCCCATGGAGCTCGTGCGCAGCGGCGTGGGAGACATTATGGCGAAATACACCGCCCTTGCCGACTGGAAAATGGCGCACGTCCTCACTAATGAGTTGCTTTGTGAAAAAATTTATAGTATAATGCAGGATGCCGCCGACACAGTCATGCAGAGCGTCCCCGGCATTGCCCGCGGCGAGGAGAGCGCCTACGCCGATGTGACCTATGCGCTCATCATGAGCGGCATCGCAATGCAGATGATGGGCAACTCCCGCCCCGCCTCCGGCGCGGAGCATCATATATCCCACATGATAGAGATGGAGCCTGAAGCATTCCCGGTAAAGTTCCCCGCCATGCACGGAGAGAAGACCGGCGTCGGCTCGCTCATTGCGGTGCGCGAATATAAGCGCCTTGCAAAGATAGAGGACATCACCCCGTACATAACCGATTACGCCCCCATACCGGAAGAGCATTTTCGCAAGTTCTTCGGCGAGCGGCTGGCGGATTCGCTGATAAAAGAAAACGAAAATGACTGCCTTGCAAAGGTGAGCCGCGAAAAGCTCAGCGCGAGCTGGGGTGAGCTGCGGCATATAATTGACGAGCTCCCGACTGAGGAGTACCTTTACGGGCTTTTGGAGATGCTGGACGCGAAGCGCGACCTTGCTTCCATCGGTGTGGAGGAGAGCGAGCTTCCCGTACTGCTGAAAAATTCACCCCTTGTGCGCAATCGTCTGACGCTTATGAGAACGCGCCGGATGATGAAGATATACGAAATCGAATAATATACAACAAATGTAAAGGAGAGAGCACAAGTGAGTGAAGAGATCATCATAAAACACGCTCTTAAAAAGTACGGTGACAATGTCATCATTCCCGATTTGAGCCTTGACATTAGAGAGGGCGAGTTTTTCACGCTGCTTGGTCCCTCCGGCTGCGGCAAGACCACACTTCTGAGAATGATCGCGGGCTTCAACAGCATCGAGGGCGGCGACTTCTTCTTCGGTGAGAAGCGCATAAACGACCTTGACCCTGCCAAGCGCAACATTGGCATGGTCTTCCAGAACTACGCCATCTTCCCGCACTACACCGTCAGAAAGAACGTTGAGTTCGGCCTGAAAAACAAGAAGTTCCCCAAGGACAAGATAAAGACCCAGTCCGAGAAGTTCATGAAGCTCATGCAGATCGACCAGTACGCCGACCGTATGCCTGAGCGCCTTTCCGGCGGTCAGCAGCAGCGCGTCGCGCTCGCTCGTGCACTGTGCATCGAGCCGGACGTTCTGCTGATGGATGAGCCTTTGTCCAACCTTGACGCGAAGCTGCGCGTTGAGATGCGCACGGTCATCAAGAACATCCAGCACAATGTCGGCATCACCACCGTGTATGTCACGCACGACCAGGAGGAAGCCATGGCGGTCTCCGACCGTATCGCCGTCATGAATGCCGGCGTCATCCAGCATGTCGGCACGCCCAAGAGCATCTACCAGCGCCCGGCAAACCTCTTCGTTGCCACGTTTATCGGCCGCTCCAACGTGATAAAGGGCAAGCTCGTCGTCGACGGCGGCAAGACCTATCTTGAAACGCTCTCCGGCTACCGCGCCGAGATACATACCGTCCGCCCCGAGCAGCAGAAGGAGCAGGAGATTACCTTGTCCGTGCGTCCGGAAGAGTTTTTGCTCGACCGTGACAGCACAGAGGGTATCTCCGCCATCGTGGATGACTGCGTGTTCCTCGGGCTGAACACCCATTACTTTGTGCACCTGTCCTCCGGCGAGGAGGTCGAGATAATCCAGGAGTCCTCCATCGACAGCATTATCGAACCGGGGAGCGAGATAAAGCTGAAAATAAACACGGATAAAGTCAACCTCTTCACTGCCGACGGCGAGGAGAACATACTCACCGGCGTGTGCAATGACTGCGCGAAGGCATAACGGAGGAGCAGGCTATGGTCAAAAAACGTTTTGACGGGTGGCTGATCGTCTCTGTGCTGCTGCTGGTGCTATTCATCGCGGTGCTCATTTACCCGATGTTCGGCGTCATCAAGCAGGCAGTCATCATGCCTGACGGCAGCTTCTCGTGGGAGCAGTTCCACAAGTTTTTCAGCAACAGCTACTATGTGGACACCATCTATAATTCTTTCAAGATCACCATTTTTGTCACGGTGCTCACGCTCGTGATCGGTATTCCGTTTGCTTACTTTTATGCGTTCTACCGCCTCAAGGGCGCAAAAATCCTCTTCGTCGTCAGCATACTTTGCTGCATGTCCGCCCCGTTTTTGGGCGCGTACTCGTGGGTCATGCTGCTCGGACGCAGCGGTGTCATCACAAAGTTTTTCAAAGCCGCCCTCGGCATCACCCTGCCCAGCATCTACGGCTTCGGCGGCATCGCCCTGTCGCAGACGCTCAAGTTCTTCCCTCTCGTGTTCATCTACATGAACGGTGCTTTCAAGAGCATTGACAATACCCTCATGGAGGCCTCGGCAAATATGGGCTGCACCGGTGTGAAGCGTCTTTTCAACATCGTGCTGCATCTCACTATGCCCACCATCCTCGCCGCTACACTCATGGTGTTCATGCAGGCGTTTGCCGACTTCGGTACGCCCACCATCCTCGGCGAGGGCTTCAAGACCTTCCCGGTGCTGCTTTATAATGAGTATCTCGGTGAAAACGGTGCAAACTACAACTTTGCTGCCGCACTCGCCATTATCGCGGTCATCGTCACCGCCGTGATATTCTTCCTCCAGAAGTGGGCAACAGGGCGCTTCAAATTCTCTATCAACACCCTGCACCCCGTGGAGAAGAAGGATGCAAAGGGTCTCGGCGGCTTTCTCATGCATCTGTACTGCTATCTTCTCTGCGCCATTGCGATCCTCCCGCAGATATATATCATTTATCTCAGCTTCCGCAACAGCAAAGGCTCGCTCTTCGGCGTGGGGTACTCCCTTATCAACTACCAGAGCGCGCTGAAGAAAAAGCTCGTGCTCGCCTCGCGCAACACGCTCGTCATGGGCATCATCGCCCTTGCGGTCATCATCGTCATCGCGGTCGTGCTCGCATACCTCGTTGTGCGCCGCAACAACGCGCTCAACCACTCGCTTGACACTATCGCTATGCTCCCCTACATCATGCCCGGCGCCGTCATCGGCATCGCACTGCTCATCGCCTACGGCTCCAAGCCCATTGCCCTCACCGGCACAATGGCCATCATGATCATGTCCTTTGCGATACGCCGTATGCCGTACACGATACGCTCGGCAACAGCGACATTAATGCAGATTCCGATAAGCATAGAAGAGGCGGCGATAAGCCTCGGCGCGTCGAAGCTGAAAACTTTCGTGAAGATAACCGTGCCCATGATGTCAAACGGTATCCTCTCCGGCGCGATCCTCAGCTGGGTCGCCATCGTGACAGAGCTGTCGAGCTCCGTCATACTTTACAGCAACAAGACCACCACCCTCACCATGCAGGCGTATATCTACATCGGACGCGGCGAATACGGCACGGCAGCAGCATTTGCGGCCATCCTCACCGTCATCACCGCACTGAGCCTCTTCCTCTACATGGCAATAAGCAAATCCGAGGACGATATACAGCTCTGATCCCCCGGCACACGACCGCCCAATAGATGCAAATGCATCCGGGAATATATCAAAAAAAGGAGAACCAAAATGAAGAAAATCCTAGCACTCGTACTGGCGCTTTGCATGATCTTTGCACTGTGCGCCTGCGGACAGTCCGCAGCACCTGCCGAACAGCCCGCTAAGAATGAAGCCCCCGCTGCTGACGGAGCGGCTCCCGCCGAAGACGCGGCAGCCGAGGAAGACCTGGGCGACACCCTCGTCCTCTACTCCTCCATGACCGAAGCCGACCTTGATGCTCTCAAGACCTGCTTCAACGAAGTGTACCCCGACATCGAGATCGAGGTCATCTCCGGTTCCGCCGGTGAGTTCACCGCGAAGATTCAGGCCGAAGCCGGCAACCCCCAGGGCGACGTTACTTGGGGCGGCCTTGCTGACTCCGACGGCGACAAGTACGCCGAGATATTCGAAGCATGGGTCTCTGACAACGACGACGAGCAGATGGAAGGCTACAGCACCCCCAACGGCTTTTACAGCATGGATCACCTCTCCACCGTTTGCTTCTGCGTCAACACCGAGCTTGAGAAGGAACTCGGTCTGAACATCCAGTCCTACGAAGACCTCCTCGATCCCAAACTCAAGGGCAAGATCGTCTTCTCCGATCCTAACAGCTCCTCCGCTGCATGGAACAACCTCTGCAACATCTTCTCCGTTTACGGCATTGACACTCAGGAGTCTTGGGACTACATCGACGCTCTCCTTGAGAACATGGTCGTTGTTGAGAAGTCTTCCGTCTGCTTCAACTCCGTCTCCGACGGTGAGTACGTTGTCGGCCTGACCTACGAGGACGGTGCGATCAAGCTCAACCAGAGCGCAGCCGAGCTCGGCACTGAGGCTGTCACCGAGGTTCGCTACCCCTCCAACGGCACTTCCGCCTCTGCTTTCGGTGTTGCGATCGTCAAGGGTGCTCCCCACATGGCAGCTGCAAAGGCTTTCGTCAACTGGGTCACCTCCGCTGAGGGTCAGAGCGCCATGGCAGAGTACATGCAGGGCACTCTCCGCTTCACCAACGCCAACTACACCTCTCCCGAGAACGCATGGCTCAAGGCGTCCAGCGACATCACCTGGGTCACCCGTGACGTCCCCACTCTGACCGCGCAGAAGGCTGACCTTCTTGCCAAGTGGAATGAGCACCTCGCCGCCGTTCAGGGCTGATAGGCAGAGCTGTAATATCTAACCGACATAAGCCCGCTTTATGCGGGCTTATGTTTTAAGGACCGCCGCCGCGGTGACTTCCGCCGGCGCTCACCGTGAGCGTGAACGCCGGCGGAAATCACCTGAAAGGGGAGAATATATGAAAATGTACGATACGCCGCAGGAGCTTTCAAAATACCTCAACATAAAGTTAGAGTGCGACTGCGGCAGGACGCATTATGTGCCCATAAAGGGCGTGGAAATAGGTGCGGACGCGATCGAGCGCCTGCCGCACTATGTGAAGAGTCTGGGCTATGCCCATCCGCTCGTCCTTTGCGATGAGATAACCTACAAGATCGCGGGCGCGCGCTGCATGGAGCTTATGCAGACGGCTGGCATCGCTGCGGCAGAGCATACGTTAACGCACCTTGGCTTTGACGAGGCGACACTCGGCGAGATCGTGATAAATAAGCCGGACGACTGCGACCTCATTATCGGCGTCGGCACGGGATCGATAACCGACATGACGCGCTATTCCAGCTTCAAGCTCAAGCTGCCGTGCTTCACTGTCGCCACCGGCGCACCGATGGACGGCTTTGCCGCTTCCATCGGCATCATGAATGTCAACAACCTCAAGGCCACCATGCCCGCCCACTGCACCGAGGTCATCATCGGTGACACGGATATCCTCAAGACCGCGCCTTACCGCATGACCGTCGCGGGCTTCGGCGACCTCATCGGCAAGCTCACCTGCCTCAATGACTGGGAGCTTGCGCGGATAATAAACGGGGAGCATTACTGCCATAATATCGTCTCGCTCGTGCGCGAATGTGTGGCGGATGTGATGAAGGAAGCCCCGAAGATAAAGCAGCGCGACCCGGAGACACTCGGCAGCGTCATGCGCGGTCTCGTCCTCTCGGGCGCCGCCATCAGCCTTTACGGCGATTCCCGCCCCGCTTCCGGTGCGGAGCACCATATGTCCCACTATTGGGAGACGATACTTGAGCAGCGCGGTATCCGCCCCGCGATGCACGGCGAGCAGGTCGCCGTGGGGACGGTGCTGGTTCTGATGCTCATTGAGGAGCTGCTCAAGGAAAATATAGACTTCGACGCGGCGCGCAAGAGTGCGCGCGCTTACAACTCCGCGGCATGGGAGCTGGAGATACGCGCCCACTACGGTGCAGCGGCAGACGAGGTCATTGCCTTGGAGCAGAAAGCAGGCAAAAACAATATTGAAGGCCGTCTCGCGCGTATCGACAGCATGCAGCGCAGCTGGGATGCGGTGCGCGTTCAGCTTGAGACCCTGCCGGAGAGTTCCTCCGTGCGCGCGCTTCTGCGGGACATCGGCTGTCCCTGCACCCCGGCAGACATCGGCGTGGACGATGAACTGCTTATGGACACGTTCCGTTACTGCAAGGAGATACGCGCACGCTACACCGTCTTCCAGACCGTGTACGACCTCGGGCTCACCGATAAGCTCGCTGCGCGGGTGATAGAGAAGGCGAACAGCACCGATTGAGAAGAAAAGGAGAGGCAATATGCTTGAAAAGCTGAAAGAGGAAGTTCTTCGGGCAAATCTTCTGCTGCCGAAGTATGGCCTTGTGACATTCACATGGGGCAACGTCTCCGGTATCGACCGGGAGAGCGGGCTTGTCGTGATAAAGCCGTCGGGCGTGCCGTATGACGGCATGACGACGGAGGACATGGTCGTGGTCGACCTTGACGGTACGCGCGTTGAGGGCAAATGGAAGCCGTCAAGCGACACCCCCACGCATGTGGAGCTTTACAAGGCGTTCCCCAAGTGCGGCGGCATCGTTCATACGCACTCCCGCTGGGCGACTACGTTCGCTCAGGCTGGGCGCAATATTCCCGCCATGGGCACGACGCACGGGGATTATTTCTATGGTGACATCCCCTGCACCCGCCTCATGACGCCCGATGAGATCGCGGGCGAATACGAAAAGGAGACCGGCAAGGTTATCATCGAAACCTTTGCCTGCACTGACCCCGCCGCTGTTCCCGGCGTCGTGGTGCATTCGCACGGTCCGTTCGCCTGGGGCAAGGGTGCCTTGGAGGCGGTGCACAACGCCGTTGTGATGGAGGAGGTCGCCTTCATGGACTGGCACACCATGATGCTCAACCCCGACAGCGGACACATGCAGCAGGAGCTTCTGGACAAGCACTATCTCCGCAAGCACGGCAAAAACGCCTACTACGGCCAGAACTGAAAGGTAAAGCTAAAAAAGCATCAAGGCGTGAGCGGCATACCGCCCACGCCTTGATTGCCTAGCAAAACGGCCGCTTGAGATTTTATAGTTTCCTGTAAGAAAATGAAGCAGAAGTAAAAATGATAAGTTACAACAAGCTGTGTGAAAAGTATAATCATATTTTGTATACTACTATACTTTTTACACTCTATTCAGCTCCTCCGTTACCCTCCGCACGATCTGCTCATGTGCGGCTTTGTCCCGCGCCATCTCGTCTTCCGCAAGCGCCTCATCGCGCATGCGCTCTGCCTCGCGCGCCCAGACTTCAAAATCCGGCTTGGACATTTTCCCTTTGCTCACACTGGCAAAGTATTTTTTATACGCCCGCTGATGGACTTTCCAAATATCGTTGTTGTCAACTTTCTCTTTGAAGCTTTTTGCTGCACCTATTTCGCGGCAGGTCTTTCCGCCCTGCACTTTGCCGCGCATACGGTACTGGGTCTTCACCTGCGGTGGTCCCGTCAAGATTTATGCGCAAATTTATTTGCAGGCTCCGGCTGAATGAGGTC
>OGYM01000975.1_pt1 | contig 21537 bp, 18 predicted proteins | sample 1576491 | NCBI WGS metagenome assembly OGYM01 (sample SAMEA3541515, study PRJEB24748) | human gut metagenome | biome: human gut; feature: human-associated habitat; material: faeces | place: China | collected 2012 | reverse complement strand
GATATTTAGGCGTAAATATCAATCAAAATATTCGTTTTTCTCAATAATTTTTAGTGTCCACCAGCGCCGGGTCTCTCCGGCAATCTTCGTCCGGTCGTAGCGCGTATTATGGCGTTTGAACTCCCACGGATTGCCGTATTCCAGCCAGTAGTCCGGGGACTCTTTCTGCCGCCCCTCGACAATGTTCTGCTTGAACATGCCGTAGTCGTAGCGAATTCCATAGCCGCGCCCCGGCAGGCCCAGGGTCGCCAGCGAATCAAGGAAGCACGCCGCCAGACGGCCAAGACCGCCGTTGCCAAGACCGGGGTCGTTCTCTTCATCAATCAGTTCTTCGAGATCCAGCCCCATCGCTTCCAGCGCCCCTTTAACATCGTCGTAAATACCCAACGATAACAAGGCATTGGAGAGGGTTCGGCCAATCAAAAATTCCATCGACAGGTAATAGACCTGACGGGTTTCCTGCGACAGTTGAGCACGGTTAGAACGCAGCCAGCGTTCCACGAGGCGATCGCGCACCGCGAACAGCGTGGCGTTCAGCCATTCATGTTTATTGGCAATGACCGGATCTTTACCAATCGTGAACATCAGTTTGTAGGCAATAGAATGCTTAAGCGCTTCTACGCTAAGAGTGGGCGATGCATAAGTAAATGGAGCATTCATATAGGTGATTCCTGGATAACTATTTCAAGCGATAGTAAAGCTCGCGGTAAGACTTCGCCGCGACTTGCCAGCTAAAATCCATGGCCATAGCCTGCCGTTGCACAAACCGCCAGAGCGAAGGTCGGGACCACAACACGAAAGCACGCCGGATCGCCCGTAACAGAGACCAGGCATTACTATCTTCAAATACAAACCCACTGGCGATGCCGTCCGCCAGGTTTTCCAGCGAACTGTCCGACACCGTATCAGCAAGCCCACCGGTACGCCGCACCAGCGGCAGCGTGCCGTACTTCAGTCCGTATAACTGCGTTAAGCCGCACGGCTCAAAGCGGCTGGGCACCAGAATGACATCCGCCCCGCCCATGATGCGGTGAGAGAAGGCTTCGTGATAGCCGATCTGCACGCCCACCTGGCCTGGGTGTTCCGCCGCCGCCGCTAAAAATCCTTCCTGCAATACCGGATCGCCCGCGCCCAGCAGCGCCAGTTGCCCGCCCTGCTCCAGCAATCCCGGCAACGCCTCCAGCACCAGATCCAGCCCTTTCTGGCTGGTCAGACGGCTGACCACGGCGAACAGCGGCGCTTTGTCATCCACTTTCAGCCCCATCGCAATCTGTAGCTGGCGCTTGTTCTCCGCTTTCTCCTCCAGCGAATCACGCGTATAGCGCGCCGCCAGCAGCAGATCCGTTTCAGGGCTCCAGATTTTCTCATCCACGCCATTCAGCACGCCGGACAGACGCCCTTCCTGATGACGCTGACGCAGCAGGCCTTCCATCCCGTACGCGAACTGCGGCTCGGTAATTTCACGCGCATAGGTCGGGCTCACCGCCGTAATATGGTCGGCGTAATACAACCCCGCCTTCAGGAATGAAATCTGCCCGTTAAACTCCAGACCATGCATGTTATAGAACGACCATGGCAGTTGGATGTCATCCATGTGATGTGCATAAAACATGCCTTGATAGGCCAGGTTGTGTACGGTAAACACCGATTTCGCCGGACGCCCGCGCGCAGCCAGATACGCAGGTGCCAGGCCTGCATGCCAGTCGTGCGCATGCACCACATCCGGGCGCCAGAATGGATCAAGCCCGCAGGCCATTTCACATCCCACCCATCCCAACAGCGCAAACCGCAGGACGTTATCGGTATAGGCGAATAAATTCGTATCGTGATAAGGGCTTCCCGGACGGTCATACAGATGCGGCGCATCAATCAGGTAGATTCCCACGCCGTTATAATGCCCGAACAGGAGCGTAATTCTTCCCGCAAAGGTATCGCGCCGGGTCACTACCTGCGCATCCGGGATGCCCCGACGAATATCAGGAAATGCAGGAAGCAGCACACGAGCATCCACACCATCCGCAATCTGTGCCGCAGGCAACGCGCCAATCACATCCGCCAGACCACCTGTTTTTAGCAGGGGGAACATCTCTGAACATACATGTAAAACCTGCATTATCGCTCCTGTTTGACCTGCAATTTGCGCAGCATTTCACGCGTGACCAGCACAATGCCTTCCTCTGAGCGGTAGAAACGACGGGCATCTTCTTCCGCGTTTTCGCCAATCACCATACCTTCCGGGATTACGCAGGCGCGATCGATGATGCAACGACGCAAGCGGCATGAGCGTCCAACCCAGACCTCTGGCAGCAGGACTGCCGAATCGATGTTACAGAATGAGTTCACCCTCACGCGCGGGAACAGGACGGACTGCACCACCACCGAACCGGATATAATGCACCCGCCGGAGACCAGCGAGTTGAGCGTCATGCCGTGGCTGCCGGAGCGATCCTGAACAAATTTCGCAGGCGGCAGAGACTCCATGTGCGTGCGGATCGGCCAGTCTTGATCATACATGTCGAGTTCCGGCGTCACCGAGGCCAGGTCGAGGTTGGCTTTCCAGTAGGCTTCCAGCGTGCCCACATCGCGCCAGTAAGGTTCAGATTCGGGATCGGACTGCACGCAGGACAGCGGGAATGGATGCGCATACGCCATACCGGCTTTGGTGATTTTTGGGATGATATCTTTACCGAAATCGTGGCTGGAGGTGTCGTCTTTGTCGTCCTCCTCCAGCAACTCATACAGATAATCGGCGTTGAAAATGTAGATCCCCATGCTGGCGAGAGATTTCGTCGCGTCACCAGGCATGGCTGGCGGATTCGCCGGTTTTTCAACAAACTCGATGATCTTGTCGCTCTCGTCCACCGCCATCACGCCAAACGCGGTGGCCTCTTCAATCGGCACCGGCATACACGCCACGGTGCAGCGCGCTCCTTTTTCGAAGTGGTCGATCAGCATGCGCGAGTAGTCCTGCTTGTAGATATGATCGCCCGCGAGGATCACCACATATTCCGCTTTATAGCGACGAATGATGTCCAGGTTCTGGGTCACGGCATCTGCCGTTCCACGATACCAGTTTTCGCCCTGCATCCTTTGCTGGGCGGGAAGCAGGTCGACGAATTCGTTCATCTCTTCGCTGAAGAATGACCAGCCGCGCTGAATATGCTGTACCAGAGTATGAGACTGGTATTGCGTGATCACGCCAATACGGCGGATCCCGGAGTTAATACAGTTGGATAAGGCAAAATCGATGATGCGGAACTTACCGCCAAAGTGCACGGCAGGTTTGGCACGTTTGTTGGTTAAATCTTTCAGGCGTGTACCACGGCCACCGGCCAGGATCAGGGCAACAGATTTTAATGGCAGCTGGCGCGCCAACATTACACGATCGTTCTTCTCTAAACTCACCATGACTAACTCCTTTTTTATCATCTCTGGAACACACACAGTCCGTGCGCAGGTCCCTGCCAGACAGCCGTAATCACCGGATTATCCTCTCCAGCGAATGGGGGAATAGCGTGCCACTCCCCTTCAGGTAAAACGATATCTGTCACCTCAAGCGTGGCGTTTATCGCGATAAGGAAGCGGTCTGAAAGCAGGATCTGCATCTGTTTCGGCCCGTTTTCCCACTCGCCCGCGCTTAAGGGCTCTGCATTTTTATTCAGCCAACGAACATTGCCGTCATTTTCTTCCCACCAGCGATTTCCCACTAATGCCGGTATCTGCTGGCGAAGATGAATCAATGCAGCGGTAAAGGTGGTTAGCCCACTGTTTGCCTGCTGCCAGTCCAGCCAGGTTAATGCGTTATCCTGGCAGTAAGCGTTATTGTTGCCGTGCTGGCTATGGCCGTGTTCATCGCCCGCCAGCAGCATCGGCGTTCCCTGAGAGAGCAACAACGTGGTCAGCAGGGCGTGAATGCTGTCGCGCCGCCGTTCAATCAGATCCAGCGTGCCGCCTAATCCCTCTTTACCATGATTATCACTGTAATTGTTGTTGGTGCCGTCCCGATTTTCCTCACCGTTCGCCTCATTGTGTTTCTGATTGAAACAAACACAGTCGCGCAGCGTAAAACCGTCATGCGCGGTGATCAGATTGACGGACGCATTGGGCAGGCGATCGTGGCGTTTAAACACATCGCTGGAACCGGCGAAACGTCCGGCAAACTCACCGAGGGGCAGATTGCGTTGCAACCAGAAGCGGCGGGCCGCGTCACGGAAATGGTCGTTCCACTCGGCAAACGGCGGCGGGAAATTCCCCACCTGATAGCCGCCTTCGCCGATATCCCAGGGCTCAGCAATGAGCTTCACGCTCGACAATACCGGGCAATTGTTGATGGCGGTAAACAGCGGCGCATCCTGACGGAACGCCGGGGTGCGCCCCATCACGGAGGCCAGATCAAAACGAAAACCGTCCACATGGCATGTTTCAACCCAGTAGCGCAGGCACTCGCACGCAAACTCCACCACACCGGGATGGCTCAGATTGAGGGTGTTGCCGCAGCCGGTCCAGTTGTGATAGTCGCCATCCTCCTTGATCCAATAATAGCTACGGTTGTCGATTCCGCGCAGGGAGAAGAGCGGCCCGTCGAGATCCAGCTCCGCACTATGGTTCAGCACAATATCAAGAATGACTTCAATACCGGCTTTATGCAGCGCTTTGATGGCATCGCGAAACTCATCCAGCGCAGTTTCCGGGGAGCAGGCATAAGCCGGATGCAGCGCGAACATCGCCACCGGGTTATAGCCCCAGTAATTCGACAGCCCCAGGCGCTGTAAGCGCGGTTCACTGGCAAAATGCGCCACCGGCAACAGCTCCAGCGCGGTAATGCCCAACTGCTTGAAATACGCGATCATCACCGGATGGCCCAGCGCCTTCCAGGTGCCGCGAATCTCTGACGGGATCGCCGGATGCAGGTACGTCAGCCCCTTCACATGCGTTTCGTAGATGACCGTGTTGCCCCACGGCGTGCGCGGCGGGGCGTCATCTTCCCAGTCATAGCGGTCGGCGGTGACAACGCATTTCAGGGCAACAGCGGCATTATCACGATGGTCCGGCTCGTCGTACCCGCCGTGCAGCAGCGGGTTATCCTTCAGCTCCCCTTCAACGCGGCGAGCGCAGGGATCGATAAGCAGTTTTGCCGGGTTAAAGCGGTGCCCTTGCGCGGGTTGCCACGGGCCGTGTACGCGATACCCGTAGCGCAGGCCGGGTCTGGCGTCGGCAAGGTAGCCGTGCCAGACATCGCCGCTGCGCCCCGGCAGGTCATACCGCTGCTCATTGCCGAGCGCATCAAACACGCACAGTTCAACGCGCTCCGCATGTGCCGAAAAAAGCGTGAAGTTGACGCCATGACCGTCATACGTCGCGCCATGCGGTGTCGCTTTGCCGGTTGCCAGTTGCGTCATTCACCCTCCCGCACAAGCCAGATGGTGGCCAGCGGCGGCAGCGTCAGACTCAATGAGTGCTGGCGGCCGTGGCTGGCGATCTCGTCGCTGTGCACCACCCCGCCGTTGCCGGTATTGCTGCCGTGGTAGTGCATGGAATCGGTATTCACAATCTCCCGCCATTTCCCTGGCTGATTGATGCCAAAACGATAGTCATGGCGCGGCACCGGGGTAAAGTTGCTGGCGACGATGATTTCATTGCCGACTTTATCGCGGCGGACAAAAATCAGCACCGAACGTTCGTTATCATCCACCACCAGCCATTCAAAACCGTAAGCGTCAAAATCAAGTTCATGCAGCGCTTTATGGTGGCGATAGGTATGGTTGAGATCGCGCACCAGCCGCTGTACGCCGTGGTGCCAGTTGTCGCCGCCTTCCAGCAGATGCCAGTCAAGGCTGGCATCGTGGTTCCACTCGCGCCCCTGGGCGAACTCGTTGCCCATAAACAGCAGTTTCTTACCGGGGAACGCCCACATCCAGCCGTAATAGGCGCGCAGGTTGGCGAATTTCTGCCAGGCGTCGCCAGGCATACGGTCGAGAATCGATTTTTTGCCATGCACCACTTCGTCATGCGACAGCGGCAGGACAAAGTTTTCGGTGTAGTTGTAGAGCATGCCGAAGGTCAGCTTATCGTGATGATACTGGCGATGAACCGGGTCCAGCTTCATGTAGTCCAGCGTGTCATGCATCCAGCCCAGGTTCCATTTGTACCAGAAACCCAGTCCGCCCATATCCTGTGGTCGGGACACGCCAGCGAAGTCAGTGGACTCCTCGGCCATGCTCACCGCGCCAGACACCTGCTCGCCCAGAATACGGTTGGTATTGCGTAAGAACTCAATGGCTTCCAGGTTCTCACGCCCGCCGAACTCGTTGGGGATCCACTCACCTTCTTTGCGGCTGTAGTCGCGGTAAATCATCGACGCCACGGCGTCTACACGCAGCGCATCAATGCCGAAACGCTCAATCCAGTAAAGCGCGTTCCCGACCAGATAGTTGCTGACTTCACGGCGCCCGTAGTTATAGATAAGCGTGTTCCAGTCCTGGTGATACCCTTCACGCGGGTCGCTGTGCTCATACAGTTTGGTGCCGTCGAAATCCGCCAGACCAAAATCATCCGACGGGAAGTGGCCCGGCACCCAGTCAAGAATGACGTTCAGACCCGCCTGATGAGCGGCATTGATGAAATAGCGGAAGTCATCGCGCGTGCCGAAACGGCGGGTCGGCGCATACAGCCCGGTCGGCTGGTAGCCCCAGCTGCCATCAAAGGGATGTTCATTAACAGGAAGCAGTTCGAGGTGGGTAAAGCCCATCCATTTTACGTATGGAATAAGCTGATCCGCCAGTTCGCGGTAGCTCAGCCAGAAATTGTTATCGGTATGACGACGCCACGAGCCCAGATGCACTTCATAGATGGAGACTGGCGCATCGAACCGGTTGGCTTGTTTGCGCTCTTCCGTCTGCACCACTTTTTCCGGTAGACCGCAGATCAGCGAGGCCGTTTCCGGGCGCATTTGCGCTTCAAACGCATACGGGTCGGCTTTGATTCTCAGCTTGCCATGCGCATCGATCATCTCGAACTTGTACAACTGACCGTGTTGCGCGCCGGGAATAAACAGCTCCCAGATACCGCTCTCTTTGCGCAGGCGCATCGGGTGGCGGCGACCATCCCAGTAGTTGAATTGCCCAACGACGGAGACGCGCTGGGCATTCGGCGCCCAGACGGAAAAACGGGTTCCAGTAACGCCGTCCATTGTGTCGGCATGTGCGCCCAGCGTTTCATACGGGCGTAAATGCGTGCCTTCAGACAGCAACCAGGCATCCATTTCCTGGATCAGCGGGCCAAAACGGTAAGGATCGTCAATCAGATTCTGCTGTCCATGCCAGACAACAGCGAGCTGATAGCGAAAGAAATTTTTGCGTCGGGGGAGCACACCGCTAAAAAAACCGCGTGAGTCGATACATTCCAGTTTGCCGACTTTACGTCCGGTTTTCGGTTCAATCACCCACACTTCGGTGGCATCAGGCAATAGGGCGCGGACTTCCAGTCCCGCGGTGGTTTGGTGCATACCAAGTACGGAAAAAGGGTCCGCAAAATGGCCCGCAATTAGCGCATTAATCACGTCTCTATCGATACGATCGGACATGGCTGTCTTCCTGTTTTATGGTGTCACCCCTTCCAACTGATCTTCGACATCAGGTTGTGACACTTCTTTGACCTGAACGGCGCAGCACCAATGTGCATCCTCTCTGCCCCGTCCCACCTTCAGGCTAAGGCTTAATACCTCCGGTATTAAGACACCCTTAAAGAATAGCCAATGCTTTATCTTACTCCTGGTAAATATTGGAACATCTGCGCTTACTCCTGTATTACGCAAAAAAAAGGGTGACTCAGCACCCAACATTTAAACTCTGTTTTGTTTGCCGGATGGCGGCGATGCGTTATCCGGCCTGGTGATTCACGTTATTGGTGGGCCTGATAAGCGTTCGCGCTACCAGGCCATCCACAATTACGCCAGCTGACGCAGCATACGGCGCAGCGGTTCTGCCGCGCCCCAAAGCAGCTGGTCGCCAACGGTAAAGGCGGAGAGGAACTCCGGCCCCATGTTCAGCTTACGCAGGCGGCCAACCGGCGTGGTGAGCGTGCCGGTAACGGCAGCCGGGGTTAACTCACGCAGGGTAATGTCACGATCGTTGGGTACCACTTTCGCCCACGGGTTGTGCGCGGCCAGCAGTTCTTCCACGGTCGGAACAGACACGTCTTTTTTCAGTTTAATGGTGAACGCCTGGCTGTGGCAGCGCAGCGCGCCGACGCGCACGCACAGACCATCCACCGGGATCACGGAAGAGGTGTTGAGAATTTTGTTGGTTTCCGCCTGGCCTTTCCACTCTTCGCGGCTCTGGCCGTTATCGAGCTGTTTGTCGATCCACGGAATCAGGCTGCCCGCCAGCGGTACGCCAAAGTTATCAACCGGCAGGTCGCCGCTGCGGGTCAGGGTCGTCACTTTGCGCTCAATGTCGAGGATCGCGGAAGAAGGCGTCGCCAGCTCATCGGCTACGTGACCGTACAAGTGGCCCATCTGCGCCAGCAGTTCGCGCATATGACGCGCGCCGCCGCCGGACGCCGCCTGGTAAGTCGCAACAGAAACCCAGTCCACCAGGTCATTAGCAAACAGACCGCCCAGCGACATCAGCATCAGGCTGACGGTACAGTTACCGCCGACGAAGGTTTTAATGCCGTTGTTCAGGCCGTCGGTAATGACATCCTGGTTAACCGGATCAAGAATAATGATGGCGTCGTCTTTCATGCGCAGCGAGGATGCCGCGTCAATCCAGTAGCCCTGCCAGCCGCTTTCACGGAGCTTTGGATAGATTTCGTTGGTATAATCGCCGCCCTGACAGGTCACAATGATATCAAGCGCCTTCAGCGCGTCGAGATCAAAGGCATCCTGAAGTGTGCCGCCGGGCGTACCGCCGAACGTCGGCGCTGCCTGCCCAAGCTGGGAAGTAGAAAAGAAAACAGGGCGAATGGCATCGAAGTCGCGCTCTTCAACCATGCGTTGCATGAGTACAGAGCCGACCATACCGCGCCAGCCGATAAAACCAACATTTTTCATAGCGTTTTTTTCCTGCAAAGATGTGTGCTGTGTATGCAAACCAGTGTCCTACTGGTTCTTCCTTCACCATACAAAAAGCAGCCAAAGTCGCAAGTGAAATTAATCAATGATAGCGAAGCCATCAGTAATGCGACTTATCCCGCTTCCTAAGCAAGCAGAAAGTCCGCAGTAATTATCAGGGAATTTGAGTTATGAATGAAATCATTTCAGCGGCAGTTTTATTGATCCTGATTATGGATCCACTCGGAAATCTGCCCATTTTCATGTCCGTACTGAAACATACCGAACCAAAGCGCCGCCGGGCGATTATGGTTCGTGAGCTGTTTATTGCGCTTTTACTGATGCTCATTTTCCTGTTTGCGGGCGAGAAAATTTTGGCCTTTCTCAACCTGCGGGCGGAAACCGTGTCGATCTCCGGGGGGATTATTCTGTTCCTGATCGCCATTAAGATGATTTTCCCCAGCGCATCAGGCAACAGCGCCGGACTCCCGGCGGGCGAAGAACCGTTTATCGTACCGCTGGCTATCCCTCTGGTGGCGGGCCCGACCATCCTGGCGACGCTGATGCTGTTATCGCATCAGTATCCGAACCAGATGGGGCATCTGGTCATCGCTCTGCTGATCGCCTGGGGCGGCACGTTTGTGATTCTGCTGCAATCGTCGCTGTTCCTGCGTCTGCTGGGCGAGAAAGGGGTTAACGCGCTGGAACGTCTGATGGGGTTGATTCTGGTGATGATGGCGACCCAAATGTTCCTGGACGGCATTCGGATGTGGATGAAAGGCTGAGGATGAAAAGCCGGGTGGCGCTTGCCCGGCCTACGGTGTGGATATGTGCTCACTTGTAGGCCCGGTAAGCAGCGCGCCACCGGGCAACAAGACTCAGCTCAGAAGCTGGAACGCAATCATACCGACAATCGCGCCGACGGTGCCGAGAATGGTTTCCATCATCGTCCAGGTCTTCAGCGTTTGCGCTTCGGTCGCGCCAGTGAATTTACCGAACAGCCAGAAACCGGCGTCGTTTACGTGGCTGACCACGATAGAACCGCCCGCGATACAGATAGACAATGCCGCCATCTGCGCGCCGGAGAAGTTCAGTTGTTCCACCACCGGCATCACCAGCCCCACCGCCGTTAAGCACGCGACGGTCGCGGAACCCTGAATGATACGCACCGCTGCCGCCAGCACGAAGCAGGTGATGGCAATCGGCAAGCCCATGCCGGTTAACGCTTCGCCCAGCGCCGGGCCAACGCCGGAATCCACCAGAACCTGCTTGAACACGCCGCCTGCGCCAATCACCAACAGAATAATGCCCGCCGGTTGCAGCGCCTGACCGCAGATCGCCATGACTTTATCTTTCGCCATCCCCTGACGCACCGCCAGGCCATAGATTGCCACCAGGCACGCCACCAGAATCGCGGTGAACGGGTGGCCGATAAACTCAAACCATTCGTAAGCGCTGGAACCTTCCGCGACAAAGCGCGCGGCGATCGTTTTCAGCCCTACCAGCACCAGCGGCAGCAGGATCAGCGAGAGGCTGAAGCCAAACGACGGCATTTTACCTTCGCCCAGATGCGGTTCGGTAATGTCGTCCGGGACGTGCAGTTCCACATAGCGGCCAATGAAATTACCAAACAGCGGCCCGGCGATGATCATGCCAGGGATTGCCGCGCACAGACCAATCAGGATCATCCAGCCAAAATCAGCGTGCATTTGGGACGCCAGCAGCATCGGCGCAGGCCCGGGCAGCAGAAACGCCGCAGCCGCCGCCACGCCCGCAAACAGCGGAATGACCAACTTCACAAGGTTTGTTCCGGTATGGCGCGCCATAGAGAATGCGACGCTAATCAGCAGCACAATGGCGACTTCAAAGAACAGCGGCAGCGCGCAAATCAGCCCCGCCAGACCAATCGCGTAATGCGCGCGGCTGTGGCCGAAAGATTTGAGCATTTTGACGGCAATCTGATCGACTGCGCCCGTCTCATGCAAAATTTTGCCGAACATGGCGCCCAGTGCGACGACAATCGCCAGGAAGCCAAGCGTACCGCCCATCCCTTTTTCCATCGTCGCCGCGATTTTATCGAGCGGCATACCGGAAAAGAGACCAGCGCCAATAGACACCACCATCAAAGCAACGAAGGCGTGCATACGCGCCTTCATCACTAAAAACAGCAGCAGTAAAACAGAACCTACTGCTGTTAAAACAAGCGTTAATGTACTCACTACTTACTGCCTTTGTTAATGACCTCAATGGTGCTTGCCACGACACCTTCCAGCGGCTGATCGATATTCACCACCAGTACATCGCTCTCGTCAGCGCCCGGCTCTTCCAGCGTGTCAAACTGAGTTACCAGCATCTGCGTTTTAAAGAAGTGGCCTTTACGTGCCTTCAGGCGGCTTTCGATAACGTCAAAATCCCCTTTCAGGTAGATGAAAGACAGGTTTGGGTTACCGTCGCGCAGCAGGTCGCGATAGTGTTTTTTCAGTGCGGAACAGACAATCAGCGATACCTTATTGGTTCGCTGCATCGCAAACGCCGCATCGTTCAGCGCCTGTAACCACGGCTTGCGGTCGTCGTCATTCAACGGCTCGCCGGAGGCCATTTTCATGATGTTGCAACGCGGATGGAGAAAATCGCCATCAAGAAACGCGGCATGCAGCTGATGCGCCACTTCGCTGGCGACAGCGGATTTGCCACTGCCTGATACGCCCATCAGAACGTAAATGTGGTGATCATGGTTAGTCGTGCTCAAAGTGGTGCCCCCACAGTACAAGGATCAGGAATTGTTACGGGTAACTGTTATCGGTAACATTGTCCGGCCGGACCAGAATAGAAGCAATATCCATTCGTGGCAGAAGTGAATAAGTGTGAGCTACTTCAAATTTGTTGGACTAAATAGATCCACCCGGTGACAAGGTGAAACCTAAATCTAACATTTTAGGCGTCACCGCTTCACCGCGTATGCGCGCCAGCAGGCGCTCTGCGCCGATACTGCCCATCCGCTCACGCGGCGTGAGTACGCTGGCCAGACGCGGTTCCATCACCTGACCAATGTCGTGGCCGTGGAAACCGGCAATCGCCATATCATCAGGAATTTTGAGCCCTAAACGCTGGCATTCGAACGCCGCCCCGACGGCAAGGTCATCGTTGGTACAGAAAATACCGTCCAGCTGCGGGTATTCGCGTCTTGCCTGGCGGATCAGCTCAATCCCGGAAGAGTAAGACGACGATTGCTCCACCATCACGCTGTAGGGCACCAGCCCGGCGTCCAGCATGGCCTGTTCATAGCCCTTCTGTTTGATGATAGTACGTTCGTCGAGGCGCGCCCCCAGATAGGCGATATGACGATGGCCACGCGCGATAATCGCGGCGGTCATCTGACGAGCGGCTTCAAAGTTGTCAAAACCGACGGCGATATCGAGGCATGGCGATTTGCTGTCCATCAGCTCCACCACCGGAATGCCCGCGACTTCAATCATTTTGAGCGTGCGCGGCGTATGGGTACGTTCAGTGAGGATTAGCCCGTCAATGTTCCATGACAGCATCGACTCCAGACGTTCCTGCTCCATTTCCGGCTTATAGCCGTAGTGCGCCAGCATCGTCTGGTAGCCGTGGGCATCGGTGACGGTCTCAATGCCGCGTAACACCTCGGCGAAAACCTGGTTGGTTAACGACGGCAGCAGAACGCCCACCGCACGGCTGGTCGCGTTAGAAAGAATATCGGGAGCACGATTGGGAATGTAACCCAGTTCATCAAGTGCAGCAGCGATCTTGCCCCGCAGCGCGACGGAGACCTGCTCCGGGTTACGCAGAAAACGGCTGACCGTCATTTTGGTCACGCCTACGCGGTCAGCCACATCCTGAAGTACGGGTCTTTTCTTTTTCATCGTCCTGAAAGGCATAAAAGGGATAGATTTCCCCAGTTTACCACGGACGTGCATGAACCTTCGCAGAGAAAACTAAGGTTGTTTTTGTATTGTGAGAAATACACTAAATCATTCGAGTTGCATCAAGGCGGCGACGCAGTGACAAATTCGTCAGGAACGAATTTGAACAACCGAAGGTTGCCTCTGGTGAGGGACAAGGATGTCCCTCATTAAATCCCCGGAAGCGTACATCAAGTACGCGACCGGAGTAAGCCAGGAAGCCAACAAAGATGCGGCTTGAAGGATGACGTGTATTTTTAAACTGGCGGCAGGTCGAACAGTAACACTTCGCTATCGCTGTCGGCATGGATGGAGATCGCCTGCTCATCCCAAATCGCCAGACCATCGCTGGTAGACGCTTTGGTGCCGTTAATGGTGACGTTACCTTTCACCACCTGAATCCAGATGCGGCGTTCGGCGGAGATCTGGTGTACAGACTGTTCGTCTTTCAGCAGCGCCCAACGGTACAGCTCCATGTCCTGATTCACTTTCAGCGAACCGTCGCGCGCATCCGGCGACAGCACCAGCTGTTTGCCCTGTACGGCGTCAAAACGACGCTGCTCGTAACGCGGCGTAATCCCGTTTTCCTGCGGCATGATCCAAATCTGATACAAACGCAGGCGGTCGGTATTGCTCGGGTTGTATTCCGAGTGACGAATGCCCGTCCCGGCGCTCATTATCTGGAACTCACCGGCAGGAACCTGCTCTTTGTTACCCATACTGTCCTGGTGTTCCACTGCGCCTTCCAGCACATAGGTCAGGATTTCCATGTCTTTATGCGGGTGCGTCCCAAAGCCCTGTCCTGCTTCAATAACGTCATCGTTAATCACGCGCAGTGCCGAGAAGCCCATAAAGTTAGGGTCATAGTAGTTTGCAAAAGAGAAAGTATGCCAGGAATCCAGCCAGCCATGATTCGCATGACCACGGTCGTTTGCTTTGCGTAAGTAGATCATTGTATTCACCCCCAGATGTTTTCGATGGAGTAAGTGTGAACCCAATCCAGACGGGATCATAGAGGGTGAAAATTGACTCCTCTGTTCAAAAATTATGAACAAGCCCAGAGGCGTTGATTTTGTTTATTTCGCAAGGGTTACAGTGGCCGGAGACGCCTGTTCAAACGCCCGCTCAAGGATCTCAAGGTTGGTGAGAACGTCAGATTCCTTGACGTAATTCGGCACGCCATGCGTAATGGTCTCGAACAGGGCGTCATAAACGCGGCCATAGTCGCCGACCTCCGGTTTCATCTCTTCTTTCACCGTCACGCCTTCGTCATTAACGTATTCCAGCAGGCCGACAGAATCATCCGCCGCAAACCCCGGTTCGCCGGGCATGATATTGGCCTTCAGGCTGGTTTCCTGCTGGTCGATGCCGTACTTCACAAACGAGCCTCTGGTGCCGTGAACGATAAATTTCGGGTAATCGATCTTCACTAAATGGCTGGTTTTAACGATGGCTTTCAGATCGCCGTAAAACAGCTGCGCTTCGAACGTATCATCCGGGTTGGCTTTATTGCGCAGGCTGCGGATGTCATAGGCCACATGGTCCGGGCGTCCGAACAGCGAAATAATTTGATCCATCGTATGCACGCCGAGGCCGTAAAACGCGCCGTCCTGCGGCAGGCCAGGTTTGGTTTCCGCAACCGGTCGGTAGTAATCAAAGTGGCTTTCAACTTCAACAATCTCGCCCAGTTTACCGCTCTCAATCGCTTTTTTGGCAGTCAGGAAACAGGAGTCAAAGCGGCGGTTCTGGTACGGCGTGACGGTCAGCCCTTTGCTCCGCGCCAGTTCGAACAACACTTTCGCCTCGGCAAGCGTTGGCGTAAACGGTTTTTCCACCAGCACGTTTTTTCCCGCCTCCAGCGCGCGCCGGGCGTAGTCAAAATGGCTGTCCGCATGGGTACAGACGATCACCAGTTTTACCTGCGGATCGTTCAGCACTTCATCAAGATCGCTGGTGAAGTGAATATGCGAGTAGATCGGCGCCTGCTCCTCCGGCTTCGCGTGACGGCGGAAGATATGCGCAACATGCCAGCTGCCTTTACGGTTAAGAACATACGGCAGATGGTAGCGGGTGGTGCTTTTACCAAATCCAATAAATGCGCAGTGTAAGGTCATGGGAGTGTCCTTTTTGAAAGGTGATTGCATACACCATAGCGCAAACAACATGTGGGAAATAGCGGTGAAACGATCGTAGGCTGGATAAGCATAAGCGCCATCCGGCGTCACAAGAGCCATTGCCGGATGACGGCTTTGCCTTATCCGGCCTACAAAAGAAGAAGCCTCAAGATCGGTCGTCGGCGTCGCGGTCAGTTTGTTCACGGCAAGCGCGCAGGGCCCGGAGCGTACTAAATGTACGTGAGGAGCACGAGCACTTCCCGGGGACAAAATGACAAGTAAGCCAGGCCGAACACCCAGCTCAAAAAAAAAGCCAGCACCCGGCTGGCTAAAGTAATACTGGAAGCAATGTGAGCAATGTCGTGCTTTCAGGTTCTCCGCAAGGGTCTCCCTGAACGCAGAGCAATAATAATCATTCTCATTCGCACTTGTCCAATACTTTTTGCAAAAAAATGCAGTTGACTCCGTTTTTAAAGTCAATGATGTTTAAAAGGACTTTTAATCTGCTAAGGACACAGAAATGAGTGAGATAGTGATACGCCACGCGGAATCAAAAGATTACGACGCAATTCGTCAGATCCATGCCCAGCCGGAGGTGTATCACAACACGCTACAGGTTCCTCATCCTTCCAGTGCGATGTGGCAGGAGCGGCTAGCCGACCAGCCCGGCATCAAACAGCTGGTCGCCTGTATTGACGATACTGTCGTTGGACATCTCACCATTGCGGTCATCCAGCGTCCGCGCCGCAGCCATGTCGCCGATTTTGGCATCAGCGTTGATGCGCAGTGGCAAAACCGTGGGGTCGCCAGCGCGCTGCTCCGTACCATGATCGATATGTGCGATAACTGGCTGCGCGTGGAGCGTATCGAGCTAACGGTATTTGTCGATAATGAACCCGCCGTGGCGGTCTACAAGAAGCATGGTTTTGAGATTGAAGGCACCGGCAAGAAGTACGCACTGCGTAACGGTGAGTATGTCGACGCATACTTTATGGCGCGGATGAAGTAATTTTCGCCTCCCCTCTCTCCAGGAGAGGGGAATATCCCGTAATTAAAAGTAGTCCTGCCCAATTCAGAATATCCTCAATAATATTTGGCTAAAGTGAAAACATTTATTAACTCTGTATACGAATCTGAGAATAGAGCGTAAACAGATAATAAAGAAAGGATTCACGGCTAATACATTTAGCATGCCGTTATTAAAGGATAAGGTAATAATGGGAAATATTGTCTACCTGACAATAGTTGTATATGGAGTTTTATTTCTACCGCATCAATAGATTCGGTAGATGGGAGAAGTATCATTATATTCAACTGCGGGGAGCATTTCTATCAGGTATCCAACACCAATTCAGCGAAAATAATTTAGATACAGAAACAATAACCATCAGCTATGAATATATCCTCTGCAAACACCTTATTGCCAACACTGAATTCAGCTACCTGGCGTTGCCCGAGAACTACAACCGCCTGTTTATCCCCCGTCCAAAAACACCCGCAGATAATAGCCTCAAAACGTTAAGCAGCAAAGGGGTTGGCAGATTGCTTGCCGCCGGAGGTATCTACAACGGGAATATCGAAGGTTTCAGGGAAACGGCAGAAAAGTTGGGAGGCGTTGCTCCAGCGGGTTACGAGCAGGTTATGGATAACAAAGGATTGCTGATTCTTGGAGCTTCAATAGCTGCCAGCTTAACTATGGGAAGAATGAAACTTCCTGAATTAGAAGAACTGGAGCAGTTCGGTGCCTGGGGAACTGCATCAGGACGAACATTCGATCCCGAGCTTGCCGGAGGTCCAATAGAGAGCCTGACAACTGATGGTGTCATTATTAACAGTAAAGGTATCGCTACAGTTGAGAAACATATTTCCAGGTTCGTTCATGATCCTGCAAATGATGTAATGTTCGGCAGGTTGGAAGACATTGAAAAAGGGAAAATACCTCCAGAACAGGTCGATCTGAATTACTATACTCATGAATGCCGAGAATATCAGCGCTACTGTAATCTGGGATGGGAATTTGGGCAGCCTGAGGGGGATGCAGGATATAATCTATGGAATCATGCCCATACAGCCACGCTGGAAGATTACAGACTCAAGGGAACAGTTGACGACTTATACCACCAGGATGCACTTAACTATGATAACTGAAACTGAACTTAACGTACTAAAAGTTATGGCCGAAAAAGATATTAACTGGAACTGGATGAATCTGGATCGCACGCTTTCCATGAAAAGAATCCCGGGGTTCAGCAATGTCGTTAATATTGTGAATAAATTGGCTAGCGAGGGTCTGGTAAATATTGAAGATAGTGGGCATAAGTCCATGCCTTACTATCGCGTATCTGAAAAAGGATACAGGCTAATCAAGAATACTGATACTGACAATAACGTACCATAATCGCCGTGCAGAATAATGCTGTTGAAAAACAAGGTTACAACCAGAACTTCCTGATAAGCCCTCTTCCACCGAAGAGGGCCGTTATCCTTAGTACCCCGCTGTTAAATCATCGACTGAGCGCGGGTCAGACGCGCCGTACAGCGAACCATCCGGTCCAACCATGATGCTCTGGGTGCTGCCCATCGCTTCTTTCAGCGCGACTTTTTGCCCACGCTGTTCCAGGAGTTTCAGCGTATCCGGGCTAAAGCCCTTTTCCACGCGCAGCTCATCCGGCAGCCACTGATGATGGAAACGCGGTGCGTTGGTCGCCTCAGCGACATTCATCCCGAAATCGATGCTGTTGACCACCATTTGCAGCACGGTGGTAATAATCCGGCTACCGCCAGGGCTGCCTGTCACCAGCCAGGTTTTGCCGTCTTTCACCACAATGGTCGGCGACATTGACGACAGCGGACGTTTCTTCGGCCCTACGGCGTTAGCATCGCCGCCCACCAGACCGTAAACGTTTGGTACGCCAGGTTTCGCGGAGAAGTCATCCATCTCATTGTTGAGCAGAATCCCGGTGTTTCCCGCCACAATCCCGGTGCCAAACGTGGTGTTCAGGGTGTAGGTGACGGCCACCGCGTTGCCGTCTTTATCCACCACCGAGAAGTGGGTGGTCTGATTGCTTTCATACGGCGCCAGTTTACCGGGGCGAATCTCGCTGGACGGTTTGGCTTTATTGATATCTATCTGATCGGCGATGGATTTCGCATACGCTTTACTGGTCAGCGCCTGCCACGGCACCTTCACAAAATCCGGGTCGCCGAGATACTCCGACCGATCGGCATAGGCATATTTCTCCGCTTCAGCCATTATCTGCATGGCATCGGCGCTACCAAACCCGTATTTCTTCATGTCGAAGTTTTCAAGGATATTGAGGATCTGCACGATATGAATGCCGCCGGAGGACGGAGGCGGCATCGAAAAGACCTGATACCCGCGATAATCGCCGCTAATCGGCGTACGTTCTACCGCTTTGTAAGCCGCCAGATCCTCTTTGGTGATAAGCCCCCCGTTCTTCTGCATCTCCTGTGCGATCTGGTCGGCTATTGCCCCTTTGTAGAAGGCATCCGGGCCATTCTCAGCAATCATCTCCAGACTTTTCGCCAGGTTTTTCTGCACCAGCTTGTCGCCCTTCTTCAGCGGTTCGCCGTCTTTCCAGAAAATGGCCTTGCTGTTTTCATAATTCGGCAGCACCTCGCTACCGTAGGTTTTCAGGTCATCCGCCAGCGCATCGTTGACGACGAATCCCTCATCCGCAAGTTTCATCGCCGGGCGTATCACTTTGTTGAGCGGCAGGGTGCCGTATTTCTCCAGCGCCAGCGAGAATCCAGCCACGGTGCCCGGCGTACCGGTCGCCAGGTGCGACGTCAGCGATTTTTTACTGTCAGGATTGCCCTGATCGTCCAGGAACATATCGCGGGTGGCATTGGCTGGCGCCATTTCGCGGAAGTCGATCGCCGTGGTGTTCCCGTCTTTGGTGCGCAGCAGCATAAAACCCCCGCCGCCGAGGTTCCCTGCCTGCGGATGCGTCACCGCCAGCGCATAGCCAACGGCAACCGCCGCATCGACGGCATTTCCCCCTTGCTTAAGGATATCGACGCCAACCTGGGTCGCCATCGCATCCACGGATGCCACCATCCCCTGCTTCGCACGAACAGGGTGGAAAACATCCTCTTCAACACCGTATGACACCGGAGGTGGCGCAGGCGGCGCGGCAACAACACTAAAACAACTTCCTGAGAGCAGAGCAGCAATGGCTACCCGGCGCAAAAACGTCGGTTTCATCATCGTTATTCTCCAGAGATACGGGGTCAGCCCCCCACTAAGCCTGGTGCATAACTCTGAAATAATCATCGTTGCGGCGGGAAAGGAGTAAACTTAATAGATCCCCCCAGAGGAGGAAAGACGATGAAACGACTCTTAATTTTAGCGGCGCTACTGCCGTTTTCCGGCTTTGCGCAGCCCATCAACACCATGAATAACCCGAATCAGCCGGGGTATCAGATCCCGAGTCAACAGCGGATGCAAACCCAAATGCAGACGCAGCAGACCCAGCAGAAAGGGATGCTTAACCAGCAGTTAAAAACGCAGACCCAGCTTCAGCAACAGCATCTGCAAACGCAGATGAACAATAACGCGCAGCGGGTCCAGCAGGGCCAGGTGCGTGAGCAGGTTTTACCAAACAACAATGGCGGGATGTTAAGCGGTGGAACCCGCCAGAGCAGCGGTCAGCAACATCTGCTGCCCCAGCGACAGAGTGGCGATATGCTCAATAACTCGCCGCAGTAAAATCCGGCCCAATCACATCAATGGCATCGGTACAGATGCAGTCCACGCCCCAGCGCAGCAGTTCCGCCGCGCGCTGGGGTTTGTTGACGGTGTAAACCAGAATGCGCAGTCCCGCCGCCTTGAGCGCTTTTACCCGCGCTTCATCAAGCAATTTATGGTTGAGATGAACAGAGACGCAGCCCAGCCAGGTCGTCAGCGTATGCCAGTCGTCACGCCAGTCATCCAGCAGTAAACCGCGCGGTAGCTCTGGCGCCGCCTTTTGCGCCGCTTCCAGCGCATCAATTTCAAACGATGAAAGCAAAGGCGCGGTCATTCCAGACCACAGCTCCCGCGCCGCCAGCGCCACCACTCGCCCCGTCAATGGCCCGGTGCCGGTCGTCGGTTTAATTTCAATATTCGCCATCATGCCGTGCTCGCGGCAGCGTTCCGCTACCTGAGACAACAGCGGCAACGGCTCGCCTTTAAACTTGCCGCTAAACCAGCTCCCGGCATCAACGCGCAGCAGATCCTGCCAGTTGACTTCCCCCGCCACGCCCCAGCCGTTACTGGTGCGCTCCAGGTTGTCGTCATGCAGCAGAAAGATCTCGCCGTCTTTCGACAGCTTCACGTCAAACTCAATCATCGTGTGTCCGCACCGCGCCCCCACGTCAATCGCCGCCAGCGTGTTTTCCGGTGCGAGTTTTCCGCCGCCGCGATGCGCGACGATGTGGGGATAAGGCCAGTTACTCATACTCGTTGTCCTGTTTCGCCATCGAAAAGATGCAGATGATTTTCCGGCAAATGCAGCCATAGCGTGCCACCTGCCGTCGGACGTTGCTGATGCGCCAGCCGCACGACCATTTTTTGATCGCCCCAGCGTCCGTGCGCCAGGTTATCCGCCCCCAGCATCTCCAGCGTGTCCATCACCAGCGGTACGCCGCCTTCCGCCTGCGAGCTTAGCGCAATATGCTCAGGACGGATACCCAGCGTCATTTTCCGCCCGGCATAGCGACGATAGTTCCAGTTAACGGGCAGCGCCATCCCGCTCTCCAGCTCAAAATGGGTGCCTGCGGCGCTGATGCGCCCCTCCAGCAGGTTCATCGCCGGGCTGCCGATAAAGCTCGCCACAAAGCGGCTGGCTGGCTTCTCATACACCTCTACCGGCGTACCGATTTGCTCCGCCACGCCTTTGTTCATCACCATCACCCGCTGGGCGAGCGTCATCGCTTCGACCTGATCGTGCGTCACGTACAGCGAGGTGGTTTTCAGGCGGCGATGCAGATGTTGTAACTCAAGGCGCATCTGGACGCGCAATTTAGCGTCAAGGTTGGACAGCGGCTCGTCAAACAGGAAGACGGCCGGATCGCGCACAATCGCACGTCCCATTGCCACACGCTGGCGCTGGCCGCCGGAAAGCTCGCGTGGACGGCGTTTGAGCAAACCGTCCAGCTCCAGAATCCGCGCCGCCTCTTTCACCCGTTCGGCAATATGCCCTTTGCCCATGCCGCGAATCTTCAGCCCCCACGCCATGTTCTCCTCTACGCTCATGTGTGGGTAGAGCGCGTAGTTCTGGAACACCATCGCAATGCCCCTGTCTTTCGGCTCCATCTCCGTAACGCGCTGGCGGTCAATCCAGATATCGCCGCTCGTTACCCGCTCAAGCCCGGCCACCATACGCAGCAGCGTCGATTTACCGCAGCCGGACGGCCCGATAAACGCCGTAATCTGGTTTTTAGC
>OGYM01000974.1_pt1 | contig 21541 bp, 11 predicted proteins | sample 1576491 | NCBI WGS metagenome assembly OGYM01 (sample SAMEA3541515, study PRJEB24748) | human gut metagenome | biome: human gut; feature: human-associated habitat; material: faeces | place: China | collected 2012 | reverse complement strand
AGGGAAAGGCCGTATTGGGGCCGCTACCAGAGACCGGATTCTCGACTACATAGAAGAACATGGCTTTTATCCCAATGCGGCAGCACAGAGCCTGGCACAGTCCAAGACCAATAATATCGCAATTATCCTGCCGGAGGTCAATACCCTAGTGGATATCCCCTTTTTCCATACCTGTATGTACGGTGTGGAAGAGGTGGCGCAGGCCAATGACTACGATATTATCGTGGTGACGACGAATGGAAACGATACCAGACAGCTGGAGCGGCTGATCAAAAACCGGAAAGTGGACGGAATGATCCTTACCAGGACCTATGAGAACGATAAATATGTAAAATTCCTGAAACAGAAGCAGATTCCTTTCGTTGCAGTGGGAAAAATCCCTGACGATGATGTGGTACAGGTGGACCACGACAATGTGGGAGCCTGCAGAGAACTGGTGACGGTACTGTTTGCCAAGGGCATACAGAATATTGCATATCTGGGCAGTGATATGGATCAGATGGTCAACCGTTGCAGATATCAGGGCTATGAGGAAGCTTACCGCAAAGGCAAACGCAAGCTGAATCCGGATCTGGTCTACACGGACTTGAGCAGCAAGGCTATGGTGGAAAAGGCCGTGGAAGAGCTGAAAAAGAGCGGTGTGGAGTGTATTTTGTGCCAGGATGACTACATCTGCGATGAGGTGGTAAGAAAGCTTTCTCACATGGGTGTGCGGATCCCGGATCAGATGAAAGTGGCATCCTGCCATTACAGTCGTATCCTGGAGAACTATCCCGTTACAGTGACTTCCCTGAAATTCAATATCACAGAGCTAGGCAGGAGATCCTGTCAGGTGCTGCTGGACATGATTCACGGGAAAACGGTTCCGGACAAGACACTTCTGGACTATGAGATCATCTTGAAAGAGTCTACGAAGGGCTGAGTTTGATGCGGAAAGCCATGACTTAGAAAAACGTTTTCCTAAATTTCTCCCCAAAAATGAAGAGAAAAACTACTTTTTACAAAAAAACAGGTATGCAGAAAACCCTGTAAAATCAAGGGTTTCAAAGCACATTTGTGCAAAATATACAATTTTAGATCTCAATATCAGTCATTATTATAAATTGACAACATAAGGAAATGTTGCTAAACTATTATTGTAGACAAGCGGTTGCGCAATACGCACAAACTTGCAAAACAAAACAGGAGGATAACAAAATGAAAATGTTAAAGAAAATTTTTAAGCACATCAGCGAGGCTGATAAGCATGTTTGGGGTTATTCAACAATTTACTAAACCCCTCTTTTAGATTGTGTGTATTTGATTTTTAGGTATTAGTTTAATTTTTAAGGTTATGAAAAAAAAGATTTTTAAAACATGGAGAAACATTCTCGCCGAAGTAGGTCGGAATGAGATGTTGATGATGGGGTATACCCTGAAGAAATAAGAAAGCATTTTAACTAAACTTGATGAAGCGAGGAGTACGTCCGGAAAACGTATTCCTCGCTTCTTTTATATTCCCCTGAAAGCTTTTTTATATAAAAATCAGCTTTTGTTTAAACTTTATTCCCTTACTTTGTTGTTAGTACAAAGACTAATAGAATAATATCTATGAAAAGGATTCAAAGAATTTGTAGTTTAATACTGCTGGCAACCTTTTTTGGGGGGATACCTATGCTGCATGCGCAGTCGTTTGACAAGTTGTGGAAACAAGTGGAGCAGGCACAAAAGAAGAGCTTGCCGCAAACTGTGATAAAACTGACGGATGAGATATTCCGGAAAGGGGAACAGGAAAAGAATACCCCGCAGATGTTAAAAGCCTATATGTGTCGGAATACATTTCAGAATGTACTGACACCTGATAGCTTCTATGTCAACCTGAAAGGATTGGAACAATGGGCGGAGCGTGAACAAAATCCGGTCAGTCGTGCCGTGCTGAATTCGTTGGTGGCAAGTATCTATGCCAATTATGCAGATAATAACCGATGGGAGTTGCGGCAACGCACTTCGCTCGATCTGGAAGATGAAGCCTTGCCGGCAGATATTCGTGAATGGAGCGGCAACCTCTTCATGAAGCAGGTGATGAAGTATACAGGAGAAGCATTGAAGGATTCTGCTGAATTGCTGAAAACATCTTCGCGTACTTATATTCCTTTTGTAATTTTAGGGGATGCAAGTGAGTACTATCATCATGAAATGTATCATTTGTTGGCATCACGTGCCATTGATGCTTTACAGAAAGTTTCATGGTTCGAGATGGACTCATTGGTAAAGAAAGACATCATGGGCATTTATGGCCAGATGATAAACACCTATCGGAAGATGCCCGGCATGGAAGATGCTACCGTACTGACTATGCTGGATTATATGGAATGGCGTAATAGAGAAGGGAATGTTTTGCTTCGTCTGCGAGCTGTAAAAGAAGGCGGAAGTGAAGCTCCGAACCAATACTTACATGCTTTGGATCGCATTATTAAAGATTATGCCAAGCGTGATGTGTGTGCAGAGGCTTATTTAGCCAAAGCACGTTATTATCGCAATATACGTGAATATGAAAAGGCTTTGCAAACTTGTGATGAAGCCATCAACCTTTATCCCGACTATAAACGGATATCTGCATTGCGTGAGCTGAAAGAAAGCCTTTTGCAGCCGCAACTGAACTTTAGTGCAGACAAGGTTACCTATCCCGGTGATTCTCTGAAATTGAGGGTTACTCATTGTAACTTGGATGGATTTACGGTGAATGTCTTCCGTACTACTCTGTCGAAGGCTACAACGGATATGCCGGTGATTAATCCTGCTTTCTATAAGAAGTATGCCCGTAAAGTAAAAACGGAACACTTTTCTTTGTTGCGTCCGGCTAATTACCTTCCGGCAGATAGTACATATCGTATGTTGTTGCCGGACGAACCGGGTATTTATGTAGTACAGGTAGTGCCTGATGATAAGAAAGGACGAACTGCCGAGAACTACCTTTATCTCACTCGTTTCAAAGTATTGACTATACCTCTCTCAACTAAAGATTATGAGGTTGTGACCTTGGATGCTGAAACCGGAAAACCTGTAGCGGATGTTCAGATTACTTTCTATTCAAGTTATGGAACCAGGGAAAACAAGGTATTGGAGCAGAAAACTACGGATGCATCGGGTAAGGTGATACTACCGTGGAATAAGCAGTTCCGTTCGTTGGTTGCCACGAAAGGCACTGATACGGCAATGCCATTGCAGCGTATCTATAATAACTCTAATGGGACCTGGAATCATGTTGACAGAGAATCCGAAGCGGTGAAGCTATTGACAGACCGCTCTTTGTATCGTCCGGGACAAACTATTTATATAAAAGGTATCGCTTATACCCAAAGTGGCGATACGGCTATGGTTCTTGCCAATAAGGCTTATACTGTGGAGCTTACCGATGTGAATGATACTAATATTGGAAAGAAAGAAGTCCGCACCAATGAGTTTGGTTCGTTTACCACTGAGTTTGTGCTTCCTACTGCCTGCCTGAACGGCTCTTATTCTATTAGAACAGGAAAAGCAAACGGTTGGACATCTGTACAAGTGGAAGAATATAAGCGTCCTACATTCGACATCGTTTTCGATTCTCAGAAAGAGTCTTACCAGATAGGAGATAGTGTGCAGGTGAAAGGTACGGTAAGCTCCTTTAGTGGTGTGCCCTTGCAGGGGCTGGAATTGAATTATACTGTTACCCGTAGCCAGTTCTCGTGGTGGAGAGTTTCTGGAAATACTACATCTCTGGTTTCAGGTAGCGTAATGATAGGTGCTGATGGAATATTTTCCATTCCTGTCCGGTTGCAAGGTGGGAAAGGTGTTACTACCGGTTACTATACTTATCAGATAGAAGCCTCTGTAACCAATCAGGCCGGTGAAACACAGACTTCCGTAACTACCTTGTCTGCTGGAGACCGTTCATTGATTTTATCTGTTGATATACAAGACCGTATCTGTAAGGATGACAGTATCCGACTGACTTTTGTAGCCCGGAATCTGAATATGGAGCCGGTATCGGTGAAAGGTGATTGCCGTTTGGTACAAACTGTGAATGGAAAGCCTGAAGTTCGTTTCAACGGGCAGTTTACTTCCAATGTGGAAGTAGTATTGCCGGAATGGAAGAATCTGCCTTCCGGTGCTTATGAACTGCAACTGACAGCAAAGGATGATCAAGGTAGGGATGTTGACTACAAACAAAATATCGTGCTCTTTTCCTATGATGATAATCGTCCTCCTGTGGCATCACCTGTCTGGTTCTATTCGCGTAATACGCAGTTTGATGCCGGACGTCCTGCACAGTTCAGTCTGGGAACTTCCTTTAAAGATACTTATGTGATGTTGGATATATTCAGTGGTAAGCAGCGCCTGAGCAGTACAACGCTGCAATTATCCGATTCCATTGTCCGTTTTGATGTACCTTATAAAGAAGAATATGGAGACGGAATAGAATATCTGTTTGCTTTTGTCAAGGACGGAGAACTTTATTTTGAGAAAGTGGACTTGCAGAAGCGTAGACCGGATAAAGAACTGACTATGAAATGGGAGGTGTTCCGTGACAAGTTACGTCCCGGGCAAGAGGAAGAGTGGCGCCTGACTATCAAGACACCACAGGGTGTACCTGCCGATGCTGAGATGCTCGCCACTATGTACGATGCCTCTTTAGATAAGATATTCCCAAATCGTCAGAGTTTTTATGTGAACTATTCTCGGTTTGTGCCTCAGATTTATTGGTCGTATGGGTATACAGGTTCTGTTTATTACTCTTGTTATTTCCCAATGCGAGACTGGAAAGTACCTCCATTTGTTTATGATACTTTCTATTCGGAAGAAGGTGTACAGGAAGCATTGGTAGTGGGTTATGGTGTTATGAAAAACTCTACCATGACCGGAAGTGTGCAGGTACGGGGATTGGCGAGTCCACGGATGAAAGAGATGGTTGCTGAAGATTCTTCTGTCGATGATGCGGATGTGGTATTTGAAGAAGAAATGGTGTCAACTGAAGAAACCGGTGCTGCCGTAGAGCTTGGTGATGCTCCCGAATTGCGTAAGAACTTTGCAGAAACAGCTTTTTTCTATCCGCAACTTCGCACAAATGAGCAAGGGGAAATTTCCTTCTCCTTCACCATGCCGCAAAGCCTGACACGTTGGAACTTCCGCGGGTATTCTCATACGAAAGGAATGCTGATCGGGCAATTGGATGCTTCAACCGTCACGGTGAAAGAATTTATGCTGTCACCCAACATGCCACGTTTCGTGCGGGTGGGGGATAAAACGAGTATTGCCGCAACCGTAACTAACCTGACAGGAAAAGCCTTGAAAGGAACCACAAAATTCATCCTCTTCGACCCGATGACGGAGAAGGTGATTTCCACACAGAGTCAACCTTTCACTGTGGAAGCGGGAAAGACTGTTCCCGTAACCTTCCGCTTTACCGTGACGGATAAGTACGACTTCTTAGGTGTACGCATGATTGCCGATGGTGGTACATTCAGCGATGGCGAGCAACACCTGTTGCCTGTATTGAGTGATAAGGAATATATCACTGAAACTCTTGCTATGCCGATACGAGGTGAAGAAACCCGCACTTTCTCTCTGGACAGCCTGTTCAATAATAACAGCCGTACGACTACCGACCGTCGTCTGACAGTGGAGTTTACCGGAAATCCGGCCTGGTATGCCGTACAAGCATTGCCGGTATTGAGCCAACCTCGTACAGATAATGCTACTGCCTGGGCTGCCGCATATTATGCCAATTCCCTTGCTTCTTACATTGCCAATAGCCAGCCACGCATTAAAGCTGTATTCGATAGTTGGCGTATGCAAGGTGGTAAGAAAGAAACTTTCCTCAGCCAGCTGCAGAAGAATCAGGATGTGAAGAATATCCTTCTTGAAGAAAGTCCTTGGTTACTGGAGGCCACTACAGAAGCTGAGCAGCAAGCTCGTATTGCTACACTGTTCGATCTCAATAACCTGGCAAATAATAATATAACCACTCTTACCCGATTGAAAGAACTGCAAGATGCCGATGGCGCATGGAGCTGGTATAAAGGGATGCCGGGGAGTCGTAACATGACGGGATATATCACCGAACTTCTCGTTCGTCTGCCTCTACTTACCGGACAAAAGAATTCCGGCGATGCCCTTTCTATGCAGCAGGCAGCTTTTAAATATCTGCATCAACAGGCTTTGGAGGAATACAAGAGTATTCGTAAAGCGGAGAAAGACGGAGCTAAAATGACTACCCTCTCACATCCGGCAATGACCTATCTCTATCTGGTAGCTATTTCCGGTGAGAAAGTGCCTGCTGCCAATGAGGCTGCTTATAGTTACTTCCTTTCCAAAGTTGGCAAGAACCTGAACACAGCTGAAATGGGAATGAAGGCGCAGTCGGCTATTATTCTACTAAAAGCCGGCCGTACGGCTGAAGCTAATGAGTTTATTGCTTCCATTAAGGAACATTTGGTGCAAACCAATGAACAGGGAGCTTATTTTGCTTTCAATGAAAAACCCTTCCGCTGGGGAATGCAGCCTATTCCTGTTCATGTGGAAGTAATAGAAGCTTTACGTCTGGCAGGCGGTAATGACGCCTTGGTAGAAGAAATGAAGCTCTGGTTGCTGAAACAAAAGCAGACTACAAGTTGGAACTCACCGGTTGCAACGGCGGATGCCGTTTATGCATTGCTTTGCCAAGGGACTGATTTGTTGGCTACCCGTGGTGATGTACGTATTGTTCTTGGTAATAAAGTATTGGAAACATATAGTCCTGCTAAAACTACTGTTCCCGGACTGGGATATATTAAAGAAAGCTTTGCACAAGGCAGTCCCGAATTGCGTGCCAAATCTATCACTGTAGAAAAACGGGATGCAGGTATTGCCTGGGGTGCAGTGTATGCTCAATACCTCTCACCGATTTCCGATGTGAAACAGCAGGGTGGTGAATTGGCAGTGGAAAAGAAACTTTATGTAGAACGTACTTTGGCTACAGGCAAGAAGGAACTGCAACCAGTCACTGCTACTACACAGTTGGCTGTGGGTGATAAAGTGGTTTCCCGTCTGACGATACGTCTTGGCCGTGCAATGGATTTCGTTCAGTTGAAAGACCAGCGTGGGGCTTGCTTCGAACCGGTGAATTCACTTTCCGGTTATCGCTGGAACGGCGGAATAGGATATTATGTAGAAATAGAGGATGCTTCTACTAATTTCTTCTTCGACAGCCTGAGTAAAGGTATGTATGTGCTGGAATACAGCTATCGTGTGGCTCGTAGCGGGCAATATGAGGCTGGATTAGCTACTATACAGTGTGCCTATGCACCCGAGTATGCTGCCCATTCGGCATCCATGAAAGTAGAGGTAGAGTAGTAATTTTAAAACACCCTTTTAGGAACTCTCATTTAAAACACCTACTTTTGTGCATCCTAAAATGAAAACGAATGAAACGAATCTTGATATGTATGTATGCGTTTGCTGCCGTAGCACTTACTGCTGCGGCGCAACCGCGTTTTTCATCTAATAAAGAAACCCACAACTTCGGACAGATTGAGTGGAAACATCCTGCCAGTGCACAATACGTTATTACCAATACCGGTGACCAACCTTTAGTGCTTACTGAGGTGGACCCTTCCTGTGCCTGTTCCGTAGTTCAGTGGACACAAACGCCTATTGCTCCCGGTGATAAAGGCATCATTACCGTGGAGTTTGATGCAAAAGCATTAGGGCACTTTGATAAATCAATAGCTATCTACTCTAATGCACAACCCGATTTGGCTTATTTGCACTTCACAGGCGAAGTAGTGCGCGAGATTAAAGACTTTACGAAAACTTATCCTTATCTGATTGGTCAGATACGGATAGATAAGAATGAAATTGATTTCCCTGATACCCATCGTGGCGCAAAGCCCGTTATACGGATTGGAGTAGTGAATCTGTCGGATCGTTCGTATGAACCGGTATTGATGCACCTGCCTTCCTACCTGGACATGAAAGTGGAGCCCAGTGTACTTCAGAAAGGTGAGAGAGGGCTGATTACATTAACCCTCAATACAGAGAAACTGACTGATTTGGGACTGACGCAAGCATCTGTTTACCTGTCCCGTTTCACTGGAGACAAAGTGAGTGATGAAAACGAAATACCGCTTTCAGCTATTCTCTTACCCGACTTTTCCGGTATGACAGATACGGATAGGGCAAATGCCCCGGTAATTCGTCTTTCGGAAACCGATATAGACCTGAGTGCTTTATTGGCAAAGAAGAATAAAGTGAAACATGATATACAGCTTACCAATACCGGACGCTCTCCGTTGCAGATTAGTAAACTGCAGGTATTCAATCCTGCCTTGGGAGTAAGTCTTAAAAAAAGTGTGTTGCAGCCGGGGGAAACCACCCGTTTGCGCGTGACGGTAGATAAGAAGAATATCGCAAAGAAGAAACGTCATTTGCGTATTTTGATGATAACCAATGACCCGATGCAACCTAAGGTTGAGATCAATATTAAGGCAAAGTAATAGGATTTATGATTTTAAACTATAAATCCTATCACAAATCTTCTCATAAATCATAAATTATAAATCTTATCATGGAACATCCTGAAAACAATGAAGCCTATAAAGGTCTGGTTGTCAATGCAGGCATTGAACAACCTTCATCTGTTAATCCCTATCGTCGTCCTAAACCCAGAAAGCGTCAGCTCTCCGTGGCGGAGTTTGTAGAAGGCATTGTAAAAGGGGATGTAACCATTCTAAGCCAGGCAGTGACTTTGGTGGAAAGCGTGAAAGTTGAACACCAGGCAGTGGCACAAGAAGTCATTGAGAAATGCCTGCCTTATTCCGGAAATTCTATCCGTGTAGGTATCAGTGGTGTACCGGGAGCGGGTAAAAGTACTTCCATTGATGTTTTCGGTCTGCATGTATTGGAGAAATATGCAGGTAAACTGGCAGTGCTGGCCATCGATCCCAGTAGTGAGCGTAGTAAAGGCAGTATTTTGGGTGATAAGACACGTATGGAGCAACTTTCAGTTCATCCTGCATCCTTTATTCGTCCCAGTCCATCGGCAGGGTCTCTGGGGGGAGTAGCCCGTAAGACGCGTGAGACGATTATTCTTTGTGAGGCTGCCGGTTTCGATAAGATATTTGTAGAGACAGTAGGTGTAGGACAGAGTGAAACAGCTGTACATTCTATGGTCGATTTCTTCCTGCTTATTCAGTTAGCCGGTACGGGCGATGAATTGCAAGGCATCAAACGGGGTATTATGGAAATGGCCGACGGTATTGTTATCAACAAAGCCGATGGTGATAATCTGGAGCGTGCTAAGCTGGCTGCAACTCAGTTCCGTAATGCTCTGCATTTGTTCCCTGCTCCTGAATCAGGATGGACGCCACAGGTAATGACCTATTCCGGCTTCTATAACTTGGGAGTGAAAGAAATCTGGGATATGATTTACGATTACGTTGCTTTTGTGAAGGACAACGGCTACTTTGATTACCGCCGTAATGAACAAAGTAAATACTGGATGTACGAAAGTATTAACGAGCGCCTGCGTGATAGTTTCTATCATAATCCGGTTATAGAAGCTATGCTGGGTGATAAGGAACAGCAAGTATTGCAAGGTAAGCTCACTTCATTTGTTGCTGCAAAAACTTTACTTGATACATACTTTAGTGAGATGAGAAAGGGGTAGAATAGCTCGTAACTTGTAGCTGTCTCACACTTCTTTCCCCTCCTTCTCAAAGTCTGCCTTCGACTTACTCTTCGTCACAATATATACGCCGAGGAACACTAAGGCAACGGCTATTCCCTTTTCCCAGCCGAATACTCCCAAGCCCATGATAATGGCAGCGATAGAAGCTACGATGGGTTGCATGTAGTTGTACATACTCACCACTGTGGGGCGCAACAGTCTTTGCGCAGTCATGATGAAGATATAAGCAAGAAAACTACCGCCTATTACCACATAACCTATTTGTACGTATGCAGCAGTGGATACCTCTGTCCACTGGATACCTGCCACATCCTGATAAGAGAATGGGATATAACACATGGATGCATATATAAACATCCACTTATTCAGCGTGATGGGAGAATATTTCTGCGATAACCCCTTGAATACAGTCAGATAAATAGAGAAACTGATTTGTGCTACCAGACAAAGTAAATCTCCGATGATGCTGCCGTTGCCACTGCCTGCAGTCTGACTACTTAAAATAAGTGTCAGTGCTCCCATAGCTCCCACGAAGATACCCAGTACTTTCAGATTCGTGATAGGCTCTTTCAGATAGATAGCGGCAATAATCATGGTCACGATGGGAAGTGTGGTTGTCACAATAGAGGCATCGATGGGTGAAGTCATTGAAAGACCGAAAATATATACCCCTTGATTGAATACCAGTGCAAAGAGCGAAGCAAAGAATATCTTCAGCATATCGCGGTGGTCCACATGCTCATACTTACAAAATGCGGACAACAGCCAGAAACAAGCTGCCGCACCCACCATTCGGAATGTGGTCACCGATAAAGCTGAGAACTCCATAAGTGCGGATTTGCCGATAGGAGCCATAAGACCCCATAAAATGTTGGCAGTCAGGGCGAATATATGCCCTTGTACATTCTTGTTCATACTCTTTTTGTTTTTGAGGCTGCAAAAGAACAACTATTTTGGGAAACTAAAAAATAATCCTGTATATTTGCTTTGATTAAAAGCAAAAACTATGGAAGAACAAGCCAATTATATCCAACGTATCGAGATACACAGGTTGTGGGATCGCTTTAACATAGCCTGGGATTTGCGTCCCGATGTGAATATCCTTTCCGGTATCAATGGAGTAGGGAAGACTACGATCCTTAACCGTTCTGTTCACTATCTGGAAGAGCTTTCGGGTGAGATAAAGAATGGTGAGATAGAAGGAGTACGTATTACGTTCGATCGTCCGGATGCCACGTATATCCCATACGACGTAATCCGCAGCTATGACCGTCCTTTGATAATGGGCGACTTTACCGCCCGCATGGCTGATCCGAACGTCAAATCCGAACTAGACTGGCAACTCTATCTTTTGCAACGCCGTTATCTTGACTATCAGGTTAACATTGGTAACAAGATGATCGAACTTCTTTCAGGCGATGAGGAACAGCGTTCGCAAGCTGCTTCCCTCTCTTTGCCCAAGCGAAAGTTTCAGGACCTGATGGACCAGTTGTTCAGTTATACCCGCAAAAGCATAGATCGCCGCAGCAATGAAATCATCTTCTATCAGGACGGTGAACGTCTGCTGCCCTATAAACTTTCTTCCGGTGAAAAGCAGATGCTGATTATCCTGCTTACCGTGCTGGTGCGTGACAACGCCCATTGTGTCCTCTTTATGGACGAGCCCGAGGCCTCCCTTCACATCGAGTGGCAGCAGAAACTTATCGGTATGATACGTGAATTGAATCCCAATGTGCAACTGATACTTACCACCCATTCTCCCGCCGTCATCATGGAAGGCTGGCTGGATGCAGTGACGGAAGTTGATGAAATATCTACGGTGATAAGATGATAAGATGATAGGGTGATAGGATGATAAGATGATAAAGTGGTAATGTAACCTCACCCTATCACCCCACCACCTTATCACCCCACCACCTTATCACCCCACCATCCTATCACCCTATCATCCTATCATCATTATCACTTATTATTATGGCTACTTCTTTAAAACATAATCTCACCTCCGCCTATTTCAATGCCGCTAACAAACTCTATCCCAAGAAGGCGCGTCGTCGTATTGTGGCATACGTGGAAAGTTACGATGATGTAGCTTTCTGGCGCACATTGTTGGCAGAGTTCGAGACAGATGATTACTATTTCCAGGTGATGCTGCCTTCAGCCACTTCTCTTGCCAAAGGTAAGAAGATGGTGCTGATGAATACGCTGAACACTACTGAATTGGGCAAGAGTCTGATAGCCTGTGTGGACAGTGACTACGACTTTCTGCTGCAAGGCAAAACTAACGTTTCACATAAGATAAACAGTAGTCCCTACATATTCCAGACATATGCCTATGCCATCGAGAATTTCCATTGCTATGCTGAAAGCTTGCATGAAGTTTGTGTACAGGCTACGTTGAACGACCGTATGTTGATAGACTTTCCTGCTTTCCTGAAACGCTATTCGCAGATTATTTATCCGCTCTTTTTGTGGAACATCTGGTTCTACTGCCAACGGGATACATATACTTTCCCGATGTACGATTTCAATGCCTGCACCCGCTTGCAGGAAGTCAATGTGCATCATCCCGAACGGACGTTAGAGCCTGTGCAGCGTGCCGTTGATAAGAAACTTTCTGAGATGCGCAGGCGATTTTCGCGAAATATAAAAGCGGTGGAGGCTTTAGGCGTGGAGTTGGAGAGACTGGGATTGAATCCGGATACGACTTACCTATATATACAGGGGCATCACCTCATGGACGGTGTTGTGATGAAACTTCTTATCCCTGTATGTACCGTATTGCGTCGTGAGCGCGAACAGGAAATCAAACGTCTGGCTGCTCACAACGAGCAGTTCCATAACGAACTGACCAGTTATGAGAATAGCCAGACCAACGTCAGCCTGATGTTGAAAAAGAACAGCGGATATAAGAACCTTTACTTGTATCAGTGGTTAAAAGAAGATATAGGAGACTTCCTGAACAGGGAGCGATAATTACTAACCATTAACCCCAAAAATTAATTCTTAGTATCATGAGCATTGTACAACAAATTAACGAAGGACTTCAGACTTTAGGTTTCAGCCAGTCATTGGCCGACCAGTTAGATCAATTTATTGCATTTCTGGGAGTTCTCCTGGTGGCTTATCTGGCAGATTCCATTTGCCGGAAAGTCTTGCTGAAAGTCGTTTCGCGTTTGATAAAACAAACAAAAGCTACCTGGGATGACATTGTCTTCGACCGGAAGGTGATGGTGCACCTTAGCCGCATGGTGGCACCTATTCTTATTTATATCCTGCTACCCCTGGCTTTTTCCGATGCGGGATCGGTAACGTTGGCGCTTATTATGCGTTTCTGCCTCATCTTTATTATTATAATGTTTCTTAGCTTTATCAGCGCTTTGCTTACTGCGGTTTATACCGTATATAGCGAGAAGGAGCAGTTTCGCGACCGCCCTCTGAAGGGACTTTTGCAGACTGTGCAGGTAATTCTTTATTTTGTCGGGGGCATCATCGTCGTCAGCATACTGATTGACCGCTCACCCGGTGTATTGCTCACCGGTCTGGGAGCTTCGGCTGCCGTGTTGATGTTAGTGTTCAAAGACAGTATCATGGGCTTTGTTTCCGGTGTGCAACTTTCTGCCAACAATATGCTGAAAGTGGGAGACTGGATCACCATGCCTAAGTATGGAGCGGATGGTGACGTAATAGAAGTATCATTGAACACGGTGAAGGTGCGCAATTTTGACAAGACCATCACTACCATTCCTCCTTACCTGCTCGTAAGCGACTCTTTCCAGAACTGGCGTGGTATGCAGGAGAGTGGCGGACGCCGCATCAAGCGTTCTATCAATATCGATATGAACAGTGTTCGGTTCTGTACTCCCGAAATGTTGGCAAAGTATCGCAAGATACAGCTTTTGGCAAACTACGTTGAACAGACGGAACAAGTGATAAAGGAGTATAATGAAGAACATCATATCGATAACTCCATCCTTGTGAACGGGCGTCGCCAGACGAATCTCGGTGTCTTCCGTGCTTACCTGAATTGCTACTTGAAGAGCCATCCGGGTGTAAATCATGATATGACCTGTATGGTGCGTCAGCTTCAACCTACCGACCACGGTATACCGTTGGAACTGTATTTCTTTTCTGCAACCACATCCTGGATACCATACGAGGACTTGCAGTCCGACGTTTTCGACCATCTGCTGGCTATTATTTCAGAGTTTGATCTGCACGTATTCCAGTCACCGTCCGGTGAAGATTTCCGTGAAAGGCTTGGTTGAGATGAAAGGCTCTTGAACTCTCAGGTTATTCTCAATGCGATGGGAAGACCCCTTCAATGCGACGGGAAGACCCCTTCAATGCGATGAGGAAGCCCCTCAATACAATGGGAAGAAACCCTCAATACGATGAGGCGGGCGTTAAATTAACGCCGGACAAGTTCAAAAAGAACTGTCCGGCGTTGCTTTTGTAGAAGCTTAGCTTCGGCGTGTGTATTTCAATGAGTGATTAATATACTGTGTTTTGTGGGTCGAAGTTCGTCCAGCCTTCCAGCCAATTATCATTCGTGTCGCGGAAAGCACCGATATAGTTTCCGTCAGTTCCCATGATAGCCGTGGCGGGGCAGTAATTCTGACCGGTATTCATCGGGTCAGCCAATCCCAGTTCAGCCTCAGTCATTACTTTGTTCGAAGCCTCACTCTTGAAGAAAGTGTGTGAATAAGAAACCTGGCTTTCATCATACGTTCCGGTTTCTCTGTTGTAGAGATAATCTTCGTATTTCTTATTATTGTCCGAGCCAACTACACCCATACCGGCAAAGATGATATTCTTCAGATGGAAATCACCGTTTTTAGAATATTGAACCGTGTTTCCTTTTTCGCCATCCACAATCAGACCGATAGGATAACCTACTGCCAATGTATTTTCGCAGCTCAGCTTACTGCTGCGACGTATCTGTATGGCGGACTGGAACAGACCCAGCTTGGATTTATTATCCGGGTACATGTCACCGGCAGTGATGTATTCGGAAGTGTTCTGGAAATCAGTGTTCTTGGCAGCCATCGGGCCAATGAACGTTACATTCTTAAATGTTGCAGTTGTGAATGGAGCGATGTCTGCACCTGTTCCGTTGTTATCGCTTTCGAAACCATTGGATTGCGAGGTGTCGGCAATGCGCGGGTCACGGATAGACAGGCAGTATTGTACAGTTCCGCTGAAGCCGTTGTCCGTATCGAATTCATCGTCCCAGCCTTTATAAGCTACCAGATATTTGCAGTTCACTGCACCGCCGAACCATTCGAAAGAGTCGTCGTTAGAGTACGATACCTGTAAGTGGTCGATGGTGGTACCACTACCCACGGAGCCGAATGTAATGCCGTTGATCTCTTTGTCTGTTTCAAAGGGATAACCTGCAAACTCCACGCGGATATACTGGAAGATACCGGAATTGTCGGCATCATTGCTGCCTCCGTGTATGGTGCGCGGTCCGCCTTCTATTTGCTGTGTACCCTGGTTGTTTTTGGCTTTACCGCAAATGATTAAACCACCCCAGTCACCCGGTCTGCGCTGTCCGGGAGCTTCCTCGGAAGTCATGACAATAGGGGCTTCCTTGGTTCCTTTCATTTCTACATATCCACCCGGTTCTATAATAAGACTCGCCATTGTCTGTTTGTCACCCTTGATAATAGTGCCTGCGGGAATCCTCAGTTTAGCGCCATCGGCTACGTATACCCAGCCTTTCAGCAGATAGGTTCCTTTTTCCAGAGTTACATCGCCGGTGAATACGAAGTGTTGATCGCCATTGCCCAGTTCTGTTCCATTATTGAACAGTACACCTTTGCTGTAGGCTGTTGTACCATCATAAGTCACTTCGGGGTCTGTACTTCCATTTCCTCCGTTCCCGCCATTCTCTCCATTGGTGTCGTCAGAACAGGAAGACATCACATTTCCAATTGCAATGGCTGTACACATCATAATGATCCAACCAAACTTCTTAATTTTCATTTTCATACTTTTCTTAATTTGGGAATTAAACTTCTTTATGTTCAGGTTTTGTTAGTACTTTATAAACTGAAAGGGTGAAATATCAGAAGCTATAGGCTATGGCCAGGTTGTAGCTTCTTCCCGGTTTGTAACTGCGGGTCACCTCTTCAATGGTGCGGGCTTGTCCGTTTACGGTGACGTCTTCAAACTGTTTGAAGTAGTAGCGTTCGGCCAGCAAGTCACGTACGGTAGCTTTAATTTCCAGTTTGCCAAACTTTTTGCTTGCCGAAAGGTCGATGCTGTTGCGCGGCATTTCGTAAGAGTTTGGTATGTTGCGTGCATCACCTTCGGAAGAACTGCCGTAGCGGTTGCCTACACCGATGATACGTTTTCCGATACGGTTGTAGAGTACGGCGGCGTTCCATCCCTTATCCGGATTGTTATAGAAGAGACCCGTGTTGATGAGGTAAGGCGATTGCCCCTGCATGGGACGGTCTATATTATTGCCACCTTCTTTAAACTGTACTTTGCTCTTGATCCATGCGCCATTGAATGAGAAACTGAAATTACGCATACCGATGAAGTTGAGATTCTTGCGGATATCTACTTCTATACCGTAGTTGTTGGCACCTTTGGCGTTGACGTAAGAGTAGACCGGATCAGTTCCTCCCGACATGGTGTAGGTCCATTCAATAGGATTTTCGAAGTGTTTGTAGAACAGGGCAATGGAAACTTGCTCACCATTGCTGGGATACCATTCGTAGCGCAAGTCTACGTTCTGTATGTAAGCTGCCTGCAGGGATGAATTACCCATGACACTGCTTCCCAGGTCGAAATCATAATAGACGGAAGTGGACAGTTCACGAAATTCAGGACGGTTTACCGATTTACCGTAAGCCAGGCGGAACTGATGCTTTTCACTCAGTTTGTAAGTGGCATTGACGGAAGGGAACAGGTCTTTATAGTCATAGAAAGTACTTTGCAGGCTTTCTTCATACGAGCGGGTATTCATGATCAGTTCCTGACGGGCATATTCATAGCGTGCTCCGGCGTAGAAGTTGAAGGAACCTATCGGAACGTTGATGCCGACATAACCGGACAATTGCGTGTTTTTGCCCTCATAGTTATTCATGTAGTTCACTTCTTCCTGCATGTAGAGTTTGTCAATTCCATAGTTGGAGTCTATCAATATATTGTTTGCCACATCATTGTCAAACTGGAATCCCTTAGGCAGGCTGTTATTCGGTTGCCAGCCGTACTGGAACTGGCGGGTGTTGTAGGTACGTGTACGGTACTCGCCATAAGCACCGGCTTTCAAAGTAGGGGCGATGTCACCGAACTGGAAATCCTGGCGATAATTTATATTTGCTGAGCCGATGTGTTCGTCCAGTTTGGTGAATTCACGGCTGATACGGTAAATACCCATGGTTTCATTGGTGCGGTCGGTACGTTCAATGAGGCGACGGTCCGGCAGGTTACGGTTGGCGTAAGCATAACCCACACTCCAGTCGAAACGACTGTCGTCAAAGTTGTGCCTGCCTGTGAACTGGGTGTTGTAAGTGGTACGGCTGGAGTAGTAATACTCCATGTTGTTGATGTTGTCCGGTTGTGCGTTGAAACCTGTACGTTCCGAGTAGCGGTCTTTGGATATCTGGTTGAAGATATTCTTGAATTCATAGCGATGGTTGCTGTTGCGCGGCTGGAAGGTGAGGTTCAGCAGGGCACCGAGGCGGACATCATTGCTGTACTGGTTGTCCGTTGCTTTCCGCAGATAGACGTATTTGTCATTGTTGGTATCATAAGGACCATAGAGAGAGTTTTCCATATCGAGATAGGTCTTATAGGAGTTGCTGTAATTCACAGCAGCCAGCATACCGATGGTACGTCCACTTTCGGTTTCCCACTTGCGGTTGTATGCCATATTCAATTTTAAGTCCCCTACGGGTTTGATGGTTTTCAGTGTCCAGTCGTTGTTGAAACCATTGTTCAATACATCTATGCGAGCTGTATTTCCGGTTTCATATCCGGGATACATGTTCAGTGTGCCTTTCATACCGGCATCCAGACTACGGAAACCGTTTCCGAAGCCGAGCCGGTCCATGCCGCTACCCTTGGCTTTACGAAAGTCTTTGAAGTGCGTCTGGTCATTGACAGCTCCTCCTACTGATATGTTGAAGCTGTTTTCGCCGGGCATATCTTTGGTATTTATCAGGATGAATCCACCCGTGAAGTCTGCGGGATATTCCGGAGCGGGGCTTTTTACGATTACCATATTATCCAGTTGTGAACTGGGGATGATGTCGAATGAAAAGGCGCGTGAATCGGCTTCCGAACTGGGCACGGCACTCCCGTTCATCCATACATTATTGTACCGCTGCGACAGGCCGCGCACCATTACAAACTTTTCGTCGATGATGCTGATGCCGGGTACGCGACGGATGACTTCCGAGGCATTGCTGTCCTGGGTTTTAGCTATTTGTTGGGCGGAAACCCCGCTCTGTACTACGAGGCTGCGGCGTTGTTCCTGTATGAGTGCCACCTCGTTATTCCGTTTGGCTTGTGCAGTGACGGAGACTTCGCCTAACGTTTGTGCATCACTCTCCATTTCAAAGTTCAGCACAGTTTCGGCCTTAACTTTTACACTGTTGAGCAGGATGTCTTTGTATCCTATATATCTCACGGCTATGGTGTATGTACCGTCTTTTACATTCAGCGTATAGTTACCGTCGATGTCGGCTACTGCCCCCTGCGCTGTCCCGGTTATCTGTATGGTAGCTCCGGTCAACGGCTCTTTCGTCTGCTTGTCGAGGACGGTCCCTTTGATGTTTCCAGCCAGGGCGGTCATGGTGGAAAGTACCAGTAATAAAATGAAGAAAAATACTTTTCCTAAATCCAGTTTCATGCTCATCTTTTATTGTTTCTTGTTTCCGGTGCAAAGATGCGGCAACGGAATTACAACCGTAATACACATGTCATACAATTGATTCTCAATTAAGTTACAATTTGGTGACACCACGGATAAAGCGGACCTATTCAGTTCATAGCCTATAACGTTCTAAACTTTCTTTTTTTGTTAGTAGGAATAGGACAGAAATTAATAAGTAAGCATTATCTTTGCGCTATTCAGAATATTAAAAGCACAAATCGTATGAGTGGCAATCGATCACATGAGGCAAAACGTTTTCAGCTCCTTTCGTCTGTTGGACAAATAGGCTGGTGGGAAGCAGATTTCACTACTGGGGAATATCTTTGTTCCGAGTATGTTTGTAATTTGTTAGGCTTGAAGGGAGACACGCTGACTTTCCGCCAGTTTGGTCAATTGATTCGTGAAGATTACCGTTGCCGCATTACACGTGAATTCCTTTCGATAGAAGAAATCGAGGTATATGAGCAAACTTTTCCTATCTACTCTTCACAAGGCATTGTGTGGGTTCGTTCCCGTCTGGGTGAAAAGTGGCTGACAGAAGATGGACATCCAAAGGCATTTGGTATCCTTCAATTGGTTGATATCCCTGCGGACGAACAATCCGGTGGTATTCTGAAACAGTTTAATGAATTGTTGTTTCGACAGCATTCTGTGTCCCAGTCCTTACGTAATTTTCTGAAGGACAAGAATCTGAGTGAGGTTATTTCGGGAGTATTGAAAGATGTCCTTGAACTCTTTCATGGAGGACGTGTCTATATAGTAGAATATGATGCCGGTTATCGTACCCAGAGTTGTACTTACGAGGTAGTGGCTGACGGGGTCAGCCCTGAAATAGATATGTTGCAACAGATTCCGACCAATGGTATGGAGTGGTGGCTTAAACAAATGTTGGCGGGCAAGCCTATCCTGTTGAATACTTTATCGGATTTGCCCCGGGTGGCCCGTCAGGAATCTGAGATACTTGCTGTGCAGAATATAAAGTCACTCATGGTGGTTCCTCTTCGGAATACCGAACGGGTGTGGGGATATATCGGCATTGATTTGGTAGACAGATACTATAAATGGACGAATGAAGATTATCAATGGTTTTCCTCTTTGGCTGACATCATTAATATTTGTATCAGTCTGCGCCTTGCCAGAGATGAGGCCGACCGTGAACGTAATTTCCTGAGCAATCTTTATAAGCATATGCCTATGGGATATGTACGCCTTTCCATTCTTTGCGACGAAGAAGGAGAACCTTATGACTATCTTATCACAGATGCTAATCAGTTTAGTGCGGATTTGTGCGGTTCACCTTTAGAGAGATACAAAGGGCGTTTTGCTTCGGAAATCTATTCCTCAGACAAACTGTCAACCAAACTTCTGATTCTTGCAGATATACACAAGCATGGCTTGTACAGGGAATTGGACGAATATTTTGAAGAGTCAAAGAGGACTTGTCATTGCATTATTTATTCTCCCGAACCGGATGAGTTGGTTTGTCTCTATATGGATGTCACTGAGATGCGCCGTACGTATATGGCTTTGGATCACAGTGAGAAACTATTGCGAAATCTCTTTTCTAACATCCCTGTCGGTGTGGAGATTTATAATAAGGATGGGATACTGATAGATCTTAATAATAAAGATATGGAGATATTCGGGGTCAAAGATAAATCAAGTACGCTTGGAGTGAATTTCTATGAGAATCCGAATGTGCCGTCTGATATCCGCGAAAGAGTGAAGATAGAAGATGAATTTGACTTTTCGCAGGACTATGAATTTTCTAATGTGAGCGATTATTATGAATCGGAAAAGAAAGGTGGAATAGAACTTTATACCAAAGTAAGTAAGATATACGATAACCAAGGCGATAACAATGGCTTTGTGCTTATCAATATAGATAATACGGAACGTATCAGTTCCATCAACCGGATACGTGATTTTGAGAACTTCTTCCTGCTGATTTCAGAATATGCCAAGGTAGGTTATGCCAAACTGAATCTGCTTACCCGTAATGGATATGCCATCAAGCAATGGTATAAGAATATGGGTGAAGATGAAGATACGCCATTGGCTGAAGTGGTAGGAATTTATAATAAAATGCACCCGCAAGACAGGGTACGTGTATTGGCTTTCTTCGAGAAGGCTAAACGAGGGGAAGCTACGAGTTTCAAAAGTGAGATGCGTGTGCTCAAACCCGGAACATTGAATCAATGGAACTGGGTACGCATGAATGTGGTACTCAACCGCTATGACCCAGCAAATGGACTGATTGAATTAATCGGTGTCAACTATGATATCACCGAGTTGAAGGAAACGGAACAAAAGCTGATTGAAGCCAAAGAGAAAGCTGAAGAGGCAGACCGCCTGAAGAGTGCTTTCCTGGCAAATATGAGTCATGAGATACGTACACCGTTGAATGCCATTGTCGGTTTCTCAAGCTTATTAGTGGAGACGGAAGATCCGGAAGAAAAGCTGGAATACGCCAAAATGGTGGAAGAGAATAATGAATTGTTGCTCCAACTGATTTCAGATATTCTGGATCTGTCGAAGATAGAGGCGGGAACTTTTGATTTTAAGTTCAGAGATTTCGACATTAATACTTTGTGCGGAGATCTTGTACGCTCCATGCAGTTGAGAGTGAAACCGGGAGTGGAACTTATTTTTGAGTCAACCTTGCCGCAATGCGTCATCGTCAGCGATCCTAACCGCTTGCACCAGGTGGTTTCCAACTTTATAAATAATGCCATTAAATTCACTACCACGGGCAGCATTCGGATCGGATACGATAAGCCGGACGACAAGCATTTGCGGGTATATGTGACAGACACTGGCATTGGTATTGCTCCCGAAGCTTGTCGTAAGATATTCGACCGCTTCATTAAGCTGAACTCTTTTGTACAGGGCACAGGACTGGGGCTTTCTATCAGTAAAAGCATCATCGAACAGTTAGGAGGTACCATTGGAGTAAACAG
>OGYM01000972.1_pt1 | contig 21596 bp, 23 predicted proteins | sample 1576491 | NCBI WGS metagenome assembly OGYM01 (sample SAMEA3541515, study PRJEB24748) | human gut metagenome | biome: human gut; feature: human-associated habitat; material: faeces | place: China | collected 2012 | reverse complement strand
ATAACAAAAAAATGTAGACAGTTTTTATGTGTCTACATTTATCTTACAACTTCATCTTAAAATGAGGTAGTTTTTTAGTTCTTTGTAACTAAATAAATATTTTTTGCTTCAATTCCTTCAGATACATATAATTGTGGAGTTTGGTCCTCTGGTATTTCATATAATTTTAATGATACTATTGCTTGTTGAAATGCTTTTTCTAATGATAGCCCAACCCCGATAGAAGAATATAATTGAGAAGCAAAAACAATAGCTGCTTGATCACCAATAGAACTATTCATCCCAATGGATGCCTCAATATTATCCACTATTTTTTCAGATATAATTGATGAAAAACAATTATTTAATACTACTAATCTAAGGTTATCTGATGATGCATTAATTAATTCAACTAATGCCTCCATACTTAGATTTGGGTTTATCATTATTATCTTGAAATACTAATTTACCATCTGAAGTACCATGACCACTAAAATGTAATATAGTTGGATTAACTTCGTTAATAAATTGTAATAAATCTGTAACTCTAGTAGCCCATCTTGTTTCAAATGATATGGAATCTCGTTTTAAAGATTTTTGTATTGATTCATGTATTTCTCTTGCTTCTTTTTCTAATTTTAATTTTTGTTGTTGAACACTATTTCCATCATCATCTATAAATTCAATATCAGGATTAGAAGCAATAAATAGTATATTAATTTTTTCTTTTGCTTCTTTTAGTTTATTAACTTCTTTTATAAGATTATTTTGGTTTTCTCTTTGAATAGACAAATCAAGTGATAAATTATCCAATGCCAGTTTTCTTTGGTGTTCTATTTGTTTATATTTGTCATCTTTAGCTTTACTTAACCTTTGTTCTTCTCTTAATAATTCCTTTTCCTTATTTGCTATTTTCTTATCATATTCAGCTATTTTCTTTTCGGCTTCAGTTTTCTTTTTATTTTCTCTATCTATTTCATTCATTCTACTTTTAAATGTAGAAGATGATTTTGTTGAGTTTGCTTGCTTTGTGGCTGTTAAAATTTTTTTACTACAATTGTTAACAATATTAACATATTTTACTCTATCTGTTTTTAATCTAGATATTTCATCCCTTTTTCTTCTAACCGAACTTTCATACATTGTAACTAACGACATTTTATACCTCCTTTTAAAGAAATAATTACAATATCTATTTTATCACAAAAACAATACTATTATCGTTCATAATCATCTTTTTCTTTACTTAAATCTAATTCTTCAATATCATCGTCATCTAAAACATTATCATCGTACATATCATTAACAACATCGATATATTTATCATCTTTATCATACCAACTATGAAGTTTATCGTGTAAGAAAGATATTAGTTTTTCAAATTTATCTTTCCAATATTCAATAGTATTTTTTAAATCGTTGATTTTAGATTTTAAAAATGATATTTCATTATCTTTTTCTTTAATTGTATCATTTAAAGTTTTAACTCTTAAATTAAGTGCATCATTATTTTCAGTAAGAGTTTTAATTTTATTGTTTTTATCTTTTAATTGTTCGTGAGCATTAACTAGTATATTAGATAGAGTTTGTATTTTATCATATTCTTTATTAGTATTATTTACTTGCTCGATAAAGTCGATAAAAGAATCTTTATCTTCTTTTGATATAATATAATTATCTTTATTTAATCTAGATACTTTTAGTTTATCAATTTTATCTTTTATATCTTTGGAGTTTTGCTTTAACTCTGAAGATTTTTTATTTGCTTGTTTTAAATTTTCAGTATTCCTTTCAATTTGTTTTTTCATTTCTATATAGTTATTCATATCAGATACATGAATATCTCTATTTCTACCTTTTTGCTTTTGTTTTAAAGTTAAATCTAAACTATATACTTGATTAAATTCTTCAATACATAAAGTTCTCATTTTATCTTGTAATCGTATTAAAGATTCTTTAGTAAATACATCAGATTTACCAACTTGTTTTTCCATACCATTTTTATTCTTATATTTAATTGGAACACCTACAATATGTAAGTGAGGACTTGTTTCATCATAATGAATTATAGCACTAGCTACTTTAAAATTAGGAACAAGCATTTCTAAATCATCAACTTGTTTTTTATAAACTTCTGACATTTTCTTTTTAAAGTTTTCATCTTTAGTATCCCAATATTCTTTATCTCCAAGTTCCAGTATTATTTCACAAGCAAGATCCTTTTTCTCATTGTTAGATACATTATCAAAATAATTATCAATCATACGACTAGGTCTAGATTGCTTTGAATTGTATTCTAATCTTGCTTCTTCAAACTCACTTAAATATAATTCTTTTACATCATCAAGTGGAGAAGAAGTACCTCTAACTATTTCTATTAGTTCTTGATTATCATCATATTTTCTATAATTATGTTTATCTACTTTTGATAATTGTCTTACATTTTGAATAGCATTATTAGGTAAAGATGTTGTTCCACTTAAATTATTTTTACCATTTTGTTTAGATATATTTTTTCTATTTTTATCACTACCTAAATGTAATGAATAAGCAAGTTCTGACAAAAGTTTTCCTCCTTTCTAGAAGTGACCACTAGAGTGGCCATTTTGGTCATCCAAAATTTCTAACCCCCTAGGAATTTTGTACGTTCCATACAAAATATCCAGTTGGCTAAGGTTTAACACCTTAGAATCCGTTTACTTTATTCCGTAATAACTAAAACTTCGTAATGGTTAAAACTACATAAAGTATCAATTTTTAAATTGCTATCGCCACTTTCATTTACTTCGTAAACAAAACGTGCCACGCATTTTAAAAATCCTCTTCGGTAACATTATCTGGTATTGTTTCAAATACATCTCTAATGTTTACCTTTATATCATTCGGGTTATTCTTCGTAGCAAGCATTCCCATTGATAACCAATTTTCATTTCCATTGTTATCTTTTTGTAATGGGAATACTCTAATAGGAACTTCATTTCTTTGAAGTGGTCCTATATCTAATTTTTCAGTTTCTTTATAATAAGTTCCTTTATATAAATTAACCTCATAATATTCATTTAATCTACATAGATGTTGCATTACATCTTTAATAGGTAAGTATTCACTATACCTTATATTTGTATCGACACATATACCATTAAAATCGTATGTAAGAGGTCTTTTCTTATCGATATAACCTTTCTTATATAATTCTTCAAAATCACTATAGAAAGTACTTCTAAAGTTAATTTGCTTAACTTCATATTTATTATTTTTAAGTTCTAGTTCAATATCATCAATATATCTCATAACAATATCGGCTTTAATATCTCGATCTAGTAAATCCCAATTATCATTAAAAGCATAATATGATATTGGTAATTTAACTTTATTAATAAAATCCATATCTCTTTTTAATAATATATCTTCGGTAGTAAAGTTTAATTGTTCTGCTTGTGAATTTTCTAATAATTTAGAATTAATTATTTCAATTTGATTTTCAATTAGTTTAGATTCTTGTTTAAATTCTTCTTCAGTAAATAACTCATCAATATATGCTTTTCTAATTCTATCTTGTTTATTATTTAAGTTCTTTAATTCTTTTTCTAGTTGCTCTTTAGGATTATCTACTTTTGATTTTAGAACTGGTAAGAAAAACTCATTAACAACATTGTCATATTCTAATATATCAGCAAGTAGGTTTTTAATCTTATCTTCAATTTTGTTTTCGTGAATATTGTTTTTACAATTTTCACACCTATAATAGAAATACCATTTATCAGATTTAATCTTATGTGAAGCACCACCAGCAAGTATTCTTCCACACTTAGGACACTTTAATTTTTGTAAGAAAATATAAGTTTGAGTTCTCATATAATTCTTTTGATTTTTCTTCTTTTGAACTTGGCAATTTTCCCACATTTCTTTACTTATTATTGGCTCAACAACATCTTTGTATAGTGTAGGATGATTTGTTCTTTTACCATGCACATAATCGCCTTTATAAACTTCATTTGAGATTATTCGGAGTATTCCTGTATCTTTCCAATTAGTTTTACCTAATACTTGTTCTTCATTAAATATAGTTGCTATATTGTAGTATGATTTACCTTCAAAATACAAATTATAAATTCTAATTACAATATCTTTTGTAAGTGAATCAGGAACTAACTTTTTATCTATATGCTTATAGCCGAGTGGAGCACGAGCAGGAATATGTCTACCTTAGACATAATGACACCAACTAAAAAAGTGTTAGATTTAATACACTTTAAAGGGATTATTAACAATACAGTTTTTAATCTAAATTCAAAGCACTTTAATAAAAGTGATATAGGTTTTGATATTTATGTATCTGTTTTAAAATAAAAAATAATTACTTCGTTCAAATAGATATTTAAATAAAACCTTAAAATAGTAAATAAGTATTATTAAATTTATAGATTAGCAGTTTTTAAGATATGTTTTAACGACATATCTTTTTAAATTGCTTAAAAATGAAAGGAGAAACGATATTATGAATTTAAATTATGCAATATTTAGAAGTCAACCAATAATGACTACTCACGATCTAGCACAAATAGGTTCTCATAATCAGAGAGAAAAACAGGCATATAACTCTAATCCTGATATTAAAGTTGAAGATAGTTTTAAAAATATAGAATTAGTACCTTTAAATAGCAAATATGTTAAAGGATTTAAAGAAATAACTAAAGAATATGAAAAACAACACAATGAAAAGCAAAAAACCGAAAGAAAAGAAAGACAAAGAAGTTATACTCAAATGCTTAATCAATCTAGAAATTGTGTAGCAGATGAATTATTATTTACAGCATCTCCAAAGTTCTTTGAAAATATGAGTAATGAAGATTTAATGAAATGGGCTAATTCTTGTATGGAATTTGTTTATGAAGATTTAGGTTATAAAAAAGAACAAGTTTTACACTCTACAATCCATCTAGATGAAAAAACGCCACATATTCATTGTGTAGTTGTACCACTAGTTAAGAAGTTTGATAAAAGGACTAATACTGAAAGATATACTATTTCTAAAAAACAATTTATTAAAGATAAAATCCATTTATCACAACTACAAGACAAATATCATGCAAGACTTACTGAAAAAGGATTTGATTTAGAAAGAGGTATTAAAGGTAGTGATGCAGAGCATTTAAAAACAAAAGAATTAAAGAAGGCAACTAAATATTATGAAAATAAAGTTGAAGTTATTAACAAAAGTTTAGATAAAGCAATTAGTGATTTAGATGATAAAATGCAATCTAATAAAAATCCTATATTTGATAAGGAATATGTAAAAGTTAAAAGAGAAACCTTTGATTCAATGAACAACGTAATTAAAGAAACAAAAAAAGCAATAGAATTTCAACCTAAATTAGAGCAATTATTTAATGAAGTTAATAACTTTACTAAAAGTCATCAAACATTAGAAAAGGAAAATAGCAATCTTAAACGTGAAGTTAAATCTCTTACTACAAGAAATCAAAATTTATCAGCTGAAAACAATAAATTAAGAAACTATATTGATGCTATATTAGAAGCAATAAAGAAATTCTTTAGAAAAATATTACAATTTGGTAATGAATATTCAAAAGAAGAAACAACTAATGAAGTTAAGGATTATTATGATAATAATGATTTTGATATGAATGATGTAATTAAAATATCAAGAGGAACAACTAAACAAGATGAATTATTTGATTATGTTGATGCACCAGATTATTTAAAAACAAGAGTTAAAGATTATGATGATTATGACAAAGACTATGATAAATCTGATGGATTTGATATGAGTAGATAAAAATAATAATAATACTCTTGATTTTTTTAATTGTTAGAGTGATAAATAAAAAGACAAGAAAATGAGATTAAACACTATTTAACCGATTATATTGGGGTTTTAAGGTAAAGTTTAATCTCTTATCTGTTCTTTAAAATGAAGTGCCTTAAACGGCAAATTAGAAAGGTGGTAGTTTTATGCTATTAGATAGTAATACAGAAAGGGTTATGAATTTAGTTGATATGGTTAATGATTTAAAAGGTATTGATAGAATAAGATTGGCAATACATCTACTTGAAGAACATTATTTTTCTACTAAATATAGTGAAAGTTTTATTAAATTACTAAAAGAAGTGTTAGAAATATTAGATCCTAATTCTAAAAAAGTAATAACTAACTTTGCTAAATATAAAAATTTATTATTTATTTCAGCAAAGTATATGGAATTATCATTATGCGAAAAGAAAAAATTTTCAGTAGAAATGTTGTTTAATATTTTTCAATATGATTTTAAAAATGAAGAAATTAACAATAAAATTAATCAAGAACTAAATATATATGATTATTGTTATTCGTTAAATGTATTATAAAAGCGAGAGTATGTTTTTTTAAACACATCCTCGCTTTTTTGTTTGCTTTTTTATTGATAATCACTTAGTAAAGGAAATTCAGCATAGTTTTGAAGATAAGCATTTATTCCATCAACTAAATTTATATAATTATTTCTACCTTCTTCAATATTGCTATTTTTTAATACTTCTAAATAATCTTTATAAACTATTATTACTATTTCCTTATTATCACTATTAACTAGCATAATATTATATAATCTATTAAGTTCATCATTAATAGTTTTGTAATCAGAAATTTTACCCTCAAGCATTGCAGCTTCTCTTGCTTTTTCAAGACTAATTTGTGAATATTTATTAACTATTTCATTTGCAACAAGATTAATTCTATCATCTTCTAATAAATTACCATTATATTCAAAATCCATACTATCCTCTTCCTTTTCTATTCATTGTTTGACCATTTGCTTTAATTACTGTTTCAGAATCTAAATGAATTGTATTGTCTGTTCCTCGTAAGACTTCTCTAATAAATGGAGTTCTAATATTATTCATAACTGTTTGCAAACTTCTAGCACCAGTATTTAATTCATATGCTTGTTCAGCAATTAAACCATATACATCTTCATCAATGACTAATTGTTTTCCTCGTGCTTCTATCCATTTCTTAAATCCTATTAATGGACTAATTGTAGATTCTCTTAATATTTTTTCTAATGACTCTTTACTATAATCATCAGTATGTAAATATGTGTTAAATCTACCTACAAGTTCTCGCTCTAGACCAATGCTCATTAAGTCTTGTGGAGTAATGCTGTAAGTTTGTTCCTCAGAAGATTGACTAGTTTGACCAAATCCAATGGTTTGTCTTGTTTCAGTTTTCTTTGAACGTAAATCTGTTAATGCTCCAAGACATACAAAAGTTAATTTTGATGTATCAAATTCAATCTCACTCATATCAAATATACTATTACCAACACGAATATTATATTTTCCACCACCTAGAAAATCTAATAATTGTTGCTGAACTGCTTTCTTCATTTCTAATCCACCACTTCTAGAATAAGCAATTTTATCAAATTCATCAAATACTATAATTCCTCTTTGGGCTTTTTCTAAATCGCCATCTGCCTTTCTATAAAGTTCTTTTAAGACATCTGTAATATCTCCACCAACATAACCAGTAGAAGAATAATTTGTTACAGAAGATGATGTAAAAGGAATTCCTAATTTTTCAGTAATTTCTCTTGTAATTGCTGTTTTTCCTGTTCCTGTGGGACCATCTATAAATATAATTGATCTTTGACCATCAGGTATATCTTCCATTTCAGCTAACTGTTGATTATTAACTATATTATAAAATAATCCTTCAGCAGCAATTTCTTGACCAATAAATTTCTTTTGAATTTCATCAAGTAATTGCCATACACTATCATCAAATTTTAATGCTTTTTGTTGCTTTTGAGTTTGTATTAATGGTTTTGGATTACCTTTTTTCAATGGTGAAGTTGCAAATAATGATGACCCTAATCCGAGATTATTCCCTTTAGGTGAATTTTTCTTACTAACACTACCATCCATAAGAGTATAATTATCTAACGCACTAAATATAGGATGTTCATTAAATCCTAAAAAACTCCTTGGTACATCATATTTTTTTGCAAAATAATCAAGAATATTTGAACCACTTAAACTTACGAATTGTAATGCATTTACTATAACTTCAGGTGTTACAAAATTGATTGTATTATCCCAATTTTTTTTCTTGAGAATAGTTACTAAATCTAATTTTATATTTTTGTCAAAAAATTCTTCATATTTTTCTTTTTCTATTGGTGTTATATCACTTTCCTTAATACCTATAAAATCAAATAGATTATCTAATTTAATGTCATCGTATTGAGAAAATATTTCTTTCAAATTTCCATCGACTAATAATCCAGCAATAAAAAGTGCCAATACTTTCTTATCTAATTTAGTAAATTCATAATTTTTTGTATTAATTAAATCTTTAACAGTTCTATTTATACTTTTATCTTTAATTATTGAATATATATCCATTGTTTTGTTAAGAAATAATTGAGTTTCTTCGCTTAAATCACTATAATTCATATTCTAAACCTCCATATACAATAAAATTATACCAAAAATTAGAGAATTTGTATATTCATTTGACACTTTTCCTATTAAAAATTGGTGTATTAATAATTGTAGAATATAGATTATTTGAAAATGTTAATTATTCTATAAAACTTATCTGTATATCCAGATAAGTAACACACTACCAAGATGGACAAGCCATCTAGGAGTGTGCAAAGGGATTTTACCCCTTTTGAAACCCCATTAAGCAACATTATTACAAACTAACGTAAGTAATAAGTTGCCTTTTTTATTTGTCATACGACTTCATAAAAAAATGAAAAAACTATCCCCACTTTCATCAGCATAGCTGACAAAACGTGCGTCGTTTTTCCAATAAAAAATAGTCTAATTGCTAATCTCACGAAAAGCAAAAAGACTATTTTTTCTATTTATATTATTTACTATCTTTTAATAATTTAGCAGTATCTCTTTTAGCATTCCATATTGATAAGTACATAAATAATTCAAATTCTAATGTCATAATGAACATAATTATTATTGAATAATTATTATTCATTAAATTATTTTTAGATGTATCTAACAATACAATTACTGATAATAATGTACCATAAAAAACTGCTAAAATTGTTGTACTATCATCAAATCCTCTTTTAATTGTTCTTGATTTATTTTTATCAACATCTAATCCAATTTTGCTCCAAGCATTTAAGTCAAGTAATGTTCCTACCATTAAAAATGCTAATGATGCCCAAAACATATTTTTTAAATAATCTGTTGTAATAATTTGAGATAATCCAAAACTAACAACAAACCATATTCCTAATAATATAACTACAATTCTTAATATTTTTTTATTTCGCATTTTTATTTCTCTCCTTTACTTTCAAACTTTGAATTAAGTTAATTATTTCTTGTTGTGTATTGATTTGATAATTTGTATCTTCAATAGTATGTAATAATAAATCTTTTTCACTTTCTAATATGTTATTATCTTTTAATTTTTCTTCACAAGAAGATACTAATTTCTCTAAATTTTGCTTATTACCTAAAACATTAAGTTCAGCCTCATTTAATTCATTACCTTTTAAATTAGAATAATAATCTTTAATAAATGGATTTAATGGACTAACTTCAATACCTAATCCCATTTTATACATTAAGTCATTATAATTAACATCAATATGTTTACTTATCTTTCTTAATATTTTAGGACTAGGATCTCTTTCTCCTGCCTCTATTTTAGATAATCCAGAACTATTAATTCCAGCAAGTTTTGCAAGTTGTCTTTGAGATAGATTCTTTTGTTCTCTAGCTTCGGCAATTACTTCACCGATAGTTTTATCAATAGACATTTTCTTCACCTCACACACTAATCATACACTATTTGAGTACAAAAGTCAACATTTTTATTTAAAATGAATAAAAAAGTATTGACAAGATAGTATTTAACATGTTAAGATTGATTTATCAAGTGAGTACTAGCGTACACATTTAATTAAGTGTTGAATACAAAAAAAAGGAGGAAATCAAATGTATGCAGAAGAACAAACAACCAGAATTAATTAATCCAAGAATATGGAAAGACAAGAATATAAAGTTTGAAACTAAATTTATATACAAAATACTTTGTGCAGAACGATCCAACAGAAGTGAGTTCACAAGTATAAGTATAGGTAGAGTTCAAAAAAGATTAAGTATAAGTAATGTTGGATTTAAAAAGAACCTACAAATATTAGAAGATAATAAATATATAAGGTTCAATGAATACGACAGAGGATTATACGTATATGAGTTTTGTTAGAATAGACACAATCGCTAACAAATAAAGGTTCAGTAAATGTTCGTAGATTTATGTTAGAACCTAGTCTATAAGACTAAATTACTTCAATCCTAGGGAACGGGATTTAAAATAAAGTCCCAGGGATACTATTGCCTTTTTTGAAGTTTATATCGGTATTGCTTGTAAGTTGTTTTTACAAGTTTTTTTGTTTCTAAAAATTAAAGAAAGGAGATTGATATTATGGAATATGATATTACTAATTTAAAGTATGTAGAAGTTCCTATGGTGGTATTATTAGATGAAGATATATCTTCTACTTCTAAACTACTAATGGGATTTATTACTACTTTAACTATGCAAGATGGCTTTTGTTATGCAAGTAATAGATATTTATCTAAACATTTAAAAGTATCAAAAAGAACTATTACGAGTTGCATAACATCATTAAGAAAAAAAGATTATATTAAAGTAGAAAACGAACCTAATATGAGAAAAATCTATTTAACAAATATCTTCTAGAGTAAATAGCAAGATACTGCTAATATGTATAGTGAAGAACTTCTAACAGAATAAATAATATTAATAAATAATTATAATAAATAAAATAATTTAAAATTTATTTAAATAATTTAAATTAATAAAAGAATTAAAATGAAAGGAAATGATAAATGAATGTAGATTTAAATGAAATAATTATTTCAGGAATTATAAACAATATTACAGACAATAATCGAGATTATATTAAGTTTGGGTTAACCACTCTTAAATATGATAAAAACAAAGTATATTCTAGTTTAAATATTAACAGAAATCTTTATATAACTTATAAGGATTTTTTTGTTAAAGGAACTAAAGTATTTATAAAAGGTTATCTTAACTCTTATGTTACCAATAATAAAATCCAACTATTTATTACTGTCACAGATATATCTAATAACAAAGAAGATATTTTAAATGGTAAAAGAGAACCACATATTAGATATGATCCTGATGGTGTTATGGTTTGGGATGGTAAAAGATGTGAAAAAGAAATACCCACTGAAGCAGAACAACAGGAAATGGAACAACTTTTAAGTGAATTTAAATAATGTGCAATGGAGGTTTGAGATTAGTTATGAAAAATTATTATTTAATACTATTACAAAAATTTTAAAACGAAAGGAGACGATTTAATGTATGAAATCATTGAAGAAAAAACCACTAAACAATTAAATCAGTTAGAAATAGATAATATTATTGATGAATCAATTAATTTGTATATTATTTCTGATTTATTAGATTTAAAGTTAATAACTGAAAAACAATTTTATATTTTAAAAGAAAAAATTAAAAGTTTTTATTAAAGAGTACAGATTTATACAAAAATAAGGTATAATTCTATTGAACGGAGTATTTAGTTCAAAATGAAATTGAAGAATTAAGAAAGTGAGGTGCAAATGGCACAAGTTGAGATTATAACTGCTAATCTCAAATGTGAAGATAATACTACTGTTGCAAATAAGAAAAAAAGAGTTTGTGCTTATGGTCGAGTTAGTACAGATGATGAAGAACAACTAACGAGTTATAACTCACAAATTAAATATTACACTGAAAAGATAAAATCTAATCCTGATTGGGAATTTGTAGGAATATATGCTGATGAGGGTATTTCTGGAACACAAGTTAAGAATAGAACTGAGTTTCAACGTATGATAGATGATGCTATGAATGGTAAAATAGACATCATTTTAGCAAAGTCTATCTCACGTTTTGCTAGAAATACTGTTGATACTTTAAAATATGTTAGAGATTTAAGAGATAGAAAAGTTGATATATATTTCGAGAAAGAAAATATTCACACATTAGATTTAGATAGTGAAGTATTTTTAACTGTTTATAGTGCATTTGCTCAAGCAGAGAGTGAATCCACTTCTCAAAACGTTAAATTAGGTTTAAAAGCTATGATGAAACGTGGCGAATATGTTGGAAGTCCTGATTGCTATGGATTTGATTGGAACAAAGAAACAAAACAATTAGATATAAATGAAGAACAAGCAGAAGTTGTAAGAATGATTTTTAATTGGTATGTATCTGGTATGGGTTGTAGAAGAATTGCTAATAAACTAGAAGAGATGAAAATACCTAGTTATACAGGTGCTAGATGGTCAACTTCTTCAGTTAGCAATATGATACACCAAGAAAAGTATGTTGGTGATTTATTACAACAAAAATCATACACAGTAAGTCCTATTACTCATAAGAGTGTTTTAAATAAAGGAGAAAAAGACAAATACTATATCAAAGATCATCACGAGGCAATAATATCACGAGATATATGGGATAAAGCACAAGAAATTGCCAGTAAAAGAAGTAAATCAATGACTATGAAAGGTTATACTAGCCGAGAAACAAGCAAATATGCTTTTAGTAGCAAGATTAAATGTGCATTTTGTGGAACTAACTTTTGTAGAAGACATAGTTCCTATTCTAAAAAGAACCCTAAATATAATATCTACTGGACTTGTATTAAAAAACGTGAGCATTCTGATGCTTGTCCTGATTCTGTAGGATTAAGTGAAACTAAATTAGAACAGGTTTTTGTTATGCTATATAACAATATAGTTAAAAATAAGCACAAAACAAAGGAAGTTTTATTACAAGCAATTAAAGAAGTTGTTAATGATAATGATTATCAAGACAAATTAAATGATTTGAATAATCAAAAAACAACCATAGAACAACGATTATCTAAAATAATTGATATGGAACTTGATAATACTGATATTGATAGAAAAGAATTATTTATGAAAAAGGAAAAGGAACTACTTGATGAATTAAATAATATCAAAAATAAAATTAGATATTATGAAGAATTACTTGCTGAAAATAAAGGATTATCTAAACAACTTAAATCTATTGATGACTATTTCAATGAACCAAGAGAGTTAAAACAATTTAAACGAGAAGTATTTGAAAAAATGATTGAATGTATCATTGTTGGAGATTATGATGAGGACGGTAATAAACTACCTAGAGTTGCTAGATTTGTATTAAAAACGGGGAAAGAGTACAAGTTTACTATTCCCCCTAAAAACAACAGTAAAAACGATAAAAATGAGTTGGTGCCATTTGATACAGGGAACGTGTCCTTGTTTAATTGCACCGGCTAATCCGACTTTAGTTCTTTCAGAACATTTTTCTATTTCATTTTGACTTACACTAGTCATAATTCTCATAACCATTCTACCATTTGAAGTAGTAGTGTTAGATTCATCAGATAGACAATCAATATCACACTCTAAATCATTAACTATTTTCATTAATTTTTCAATATCATAAACACTTCTAGTAAGTCTATCAAGTTTAAATGCTACAATTACATTAATATTCTTACTTTTTATATCCCCAAGCATTTCTTGATATGCTGGCCGTTTATCACTTTTAGCACTGATTCCAGCATCTTTATAAACTTTAAATATTTCATATCGTTTAAACTTACAAAACTCTCTTAATCTTTCTTCTTGTTCTCCTAAACTAAAACCTTCACGAGCTTGATCCTCTGTACTGACCCTAATGTAAATACCTGCTATTTTATTTTCTTTATTCATATTTTTTAAATATCTCCTTTCATATGTTTGGCATCTTAAATGAGAAAAGTTAAGTCTAAAATTTTAAAAAATTTAAATATGCTTCTCATATGTTTGGCATCTTAAATGAGAAAAGTGTAGTCTAAAATATAGATATTTTAAAAGACACCTCTCACTTGTTTGACATTTTAAAGTTAATTTTACGAAGTCTAACATTTAAAAAGATTTTTAATGACTATTTATATAATCTTCTAAATCTTTAAATACTATTTTGTTTTTAAAGGTATTTACATAAACATCATCACATTCATCAAACATTAGGTATTTATTATTCTTAATAACTATAATATGTGGCATAACATAAGCAACATTTGTCCCCGTTATATTTTTAATTGAACCATTATTTATAATTGGAGTAGTATTTGTAAATCTACCAATTATATCAATTTTTCTTTTTAATTTATCACTTATTTTTAATTCTTTTGTTTCTATATTTAACATATAATCAACTCCTTTACATAACAAAAAAACTAACTATTTCTAGTTAGCATTTATTACTCTCAGAAGTTAATTTCCGAGTTTCCTATCAATCTGGAGCGAATCACATACAGGTTACGAACTAAGTTCTCTTTCTGTATTTATTATATAAGATTTCTTTTTTTGTTTCAAGCTAAATTTGCTTTTTCCATAAAGATATTATATCGGCATTATCACTTTTTGGTGAAATGTTTTTTCTTAATTTATCAACTTGTACAATCATAGGAAGTTCAAATAAATTACCCGTTATGACACATTGCCCTGGAGCTAAATTCGGAATCATATCTTTTGAATTTGTATCCAATGTACTTATTGTATTTGATAACATTTTTAAATCAAGTTCATTAATTAATCTATGAATAAAATAATTATTAATTTGAGATATTATAGTAGGAGATATATCGTATGGTCTTTGGCTTGATATAGTTAAATAGAAACCATATTTTCTACCTTCTTTTATTATTTGTTCAAATACTTCTAGTCTATAATCCTTAAAACTTTCTGCTTCACGTATTGATTGTTCTGAAAGTATATTATGGGCCTCATCTATAATTAAATGACAAGTATTTTTTATTTCTTCATCATCTTTACATTTTTCTATATGTTCTTGATAAAGTTGTTTTGAAATTAATAAGGGAATTATTTTTTTTGCATCCAAATTACAATCTTTAAGTGAAATAACTATGATATTACTATTATCCTCTTCGTTTGTTATTTCGATAGTGTTATTTATAAAATTTCTATATGCTTCCACTCTTGTTAGTAATGGATTGATATGCTCAAATTGAACATTGTTATAACGCAAACTATATATTAATTGGAAATTTATCAATAATATTAATTTATCAATTATTGTTATACTATTGAATAAATTATCTGTTATTAAAGATTTAAATTGCTCGATTTCATCAATACTTAATTCAACAGAACTAAGATATCTACTACCTTCATAATAAGACGCTGTCATACTATTCCATAAGGCATTTGCCAATGGAATTTTGTCATAATCCAATTTTAATATATTAAATATCTTTTTTAATAAATTCAAACTTTCTTTATTATTATTTCCTTCAAACACATTTTTATAGGATTGAATTGTTCCTTTTTTTAAGCTCTCAATTGAAATATCATTATTGTCAATATAAAAACTTAGCATATTGCTTATAAATGGTTGTTGTGTTTTTTCTGTTGCAGAAAAAAGTATAGACAAAGTTTCTTTATTCCAAAAGTTTTTTGGTTTCATTTTTATCTTATCTGAATTTGGATTTCTTGTTGATAATTTTATGATTTTTTTATTTTCTGTCGAAAACATTTCTTTTCCAATGTATTCACCATTAAAATCAAGAAATATAAATTTACTATTTGGTACTACAGACAATTTGTTATGGTGAAATAATTCAGTATATAATTTTGATAAAGTGTTAGATTTACCACTGCCAGTATTTCCGAACACACCTATATGACTATTAAAAAGTCCATTAATAGGTAATTTAATAATCAAATCATCTTGTATACTTTTTCCAAATTCGATAGTGAGATTTTCACTTTTTGTATTTAATCCACGATTAATTATACTTTCTTTTTCTTCATCCGTTAGTAGTATAACTTCATTAAAAATCATTGGCAAAAACTTTATTCCAAAATGAAATTCTTGTTTATAAAAATATCCTATTATTTTAATTATTATAATTCTTTTAAATCTATTTAATATATATGATTGATCACTAATGTCATTTATTTTATCGGTTAAAAATTCTGATTCAACTTTTCCAATAATTTTATACGGTCCCCTAATTATTCCAACATATTCTCCAATCGTTATCCCTCTATATGTTTTTCCATCATGAAAATAGGTTAAGGTATTAGTATTTGAATTCATTAATATTTCAACATTTACTCCTTTTATTGATATTACATTACCAACAATAAAATAATTATCCATCTATTTCTCCTTGTAATAATTTATTAAAATAATTAAAATCACCTTTTACAGAGTGGTCAAAATCTTCATCTAGTGGATAATAGCTAATATTATTATAATTACCAATTCTTTCTTTTATTTCGTCTTTTGATTTTCTGCTAAATGTGATAATAATTACTTCTAAATTAGGATTGCTTAAAATTCTCTTAAAAATTTCTAAAATATGTTCATCTGCAAAGGAAAAAGCAAATACTATCAATATTGAATTTTCCTTTTCTAATTCATAACTGAAATTTCTAATTAGCTGGTAATAGTGTTGTTCAAATACAGTATCATGAAATTTCCATTTATTAGGATTTATTATTGCTAAGTGTTTATATTTTTCAAAAAATTCAGATACTTGTTCTCTTATATTTTGAGATATTTCATTTAATTTGCCATTTAATTTCTCAAAATTGTAATTTTCTCCTAAATGACTAATTATATCATCTATAAAGTCAAAATGTTCTAATTCTTCAATAGGAGTAATGTCATCTGTTTTTTCATATGATACTTTAATTTTATTTGTGCCTTCTTTTCTCCAGCTTACTGATCCATGCATTTTTAACAAATTGATTGTTGGTATTTCTCTTTTATATTTATCATTATAACCCATTTGTGAAATAACTAAATTATACCAATTGGGATTCAAAGTTTTATTCATAAACCCCATGCTGCCATCATTAAAAAAGCAATTTGAATATTCATTTATAATTTTTTCAAAGGTATCCTCAAAAAGTAAATCATAATTAGTTGTAAATATATTGGCTCGTCGTGGTCTATCAAATCCTTGAGTTGAAAGGGTTGAAATAATAAATGAAACAAATTTCAAATAATTACTTTTAACATCAGAGTCGTAATTATCATAATTGTTATTTATCATTGGCAAAATCCACTCTTTATAGTAAAAATAATATAAGATTTTTTTATTTTCTTCTGATATTTGCTTTGAAGAAATTAATTCTTCAAAACTGGGTTTGTTTTTACCTAAGGATAATGTTTTAAATATTGGAAAACTTGCCCCAGAACCTATTAAAAAATTTATATTTTTACCATTTAATTTTTCTTGCATATTTATCAAATATAACACCTCCTAATTAAAAATCTTGCTAAGTAATATCCAATTTTCATTTTCCATATCTTCTGTGTATTCAGTGTTGCAAAGATATAATGAATCATTTTTATCATAATCTCTTACAAATCCCCAATTGACATTATACTTGTTGGCATATTGCTTTAATGCTTCAAACTTATTTTCAACTTTAATATCAATATTTTTTGATTCACCGTCAGCATTTTCGCCACCTTTGGTTTCAATAATCCAGATTTTATTATCTTTATCACAAACAATAAAATCAGGGTAGAAGTGCCATTTATGATTTACTGCATCAATATATACTATTGAGAAATAATCATTAGAAGATTCACCATTTTTATAGAACCATTTAATATTTTCATTGTTTTCACAAAAAAACTCAAACATTCTTTCACTTCTGGATTTTATTGTACTATTTGGATAATTCATATAAATTGATTTTTCATAAATTGTTGTATCTTTCATTTTAGAATCATATTTAATATAATCCATTTCTGGTGCTTTCCAGTCAACAATTTTTAATTCGTCTAATTTCATTTTTATTTGTCTTGCTTTTTGTGAAACTGCTTCTTGGAAGTCATGTTTTAGCACATCTTCATTATTTATAACAAAAGCATAAAATTCTAGTAATGATAAATCAACAAATTTTTTCGTAAATAGTTTGCCTCTAAAGAACATTCTTTCAAGCATTAATCTTGTCCTGTCATATCGCATACCAATTTTAGATGATATAGCATTAATTGAATGTCTTAATTCAAATCCATTTTTATTTGTACTTACTTCTGATTGAACCTTTATTCTATTAGCATTTTCTAATTCATCTGAATTAATCCTAACGATTTTATCTTGTACTATGTAATTATCAATAGTATCTTTAAATACATATCCATTTGCTTCTAATATAGTTTTATTATTCTTTTTATTATTTGTTAGATTATATTTTTCAATATAATAGTTATGAAGAATATTAAAAGTTTGTCTTTCATCAAACCCATCAAAGGCATTATCAAAAGTTATCTTTTTTAAACTGAAATTTTTGTATTCATTTTTTAAAAACACAACCTTAGTATCATAAGCATTAGAACCAAGTTCTTGTTTTACAGATTGTTCATATTTTTCATCAAATGTATATAAATAGCAATTATCTAGAAGTACATTATCATAATGATGAGCCTGTGGCATTCTTCTGATTCTTCCAATAGTTTGTGTTTCAAAATCTTCACTCATATTGTCACGAAGTTTAACAAGTATCTTTGCTCTTGGACAATCCCAACCTGTTGAAATTGCTTGCTTCATTATTAAAATTGCCTGATTAGATTCATTATTTTCAATATTTTCAATGTTTCCTTTTCTATCTGATAACCATATTGCTAAATTTTGTCTATCATAGGAATATTCTTTTTCTTCAAGTATTTTTTCAATTTGCTTTATTAAGTCATCTGACTTGCTAGGCACCTGAATAATAATAAGAGGATTTACTTGAATACCTAATTTTAAATATTCTTCTTTAATTGCTTTTCTTTTGTTTATTGCAAGTTCTAGTAAATATTCATGTTCATTTGAAAGAGTAGATTCATTAGAAACATTTTCATTTATATATAATGCTCTTGTAATTAGTCCGGCATTTATTACTTCTAATTCATCAATTTTAATAAATTCAGCTTCTTTATTAGTTTTTGTAGTAGCACTAACTCTAACAATATATTCAGGATTCATATATTCAATAATGGCTTCTGCTTTAACAGTTTTATTTAAATGTTCCTCATCAACTATAATAATAAATTTATAGCCATTATTATGTGCCTCATGAACTCTTTCATATAAATTTTTTCTTTCTGCTTCTTTTAGGGCATTATTTCCTTTTTTGGTAATTGTTTCCCAATTTATAAATGCCGTGTCTTTGGCATCAAAACCTTGAAGTAGCACATCTTGAATATTTTTAGTATTATGATGTGGTAAAAATTTAACCATTTTCTTTCTGCTTTGTTCTTCTAAATCTCCTTTACCAGGAGTAAGCCAAACAAAGATTACTTTATTATTTTCTTTTAAATATTCTTCAATGTATGAAAGTAAAATAATTGTTTTTCCACTACCAGTAGGAGCTTGTAATAATACTTCCTTTTTATTACCAATAGAAGTAGCGTCCAATAGTTTATTTACTGTATTTATTTGAAAATCTTTTAATTTAATTCCTTGCATTATTACATTACCTCCATAATTTCATCTTCAAAGTAATATTCTGGTATTATATATACTTCAATATTATTATTTTCAAAAATACTTTCTTGTTCACTTGTCAAAAGAATGTCTGATGAAATATAAACTTTTTCACATATCTCTAATTCATTTTCATTAGTACTGAATTTATCTAATTCATCCTCATTTAAGTAAACTCTAATTTTATTATCATCAATCTCGATTCCGTTTTCTAACTGAATAAGATTTTTAATGTTTATAAGCAAATTGTTGTGTAAATCTTCTGTTTCAGTATTTATTCTTGGAATATAAGCGCAACGATAGTATTTTAGATTTGATTTTAAAGGATTATATTTTCCATATCCAGTTATAACATTTTTAATTCGTTTATATGTTATTTCTTCACATATATTATTTTCATTATTAGTACATAAAATAAACTGGCGTTTTCCATTATCTTCTTTGTTCAATTCTAATACTGCTTGAGCTGTTGTACCAGATCCAGCAAAAAAATCCAAGATAACAGAATCTTTTTTAGAAGCAATTTTTAGCAATTGTTTAATTAAAGATTTTGGCTTTGAAAATGAGAAATCAATTTTAAGATTTCTTAAATCATCAGCAGCGTCTTCATTAACACCAACATTATCAAACCAATTATTTGCAACTTGACCATCAGAATCATCTAAATATATTTTTAAATAAGGCGTTCCAGTTTCAGTCCAATAGATTTCTCCATTCCTATTTTTTTTCTCAAAAAATTCTTTGTTTCTTATACTTTTAATAGTTTTTTTTATGCCGTTGGGGGATATTATTTCTAAAATATTTTTACCTCTGGTATTATCTACAATTGTTCCTCTTCTGAATTTTCTTCCTGTTTTTTCATCAGTGTATCGATATTCTTTTAAAGCAGTTGACTTTAAATCTATTTTATTAAAATAGTGAGTATTTTTATTTTTTGTATAACATAATATATATTCTCCAACAATAGCTAGTTGTTTTGCACTATTATTTTGTGACTCACTTCTTTTCCAGTGAATCGAAGTTACAAAGTCACTTTCTCCAAAAATATCATCACATAATAGTTTTAATTGTGCAAATTCGTTATCATCTATACTTATGAATATGGTGCCATTACTTGAAAGTAATTCATTGGCAATTTCCAATCTTTTTTTCATGAACGATAACCATTTTGAATGTCTGTAACTGTCTTCTGAATCTACATAACAATCATTATATACAAAATCTTTATTTCCAGTATTATATGGAGGATCTATGTATATAACATCAATTTTTTCTTTATAAGTTTTTTCTAATAAGTATAAACTGTGAAGATTATCTCCCTCTAATAAAAAGTTAAATTTTCCATTTGGATTACTTATGATTTCTTTATCCTTAATTTCCTCGAAAGTAGGAATTTGAGTTTCTAATTCATTATCAACACGCTCTTCGTGCTCCTCCCAAATAAGCCCGTATTTTTTCTTAGTCAATTCATTTTCAATCATAGATAGATTTGTTAACATTTTTTCATCAGTAATATTCTTTTTTATTTCGCTAATTGTATTTAACATTTTTTCTCTTCTAATTTTAGAAAGGTTAGTTGTCTCCATTATTTTCCTCCTTTGATTTTATTTCTACAACATCATTTAAAGTACATTTTAAAACATCACATATTTTAACTAATGTTTCTAAAGGTACTGATTCATTTCGTCCCATTTTTGCCATAGCATTAGTACTAATTTTTGCTTGTTTGCATAGTTCTGTTTTATTAATATTTTTATCAATCATTAACTTCCATAGTTTATTATAATCTAATATCATTTTTAACCTCTATTCATTTTTTTGTTACATATTTATTTTAACATTTTATCTTTCATATATCAAGTAATCCTTGAAAAAATCAAGACAGTGTTTTTTTGCTTATGGAGTTCCTATTTTGAGGTAAAGGGGATGGGAATTTCCCATATACGAATTTGTATGGGAGTACAAATTCAGTGCTGGCTAGACATATATTTTATTCCCATATTCAAGAAA
>OGYM01000967.1_pt1 | contig 21681 bp, 20 predicted proteins | sample 1576491 | NCBI WGS metagenome assembly OGYM01 (sample SAMEA3541515, study PRJEB24748) | human gut metagenome | biome: human gut; feature: human-associated habitat; material: faeces | place: China | collected 2012 | reverse complement strand
CGCAAATATGGCATTAACCGGCAATCCTATCAAGTTGTCTATTAATAGTAGTTCTCTGGCCACATATATCATTTCAATCGGAAATCAGGAAATCTTTACCGGCAGTGGGGAAGGAAATTTCTTTATCTTCATCCAAGAGATACTTGCCAATGTGGTACAGCCCCAGCGGACAGTGTGGCGGCTACCCCCGAACCTACCGCAACGCCTGTCATAACCCTGGAACCCACGCCGTCCCCGACGCCTGCGCCGACGATGGCGGTGTATGATGAGGTCTCCTTCGACGATTGGCGGGACGGTGCGGGCTGCACGATGCCGGACTACACGTTCAGCGCACCGCATAAGCCACAGCCGCAGCAGGGCGAAAAGGCCGCCTGGCCCACGGACGGCGTGACGCTCTGCTATAATGCAAAGACGCTGGAAGAAGCAGCGGAGATTTTCCACACCACGGTGGAAAACTTAAAGGAGCTGAACCCGGACTGGCAGGACAAATACAGCCGCGCCGGCGGGTGCTACTGGGGTCTGAAAGTACAGGCCGACCCCTACACCCTGCCCGTGAACAACGTGGTGACGGTCACGGTCAATGCACCGTGGGTCGATAGCTACTATGACCGCACCGAAGTCTGCGATGTTCCCGCGTCGCTGGACAAGCAGGCTCGGGCCGCGCTGGCCTCGGCGTATTACTTCCAGTATCACTGGTGGGGGATGCACGCGGGCTTTTTGCCCTATGAGAAACTGGACGAGCCGGTTGGGTTTTTCAACTACCGCGCGGCGGACGGCGCGTTTTACACGAAGTTCTCGGAGTTCGGTAGCTTTCTGCACACGGTCTACTCCGATGCCTGGGTGGATGATATGCTGAGCATGGACCCCGCACTCTTTGCCGAGGGCGAAAACGACACCATCCTGACGCTGGACGGTGACCGCGGCGGCAACATCGCCTACTGCGGGCATCTTTTCACCGAGCCGGAGCTGCAGCCCGACGGCAGCCTTGCATTCTGGCAGATCTCGCTGACCTGCGAGAGCGACGATTTTAAAGGCTGGGCAGGGGAGGAGACGATTGTGCCCGATACCGCCACTGTAACGACGGTGCGGTTGGTGCCGACGGAGAATGGCTGGAGGGTGGATGCGCTGGAGCTGCCGAGCTAAGCTGTAGGGGCCGGGCATTGCGGGGTTGTGAGCGTAGGACCACGGTTGAGTGGAACGAAACCGGGGCGCGAACAATGTTTGCCCCTGCGGGGCAAACAACCGCACGAGCGTGTTTGCTTGCAAACTGTCGGCGCTCGTTGTGCGCCGACAAGCGCCCGGCCCGCGGCCTTCCCGCAGGAGGTCGTCTGCCGTACAGCTGCGGGCCGCACATGTGCGGCCCCTGCAAAGCAATGGTTTTCCCTGCGATTTGCCTGAAAAACAGAACTACTTTCCCCAAAAACCATGCACTCTGTTGAAAACTCATGCAACCCCCACTACTTTCGGCATAACGTAAAAATTTCTCAAAAAAATTTTATAAAAATGCCAAAAAACACTTGCAACACCGGGAGACGTGTGCTATAATACATCTTGGCTGCGGAAGGCTTGTGCAGAATAAGCAAGCTGCGCAAGCCGCGATATGCGTTGATGCGGGAGGTTGCCACCGTAAAGCCGAAAGGCTGGCGGGTTTTTCCGCGGAGTATGTCCGATCTTAGAACCGGGCGAAAGAATTACGGAAACAAAGGGATATGTACGCCACTGCATTCTGCGGTGCGGACCAATGTTCACCTTACTTTGTGATGATTCTTTCCGGGAGAACTGTGCGAACACGGTTCACCGGATTTTGTCATGCGAAAAGGTTGAACACCCGGAAACGTGTGTGATTTATCGGCTCGCCTAAGGCGCAAAATTTTATAGGAGGCGAATGCAATGGCAGTCAAAGAAAAAATCAGAATCCGTCTGAAGAGCTACGATGCATCCCTGATCGATGCTGCGGCACAGAAGATCGTGGAGACCGCTAAGCGCACTGGCGCTCGCGTTTCCGGCCCGATCCCTCTGCCCACCGACAAGGAGGTCGTCACGATCCTGCGCGCTGTCCACAAGTACAAGGACAGCCGTGAGCAGTTCGAGACCCGCACGCACAAGCGTCTGATCGACATTCTGAAGCCGTCCAACAAGACGGTCGAGGCTCTCATGAGCCTGCAGCTCCCCGCCGGCGTTGACATCGAGATCAAGCTGTAATCGAGTTTCTACATTATAATGGCCGATACGCGCGGCCGTGATCCGTGAACGGTCGGCGTGTAATGGAAAGACACGGTAAAGCACCATCTCGCTGCAATGCAAACAGCGGAGAGGTCATGTTGATGGGAAACCACCAACCAATAACCTTTACAGGAGGACAAACACAATGCAAAAAGGTATCATCGGCAAGAAGCTGGGCATGACCCAGCTGTTCGACGCCAACGGCAAGGTCGTTCCGGTCACCATCATCGAGGCCGGCCCCTGCACCGTCGTGCAGAAGAAGACCGTTGAGTCTGACGGCTACCAGGCTGTTCAGATGGGCTACGGCGAAGTGAGCGCCAAGAAGGTCAACAAGGCCGCCAAGGGTCACTTCGACAAGGCTGACGTCGCTCCCAAGCGCACCCTGCGTGAGTTCCGTTTTGATGACATCGCTGCCGTCAACGTCGGCGACATCCTCAAGGCTGATGTCTTCGCAGAGGGCGACAAGGTTGACGTTGTCGGCACCAGCAAGTGCAGAACGTAGCTGGGAACGTTCTCAAGTCAATGAGATGTTGACACAAATTGAGCGTTTTGAAGGTTTAATGGTGGTTTCAACGAATTTGATGAATGTGCTGGATCCGGCAGCATTACGGCGTTTTGATTTAAAATTGAAGTTTGATTATTTAACGCTGCCACAACGCTTAGATTTTGCTAAACAACAAGCAGAAATTTTAGGGTTGCCGTTGTTATCGGAAGAGGATTTAAGTCAGATTGAATCGCTTAATTTGCTGACCCCAGGCGATTTTGCTGCAGTGGCTCGTCGTCACCAATTTTCCCCTTTTCAAAAGGTGCAAGATTGGCTGATGGCACTACAAGGGGAATGTGAAGTGAAACCAGCGTTTTCTGCAACGACACGACGGATTGGGTTCTAATTAAAGTGCGGTCAAAATTCTCATTGTTTTTTGACCGCACTTTTTATTCTCCAGTTAGCCAACTTGCAAGCAAAATAACGATGGTGAAAATAGCGAACCAAATAAGGTGAAGTTTAGTGCTTTTTCGATTAATTTCGGCATTATGTTGGCGTCGTTCTTCGAGTTTTTGTTTGTAAATTTCAAGATCTTCTTCTTTAAAAGAAAAACCACAATTTGGACAAAATTGAGCAGATTCGCTGATTTTTTTACGACATTCAGGGCAGCGAGTAAGAGCCATTTATGATCCTTTTTTAATTATTTGAATTTATGAGCTTATTGTAAGTGAAAAAAGCGTAATGATAAACGTGATATAGATCACAAATTTGAAACATTGTAAAAATTAAAATTTTGATTTTGAGAATTTTAACTTAGAATACCGCCGACGAAGTCTAGTATATGGCTAGATTTCGGTATTCATTTATTCCTGAGGAGTATTTTTTATGTTGTGGTTTTTCTTCTGCGTGGCGTTATTGCTTGCAGGTTATTTCTTTTATAGTCGAGTGATTGAGCGGATTTTTGTGATCAATCCAAATCGTCAAACGCCAGCGTATGCCATGAATGATGGCGTTGACTATATGCCAATGTCTAAAACTAAGATTTGGTTAATTCAATTATTAAATATTGCAGGTACAGGCCCAATCTTTGGTCCGATTCTTGGTGCGTTATACGGACCAGTTGCTATGCTTTGGATCGTAGTGGGTTGTATCTTTGCTGGTGCGGTACACGATTATTTCTGCGGAATGTTAAGTGTGCGTAATGGTGGGGCATCTATGCCAAACCTTGCAGGTAAATACTTAGGTCGTCCAGTTAAAGCATTCATTAACGTATTAGCTGTTGTGCTTTTATTATTAGTAGGTGTGGTATTCGTAGCAAGTCCTGCTCAATTAATGGGTACAATTACGATGGACGTATTCGGTGCTGCATCAAGTAGCATTTCTATTAGCAATGCGGAAGAAATCCATCAGGTAGCTGAAGCAGGTGGTATTACCGTTTGGGGTATGGATAAAGCGACTGTTATCAGTGTTTGGACTGCTATCATCTTCATTTACTATATTCTTGCGACATTACTTCCAGTTGATAAAATCATTGGCCGTATCTATCCGTTCTTCGGCGCATTATTGCTCTTTATGTCAGTAGGTATGGTATATGGTTTAGTCAGTGCAGATCTTAGCTCAGCGGATCCAATTTCTTTCTATCGTTCTGTGGACGGTATGTCTTTTGAGAAATTCTTCCAAAACTTTGAAACCCGTGCAGATTTACCATTATGGCCACTCTTGTTCTTAACAATCTCTTGTGGTGCATTATCTGGTTTCCACGCAACACAAAGCCCGTTAATGGCTCGTTGTACTGAAAACGAAAAAGAAGCACGTTTCATTTTCTACGGTGCGATGATCGGTGAAGGTGTGATTGCATTAGTATGGTGTGCGGTTGGTTTAAGTTTCTATGATTCTTTACCAGACTTATTAGCTGCAATTAAAGCAGGTTCTCCTTCTAAAGTGGTTTATGATTCTTCTATCCACTTCTTAGGTTTTGTCGGCGGTATTTTTGCAGTATTAGGTGTGGTTGTTCTTCCTATTACATCAGGCGATACAGCATTCCGTGCGGCACGTCTTGTTATTGCAGAATTCTTCAACTTAGAACAAAAAACCTTAGCTAAACGTTTAATGATTGCTGTTCCATTATTTACGCTTGGTTTTATCGTATCAAAAATCGACTTCTCAATCTTATGGCGTTACTTCACTTGGGCAAACCAAACCACAGCGATGGTAATGTTATGGACTGCAGCAGCATACTTATACCGTTATAATAAATTCCACTGGGTATGTACAATTCCTGCGGTATTTATCAGTACAGTATGTTTCACTTACCTAGCATACAACAAAATTGGTTTCGGTTTAGACTATCAATTATCTGTTTATATCGGCTTAGGCTTAACAGTACTTTGTTTAGTTTTATTCTTCACACAGCTTAAACCATTAGGCGCTCGTGACGAAGAAGCGTATGTAAATAACTAATTAAATCGAGTTAAAAATTGAAAACCGTTTGAGGAAAACCTCAAACGGTTTTTTTGTTTATTTTGTTACCAAAATTTACCAATCTTTACGTTTTAATTGCTTGCAAGTTAGGGCCACAACCGATAAACTTACTCAAAGTGGTGAAAAGTGGAATTTTGTGGAGAATTCTGCTAATTTTTCTAAAAATAAACGTTTAAAGGTAGAAAAATGTTTCGTGGTGCAGCAGCGGTAAATTTAGATGCGAAGGGTCGTGTAGCGATTCCTACGCGTTATCGTGCTGAAATCATGGAAAAGAACCAAGGCCAAATGGTTTGTACCGTTGATATTCGTCAGCCTTGTTTATTGCTTTATCCTTTAGATGAGTGGGAAAAAATCGAACAAAAACTACTTTCACTTTCCAACTTTGACCCAAATCAACGCCGTTTACAACGTGTTATGCTCGGTTATGCCACAGAATGTGAAATGGATGCGCAAGGTCGTATCTTATTAAGTGGTCCATTACGTCAACACGCAAAATTAGAAAAAGGCTTAATGTTGGTAGGGCAGTTGAATAAATTTGAAATTTGGAGTGATACCGAATGGTATGCACAAATTGATGAAGATATCGAAATTGGCTCAAGTGCTGAATTCGGAGCTTCTGAAGAACTAAAAATGCTGTCATTATAGAACAGCAGCACTAGCAGGATAAGCGGTGCTTGCGCCGCTCTATCTTCTCTTTATCGATTTTGATTTAACGTTTACTTTTTTACTTATGACTACGCAAAATTCCTTTTCTGCACCTGAACATATCACGGTTTTGCTTCACGAAGCGGTGAATGGTTTGGCGTTGAAAGAAAATGGAATTTATATTGATGGTACCTTTGGTCGTGGTGGTCATTCTCGTCTAATTCTCTCCCAACTTTCTGAAAATGGTCGTTTAATTGCGGTAGATCGTGATCCGCGTGCGATTGCTGAAGCTGAAAAAATTCAAGACCCTCGTTTTCATATTGAACATAATAGCTTTTCACACATTCCAGACATCTGTCAAAAACTCGATTTAGTTGGTAAAATTGACGGCATTTTATTGGATTTAGGGGTGTCATCTCCACAGCTTGATGAAGCAGAGCGTGGTTTCAGTTTTATGAAAGATGGCCCGTTAGATATGCGTATGGATACAACACAGGGGTTATCAGCAGCAGAGTGGCTAAAACAAGTATCTGTTGATGATTTAACTTGGGTGTTAAAAACCTTCGGCGAAGAGCGTTTTGCAAAACGAATTGCTACTGCCATCGTAGAATTCAATAAAAGTGCGGTCAAAAATGGCACAGAATGTTTAAGTCGTACTTCTCAGCTCGCTGAATTAATTGCTCAAGCCGTGCCGTTTAAAGATAAACATAAGCATCCGGCGACTCGTAGTTTCCAAGCTATTAGAATTTATATTAATGCGGAATTAGATGAATTAGAAAGTGTATTAAATTCTGCATTAGATATGTTGGCACTAGAAGGGCGTTTATCGATTATCAGTTTCCATTCACTTGAGGACAGAATGGTAAAACATTTCATGCGTAAACATAGTAAAGGTGAGGATATCCCGAGAGGTTTACCATTACGAGAAGATCAAATCCAACGTAATCAAAAATTAAAAATTATTGGTAAGGCAATTCAGCCAAGTGAGGCAGAAATTTCAGCGAATCCACGTTCAAGAAGCGCGGTATTACGTATAGCGGAAAGGGTAAAATAAGATGTTAGAAAATAGCGAACGTTATCCTTTACAACATATTCTCGTTGAAGATATTTTTTCTTCTAATAAATTAATTGTCGTCTTACTTTTATTAATTTTAGCTTCTGCAATGGGTACGATTTGGATGACCCACCAAACACGAGGCTTAATTTCTGAAAACGGGCAGTTGGTATTACAACACCAAGCCCTTGAAAACGAATATCGCAATTTGCAATTACAAGAAGCAACCGAAAGTGATAATACAAGAGTTGAATCCATTGCAATTGGTACATTAAAAATGCAACGTGTTCAAAGTGAACAAGAAGTGGTTATTTTTGAATAGGGATTTTAAATAAAATGGTTAGATTTAATTCCTCTAAGAAACCAGGAAAGCCAAAGAAAACAATTAGAAAATTGGCTCAACCTGCGTCAGTAAAACCAAACAAACCGAAAATGGTGTTTGAGAAATGCTTCCTTCGTGGTCGTTATCTCATCGCGACAAGTTTTATTTTCTTAGGCTTAGGCGCATTAGTGGCTCGTGCTGCTTATGTGCAATCTGTTAATTCTGAAACCCTATCTGGTGAAGCGGACAAACGTTCATTACGTAAAGATGACGTGCTTTCTGTTCGTGGTTCAATTTTAGATCGTAATGGCCAATTATTATCGGTGAGTGTGCCGATGAGTGCAATTGTGGCTGAACCGCGTTTAATGCTAAAAGAAAATGCATTAGATGACAAAGAACGTATTAAAGCCCTTGCTAACGAATTAAATATGACACCTGCTGAGTTGGTGAAAAAAATTGAGAAAAATCCAAAATCAGGTTTCTTGTATTTAGCACGTCAAGTAGAAGCGGGCAAAGCGAATTATATTCGTGATCTCAAAATTAAAGGTATTTCATTAGAAACTGAACATCGTCGTTTTTATCCTCGTGTAGAAGAAGCGGCTCAATTAATCGGCTTTACCAACATTGATGGTAAAGGGATTGAAGGCGTTGAGGCGAGCTTCAACTCAATGTTAGTGGGGAAAGACGGTGCTCGCGTTGTGCGTAAAGATAAACGCGGTAACGTGGTTGAACATATTGCGGATGAGAAAAAATACGATGCACAAGATGTCACTTTAAGTATTGATGAAAAATTACAATCCATGGTGTATCGAGAAATCAAAAAAGCGGTAACAGAGAATAAAGCTGAATCAGGCACGGCCGTATTGGTAGATGTGCGTACGGGTGAAGTATTAGCGATGGCAACTGCGCCTTCTTACAATCCGAATAATCTAAACAATGTAAAAGATGAGTTAAAACGTAACCGTGCGATTACGGATACATTTGAACCTGGTTCAACAGTAAAACCTTTCGTTGTTTTGACCGCACTTCAACGTGGCGCAGCGAGACGTGATGAAGTGATTAATACAGGTTCATTTACCGTAAGTGGTAAAGAAATTGTGGACGTGGCACCTCGCCCACAACAAACCTTAGATGAAATTTTGATTAACTCCAGTAACCGTGGTGTGAGCCGTCTTGCGTTACGTATGCCACCTTCTGCATTAATGGAAACTTACCAAAATGCGGGCTTGGGTAAAGATACAGAGTTAGGCTTAATTGGTGAACAACGTGGTGTATTAAATGCAAACCGTAAACGTTGGGCGGATATCGAACGAGCTACGGTAGCTTATGGTTATGGTATCACTTCAACACCATTACAAATTGCACGCGCTTATGCAACTTTAGGTAGCTTCGGGATTTATCGTCCGCTTTCTATCACGAAAGTTGATCCACCAGTCATTGGTCAACGTGTATTCTCAGAGAAAATCACGAAAGATGTTGTGGGTATGTTAGAAAAAGTCGCGATCAAAAATAAACGTGCGATGGTTGAAGGTTATCGTGTTGGTGTGAAAACCGGTACGGCACGTAAGATTGAAAATGGTCACTATGTCAATAAATATGTGGCATTTACAGCAGGTATTGCACCAATTAGCGATCCACGTTATGCATTAGTTATTTTGATTAACGATCCGAAAGCAGGGCAGTACTATGGTGGTGCGGTATCTGCACCAGTATTCTCGAGCATTATGGGTTATACCTTACGTGCTAATGGTATTGCACCAGATGCAGAACCAACAGAAAAAACAGCAAGACGTACTGTTCGCTTAAGCGATAAAAAATTTGAAAAAATGAATTAAGAAAAGGCAAAATAATGAAAAAATTGACCGCACTTTTTGATCTTCCGGTGCTTTCAGACATTAATGTGAAGGCGATGGTGTTAGACAGCCGCAAAGTGACCCAAGGTGATTTATTTGTGGCAGTAAAAGGGCATCGTTTTGATGCGAGTCAATTTGTTCCTCAAGCCATCTCTTCTGGCGCAAGTGCGGTCGTTTTAGAAACAGATTTAGAAAACGAGCATTTGAGCACCCAATGGCAAAATAATGTGCCTGTGATTCATTATTATCATTTATCTGCCAATCTTTCTGCATTGGCAGGTAAATTCTATGAACATCCTTCCGAAAAACTGACTTTAGTTGGTGTAACTGGAACAAACGGTAAAACTACCGTTTCTCAATTATTAGCCCAATGGGCAACGCTATTCGGCCATAAAGCAGCCGTCATGGGCACCATTGGCAATGGTTTATTAGGTCAAGTCAAAGAAGCCAAAAATACCACAGGCTCAGCCGTTGAAGTTCAAGAAAACCTCGCTGATTTTGTAGAGAAAGGGGCAGATTTTGCTTCTATCGAAGTGTCTTCACATGGTTTAGTTCAACACCGTGTTGAAGCCCTTAAATTTAAAGCCGCCATTTTTACCAATTTAAGTCGTGATCATTTGGATTATCACGAGACAATGGAAAAGTATGCAGAAGCTAAAAAACGCTTTTTCATTGATTTAGCCCCCGAATTACAAATTCTCAATGCTGACGATCCAGTTGGGGCTGCCTGGTTAAATGAATTACCAAATGGTATTGCAGTCAGCTGTCGCCCAGATTTTCAACCAACTTCTAAACAATGGCTTTATGCAACACAGATTCGTTTCACTCACGAAGGTGCGGTGATTGATGTTGCTTCAAGTTGGGGTAATGGCACATTACATAGCCCATTAATTGGCGCTTTTAACGTGAGTAATCTGTTGTTAGCCACGGCTGTTTTATTGGCTTTAGGTTATTCTTTCGATGAACTTATCCGTACAGTTTCACAGCTAAAAGGGGTAAATGGAAGAATGGAATTGATTAAGAAAGCAGGTAAACCAACGGTTATCGTTGATTATGCGCATACTCCAGATGCATTAGAAAAGGCATTAAATGCCGCGCGTGAACATTGTAAAGGCAAACTTTGGTGTATCTTTGGTTGTGGCGGAGATCGTGATGCAGGCAAGCGTCCGCTGATGGCAAAAGCTGCTGAACAGTTTGCAGATTTAGTGATTGTAACTCAAGATAATCCGCGAACAGAAGATCCAAATAAAATTGAAGCAGATATCCTTACGGGATTTAGTCGAATGGATGATGTTGGAGTGATTCCGGATCGCGAAGAAGCCATCAAATTTACCATTGAGAATGCGGTTGAAAATGATGTGATTGTGATTGCTGGTAAAGGTCATGAAAACTATCAAATCATTGGTGATAAAACACTTCATTTCTCCGATCAAGAAGTGGCTGAAGCTTATTTAACGAAAAAATAAAAACAGAATGATTAAATTAACTACCCAACAGCTTGCTCAAATTTTAAATGCTAATCTTATTGGAGATGGGCAGGCTGTTGTTGAAAATATCAATACGGATACGCGTAAATCGGTATCTAACTCACTTTTCTTTGCATTAAAAGGTGAGCATTTTGATGCACATCAATACTTAGATAAAGCCGTTGAGCAAGGTGCGACAGCCTTAGTTGTGCAACAAGCCAACACTGAAATTGCAACGCCACAATTAGTTGTTGCAGATACGCGCTTAGCCCTTGGTCAATTAGCAAAATGGTTACGTGAAAAAATTAATCCTCGTACCGTGGCGATGACAGGCTCTTCAGGTAAAACCACAGTGAAAGAGATGACAGCATCCATTCTGCAAAAAACAGCAGGCAATCCTGAAGCCGTGTTATTCACCAATGGTAATTTCAACAATGATATTGGCGTACCATTAACGTTATTACGCTTAACCGAACAGCATAAATTTGCTGTTATTGAATTAGGTGCTAATCATCAAGGTGAAATTGATTACACCACGCATCTTGCTCAGCCTGAGGCCGCATTAGTGAATAATGTAGCGGCTGCACATTTAGAAGGTTTTGGTTCAATTGAAGGTGTTGCACGTGCGAAAGGTGAAATCTATCGTGGTTTAACCCCAAATGGTGTAGCCATTATTAACAGTGAACATAATTATATTGAATTGTGGCAAAAAGAAATTGGTTCCCATGCTATTCAATATTTTAATGGTGGCGATTACAAAGCTGAAAATGTAAAACATTCACCTAATGGCTCAACGTTTACGTTAGTTTCGCCAAAAGGTAGTATTGAAATTAATCTGCCTTATTTAGGTGAGCATAATGTAAAAAATGCTTTGGCAGCGACCGCACTTGCTATGAATGTGGGCGCGAGTCTTGCTGATGTAAAAGCCGGTCTTGAACATCGTTCTCAAGTAAAAGGAAGATTATTCCCGATTCAAGTGAATGAAAATCTGCTGTTATTGGATGATACCTACAATGCGAATGTCGATTCTTTACAAGCTGCGATTGATGTTTTAAAAGGTTATGATGCTTTCCGTATTCTACTCGTAGGCGATATGAAAGAATTAGGCGAGGATAGCCTAAAATGTCATCAACAAGTGGGTGAGCACGCCAAACAGGCTAAATTAGATTTAGTGCTTTCTTACGGAACAGAAAGTGCGGTCATTTCTGAAGCTGTTTTGGGAAAACATTTTACAGATAAAGCTGAATTGACAGCTTATGCGTTAGATATTATTAAACAGAAATTACAAGAAAACCAAAAAGTCGTCGTATTAGCGAAAGGCTCGCGCTCAATGAAAATGGAAGAGACGATTTATTCATTAAAGGATAGCTTATGTTAGTTTGGCTTGCTGAATATTTAGTTCGCTATGAAACGGCATTCAATGCCATTTCCTATATTACCGTACGTGCGATTTTGGCATTATTGACCGCACTTTTCATTTCTTTATGGATTGGTCCGAAAGTGATCAAACGCCTTCAAATTTTAAAATTTGGCCAAGAAGTGCGTAATGATGGTCCTGAAAGTCACTTTGCGAAAAAAGGTACGCCAACTATGGGCGGTGTGATGATTTTATTCTCCATCGGTGTCAGCACGTTATTATGGGCTAACTTAGCAAATCCTTATGTTTGGATTTGCTTATTTGTGCTGTTTGGCTATGGTGCAATTGGCTTTGTGGATGATTTCCGTAAAATTACGCGTAAAAATACAGATGGTTTAATTGCACGTTGGAAATATTTCTGGATGTCAGTAGTCGCATTAGTGGCAATCATTTGGTTGTATTGGTTAGGTCATGATACAGATGCAACTCGTTTAGTGATTCCATTCTTCAAAGATATCATGCCGCAATTAGGTCTATTCTATATCGTGTTGTCTTACTTTGTGATTGTGGGCACAGGCAATGCGGTAAACTTAACCGACGGTTTAGATGGTCTTGCGATCATGCCAACAGCTTTAGTCGCAGGTGCATTTGCTTTAATTGCATGGGCAACCGGTAACGTTAATTTTGCAGAATACTTACATATTCCTTACATCAAATATAGTTCTGAAGTGGTGGTTTTCTGTACTGCAATCGTAGGCGCAGGCTTAGGATTCTTATGGTTTAACACTTATCCGGCTCAAGTCTTTATGGGCGATGTAGGCTCCCTTGCACTTGGTGGAGCACTTGGTGTAGTTGCCATCCTTGTTCGCCAAGAATTCTTATTAGTGATTATGGGCGGTGTATTTGTTGTTGAAGCCTTGTCTGTGATTTTGCAAGTGGGCTCTTATAAATTAAGAAAACAACGTATTTTCAGAATGGCACCAATTCATCACCACTTTGAATTAAAAGGTTGGCCAGAACCAAGAGTGATTATTCGGTTTTGGATTATATCCTTGATGTTGGTGTTGATGGGGCTTGTTACGCTCAAACTAAGATAATTTTTGTAGGGTGCACTTGTTGCACCCTGCGTGATCCCAGAATACGAGAGAAGAAAAACAACATGACAAATCTATATCAAAATAAAACTATCACCATCATAGGCCTTGGAAAAACTGGCCTTTCTTGCGTTGAATATCTTCAATCTCAACAAGCTAATATCCGTGTGATTGATACACGTCAACATCCAGCGGGAGCAGAGCAATTACCTAAAAATGTTCCTTTACACATGGGTAGTCTAAATCAACAATGGTTACTTGAAAGCGATATTATTGTGATTAGCCCAGGGCTCGCGGTAAAAACACCTGAAATTCAGACCGCACTTTCAGCAGGTGTGGAAGTGATTGGCGATATTGAATTATTCTGCCGAGCAGCAACGAAGCCAATTGTCGGGATTACTGGTTCTAACGGTAAAAGCACCGTGACAACATTGGTCTATGAAATGGCAAAAGCAGGGGGAATAAAAGTGGGAATGGGTGGAAACATTGGTATTCCTGCGTTGTCATTATTAAATGAAGATTGCGATCTTTATGTCTTAGAACTTTCCAGTTTCCAACTTGAAACCACTTACAGTTTGAAAGCGGCTGCAGCGACTGTGCTTAATGTGACTGAAGATCACATGGATCGCTATGTGGATTTAGAAGATTATCGCCAAGCAAAATTACGCATTTACCACAATGCAGAAACAGCAGTAGTGAATTTAGAAGATAAACTCACTTTTGGCGAAGGTGAAAATCAAGCTAAGAAGGTTGTGTCTTTTGCTGAAAATCAAGCGGATTACTGGTTGAAAACCGAAAACGGTAAACAGTACTTAATGGCGAAAGAGGAAGTCATTTTACCTTGTGATGAAGCGACCTTAGTTGGTCGTCATAATTACATGAATATTTTAGCGGCGACAGCGTTAGCGCAAGCAGTAGATATAAATTTAGAGGCAATTCGTACCGCACTTCGTCAATTTAAAGGCTTAGATCATCGTTTCCAATTAGCTCATCAAGCGAATGGTATTTGTTGGATTAATGATTCTAAAGCCACCAATGTAGGTAGCACCGTTGCAGCATTGGCAGGGTTATATGTTGAGGGAACGTTACACCTTTTATTAGGTGGTGATGGTAAAGGAGCAGATTTTTCTGAACTCGCTGATTTAATCAACCAACCTCATATCTCAACCTATTGTTTTGGTCGTGATGGCAAACAACTCGCGGCACTTTCAAGTCAAAGCCATTTGTTTGAAACTATGGAACAAGCCATTTCATTTTTACGTCCGCATTTAAAATCAGGCGATATGGTGTTATTATCTCCTGCTTGTGCAAGTTTGGATCAGTTTGCCTCTTTTGAAAAACGAGGTGAAGAGTTTACTCGTTTAGCAAAATTAGCTTAAAGAATTAGGGTAATAATGGAATTTATCAATAAAATTAAACAAAATTATGAACAATGGGCGAGAGTGACACCGCAAGGATTACTTTACGATCGCGCATTGTTTTGGCTTTTTATCGTGCTATTGCTGATTGGTTTAATAGCGGTAACTTCTGCTTCAATGCCTTACAGTGCACGCGTATTTAATGATACATTCTATTTTGCTAAACGTGATGCCGTTTATGTCTTACTTTCTTTAGCGACTTGTTATTTAACCCTCCAAATTTCTTCTTCTCAATGGGAAAAGTGGCACGCTAAAATTTTCTTATTAGCCATTGTTTTATTAATACTGGTTCTCGGTATCGGTACTTCTGTTAATGGTGCTAAACGTTGGATTTCTTTAGGGATTTTAAATTTCCAGCCTGCGGAATTTGCGAAGTTAGCTTTAACCTGTTTCCTGGCAAGCTATTTTACGCGTCGTTATGATGAAGTTCGAGGTAAAAAATTCAGTGCGGTTAAGCCTTTCATTGTGATGGGGGTATTAGGTGTATTCTTACTCGCTCAACCTGACTTAGGGAGTACGGTAGTACTATTTGTAATCACTTTCGGTATGCTTTTTATTGTCGGTGCAAATTTTTGGCAATTTATTTTGCTAATTGGTACAGGCATACTTCTCTTTATTTGGTTAGTCCTTTCTGCCTCTTATCGTTTAAAACGGTTTACCGGTTTCTTAGAACCGTTTAAAGATCCTTACGGAACGGGATTCCAGCTAACTAACTCTTTGATGGCATTTGGCCGTGGTGAAATTAGTGGGGAAGGACTCGGTAACTCGATTCAAAAACTTGATTATCTTCCTGAAGCACATACTGACTTTATCATGGCGATTATTGGTGAAGAGTTTGGTTTTATTGGTATTCTCGTTGTTGTCATTCTTTTAGGTTTATTGATTTTCCGTGCGATGAAAATCGGACGTGAATCTCTCATGTTAGAGCAACGTTTCCGTGGTTTTTTTGCTTTAGGTATTAGTTTCTGGATTTTCTTCCAAGGTTTCGTCAATCTGGGCATGGCCTTAGGGATGTTACCGACAAAAGGTTTAACTTTCCCATTAGTGAGTTACGGTGGTTCAAGTATCATTATTATGTCGGCAACCGTAGGGATTTTATTGCGTATTGACCATGAAAATAGATTACAACGTGGTGGTCAAGCACGTTTGAGAGATGATTAGGGATATTTATGAGTAAAAAATTATTAGTTATGGCAGGTGGTACTGGTGGACATGTTTTCCCCGCCATCGCGGTTGCTCAAACCTTACAAAAAGAAGGTTGGGAAATTTGCTGGTTAGGCACCAAAGATCGAATGGAAGCACAGCTTGTACCAAAACATGGCATTCCGATTCGTTTTATTCAAATTTCAGGGTTGCGTGGTAAAGGCATTAAAGCATTACTAGGCGCACCTTTTGCTATTTTAAGAGCAGTATTGCAAGCTCGTAAAATTATTCAAGAATATCAACCTAATGCGGTATTAGGCATGGGCGGTTATGTATCAGGCCCTGGTGGTATCGCTGCAAAACTTTGTGGCGTACCAGTTATTTTACATGAACAAAATGCCGTAGCAGGCTTAACCAATGAATGGTTAGCTAAAATTGCGACACGTGTATTACAAGCTTTTCCAACTGCATTCAAAGATACCGAAGTTGTAGGAAACCCAGTTCGCCAAGATTTATTTGAAATGCCATCACCACAAGCGCGTTTTTCAGAAAGAAGCGGAAAATTGAGAGTACTTGTCGTGGGTGGAAGCCAAGGGGCTCGCGTACTCAATCAAACAATTCCACAAGTAGTAGCGCGTTTGGCAGATAAACTAGAAGTGCGTCATCAAGTGGGTAAAGGTTCTGTTGAAAGTGTGACCGCACTTTATGGTGAACATGCAGACTCGGTCAAAATTACAGAATTTATTGATGATATGGCTGAAGCTTACGCTTGGGCGGATGTGGTGATTTGTCGTTCTGGTGCTTTAACAGTATGTGAATTAGCTGCTGTGGGGACGCCTGCGATTTTTGTACCATTCCAGCATAAAGATCAACAACAATATTTAAATGCGAAATATCTTGCCGATGTAGGCGCAGCAAAAATTGTTCAGCAGAATGAATTAAATGCGGATGTGTTGGTCGATTTCTTAGAAAAAACAGATCGTGAAACTTTGCTAGCGATGGCGATTAAGGCAAAAGAAATGTCAGCACCATTGGCAGCTAAACGTGTAGCTGATGTTATTGTAGAAAACGCGAAATAAGAACAGAGAAGTTGAGGGATAGTAAATAAACCCTTAACCTAAAAGTGCGGTTAAAAATAAAGGTGAAATAATATGAAACATATTTCGGATGAAATTAGAAAGATTATTCCTGAGATGCGTCGGGTTCAACAAATTCATTTCATTGGTATCGGCGGCGCTGGTATGAGTGGGATTGCCGAAATTTTATTAAATGAAGGTTATGATATCTCTGGTTCTGATATTGCAGATGGTGTCGTGACTCAGCGTCTTGCTCAAGCTGGCGCAAAAATTTTCATTGGTCACCAAGCGGAAAATGTGCAAGGGGCAAGTGTCGTTGTTGTATCAAGCGCGATCCATGAAGATAACCCAGAATTAATCGCTGCTAAACAAAATCGTATTCCCGTGATTCAGCGAGCACAAATGTTAGCTGAAATTATGCGTTTCCGTCATGGTATTGCAGTTGCGGGTACCCATGGTAAAACGACAACCACTGCCATGATTTCGATGGTTTATACTCAAGCGAAACTGGATCCAACTTTCGTTAATGGTGGTTTAGTTAAATCAGCCGGTAAAAATGCGCATTTAGGTGCAAGCCGTTATTTAATCGCAGAAGCAGATGAAAGTGATGCATCTTTCTTACACTTGCAACCAATGGTTTCTGTGGTGACCAATATTGAACCGGATCATATGGATACGTATGGTGGTGACTTTGAGAAGATGAAAGCCACTTACGTGAAGTTCTTACATAACTTACCGTTCTACGGTTTAGCGGTGATGTGCGCAGATGATGCGGTATTAATGGAACTTGTTCCTCAAGTTGGTCGCCAAGTGTTAACGTATGGTTTCAGCGAGCATGCTGACTATCGTATCGAAGATTATGAACAAACCGGTTTCCAAGGTCATTACACCGTAGTTTGCCCGAGTGGTGAACGTATCAATGTATTATTGAATGTACCAGGCAAACACAACGCGTTAAATGCGACAGCCGCACTTGCAGTAGCAAAAGAAGAAGGCATTAGCAATGAAGCTATTTTAGAAGCGCTTGCTGATTTCCAAGGTGCGGGCAGACGTTTCGACCAATTAGGCGAGTTTATTCGTCCAAATGGTAAAGTACGCTTAGTGGATGACTATGGCCATCACCCAACAGAAGTTGATGTAACAATTAAAGCGGCGCGTGAAGGTTGGGGAGATAAACGTATTGTCATGATTTTCCAACCTCACCGTTATTCACGTACTCGCGATTTATTTGATGATTTCGTGCAAGTCTTATCCCAAGTGGATGTCTTGATTATGTTAGATGTCTATGCGGCAGGCGAAACGCCAATCGTTGGGGCAGATAGTAAAGCACTTTGTCGTTCTATTCGTAATCTAGGAAAAGTCGATCCAATTTTAGTTTCTGATACGGAACAACTTGGCGATGTGTTAGATCAAATTATTCAAGATGGCGATTTAATTCTTGCTCAAGGTGCGGGAAGTGTAAGCAAAATTTCTCGTGGTTTAGCAGAACGTTGGAAAGCATAAATACATCGAAAAATAACCGCACTTTTAATGAAAAATAAAAAGAAAACAGGATAAAACAATGAATTTAAAACAAGAAAAAATTGCTGTGTTGTTAGGCGGCACATCAGCTGAACGTGAAGTGTCTCTTAATTCTGGTGCAGCTGTGTTAAGCGCCTTAGTAAGCCAAGGTTATAATGCACACGGTATCGATCCTAAAGAATATAATGTCGCGAATTTAAAGGCTGATGGTTTTGATCGTGTCTTTAACATTTTACATGGTCGCGGTGGAGAAGATGGCACCATGCAAGGTTTATTAGAGCAAATCGGTTTGCCTTACACTGGTTGTGGCGTAATGGCTTCAGCGTTAACCATGGATAAAATGCGTACTAAAATGTTATGGAAAGCCTTTGGTTTACCTGTTGCCGATATGGAGATCGTGACCAAAGAAAATGCTCACGAACTAAACCCACAAGCTGTGGTCGAAAAATTAGGTTTACCTTTGATGGTTAAGCCATCTCTTGAAGGTTCAAGTGTGGGGTTAACAAAAGTAAAAGCAGTCGAAGAATTAAAAAGTGCGGTCGATTATGCACTCAAATTTGATAACACCATTTTAATTGAAGAATGGTTAGCTGGTGATGAATTAACTGTGCCTGTTTTAGGTGGTGAAGTATTGCCTGCTGTTCGTATTGTGCCAGAAGGTGAGTTTTATGATTACGATGCGAAATATATTTCAGATAACACTCAATATTTTTGCCCTGCCGGCCTTTCAGCTGAACGTGAGCAAGAATTAGCGAAATTAGTTAAACGTGCTTATGACGTTGTGGGTTGTCGTGGTTGGAGTCGTATTGATGTGATGACCGATGCACAAGGTAATTTCCGTTTAGTCGAAGTAAACACGAACCCTGGCATGACAAGTCACAGTTTATTCCCTAAATCTGCGTCAACAGTCGGTATTTCATTTGAACAACTCGTCGTGAAAATTTTGGAGTTGAGTGCGTAATGAATGTAATTAAGCGCAAAAATACACCGCCAACGCAATTTGGTCGTTCATCTAACGGAGAAGGTAAATTCCGTTTTATGTTGCAGATTAAACTTGCTTTGGTGTTACTTTGTGCGGGGCTAGGGTATTTCGTTTATTCAAACTGGCAAAGTTGGCTTGAAAGCTTAGACGGTGATAGAAAAATTACTGCCTATGCATTAGTGGGCCAAAATGAATTTACCACTTATCCAGATGTGCAAGATGTGTTGCTTAAAATGGGATCTCTCAAGGGTTTTTGGGGGCAAGACGTTAAGCAAATTCAAGAGCAGCTTGAAACGATTCCTTGGGTAAAAGGTGCAGTGGTTCGTAAAATTTGGCCAAATCGTTTAAGTATCTGGTTATCAGAATATCAGCCAGTCGCCATTTGGAACAAAACAGAGTTCGTGACAAAAGAGGGAACGGTTTTCCAATTGCCGATGGATAAGTTAAAAGAAAAAGCTTTACCTTATTTAGGTGGTCCGGATTATCAAAGCTTGAAGGTCTTAGAGGCTTGGAATCAAATTTTTGCTGATTTTAAGGCGAAAAATTTGGTGGTTAAAGGTGTGACAATTGATGATCGTGGTGCGTGGCAAGTTACGCTAGATAATGATATAGTATTAAAACTTGGGCGCGGAGATTGGAAACCAAAATTAGATCGATTTGTAACGATTTACCCACAAATTGAAGTGCCTGAAGGTAAACGAATTGATTATGTAGATTTGCGCTATGCATCTGCATCAGCAGCGGTTGGATTGACAGAGAAATAAAAATAATTCATTAGGTGTAATAAGAAAATGGGAAAAGAGTTGGAACCGAAAGTAATTGTAGGTCTTGAAGTTGGTACATCAAAAGTTGTTGCTGTCGTTGGGGAAGTGCTTCCTGATGGCGTAGTAAATGTACTTGGCGTGGGTAGTTGTCCATCGAAAGGGATTGATCGTGGCAGCATTACTGATTTAGATGCTGTCGTTAACTCTATCCAACGTGCTATTGAAGCGGCTGAATCAATGGCTGATTGCCAAATTATGAGTGTGACTCTTGCAATTACGGGTGAACATATTCAAAGCCTGAATGAGAGCGGTTTTGTTGCTATTTCTGAAAATGAAGTGACTCAAGAAGAGATTGATGATGCTTTACATACAGCAAGCTCAGTAAAATTACCTGAAGGCCTTTCTTTATTACACATTATTCCTCAAGAATACGCGGTAGATAAACAAGTTAATATTAAAAATCCATTAGGTCTACACGGCGTCCGTTTAAAAGCAAATGTACACCTCATTGCTTGTCACCAAGACTGGCAAAATAACTTGAAAAAAGCAGTTGAACGTTGCGGATTACAAGTTGATAAAGTCGTGTTCTCCGGCTTTGCTGCAACGCATTCTGTTTTAACTGAAGATGAAAAAGATTTAGGCGTGTGCTTAATCGATTTCGGCGCGGGTACTATGAATGTGATGGTTTACACCAATGGTTCATTACGCTTTAGTAAGGTTATTCCTTATGCAGGCAATATCGTCACGAACGATATTGCTCATGCATGCACCGTTTCTCGTGCAGAAGCTGAACGTATTAAAGTGAATTATGCAAGTGCATTGTATCCGGCTCGTTTACATGGCGATAAGAAAATCGAAGTAGCAAGTATAGGTGGTCGAGCACCACGCGCTTTAACAAAAAGTGATTTATCTTTAATCACTTCAGCAAGATATATTGAACTATTAGGCGTTGTTAAGGTCGAATTAGATAAGCTCAAAGCAGATTTAGAAAGCAAATATATTAAATTTGAATTGATTGCTGGTGTCGTTATTACCGGTGGTGGTGCACAAATTGAAGACTTAAAAGATTGTGCTTCAAATGTATTTGGTTGCCAAGTGCGTATTGGAAGTCCATTGAATATTACGGGTTTAACAGATTATGTAAACCGTCCACAATATTCAACTGTAGTCGGATTACTACAATATCATCATCAAAATAGTGATAATGATCCTGTTGATTCTGGTTACAGCGAAGAGGCGCTTTGCAAAAAAATCTGGAAAGGTGTAAAAAGTTTTTTCAATAAAGTGAAATCAGAATTTTGATAATTTTAGCGTTTTAATTTACAATAGAAAATATTTAACTTTTATTAATATGCTAACAGAGTATTAGCAGTAACGGAGAACAGCAAATGTTATACCCAGAGTATGGTGATTTTGAAGAGCAAACAGGTGCACTGATTAAGGTTGTCGGTGTTGGTGGAGGCGGCGGCAACGCGGTTAACCACATGGTTGCTAACATGGTGCAACAAGAATTCAATGGTAATTTCTTGGGCGAAAGTGCAATTGATAGCGATGAACACGGTAAGATCGTATTCTATGCGGTGAATACCGATGCGCAAGCATTACGCAAAAGCCAAGTTCAACAAACTGTACAAATTGGTGGGGCAACAACGAAAGGTCTTGGTGCGGGTGCAAACCCAAATGTAGGTCGTAAAGCGGCTGAAGATGACCAAGAAGAAATCCGTAAAATGCTTGAAGGTGCAGACATGGTCTTTATCGCAGCCGGTATGGGCGGTGGTACAGGGACTGGTGCGGCACC
>OGYM01000965.1_pt1 | contig 21700 bp, 19 predicted proteins | sample 1576491 | NCBI WGS metagenome assembly OGYM01 (sample SAMEA3541515, study PRJEB24748) | human gut metagenome | biome: human gut; feature: human-associated habitat; material: faeces | place: China | collected 2012 | reverse complement strand
CCATGCCCTCGATTACCTTGCCAAATGCCGCATACTCGCCGTCGAGATGTGGTGCGCCTGCTCGGACCTGCCGTTCAGCGCCTCTTTCAGAGTGCGCCAGCCGAGCACCGCGCACTTGACGCGCGCGGGCATATGGGCGATATCGCGGAGAGCCGACGCCTCTTCCAGACTGTCGATCTCCTCCTCCGACGCCTCGCCCTTGATCATCTTCAGGAATATCTCGCCCATCTTCAGCGCTTCGTCCTTCTTGCGGCCAACGATCATGCCAAGCATGATATCTGCCGAAGCCTGCGAGATGGCGCAGCCGTCGCCGACGAACGCGCCGTCCGCGATCGTATCGCCGTCCAGCTTCAGCTTGAGAAAAATATCGTCGCCGCAGCTTGGATTGACGCCCTCAAGCACGATGTCCGCGTCGGGCATGTCATGCTTGAACTCCGGATGAAGGTTGTGCTCCGTCAATATCTCATTATAAAAGCTTCTATTTTCCATAACCCATGCGCTCCCTCAACGTGGACAGGCTGTCAAGCAGCCGGTCGATCTCCGCCTCCGTGTTATAAAACGCGAGACTTGCGCGCGCGGTGGACGGATGCTTCAGATATGCCAGCAGCGGCTGGGCGCAATGGTGCCCCGCGCGGATCGCTACGCCGTCGCTCGCAAGAATTTCGCTGATATCATGGGGATGCACGCCGTCTACCGTGAAGGTGATGATGCCGCAGTGCTCCTCGGGATTCTCCGAGCCGAGCACATGGACGCTGGGAATACCGCGTATGCCATCCATCGCGCGGCGGGTCAGCGCGACCTCCTGCCGGTGCATCTGCTCAAAGCCGACGCTCTTGACATATTCGATCGCCGCCTGAAGCCCCACGGCGTCCGCCGCGTTGACCGTACCGGCCTCGAACTTATGCGGCAGCTCCGCAAAGACCGCGCCCTCGCGGGTGACGGACTCGATCATCTCGCCGCCGGTGAGGAACGGAGGCATGGCGTCCAGCAGCTCCTCGCGGCCGTACAGCACGCCGATGCCCATGGGGCCGTAGACCTTATGGCCGGAGAAGGACAGGAAGTCCGCGCCCAGCGCCTGCACGTCCACGGGGATGTGCGGCGTGCTCTGCGCCGCGTCCACGACCATGACCGCGCCCACGCGGTGCGCAAGCTCGGCTATCTCGCGGATGGGATTCACCCGGCCCAGGACGTTCGAGACATGGGTACATGCCACGATCTTCGTCTTCGGTGTGATGAGCGACGCGACCTTATTGAGATCGAGCGTCCCGTCCGGCTCGCATTCCATGAACTTCAGCGCCGCGCCGGTCCGGCGGCAGACCATCTGCCATGGCAGGAGGTTGCTGTGATGCTCCATGATGGACACCAGTACCTCGTCACCGGCCTTGACGTTTGAAAGCCCGTAGCTGTACGCCACGAGGTTCAGCCCCTCGGTGGTGTTGCGGGTAAAGATTATCTCGCGGCTGCTCTTCGCGTTCAGAAAGTCGCGGACGGTGTCGCGCGCGCTCTCATAGCTCTCCGTTGCGGAGACGCTGAGCGGATAAAGGCCGCGGAGCGGATTTGCATTCTTGCTCTTGTAAAACTCGGTCACGGCATCCAGCACGCACTGCGGGCGCTGCGCCGTCGCGGCGTTATCCAGATACGCTATATCCAGACTGTTGAGAAGCGGGAAATCGTCCCGATAAGTATGCGCCATCTTACAGCACCTCCTCAAGCTCCGCCAGCACGGCCGCCTGCGCGGTCCCGTCGCCCAGCGTGCGCGCCAAACGCTCGATCGCGGCGCGGGCCATGATGTTTTCCGCCACATCCGCGGGGATGCCGCGGCTCTCGAAATAGAACAGGGTGTTCTCGTCAAGCTCACCGATGGTCGCGCCATGGTTGCCGACGACGTTCTCCTCGGCGCAGAGGATCAGCGGCACGGTCTTGTTGACGACACCGTCGCCCAGCATCAGGACGGTCTCCTGCTCGCTGCCCTCGGAGCCTGCGGAGCCGTTCTTGAAGTCGATAGTTCCGCGGAATATCTTCTGCGCGTCGTCCTTGAGCGCGCCGGAAGCGTTTATCTCACAGGTCGTCTTCTGCCCCCAGTGGTTGACGGTCAGATTCATGTCTATGGTCTGCCGCTTCTGCCCCAGATATCCGATGCCGGCCGTGAAGCCCGCGCCGGTGCCGTTGAGCTCAAAGCGGCCGTCGCTGTACACGTCGCCGCGGCCGAGCAGGATCTGAACCAGCTCCACCTGACCGTTCTCGGCGCACTCGCCACTCGTCTCCATACGGAGGCGGGAATCCTGCGCCGTATTCTGTATCTGCACGAGCCGAACCTTTGCGTCCTTCCCGACGCGGATCGCCGTGCGCACGAGCAGGTCGCTCTCAGCCTTCATTGTCTCGAACACGGTGACGGTCTGCCCCTCGGGGGCGTGGATGTCCACGGTCTTTTCGCCGCACTCTCCGCCGTCCGCGATGTCCAGCCGCGCGGTCTGACCGGCGGCAACGATGCTCTCCGTGCCCAGATCGGCAGGGGTGCCCCACTCAAGAGCCGTCTCGTTGACACCCAGCCGGTTCCATGTGCGGGTCGGGAGCCTGTTTATTATAACTTTTTCACTCATATACGAACTCCTTTCAGCCAATGCTGCCCTTCATCTCCAACCGGATGAGGTTGTTCATTTCCACGGCGTACTCGACCGGCAGCTCCTTGGACACGTTGTCGGCAAAGCCGCTTACGATCAGCGCGCGGGCGTCCTCCTCGCTCATGCCGCGGCTCATCAGGTAGAACACGGCCTCGTTGCTGATTGCGCCGATCTTGGCCTCGTGGCCGATGGCCGCGTCCTTCGTGCGGATGTCCATGGCGGGGATGGTGTCGGAGCGGGACTCGGAGTCGAGCATCAGGGACTGACATGACACGGCGGACTTGGCGCCCGTCGCGCCCTTCTGCACCACAACGCTGCTGCGGAAGGTGCTGATGCCGCCGCTCTTGCTGATGGAGCGGGTGTTCATATAGGAGCTGGTGTTCTTGCCCACATGGACGACCTTCGCGCCGGTATCGAGATTCTGCCCCGCGCCGGCGAAGGTGACGCCGGTGAACTCCATGCGGGAGTTGTCGCCCTTGAGGATGCTCATGGGGTACAGGCAGCCGACGTGGGAGCCGAAGGAGCCGGATATCCACTCGATCGTACCGCCCTCTTCGACGAGCGCGCGCTTGGTGTTGAGGTTGTACATATTCTTCGACCAGTTCTCGATCGTGGAATAGCGGAGCTTCGCGCCTTTCTTCACGAACAGCTCGACGCAGCCCGCGTGTAGGTTTGCGACGTTGTACTTCGGCGCGGAACATCCCTCGATGAAGTGCAGGCTCGCGCCCTCGTCCACGATGATGAGCGTGTGCTCGAACTGCCCTGCGCCCTTGGCGTTGAGGCGGAAGTAGGACTGAAGGGGTATCGACAGGTGCACTCCCTTCGGCACGTACACGAACGAGCCGCCTGACCACACCGCGCCGTGGAGCGCGGCGAACTTATGGTCGCGCGGGGTCACGAGCTTCATGAAGTACTTGCGCACCATGTCGGCGTATTCGCCCTTCATGGCGCTCTCCATATCGGTATACACGACGCCCTCGGCGGCGACGGAGTCCTTGACATTGTGGTAAACAAGCTCGGAGTCGTACTGCGCGCCGACGCCGGCGAGAGACTTGCGCTCCGCCTGCGGGATGCCCAAGCGCTCGAAGGTCTCCTTGATGTCCTCGGGGACGTCCTTCCAGTCGTTGCGCATCCTGGTGTTTGGGCGGACATAGGTCGCGATGTGATCCATGTCCAGTCCCTCGATGGAGGGTCCCCAGTCAGGAACCTTCATCTCGTTATAAATCTGGAGGGATTCAAGACGGAACTGCTGCATCCACGCGGGATCGTCTTTTTCCTTGGAGAGCTTTTCCACGATCTCCGGCGTCAGGCCGGTCTCGATGCGGTAAGCGTCGTTCTCCTCGTCCCGTATGTCGTAGACGCTGCGGTCCACGTCCTCCACATAGGTTTTTTCTTTCTGATCTGCCATATCGGAGCCTCCCGCTTCAGTCTTCCTTCAGGCTGCCGAAGCCCTTTTCATTGATCTCTTCCACAAGCTCCGCGCCGCCGTTGCGGACGATGACGCCCTCTTCCATGACGTGCGCCGCGTCAACATGCAGCGCCTCGAGGATGCGGGTGGAGTGGGTGATGATGAGCAGAGAGCCGTGAGTCCGCTCGCGGAAAAGGCGCACACCCTCGCTGACGGTACGGACGGCGTCGACGTCGAGTCCGGAGTCGGTCTCGTCCAGAATAGCGAGCTTCGGCTCAAGCATGAGCATCTGCAGGATCTCGGCCTTTTTCTTCTCGCCGCCGGAGAAGCCGACGTTCAGGTCGCGCTCGGCGTAGCTCTCGTCCATGTTCAGCAGAGCCATCGTCTCCTTGAGCTTTTTCTTGAAGTCCCACAGGCGCAGGCGGCTGCCGGTCTTCTGCTCCAGCGCGCTGCGGATGAACGCGCTCAGCGTCACGCCGGGCACCTCGAGCGGGTTCTGGAAGGACAGGAAAATGCCCTTTTTCGCGCGCTCGTTCACAGGAAGCTCCGTGATGTCCTCGCCGTCAAAGACGATGGAGCCGGAGGTCACGCTGTAGGCGGGGTTGCCGGTGACGGCGTAGCCCAGCGTGGATTTGCCGGTGCCGTTCGGCCCCATGAGGACATGGGTCTCGTCCTGCCCGATGGTCAGATTCACGCCGTGGAGTATCTCCTTCTCCTCCACGCTGACGTGCAGATCCTGAATTTTCAAAAGCTCTTTACTCATATTGAACCACCTTATCTTCGTTCCGTGCCGCGGATACGGCCGGTGTTTTCTCGTTTACTCGCATACATTGCGCCAGAGTATGGCCGTCAACGTAGCTGTTGATCTGTTCCTCCAGCCCTTTCCAGAACGGGCGCGCGTCGCAGTCACAGCCGCAGCCGCAGTCTGCCCCCTCTTCGGACTGGCACGCGATCGGCGCGAGGCTTCCCTCCGCCGCACGCAGAATTTCGCCCACGGGGTAATCCTCCGGCGGGCGGGTCAGGCGGTAGCCGCCCGATTTTCCCACGGCGCTCTCGACCAGATTTGCCCGGCTCAGCGCCGCCATTATGCTCTCCAGATATTTTTTCGACAGCTGAAGCCGCTGTGCGGCCTCGCTCAGGCGATGCCATTCGCCGCCGCCGTGCTCGGCCATATCCAGCATGACACGCAAGGCGTAGCGTCCTCTCGTTGAGATCATCATACGTCATGCCCCCTTGCTCGTAATATCTACCTTGCAGATAGGGATTTTAACGCTTAATTCCTACTATGTCAATAGGGCTTTGAAAAAAGTATGAAAATTGGGTACGAAGAAGGCGAGGTACGCACTTGGTGCCCCTTTTAGGGGAGCTGGCATGGCGTCAGCCGTGACTGATGGGTCGCCAGGGTGGAGAGAGTGCCATTCGGGAAAAGACACGGCTCGGCAAACACCCCCACCACAAACCAAATCCCGTCCTTTGCGTGGCAAAGGACGGGATTTCGATTCACACTATATTTTATTATTCGTCTTTATTTTCCGGATCGTCGGAGGGGTCGGGTTCGGATTTCTCCGCATTCTCCGTATTCTCCTCCGCCTTTTCCGCCTGCTGCGCCTTCTCCTCGGCGTAGCCGTCGGTCATGGATATCTTGCGCGCGGGGCGCTCAATAGTATCGTCATGGACGACATTTTTTGCGGCCTTCATAGATTCGGGCATGAACTCATGGTGCTCGAAGTAGTACGCGAACTCCTCGGCCTCCATGGTTTCGTTGACAAGCAGGTACTCGGCGATAGCGATCAGATCATCGCGGTGGTCTGTAAGAATCTTTTCGCAGAGTGCGCTTGCTTCGTCGAAGATGTGCTTGACCTCTTCGTCGATGATCGCGGCGGTCTCTTCGGAATAGCTCTTGGTCTGGCCGAAGTCGCGGCCAATGAAGATGCTGTGATCGGAGCTGTCATAGAGAATGGGACCGAGCCTGTCGCTCATGCCGTAGCGCATGACCATGTTGCGGGCAATGGAGCTTGCCTGCTGGATATCTGCGGACGCGCCGGTGGAGATATCGTCGAGGAAGAGCTTTTCGGCCATACGTCCGCCGAGAGCCATGACGATGTTGTCAAACAGCTCCTCGCGGGACTTGAAGTTCTCCAGATCCTCCTGCGGACGGAAAAGCGTGAAGCCGCCTGCGCCGCCGCGCGGGATGATGGTTATATAATGCACGGGGTCAACATGGGCAAGGAATTTGCCAGCGATGGCGTGACCGGACTCGTGGTATGCGGTCAGGCGGCGAGCCTTTTCGCTCATCTTGCGGCTCTTCTTTTCCGGACCCATCTGAACCTTGAGGATTGCTTCGTCGATATCTGCCATTGTGATGAATCTGTGACGGCGGCGAACGGCCAACAGTGCGGCCTCGTTCATAAGGTTCTCAAGATCGGCACCGGAGAAGCCCGGAGTACCCTTTGCAATGGAATTGAGGTCAACATCGTCGCCCAGCGGCTTGCCGCGGGCATGTATCTTCAGAATGGCCTCGCGCCCCTTGATATCGGGCAGGCCGACATATATCTGGCGGTCAAAGCGGCCGGGACGCAGCAGCGCGTTATCAAGGATATCCGCGCGGTTGGTGGCGGCCATGACGATGACGCCCTCGTTGCTGCCGAAGCCGTCCATCTCGACGAGCAGCTGGTTCAGGGTCTGCTCGCGCTCGTCGTGTCCGCCGCCGAGGCCGCTGCCTCTCTGACGGCCGACTGCGTCGATCTCGTCGATGAACACGATGGCCGGAGCGGCCTTCTTCGCCTGTTCGAACAGGTCGCGCACACGGCCTGCGCCGACGCCGACGTACATCTCGACGAAGTCGGAGCCGGAAATGGACAGGAACTGCACGCCCGCCTCGCCCGCGACGGCCTTGGCAAGCAGGGTCTTACCGGTGCCCGGAGGGCCGACGAGCAGCACGCCCTTGGGTATGCGCGCGCCCATATTGGTGTAAGCCTTCGGATCGCGCAGGAAGTCAACTATCTCGGCGAGGTCTTCCTTCTCCTCGTCGCAGCCCGCGACGTCGGCGAAGGTCTTCTTATCCTTCTCGTCAGCGCCGAGACGCGTACGTGCCTTGCTGAACTTGGCGATGCCGCTGGTCATGTCCCCGCCGCCGGCTCTCTTCATGATGAAGTACCACGCGGCCATGGAGACGACGATTATCAGCACGTAAGGCAGCAGCGACATCAGCACGAGCGACACGCCGGAGCCTTCGGTGTAGTTATACTCCTCGATGATGCCGTCGACCTTCTGCTGCCAGATCAGATCATGGAAGTCGGAATAGAACACCGAGAAATCATAGACCTTGCAGCGGACGAGCTTCGTCCCGTCGGAGCTGGCGGCGGTGCTGCCGAGCAGGCTGTCAACAACGCTGGACGCGGTGTCGCCGTCGGCGCTGTCCGTCTTTGCGCTGTCCGTCTTTGCGCTGTCCGTCTTATCGGTGCGGATCTTCATGGTTATCTGGTTGCCCTTGACCTCGAAGGACTGCACCCGCTCCTCGGTGAACAGCTCAACGAGATCGGAGTATTTAAGCTCCTGACTCTGCGTGTCCTTGGTGAAGGACAGGATGATGGCGATGAAGATCACCATCATTACGAGGTAGAAGCCGAGGTCTCTGGTTCTGTTGCGGTTAGGTTTCAAACGTAAGTCACATCCTTTTCATAAGCCCTGCGCTCATGAATATATTTCGGGTTTGAGTATGCCGATATACGGCAGATTGCGGTAGCGCTCATTATAGTCAAGGCCGTAGCCGACCACAAATGCATCGGGTATCTCGAAGCAGGAGTAGTCCGCGTAGATATCGGCCTTGCGGCGCGCGGGCTTATCCATAAGGGTCGCGATGGTGATGGAGGCAGGCTTTCTCACCATGAGGTAATTCTTCAGGTAGTTCAGCGTCACGCCGGAGTCAAGGATGTCCTCTACGAGTATCAGGTGCCGCCCCTCGATGTTCTGGCTGAGATCCTTATTTATCTTCACGGCTCCGGTGGAGGTCGTGCCGTTATAGGACGAGACCGCCATGAAGTCCATCGAGCAGTTTATAGTGACATGGCGCATAAGGTCAGCCATGAATATAAAGCAGCCCTTCAAAACTCCGACGAAGATCGGATCCTTGCCCTCGAAATCTGCCGAGATGCGCTTGCCTATCTCCGCCACATGGCGCTCAATTTCTTCCTCGCTTATCAGCACTCCTTCAATGTCTCTCTGCATATGCTTTTATTATCTCCTGTTTCTATTTCTATCCTCAATATTTTATCCCCGATCTTCGGGGTAAAACGCTCATCCACGGCAAGGCCGAGCACGGCCATTATGCCTTTTTCATCCCTCAGCACGACCGCGGTATCGCGCTCGCGCGAGGTCATCCCCGCCTCAAGAAAGAGGCTTTTCAGTTTTTTGGCGCATCCTCTGCCGCGCGGACGCATACGGTCGCCGCTGCGTCTGGCGGTACAGACGATAGTACCACATATATTCTCACATTTGAAGCAATAAGTTTTTAACGGGCTGTTAATTTCTTGCGTGTAATTCGTTAAAGTGGAGATTATTTTTACACCGGCCTCCGGAATGTACAGCGTCTCGCCCGGGATCAGCTCCCGCTCCGGCATCTCCGCCGCTGTCTCGCCGCCGAACCAGAGTCTCCCCTGCTCGCGCCGCACCCGCAGCCCCGGAACATCGGCATAGCCGAGTCCCCCGCCCTTGCACAGCGCAAGCAGCGCATCGACGTGCACGGCGCTCAGCGTCTTCGGGCACATCCGGCGCATGACGCGCGAGGCTATCGCCGCGGGTAGGGCGTTTATCCCGTCCAGCGGCAGGCTGCCGCCGGTGAGATTTGCCGATATGAAATCCGCCGCGAGGCCGTTCAGGCAGTCCTCATCCTCGCGCAGAAGCTCCGCCGTGCGGAGCATCGCCGCCTCGAAGCCGGGGTTTATCTCCCGCAGTACGGGGGCGGCATGGTGACGGATGAGGTTGCGGCTGTAATCGTCGCTGCCGTTGGTGCTGTCCTCGACATGGGAGATGCCGTTTTCCGCGAGATAGGCTTCTATCTCCCGCCGCGTCACGCCGAGGAGCGGGCGGACTATCTCGCCGCGCACGGGCGGTATGCCGCGAAGTCCCGCGCCGCCGGTTCCGCGCGCGAGATTGAAGAGCATCGTCTCGGCGTTGTCTCCCGCGTTATGCGCGGTGGCGATCCTGTCACAGCCGAAACGCGCCGCCGCGCGGCGCAGAAAATCGTAGCGCAGCTCGCGCGCGGCCTCCTCGGTGCTCATGCCGTGTACTGCGGCGAATCTGTTCACGTCCCCGTGCTCCACGGCAAGCTCTATGCCGTGTTCGCGGCAGAAATCCTCGACAAAGCGGCAGTCGCGCAACGATTCCTCCCCGCGCAGGCCGTGCTCAAAATGCGCGGCACATACCGTGATATTCAGGCGCTCCGCCTGAGAATACAGCCAGTGCAGCAGGCACATCGAGTCCGCCCCGCCGGAGACGGCGCACAGGACTTTGCAGCCCGACGGCAGCATATCATATTTTGTGATAAGCTCAGTATTCATCATCGCGCCGCTTCTCGACCGAACCGAAGCTCGTGTACTCCGGCAGCCAGGACAGCTCCACCGTACCGGTCGAGCCTTTGCGGTTTTTCAGCACTATCGCCTCGGCCAGATTCGGATTTTCACATTCCTTATTATAATACCCGTCGCGGTATAGACCTATGACAACGTCCGCGTCCTGCTCGATAGCGCCGGACTCACGCAGGTCGGACAGCATCGGGCGCTTGTCCTGACGGCTCTCGTTTGCACGCGACAGCTGCGACAGGCACACGACCGGAACGTTCAACTCCTTGGCCATTATCTTCAGCATACGGCTGATATCGCTGACGGCCTGCGTGCGGCTCTCATTCGACCACGAATGCCCGCTGCCCGCCGACTGCATCAGCTGCAGATAGTCGATGACGACAAGACCGAGGTCGGGGACTCTGCGGCACTGCGCGTTCATCTCCGACACCGTCAGCGTCGGGTTATCGTCGATCCTGATGTCCGACGCGCTCAGGGTCTGCGCGGCATCGGCAATGTCGCGCCACTGCTGCTCTGAAAGCTGACCGGTCAGCAGGTTCTGCGACGGAATCAGCGCCGCGCGCGACAGCAGTCTCGACGTGAGCTGCTCGCGCGACATTTCGAGCGAGAATATCGCAACGGTCTTTTTCAGCGTCATGCCGACGTTGAGCGCGATATTCAGCGCGATACTCGTTTTGCCCATGCCGGGGCGCGCCGCGATCAGGATAAGCTCGGACTTGTTCAGGCCGAGGATCGCCCTGTCGAGGTCGGGAAGTCCCGTCGGCAGGCCGGGGATCTTATTGCCGGAGCTTGCCGCTTCGCTGAGCTGGTCGAACACGGTCTGCACGACCATGGATATCGGCATCAGGCCGCCGACCGTCCTGCCCTGGCGCAGCGCGTATATCTTGCGCTCCGCGGCTTCAAGCATCGTGTCGGCCTCGCCGGAGCCCTCGTACACCATGTTGTTTATCTCGTCCGCCGTCTCGCCCAGGCGGCGCAGCAGCGCGCGGTCACGCACGATGGCGGCGTACTCAAGGACGTTCGCGGCGGTGGGCGTGACGCGCATTATCTCCGCGAGGTAATTCTCGTTGCCGTCCTGATACACGCCGCGCACCTTCATCTGGTCGAGCACGGTGACGGGGTCGATGGTCTGCCCGTAGGAGAACATGGCGTACATCGTCTCATATATATCGCGGTTGAGCTTTATATAAAACTCGTCCGCCTTCAGTTTTTCAAGGACCTCCGGTACACACCTCGGGTCGATGAGCATGGAGCCGATGACGGCCTGCTCAGCGGGGGCGGAATGGGGCGTCTTTCTGCCCAGCAGCTCCTCCAACCTGACTCACCTCGGAAAAAGATTTTATCCCTCAACTACCAGCACGTTTATCGTGCCGCTGACCTCATAGCCGAGCTTCGCCTTGACGGTGTAAGCGCCGAAGGTCTTAATGGGCTCGGCCTGAACGATCTTGTTCTTCTCGATCTCGATGCCGAACTGCTCGCGCAGTGCGTCGCTTATCTCCTGCGAAGTGACGGCGCCGAAGAGCTTGCCGCCCGCGCCGGCCTTGGCGTGGATTATCGCCTGCACCGCGCCGAGCTTCTTTGCGTTCTCCTCGGCCTGCGCCTTCTCCTTGGCGATCTGCGCAAGGCGCGCCTTCTCCTTGAGCTTCATGGTGTTTATGTTGTCGGCAGTGGCTTCGGTTGCGAGCTTGCGCGGCAGCAGATAGTTGCGCGCGTAGCCGTCGGAGACTTCTTTCATCTCGCCCTTCTTGCCCTGTCCTCTTACGTCAACGTTGAAAATGACTTTCATTATATGATCCTCCTTTTTGGGTTTATCCAAGATAATCGTCTATGGCCGCGTAGATCCTCTTCACGGCCGTGTTCACGTCGGTCCCCGCAAACTGCGCGGCCGCCGCACTGCGGTTACCGCCGCCGCCCACCTTTTCCATGATGAGCTGCACGTTCAGCTCGCCTATCGAGCGTGCCGAGGCAAACGATCCGCCGTTTCCGTCCGGCGCGACGACGATGGACGCGTCCACGCCCGAAATGTTCAGCAGCTCGTCCGCCGCCGAGGCCGCGACGACGCGGTTCTGCGGCTCCTCCGGCACGGCGATGGCAAGATTGCGGTAGAGCTTCGCGCTCTGGAGTATCTTATACTTTGCGACGGTGTCGTCCATGTCGGTCTGCAAAAGCTTCTTGACATCGGTGGTGTCCGCACCCGCGCGGCGCAGGTAGGCCGCCGCATCAAAGGTGCGCTCGCCGGTGCGGATGGTGAAGCTCTTGGTGTCGAGCACGATACCGGAAAGCAGAGCCTCCGCTTCACAGCGCAGAATATCGTTCTGATCGACGACCTCCTGCAGCACCTCCGTCATCAGCTCGCCCGCCGAGGACGCGTACGGCTCGATGAAGCCGAGCGCGGCGTTGTGGATATAGGTCGCGGCGACGCGGTGATGGTCGATGACCGCGACGCGGTTGCAGGCCATGAGCAGGTCCGCATCCTCCACCTGCTCGGGGCGGTTTGTGTCCACGACGACGAGGAGCGTTCTCCCGTCGGCGCGGAGCATCGCCTCCTGCGGGCTTATGAACGTGTCGTGATATTCCGGCTGGCGGCGCACCATCTCGATGAGCGCGCCGGAATAGTTTTTGTTGAGGTCGATGACGATGTTCGCCTTCACGCCCAGCAGTCTCGCCAGCGCGCATACGCCCACCGCGCCGCCGACACTGTCAAGGTCGGCGAATTTATGACCCATGACCAGTACCTTCGACGAATCGCGCACGAGCTCGGCGAGAGTGTTCGCCATGACGCGGGACTTGACCTTGGTGCGCTTTTCGACCTCGCTGCCGCGACCGCCGAAGAACTCGAAGCTGAGCCGGTTCTTGATGACCGCCTGATCGCCGCCGCGCGAGAGCGCAAGCTCTATGGCGACGGTCGCATACTGCAGCGCCTCCGCGAGCGAGGATGCATCCACGCCGAGGCCGAGGCTTATCGAAGCGTCGATGCCGGTCGGGCTTTCGACCTGATGCACCTCCTGAATGATGGGGAATTTCTCCGCCTTCAGCTGCTCAAGGCAGCGGCTCTCAAACAGGATGAGATAGCGGTCGCGCTCGTAGCGGCGGATGATGGCCTTGTTGTCATCGCACCACTTGTTGAGCTTGTCCTCGATGGCGTCGCGGATGTCGTTCTTGATGCGGTCGGGCTGGTTCTTGACCAGCTCGTCCATATTATCGATGACCAGCACGCAGGCGACGGGGCGGGAGTTTTCGTACTCCATGCGGATGTCGTCGTACTCGGTCATGTCCACCCAGTAGGTGATGCCCATGAAGGCGCTGTCGTCCCCGTCCTCGGAGCGGATGATGTTGCCGTGTATCTGGTACTTGCGGCCGTTCACGGTCAGCAGGCTCGGGTACTGGGTCTTGCCCTCGAGCAGCCACTTGCCGTTGAATTCCGGCACAAGGTCGGACACGCGCACGTCGAGCCGCGTGCCGCTGCTGCCGCTCATGGCGAAGAACATCTCGTTGCCCCAGATGATGCGCGAATCGTCCAGCCGGAAAGCGGCGATGGGCAGCGGGAAATTCATCAGGGTGTTGTTTTTGGCGTTCTCCGTGTCATAGGTCACGGACTCGATGTACGATTCCAGCTGCTTTGCGCGGCGGCGGCGGGAGAAGAAGGAGTAGATCATCAGGATGAGGATGATGACGCCCTCGGCCACCGCAAGCTCGTACATCTTGAAAAACAGGGCTGCCGCCGCGAAGAGGACGAGGAAGATCAGGTACAGTCTCCCGCCCGGCTCGGCCAGCCGCTGCAAGTTTTTGTTCATCGGCGCACCTCCATGCGTTCAATACGAAAATATGTGTAAAATGCAAATTCTAATGCAAATTCTTTAGTAATGTATCATTATAGCAAACAGCGGCATTTTTGACAACACAAATAATTCTATTTTTCGTGGGAATAATCTAGTTAAGTAAGATAACGGCAGCCGGAGTCGGAGGAGGTATATATGAAAGCTGTGATTATGGCCGGAGGCGAGGGCCGCCGGCTCAAAAGCATAACCGGCGAGCGGCCGAAGCCCATGGTGCCGCTGCTCGGCCGTCCCATGATGGAGCACATCCTGCTGCTGCTGAAAAAGCACGGCTTCGACGAGGTCTGCGCGGCGGTTAAATACCGCGCGGAGGACATCATGCGCTATTTCGGCGACGGCAGCGCCCTCGGCGTGCGGCTCGAATACCGCGTCGAGCGCGAGGCGCTGGGCACGGCTGGCGGCGTGAAAAACTGCGCGGACTTCTGCGGCAGCGACGATTTTCTCGTCATCAGCGGCGACGCCGCCTGCGACTTCGACCTCGCGCGGCTCATGCGCGTCCACCGCGAGTCCGGCGCGGGCGTGACCATCGCGCTGTGCCGCAACGCCGAGCCGCTCCGCTACGGCCTCGCCGTCACCGACCCGACAGGCCGCATCCGCAGCTTCATCGAAAAGCCGCTTTGGCCGCGCGTCGTGACCGACTTTGTGAACACCGGCATCTACGCCGTGTCCCCGCGCGTCATGGAGCTTGTACCGGACGGACGGGCGTTTGACTTCGGCAAGGAGCTGTTCCCGCTCCTGCTCCGGCGCGGCGAGATTATCCGCGGCGAGGTGATGGACGGCTACTGGTGCGACGTGGGGACGCCGCTGTCGTACTACCAGTGCTGCGTGGACGCACTGCGCGGCAGGCTCGACCTCTCCCCCGCTCCGGAATTTGCCGCGGCTCCCGCTCCCGACGACGGCGATGACGGCAGCGGCGGCGTTATCTGTCCGTGCCGCGACCGCGCGGAGCTGATGGGGACGCTGTCGGAGCTGTTCATGGACATGGGCGCGGACTACTCCGACGGGCTGCGCGTATCCGGCGATGGCTTCGAGCTGCACATAGCGCCGCTCGCCAGCCGCAGCGCGGTGCGCGTCGCGATCGAGTCAGAGCGCGAGGAATTCGCCCGCGAGCTGACCTCCACCGCGCTTGAGCTTATCCGCGCACTGGATAAATAGTTGAATCCCCCGCAGTTTTGGTGTAGAATACAGCTATACTTCAACAGGGGGTAAGCTCTATTATGATAAGAAGAAAAAATGAACGTATACACGAGACCAAGCAGGCGTTCGGCGGCATGGGTATGCTGGAGGCCGACCGTATTCTGAACGACGCTGACGAGATGCAGGGCAAGGGCCGGCTGTTCAACCACATCTATCTGCGCAAGAACTGCGAAGTTGGCTGGCATGTCCATCAGGGCGACGGCGAGGTGTACTACATTCTCAAGGGCCGCGGCAAGTACAGCGACAACGGCACGCTCACGACGCTCGAGGCAGGCGACGTTGCTTTCTGTCCCAGCGGCGAGGGGCACAGCATCATCAACCGCGACGACGAGACGCTCGAAATGATCGCGCTCGTGCTGTATATGTGATAGTGATCGGGACGGCAGCCGCCGTCCCGATTGCTTTACCCTGCCTTTTCTTTTGCCTATTGGCAATAGTCGGAGTCTGGCGGCCCCTCAGTCAGCCTTACGGCTGACAGCGTCTCGCTGCGGCTCGGTCACGGCGCGGCTCTGACATGCCCACGGCATGTCATTCACTACCGCGCCGCCGCTTCGCTACCTAAAAGGGGCGCCAAGAGTATGCGGCGCAGCCAATGCAGCTCCCCTGCCCCCATATTTCCATGCGTTAACAGTTTTCTTTCGCTTTGTTCAAAAATATTTGCGCTTTTGTTCATTACAAGTACACAAATGCATTGTATCTTATACCCACAAGCAAAGAATAAGACAAACCAAGCAAGTTCAAATAGCAAAAGAGGTCTTTTTAATGTACCAGCCCGAAGATAATGATCCGATCGAACAGACAAACAATGTCAACGCAGAGGGTTCCGCTCCGGATAACACCGACCGCGTGAACGGCGAGTACCATTACAAAAACGGGTTTACTCAGAAAATATACTCCGACGCGCACTACGTCCCTGCGGACGAGAGCAACGATCCCCCCAGATACTACACCCCGCCTGAGAAACAGGAGAAGCCCCAGAGAGAGCCTAAGCCCTCCGACAACGGCGGGCACGGCAAGAAGCACGGCTATCTCAGATTTGCCTGCATCGCACTTGTGTGCGCGCTGCTCGGCGGTCTCTGCGGCGGCGTGATCGCCGAAAGCCGCCTGAACAGCAGGATCACGGCACTGGAGGACAGCGTGAACGCCGAACCCTCCGAGACTCCGGTCGTGAGCGCATCGAGCGCCCCGATCGCCGCCAGTTCTTCCGGCAGCTCTTCCGACAGTCTCAGCTGGGCGGAGATAAACGAGATAGCGAGCAAGCAGGTCGTCGGCGTGACCACCGAGGTCACATACACGAACTTCTTCGGCCAGACCAGCTCCTCCGCAGTCTCCGGCTCCGGCTTCGTCATCAGTGATGACGGATATATACTTACAAACTACCACGTTATAGAAACGGCATATCAGAACAACTACGCCGTCAATGTCATTACCCACGACGGTACGCGCTACGACGCCACGATAGTCGGCATTGAAGCCAGCAACGACATCGCCGTTCTGAAGATAGATGCCACCGGCCTCACCCCCGCAACGCTGGGCAACAGCGACAGCCTCGCCGTTGGCGACGATGTGTGCGCCGTCGGCAACCCCCTCGGCGAGCTGGAGTTCACCTCCACCTTCGGCCACGTAAGCGCCCTTGACCGTCTCATCACCACCGAAGAGGGCGGCAGCGCGATCAACATGTTCCAGATCGACGCGGCAGTCAACTCCGGCAACTCCGGCGGCCCCGTGTACAACACCCGCGGCGAAGTCATCGGCATAGTGACTGCCAAGTACAGTTCCTCCGGGGTGGAGGGTCTGGGCTTCGCGATCCCTATCAATGACGCGGCCAGCATCGCAAACGATCTTATCACCAAGGGTTATGTCACCGGCAAGGCTCACATGGGCGTGCGTATCGACCAGAGATACACCTCCGCTTACAGCCAGTATTACAATATGCCGGAAGGCGCGTATGTCTACTCCGTTGAGAGCGGCAGCTGCGCCGAGACCGCGGGACTCCGCGCCGGCGACATCATCACCAAGCTCGGCGAGAGCGAGGTCAAAAGCTATACCGACCTGACCCACGCCGTCAAGCAGTACTCCGCGGGCGACACGGCAGAGCTTGTGATCTACCGCGCGGGCGAGACGCTGACGCTGAGCATCACCTTTGACGAGGAGGTTCCGGAGAACACCTCCGGCTCCACCTCCATCATGCCCGGTCAGGTTCCCTGACGGCGCATATTAAATTGCTACTTTTCTACTCCTATAAATCCTCTCTTTTCTCCCAAAACGAAGGACCGCACGGAACCCCGTGCGGTTCTTTGTTTTTGTGTGGGGAGGTTCGGCACGGGGGGGGCGTCACGTGGTCTGTACTTCGCTCTTTCTTTTCCCGCATCGCCCTTGATTGACAAAAGAACTACTTGCCGCTAAGCGCTTGTAAATATTCGGGACATGCGTTATAATTGATGCGATTTTTATCTTGGAGGCCGCGTTATGGATCAATACCGACTCAAAAAGTACATCTCCGAAAACCCCGACGCCAAGCTGCGTGACCTGGTGACGAAGCTTTTGTACGACGATATTGTTGAGCTGCGCATTACCCCCGGTTCCAAGCTGAACGTCAATCAGATCGCCGCATCCCTCGGCATTTCGCGCACGCCCGTGGCAGAAGCCATCGGCAAGCTGGCCGAGGTCGGCTTTGTAATATCCCGCCCCGGGCAGAGCGGCAATTTCGTGCTCGATCTCAGCCTGCCCGACATGATCAACCTCTACCGCGTCCGCAGCGCGATCGAATGCGAGGCGGCGGCGCTCTGCGCCCACTCGGCGGACGATGCCACCGTGCGCGAGCTGAGCATGCTGGCGGATGCATTCAAGGACAGCGTCCTGCAGCGCGACATCCGCGGCATGAAGGACACCGATATGCCGTTCCACAAGATGATAATCGACGCCTGCGGCAACCCCTACATCATCCAGAGCTACAACATTCTGCTCCCGAAGCTGACGATGTATCAGTCCTCGATGCTGGAGTTTATCGGCCGCAGCGGCAATGAGGCGAACCCCTGGATGCCCAGCATGAAGTACCACCACACGGCGGTCGTTTCCGCGATACGGATGCGTCTGCCGGAGTTGGCGCGCCAGTCAATGGCCGACCATGTGGACACGAGCCTCAGCTTCACGACGCTTTCCGGCAACGGCGCCGACCCGTTCTCCATCCTGCGTGCGAAGAAATAAGGAATAGAAGGAATAGATAGTGCTGTAAGAACCCACCCGATCATTCGGGTGGGTTCTCAAGGCGTCGACAAAGTTCGACGCCTTGAAAACTTATTCAGGAGTATTCAAAAACACTCCTGAATAAGGATGTATTGAACACAGAAAGGGGACTCCCGTCCCCTCTCTGCACTCTCCCCATGCAATTCTATACATCGCCGACAGCTTTGTCTACAGGCTAAGAACCCACCCGATCATTCGGGTGGGTTCTTTGCGTCTGGGGGGGCGGTGTCTTTTACATATTGGCAGTCACCAGAGAGGAGAAACAAGCAGAGAAGAAAAGAAAGAGCAGAGTAAAGATTTGCCCTTTGCCTCCCTTGTGTAAATGGAGGTGGGTCGGCGTTAGCCGAGCCGGAGGGATTGTGCCGTAGAATCTGCATCAAGCGTCGTTTACAGGCGAATCCGCAACCGACACCGCAACGGACAATCCCTCAGCCGGCCACAGGCCGACAGCTCCCCCAGAAGGGGCGCCAAGGGGGTGCACCGCCGTTTCACATCCCGTTTATTCTCACCGCCGCGTTGCGGCATAAAACGCCGGCGGGGGGCTGTATAATTAATGTGCGGGCATGCACCGCGCCGGCGCGCGGCGCATATTGCACAGCACCGCCTGCACAGTTTATACATATATGTACAAAATGAATAAATAAATTGACTTCATTTGCCAACAATGTTAAAATAATATCATTCAGGTCAACGGCAAAATTATTCAGGGGAGGAAAGCAATGAGAGATCTGAAGTATCTTGGCTATTTTGAAAACCTCCTGCGGGAGGCAAACAACGAGCTGATCGTTCAGGCGAAAAAAGACGGCAAGGTCTGCGTCGCGTTCGTGTGCGAGAACACCCCCGAACCACTGATGAACCTTGACGGAACCTTTTCCATCCGCCTGTCCGCGCCGAACACCGGCTCGATGGACATCGCGACCTACTACATGACGAGCTTCCTGTGCGAGACGAGCCGCGCGCTGCTCGAGCGCGCCATCGAGGGCGGCTTCAACTTCGCCGACTGCGTCATCGCGCCCGACGGCTGCACGATGATCAACCGCTGCGTCGAGAACATGGAACTGCTGAAAACCATGGGGCAGGGCAACGACCGCTTCTTCCACCAGTATATGGAGATCCCCCTCAAGGCGGACGAAAACGGCGTAGAGCTGCTGAAGCTCCAATGCAGGAACCACATTCTCACGCCCCTCCGCGAGGCCTACGGCATAGACACCTCCGACGCCGCGATCAGGACGGCCGTCGCAGGGCACAACGAGATATGCTCGCTCATCCGCGCGATCGGCGACTTCCGGAAGGAAGAGCGCCCGCGCATCACGGGCTACGAGTTCCACGTGCTGACGCTGGCTACATACCTCGCCCCGAAGTACCTGATAGTCGACAAGCTGCGCGAGACGCTCGAAGAGATACGCACGCGCGAGCCGGAGCCGAAGCCGTATCGGGCGCGGCTCATGGTGGTCGGCTCGGAGGTCGACGACAGCGGCTTCATCCGGCTCATCGAGGAGACGGGCGCTTACGTCTGCGCGGATCGCTTCTGCTTCGGCTCGCTGCCGGGGCGCGACGTCATCGAGATGAACGACGACGAGGACGCGCTGACCCAGCTCTGCCGCCAGTACGTCCACCGCGGCCAATGTCCGCGCATGATGAACATGGAGAAGGTCTACGGCCGTAAGCAGTACGTCAACGACGTCGCGCGCGAATACGGCGCGGACGGCATCATATACCAGCAGGTGAAATTCTGCGACCCGTGGGCATACGAGCGGCTGCTCGGCTCGACGATGCTGCGCGAGGACTACGGCTTCCCCGTGATGTCGGTCGACCGGCCGTACAACATCGCCTCGTCCATCGGCCAGATGCGCACGCGTGTGCAGGCGTTTGTGGAAAGCATTGAGATAAAAAAGCTTCAGGGAGGTGCAAGGTAATGGCGCTGGTGGAAAACAGTCGGGAACGTATCGGCGAAAAGCGGCTTGGCGTGCTTTTTGACGGCGGCAAGGTGCGCCGCCGCCGCGAGTGGCGCGGCATAAAGGACACCCTCTATGATTACGGCAGATGGCTGTACCTGCTGTCCATCCTCGCCGGCGTTATCATCAAGCCCCGCAACGTCAAGGCCATGTTCAGGTACCGCTGGTTCGCAAACTACCTCGCCGTGCCGCACATGCTGGATAAATTCACGATGGGTCTGCGCGACGAGCCGCTGCGCATCGTGCACACGGCGATGGACTTCGTCGTCAAGGACGTGGCGACATGTATTGATAACTCCATCCGCGGCGACCGCCGCACCGGCAACGACGTCAAGTATTCAAACGATTGCGTCCTGACCGACGAGAACGCCATGACGGCGTTCATGATGGGCTTCCCGACGCTCCACGCGATACTGCGCGAGGTGCCGACGATGTTCTCCGCAAACCTCCTGAACCAGTATTCGTCCACGCATTATCTCGACATCGCGCAGCAGTTCGGCATCCCGGGCGACGTGTGCCCGATGCCCGAGGCCGAGGCGGGCGCCTCCATCGAGGACGATTTCCCCGTGCTCGGCAGATGCGCCGTGCAGGTCAATACCACCTGTGACGGCTCTCTCATGGGTAACGGCATAATTGCAAAGCGCCTTGAGCGCGAGTACGGCATCCAGACCTTCCAGCTCGTCGCGCCGATGCGGCACAAGGAGGAGGACGTGCAGGAGTACGCCGCGCAGGATATCAGGATGGCCATCGCGTTTATCGAGGAGCAGACCGGCGCGAAGTGGGACTGGAAGGCGTATTTTGAGTGCGCCAAGCGCGTCAACGAGACGACGCGCAACCGCCTGACCTGGCTCGAGGTCAACAGCACGCCCTACCCGCAGTTCATCGGCGCGACCTTCTCGCTGTATAACGACACAAACTACATGGGCAACTGCGGCCGCTCGCCGTTGTTCCCGCCGATAGACCGGAAGATAATGAAGTACGTGCAGCGCGGCTACGAGCGCAAGACGATGATGGCGCCAGAGTACCGCCACCGCTGCATAGTCTGGGGCGTGCAGCCGCAGTATGTCATCGACATGCTCAACTGGATGGTGCACTGCTGGGGCGTCGTGCCGCTGACGGATATGCTGTCCATGGTCATCAGCAAGGAGATCGCCGAGGAGGACACGCCGGAGAACCGCGAGCAGGCGTATTACGACATGGCGTACCTGACCGAGAACATGATCATGCGCAACCGTACACACGGCGGCTATAAGGTGCTGGTCGACGAGCTGTGGGAGTTCTGCGAGAAGATGAACGCGGACATGGTGATGATGTGGGAGCACATGAGCTGCAAGGCGCTGGTCGGTATGCACGGGCAGTTCGAGGAGCAGGCGCGCGAGCGCGGGATACACCTCGTCTGGGTCTGCCATGACCTGTGCGATCCGCGCGTGTATTCGCGTCAGGCCATCCGCGACCAGTTCAACGAGTATATGCGTACCGTCATGCGCGAGGAGCCGCTGGATCCGTCCATCGAGGTTCTGCCGGACGAGAACGCATGGTGACGAAGGAGGAGAAAGTATGAATCTGAAGAGGCTGTCGCTGAAGCTCCTCGGCGGAGCGGGCGGATTTTTCGCCGTGACCTTTTTGATATATTTCTTTAATCTTGATATGAAGTTCCTGTCCTCCTGCGTGGAGCCGATCCTGCTCCGGCATTACGACCGCATCCCACGCAAGCATTATATCTGATGCGGCGCGGAGACGGGGCGACGTGCCAGCTCTAAACCTTTGCCGCTTCGCTGCCCCTCTTAGGGCAGCGAAGCGGCGTGCTGCATAGCCTGTTGCCGAACCGTAAGTATAAATAAGTGCGGCTGTTTCGCCA
>OGYM01000949.1_pt1 | contig 21951 bp, 22 predicted proteins | sample 1576491 | NCBI WGS metagenome assembly OGYM01 (sample SAMEA3541515, study PRJEB24748) | human gut metagenome | biome: human gut; feature: human-associated habitat; material: faeces | place: China | collected 2012 | reverse complement strand
CGACTCCTCTTTTGAAACCCGACAGGATCTCCTCTGCATCGACTATTGCCGGGAGGGCCGGATGGAATACGCTGTGGGCAACGATGCGTTCTCCTATGTGGAGGCAGGTGACCTGAAAGTGGATCGCCGCCTGAAGCACAAAGGATACTTTTCTCTCCCGTTGTCCCACTATCATGGCATCTCCATGTGCTTTGACCTGTCCATGATCCCCATGGAGCTGGCTCGTCTGGCGGGAGACTATCCTTTGGATCTGGCTGCCATCCAGCAGAAATTCTGCCCGGATGCCCGGCCACGGGTCATTCACGGAGCACCCTCGGTGGATCACATTTTTCAGGAGTTGTGTACCGTACCGGAGCGGATCAAAATGCCCTACTTTCGGGTAAAGATTCTGGAGTTGTTGCTGTATCTCGACGCCCTGGAATTGGGAAGCGGAACGGAAAAACCATATTTTTACCGTTCCCAGGTGGAAACGGTAAAGGCCATCCGCTCCTATCTGGTGGAGCATCTGGATCAGCATATCACGTTGGAGGCTCTGTCCAGACAGTACCAGATCCCTTTGACCACCATGAAGGCCTGCTTCAAAAGTGTATATGGCAGTCCGGTGAACACCTATATGCGGGCACTGCGGATGGATCGGGCGGCTCTGCTGCTTCGGAAAGAACCGGAGGCCAGCGTTACAGAGATCGCCGGAGCGGTGGGCTATGACAGCTCCAGCAAATTTGCCGCGGCTTTTCGGGCGGTGAAGGGACAAACTCCGCTGGAATACCGGCGAGGCGGCGGGAATCCCGTTCTCTCTTTTCCTGACGAAACGGAGTGACGCTGGCTGTGCGGAGCGGCAAGCACGGGTAAGAACCGATACAATAGGGCATGGTGAGAGATGTCTCACCATGCCCTATTTTTTGAAAGGAGTGGTTTTGTGAAACAACGCAGCTGGCTGGCCATCCTGCTCTCCTTTGCCGGTCCCTGCCGGGGAAAGCTGGTCTTGTCTGTTATATGCGCAATTATCAGCGTGGTGGGGGGCTTTGTGCCGTATCTGGGGGTCTATGAGATCCTTCGCCTGTTTATCCATCAGTCGGCCTCCGGAACGGAGCTTCTCCGATGGGCTGGAGTGTGTCTGGCGGGATATACGGTCAAGGTGGCTTTTTACGCCTTTTCTACTATGCTGGCTCATGTGTCTGCCTACACCATTTTGGAGGGCCTGCGCCGTCAAGTGGCCCATAAGCTGATGCACGCCCCCTTGGGGAGTGTGCTGTCGAAGCCCGTCGGTTCCCTCAAAAGCACCATCGTGGATCGGATCGAGGACATTGAGCCGCCGCTGGCCCACATGATACCGGAATTGAGTTCCAATGTGCTGCTGCCTATCGTGGTGGTGATCGCCCTCTTTGCCATGGATTGGCGGATGGGCCTTGCCTCCCTTGCTACGATCCCGGCCGCGCTGATCCCCATGGCGGCGGGCCTGCGGACCTACAACGAAAAGTATGCCGCCTATATGGCAGCCAATGCTCAGGTCAACAGTATCATCGTGGAGTATGTAAAGGGCATCGAGGTGGTAAAGGCTTTCAACCAGAGCGGTGCCTCCTATGAGAAATTCGTCCGGGCAGTGACCAGTTTTCGTGACTTCACGCTGGAGTGGTTCCGCTGCACCTGGAAGTCCATGAACCTGTGCCTGTCTATCCTGCCTACCACGCTGCTGGCCACCCTGCCAGTTGGGATCGCCCTGTATCAGACCGGCGTCCTGGACCCGGCCCGGCTGGCTCTGTGCTTGATGCTGGTGCTGGGTATCGTGTCCCCGCTGGTGCAGGCTGCAGCCTTTCTCAATTCCATGAAGAGCATGGAATTTGCCGTCCGGGACACTCGGCATCTGCTGGATCTGGAGGAGCTGCCCGAGGCGTCCGAGCCCGCCCGCCTCTCCGGCAGCGGTATCACTTTGCGGGATGTGTCCTTCTCGTATAGCGGGAAAGAAGAGGACACTGTGCTGCGTCACATTGATCTGGAACTTCCCGCCAACACCTTCACCGCTCTGGTGGGTCCCTCCGGTGGCGGCAAATCTACGGCAGCCCGGCTTATCGCTCGGTTCTGGGATGTGACGGATGGCTGCATTGCCATAGGCGGTGTGGATATTCGGAATCTCACACTGAAGCAGCTGGCGGATCAGGTCAGTTTCGTGACACAGGACAATTTCCTCTTTGACTGCTCTCTGAAAGAAAACATTCGATTGGGGAAGCCGGACGCCACGGAGGAGGAAGTTTGGGCGGCTGCCAGGGCTGCTCAGTGTGAGGAGTTTTTAGGGCGGCTGGAGCATGGATGGGATACCCCAGCGGGTGAAGCGGGCAAGCAGCTCTCCGGTGGGGAGCGGCAGCGGATCGCCATCGCCCGCGCGATTCTGAAGGATGCCCCCATTGTAATTTTGGACGAGGCCACCGCCTTTACCGATCCGGAGAACGAAGACAAAATCCAGCGTTCACTGATGGCGCTCTCCCGGGGGAAAACGCTGCTGGTTATTGCCCACCGGCTGAGCACGATTCAGAACGCCGACCAGATCGTGGTGCTGGAGAAGGGCCGTATTGTGGACAAAGGCACACAGCCGGAGCTGCTCAGCCGATGCCCGCTATATCAAAAGCTATGGCAGGCCCATGTGGGTGCCCAGAACTGGGCGGTTGGAAAGGAGGCTTGACGATGTTTCAGAGTATGAATCGGATTCTGCGTTGGACAAAGGGGTACCACAGACGGCTGTATCTCGGAAGCCTCTGTTCGTTTCTTGCCACCTGGGCCGCCGCCGGGCCGGTGATGCTGACGGCCTGGGCCCTTGGGCTGGTCATCGAGAGTGCCCAGGAGGGGACGGCGCTGGACGCCAGGCTCCCCTGGCTGTGCCTGGGCGGGATCATCCTGCTGATCGTTCTGCGCTTCGTGTGTGCTTACTGGAAAAACCGGCTCCAGGAGAGTATCGGAACAGAGCGGGCGGCGCAGCAGAGACTGGAACTTGGTGACCTGCTCAAACGGGTTTCCCTGGGGTATTTCTCTAAGAATAACCTGGGCGACATTCTGGCTGCTCTGACCACGGAGCTCAGTACCCTGGAGCTGCAAAGCATGAAGATGGTGGATGCGGTCATCAACGGCTATCTGCAGGTACTGGTCATCGTTTTGTGCATGGCGTTCTTCTGCCCCGAGGCGGCGCTGGTGGCAGTGGTGGGTGTGCTGCTGTCCGCCTTTGCCCTCCGCGGCATCGGGCGGCAGAGTGCCCGCACCGCTCCGGTGGGACACCGGGCCCAAGAGGCATTGTCCGGGGCAGCCATTGAGTACATCCACGGCCTTTCGGTGGTCAAATCCTTCGGACAGGAGGGGGCGTCCTCCCAGCGGTTTTTTGAGGCGTGCCGGGCCAATAAGGACATCCGTATCAAAAACGAGTTTGGATTTGTGCCCTGGAACTGCCTGCACCTGTTTTCTCTGAAGGCCGCAGCTGTTGGCCTGGTGTTCACCGCCGGCTGGCAGACTATGAACGGAACCTTGGAGCTGCCGGTGCTCCTGATGGCTGCCATGTTTTCCTTCACGATCTTCGGCAGTGTGGAGTCCATCAACGACGCCGCCCATATCCTTTCTGTCACGGACTCGGTGCTGGACCGTCTGGAAGAACTGGAGGGAACGGAACTGCCGGATCAGGATGGGAAAGACGTCTCTTTGGAGCGTTACGACATCTGCTTCGACCATGTCTCCTTCGGTTATGGAACACGGGAGGTGATCCACGATGTTTCTTTCCAACTGCCGCAAAACAGCGCCACCGCCATTGTAGGGCCGTCCGGCAGCGGGAAGAGCACCCTCTGCGCACTGCTGGCCCGGTTTTATGATGTGGATCAGGGACGCATCACCGTGGGCGGCTATGACATCCGGAAGATGACCTGCGACAGCCTTTTACGCAACATTGCTATGGTATTTCAGAATGTGTATCTGTTCCACGACACCATCCGCAATAACATCCGTTTTGGCCGTCCGGATGCTGCCGAGGAGGATGTGATCGCCGCGGCCAAAACGGCCCGCTGCCATGACTTCATCATGGCGCTGCCCCAAGGGTACGACACCATGGTGGGAGAAGGAGGCTCCAACCTCTCCGGCGGAGAAAAGCAGCGCATTTCCATTGCCCGGTGTCTTCTGAAGGACGCCCCCATCATCATTCTGGACGAGGCCACCGCCAGCGTGGACCCGGAGAATGAGCATGAGATCCAGGAGGCGCTCTCTGCTCTGGTGCGGGGAAAGACTATCATCACCATCGCCCACCGTCTGGCTACGATCCAGAATGCTGACCGGATTTTAGTGGTGGAGGATGGGCGCATTGCTCAGCATGGTACCCATCAGGAGCTGATGAGCCAGGAGGGAACTTACCGGAACTTTATCGAGATCCGACAGCGGGCTGAGGGCTGGCGGATATAAAATAAGTACGAGGGGAGGTATATCTGCCTCCCCTCGTACTGTTTTGGAATGATTCTTTGGATTTTGGCTTTGTATCACTTTCGCTTTGCCATTTTCCTGTACTCCAGCGGGAGCAGGCCGGTGCTTCTTCGAAACAGTTCCGCAAACCGGCTGGATGTAGAATATCCTATCGTTTGAGCAATCTGACCAATTTGCAGATCGGTATGAGCCAGCAGATATTCTGCCTGACTCATGCGGCGCTGCTGTATATACTCTGTGATCGTGCAGCCATAGACCTTCTTGAAGCTGCTTTTGAGTTTTGTCGTACCCATGCAGGCGATTTGTGCCAGACGTTCTATGGGTACTTCACCAGCATAATGATCACTCAAATAGGCCGCTACGGTTTGAATCCGTTCCAAATCCTGAGAAACCAGTTTGTGATCTGAAACTGAACGCTTTTTTTGATATTCAACCACCAGAGAGAGCGCCTCGGCTACCTTGCTCTCATAATAGAGTTTAGCTGCAATTCCGGTTCCACGGTAGCTCTGTAGTTCTGATAGAAGCCGGTACATTTCCGGGAAATCTGTTGTTTGGTCGATTTCCCGAAAAGCCTCGATGGGATTCCGATATTCTTCCGGATACTGTTTTTTCAAATAATCCTCATAATATGCGGGGGTGATTTCGATGCCTATGGATCGAACCGGTATATTTTTGTGGACGATTACTTGATATGGCTTGTATCCGCCCACATAGGTCTTGATACATCCGGCTGACAACCGGCGATACGGAGACAACTCTTCACCGGAGATGGAATCGTAACGGGTAATACTGAGACATTCCGGGAGATCAAATTCCAGCATAAAATCCTTATTGAAAGAGAAGTTGTGTATCTTGATGTCGAACAGATCCCTTTGCCCGTAGGTCCAATAGGAACCTTCGCCAACTTCCGGAGATAGCTTCCAGCAAAGCCCCAGAGGACCATACTGATCATTATCTGGTTCCGGTACAAAACCGTGCTTTTTCAGTAATGGCGCATAGTATTGCTCGATGATACCGGTCATTACAATAGATACGCCTCCCTTGTTTTGCAATGATTAGACGAATTTTTGAAATGATAGGACGAACCTTACTCCAAATGATTGAAAGCAGATTAAACATGGTGTAATTATATATAACGGTTAGCCACATCTAACCAAAGGATAGCATACCTATCTCATAAAGTCAACGCATTGCAAAATAGGAGGATCAACATGAGCAATCAAATCAATCCCGCAAAAAAGAGTCTCACTATCAAGGATCTTGTGACAACCGGCATTTTCAGCGCAATTTTCTTGGTGTTTACCATGATCGGCGGTATTTTCTTTGCACCAAACCCGGTTTTGACATTCTATATGCCGATGGGTGCAGCATTGCTGTGCGGCCCTGTATATCTTCTGATGATCGCCAAGGTGCAGAAGCGGTGGAGCGTCACCATTCTTGGTATCATTATGGGGATCATCTGGTTCGTTACCGGAATGCACTGGGCTTTTTCTTTAGGCTATATCGGAATGGGAATTATCGCCGATCTGGTAGCTGGCGCGGGAGATTACCGCAATAAGGCGGTCAATCTGCTGTCCTATATGCTGATGTCGCTGGGCGGCGTTTACACCTATGTGGTGTTTTTTATTGATCCGCAAGGCTGGGCCAGCACGATGCTGGAAAACGGCACGGAACAGTCCTATATTGACACAATGAGCGCGTCTGCTCCCTCCTGGCTGTTGGCTGTCATCATTATCGGAACGCTGGCGATTGCTGCGTTCAGTGGTTGGATTGGTGGAAAGCTGCTGAAAAAGCAGTTTGAAAAGGCTGGGATCACCGCATGATTGGCGGAGCGTTATCCACGCGCGGACTGTGGCTGGACCCCAGAACGAAGATATTACTGCTTCTGTTGTGTATCTTTTCTGCCATGATGGCTCCATCCTTACTCTACGAACTGGGCCTTGTGGTGCTGATTGGACTGCTCGGCATTTGTTTTGGAAAGTGGAAGTATGCCTGGAAGGGAGTGCTGTTCTATGCGCTGATCGTTCTGCTCACCATCTGGATTATGGATACCATGACCGGAACTTGGCGCACCATGTTTATCGCTTTTTTAGGGTTATTCCATAAGGTCTATCCCTGCGGGATGCTGTCTGGCATTGTCATTTCCACTACAAAGGTCAGCGAATTCCTCTCGGCGATGAATCGCATCCATGCACCCCAAAAGCTGGTAATCCCCTTGGCCGTCATGCTGCGTTATATCCCTACCATTCAGGAAGATTGGCGGTTTATCAAGGACGCAATGCGGATGCGGGACGTCTCGCCTTCGCTTAAGGGGTTCCTGACGCATCCCGGAATAACGGTGGAGTGTATCTATGTTCCGTTGATGATGGCGGCATCCAAAGCGGCGGATGAACTGTCCATCGCTTCTATCACCCGCGGCATTGAAAACCCAAAGCCTCGAACTTGTCTGGTGCAGATCCATATCGGGTTGATGGATATTGCGGCAGTCTTTTGCTTTGCAGGCGCACTGGCTGTCGGGCTTTATGGAAAGGGGATGCTGGGATGATCGAGTTAAAGCATGTATCATTTACTTATCAAGGACAAACAGGAGACGGGCTGCATGACATCAACCTGACCATAGAGGACGGAGAATGTGTTCTGTTCTGTGGCCGGAGCGGCTGCGGAAAGACCACCATCACGAGGCTTGTAAACGGCTTGATCCCACAATTTTACGCAGGAGAGCTGGCGGGCAGCGTACTGGTGGATGGTCAGGAAGTCCGTGATTTTCCTATGCACCAGATTGCCGCAAAGGTTGGATCGGTGTTTCAAAACCCAAGGACACAGTTTTTTAATGTGGATACAGACAGCGAGATCGCTTTTGGTATTGAAAATCAAGCACTTCCAGTTTGCCAGCTGAGAGAACGCGTGGATCGGACATCGGCAGAACTTCACATTGAAAATCTCCGTAATCGCAACATTTTCGAGTTATCCGGTGGAGAAAAGCAAAAGATAGCGTTTGCCTCGGTCTATGCAATGAATCCTCAAATATATCTTTTGGATGAACCGTCCTCTAATTTGGATATGCGTTCCATTCAAGAATTGGGAGAACATCTCAGGCTGATCAAATCACAGGGAAAAACCATATTGATTGCAGAACATAGGTTATACTATTTGATGGATCTGGTGGACCGGATTGTGTATTTGGAACACGGGAAAATCATGCAGGTCTTTACGCCGGAAGCATTTCGACAGCTGTCGGAGGATACCCGGGAACAAATGGGCCTTCGAGCGATCGATTTGCATCGTGTTCTCCCACCGCGGAATCATTCCCTTGCGCCTGTTTCAGATCCTATCTTGGAACTTAACAATGTAGCCCTTCACTATAAGAAGAGGACCATTTTGCACGACATCAGCCTTACAGCAGCAAAGGGAGAGGTAATTGGCGTCGTTGGCCACAATGGGGCCGGAAAAACGACCTTTTCCCGTGCTTTGTGCGGGCTTCACAAGGCCTGTGATGGTCAATTCTTTTGGAACGGTCTGTCCATGGATCACAAAGATCGCCTGCGGCATTCCTATATGGTCATGCAGGATGTGAACTACGAGCTTTTTGCGGATAGTGTGGAGTCAGAATGTACATTCGGTATCCGCAATCCGAAACAGACGCTCGTTGACGCAACACTGGAAGAGTTGGCCCTGGCCCCATTCAGAGACCGCCACCCCAATACCCTGTCCGGAGGTCAAAAGCAGCGGGTGGCGGTAGCGGTCAGCATGATTTGTGGGAAAGACCTGCTGGTGTTTGACGAGCCGACCAGCGGGCTGGATTTTGATAGCATGACACAGGTTGCGGGTCTGATCCGGCGGCTGTCTGATATGGGAAAAGTCATCTTTATTGTCACACATGATTTTGAATTTGTCAGTCGTACCTGTTCCCGCATCCTCCACTTTGATGAAGGAGAAATGCCCGACGATGTGCCTGTTACCATGGACGCTCTCCCTACATTGAGAGAATTGTTCTCCATTTCAGAAAGCAGGCCGGGACGGACAGAACACAGGAAAAGCCGATTCTGTGCTGCCGATTGCTGACGATTGCAAAAGCCGCATGGCGGAATGTTCCCCATGCGGCCTCTTGGTTTCTATTAAGGATCTTTCCTTTCCATGTCGGTTTTTTCCGTGAAGTAGTTGCAGTATGCTCTGCGGTATTCTGCCGGGGAGCGTCCGGTGTTTCGCCGGAAGATCTCCGCGAAACGGCTGGGATTCTGATACCCAACAATGGCCGCCACCTGGCTCACCGGCAGGTCGGTTTCCCGCAGCAGCCGCCCAGCCTGCTCCGTGCGCTGCCCCTGAATGTACTGGGTAATCGTGCAGCCATACCGGACATGGAAGGCATCCTTCAGCTTGGAAATACTCATGCAGCCAATACGGCTGAGACGTTCCAGCGGCAGTTCATCCGCACAGTGGGCCGTGATGAAGGCTGCCACATCGGCCAGCCGTACCATATCCTCCGCACTGACAGAACGGCGGTTCTTGCGCTTCAGGTGCCGCTCTGCCACCAGCGCCACCGCCTCCGCCACCTTCCCATCATAAAACAAACGGGCGGGAAGCCCCTCCCCCCGGTAGTCGCGCACCTGTTTCAAGAGCTGCACCATTTCCGGGAAGTGTTCTGTCTGATCCAGCGTTTGAAAAGACTCCAGCAGGCTTTGATACTCCTGGGGAAACTGGCGGCGCAGATAATCCCGGTAGTAAGCCGGGGTGATCTCCACGCCAATGGAAACGATGGGGATCTGCCTGTGGATGAGCGCCCGGTATGGTTCCCGACCTCCGATAAAACTTTTGACACAGCCTGGAACAAGACGGCGGCAGGGGGAGAACTCCTCACCGGAAATGGATTCATACCAGGTGACACTGAGACTCTCCGGCCAATGGAACTCCAGCAGCTGATCCTCATGGAAAAAGAAATCATGGATCTTGATGGTATAGAGATCCTGCTGCCCGTAGGTCCAGAAAAAACCGCCGCCCTGCTGGGAGGTGTGCCGCCAGCACAGCCCCATGGAGCCGTAACGCTGGTTCTCCGGATCTGGAAGAAACCCGTGTTCCTCCATCGCCCGGCCATATTGCTGCTCCAAGTCTTTATTTGCCGCCATAACCTGTCACCACCTCGATCAGCCACATCTCCACCCCAATCAGCCGGAACCGCGCCCAAAGCCTTGCGATACCGCTGTTTTGCCGGTAGGATGGATGTTGGTTAGTATCTGCTAACTAAAATATCACTTCCCGGCGCTCTCGTCAAGCCGGGGGAAGGAGGAACAAACGATGAAAGAAAAACGGCCATCACCGGTGAAGCGGCTGCTGCAGTGGGCCGGGCCGGAACGGAAATGGCTGATCCTGTCCGTTTTGTGTGCCTTTGGCAGCGGTATTCTGGTCATCACATCGTATATCGGCATTTACCGGCTGATGGATGCGGTGCTCTCCGGCGCCTGTACCAAAGCAGTTATCGCCGACTGCGCTTTGCTGGTCACGGCGGGCACCGTGGGGAGACTGGTGCTGCTGGGTACTTCGGGTGTGCTGTCTCACAAGGGAGCCTATGGGGCGCTGTTTCGAGTGCGGTGCATGGTAACGGAGCATCTTGCCAAAGTGTCTCTTGGAGCCTTGGACGAGCGGAGCACAGGCGCGGTCAAGACCGTTCTCAATGAGGACATCGAGAAGTTGGAACTGTTTCTGGCCCACAACCTGCCGGAATTTGTGGCCTATCTCACAGGACCGGTTGTGATTTTCCTGTATCTGCTCTCCGTCAATGCCCCTCTGGCCCTGGTCTCCCTGATCCCGCTGCCCCTGGCCGGCATTGTGATGGCGGTCATCTTCCAAAGAATGAAGGGGGTCTTGTCCGATGTCAACCGCTCCCTGGTAGGCTTTAATTCCGTGATGATTGAGTACATCTCCGGTATGCGGCTGATCAAAGCGTATAACATGGGTAGCCGCTCCTTCCAGAAGTTTTCCCATGCCATTGAGGAGGAGAACCGGATCTGGAACCTGGTCACACACAAGACGGCTCCGCCCTATGCCGCCTTTCTGCTGCTGGTGGAGTGCGGAATGGTGCTGATGGTTCCAGTAGGCGGCCTGCTTTTCCTCCGGGGAAGCGTTACCGGCAGCGTATTTCTGCTTTTTGCCTATGTAGGCGGGATGTATCTCACCGAGATCCTGCCCCTGCAAAAACTGGCCACCACCTTTGCTCAGGCGCTTTCCGGCGTGAAAAAGGTGGAGGAGATCCTGGATCTGCCCACCTTTTCCGGCGGCGCGGCCTTTCCGGAGACCTGTGGCATTACTTTGGATCATGTCTCCTTTTCCTACGATGGAAAGACCGATGTGCTCAGGGATTGCTCCCTCACTGTGGCGCAGGGGGAAAAGGTTGCGCTGGTGGGGGTGTCCGGTGCAGGCAAAAGCACCGTGATCCAGCTGATGGCCCGCTCTTACGATGCGACCCAGGGAACGGTCCGCATCGGCGGCAGAGATGTGCGGGAGTTGGACTACGAAGACCTGCTGGACCATATCTCCCTGGTGTTCCAAAAGACCTTTCTGACCCGGGGCAGCGTGCTGGAAAACATCCGCATGAACTCGGGAGCAACACTGGAGCAGGTGCGCGAGGCTGCCAGGCTGGCGCAGATCGATGATTTCATCCAATCGCTGCCCCAGGGCTATGAAACCAAGGTGGGTACTTTCGGCTCCCGTTTCTCCGGTGGGGAGCGGCAGCGGATTGCCATCGCCCGGGCCATTTTGAAAAACGCCCCCATTCTGATCCTGGATGAAGCCACCTCAGCGGCTGATCCGGAAAACCAGGTGGAGATCGACCGGGCCATTGAAAACCTGTGCCGGGGCAAGACAGTTGTGATCGTGGCCCACCGGCTGGGTGCCATCAAGCTGTGCGACAAGGTGGCAGTAGTGGAGAACAACACCATTACCTGCTGTGGTACCCATGAAGAGGTGCTGGAGAAAAATGAATACTACCGCAGGGCTTGGGCGGATTACCGGGCTGCCCGTGCCATTGCCTATTCCGTGGAAGGGGGTGTGCAGCATGCGTGAGGCAAATGTGTTCCGTAAAAATCGGGCCTTCTATTCCGGTGTGATCCTCACGGTAGTGGAAGGGCTGCTGTCCGGGTGCAGCTACTTGTCCATTTATATGGTTCTGGCCGGGCTGTCTGAGGGCAGCCTGAGCGCACAGCGGCTCGGGCTGCTGACTGCGTTTCTTGCGGGCATCTTCCTGATTCGACTGGTCATTTACGCCGCCGGTTACACGCAGGTTCAGCTGGGCGGAGCTGCTGTTTCCAAAGGTCTGCGGCTTCGGCTGGGTGACAAACTCAAACAGATCCCTCTTTCCCGCTTCACCCAGGGACAGGTGGGAGAGTATGTGAATACCATGACCAGCGATGTGGGTAGCTACGAGAAGATCCTGACCCACTCCAGCGGCAACATCACCAAAAACGCTGTGCTGGCCGCCATGCTGGTAGGCTTTGTATGCAAGGTGTATCTGCCCGCGGGGCTGATTCTTTTCTTGGTGGTAGCGGGGCTGATCCCCAATCTGTGGCTGTCCTTCCGTGTTGTTGCCAAATACGGCGTGGCCAAGCATGAGGTCAGTGCCGAGACGGTCAGCAGCATCGTGGAGTACATCGACGGCATCCAGACCTTCCGTGCCTATCATATGGGTGGAGTCCAGAATCAGGCCACTACCGAGGCGATGCGGAGGTTCAGCCGGGTGTGTTATCTGTACGAGGCAAAGGGCATCCCTATTGGCTTCGGGTATAATATTCTCAGCTGGTGCAGTGTGCCGGCCATCATGGCGCTGGCAGCCGGTCCCTGGGCAGCCGGTACGCTGAACAATGTGGATTATCTCATGGTCTCCATGCTGCCCATTCTGCTGACCAAGCTTACCACTGCCATTTCCATCGATCTCTTTGAATGGAAGCACCTGATGGTCTCCAAGAACAATATCCTCCAGGTGATGGCAGAACCGGAGGAGAGAGGTTCCATGGCGCCCTTCCATCCTGCTGAGCAGAACATCACCTTCCGCTCGGTCTCCTTCTCCTATGTGCCGGGAGAGCCGGTGCTGAAGGAGCTGTCCTTTACGGCGCCGGCAGGAAAGCTCACCGCCATTGTAGGAGACTCCGGTTCCGGCAAATCCACCATTCTCAATCTGATCGCCAAATACTACGAACCACAGAGCGGCGAGATCTCCATCGGAGGGCAGTCCATTGAGACCGTGGCGGCAGAACGGGTGCTGGAGCAGATCTCCATGGTGGATCAGCAGGTGTTCCTCTTTGACGATACAGTTCGGGAGAATATCCGCCATGCCCGCCCCTCGGCCACAGACCGTGAGGTGGAAGCCGCCTGCCGTGCGGCTGGATGCGACGGCTTCATACAGAAGCTGGAGCATGGCTATGACACCCCTATTGGGGAAAACGGAAACTTTCTCTCCGGCGGGGAGCGTCAGCGTCTGTCCATCGCCCGGGCTATTTTGAAAAACAGCCCCATCCTGCTGCTGGATGAGGCCACTGCCTCTCTGGACATTGAAAACGAGCTGGCGGTCAAGCGGGCGATCCTGGGGCTTTTGTCAGAGCGGAAGACAGTAGTCATGATTGCACATACCCTGTCTATCGTCCGAAATGCGGATCAGATCCTGGTGGTAGCAGGCGGGAACATTGCGGAGTCCGGCACCCATGAGGAGCTGCTGGCCAGAGGCGGAAAATATGCCGCTATGTGGGCAGCTGAGCAAAGACTGTCCAATTAAGTGGAGATGCTTCCCCGGCACTGCCAACGATTCTTTCTCCTTCTATCCCAATAAAGAAATCAACCGGAGTGCAAATTGCTACCCAGTTGATTTCCTTGCCAGAATGTTCATGGCTGCAGACAGAGAAGCGGCCGCTGACAGAATATCCTTGTCAACGACCGCTTTTTGTCATAATTCAGAATTCTGGAATCACGCCATTATAGCGATCCGCCTTTTCCAGAAGCGGCCCCTTGGCACCCATGGTGAAGGCAATGTCGCTGCTGCGGATGGATAAGAGCCGCATCCCTGGGGCAATGCGAAGAAAATCCATCATCGGTTTCGTTAGACGGATCAGCCCGTCTGCTGTCACAGAGAGCCAGCAGTAGGAGCGGCCCTTGTAAGGAAGAAATGCACCTTCTTCAGCGGTATAGTCCTGCAGCTCGGGCAGAGCGGCCAGAATATGGCCCAGCTTGGATGGCAGGAGCAGCCCCTTTCTGGTCACGCAGAATCCACCGGTCACCTTGCTTCCGGTAAAGAGATAGACCTTGCCTTCGGCGGTGATCTGATATTCCGACATGGCCTGGATGGGAAACTGAACTTTGCCGGATTCTTGAATGTTGGATTTTCCAAAAACAAACTTTCCGCCTTTGTTCATCTGCGGCATTGGTATCGCTCCTTTCTTATTGTGCGCCTCTGACACAGAGCAGCGTCAGGGGAAGATACATAAACAGCAGGGTCAGCCGCTGCCACAGCCCCTCCCATGCGATCACGGTGTGGGCAAACCGGGGCTTGTCCGCCATAACGAACAGCACGAAGAATACCAACGCCAGGAGAAAGCACGCCAGCGCACACAGGGCAAGGCCGGTCTGCCTGCCTTTGAAATAAAACAGTGCAACGACCAGCGGAGCGAAGGTCAGCGCCAGAAAACCAAACACCGACCCGAAACCGTGAATCTTTGCGGACAAGGTCTCCATCGCCTTGGTTTCTGACACAGGAAACAATCCTGACAAAATGCAGCCGCCCAGAGCGTAGATGATCAAGATTGCCGCCAGAGCCAGACTGAGACCGCCGGACCGGTTCCAAAGGAGGGGGCACAGCTGGGCGCAAGCCAGCAGGATGGCCGTCCCCAGGAGAAGCAGCCATAGAGTATACACCGTGTGGAAGGGGGCGTTTCGATTTCCCAGCACACTCATGACCTGCCGGGTGTGGCGGTAGCCCGGACAAGTGGGCGCCAGCAGAAAAGGAATGACCAGATCCAGCAGTAAAAACAGGGGCAGAAGGGAGTAAAAGGTATGTTTCATAGGCAGTTTTCCTGATTCCTCATTGCGCCTTGATGAAATGGAAGTCACAGCAGTCCGCTCCGCTGCCCAGCGTTCCACTGCGCAGGAAGTTTATTTTGGGAGCCAGTCCGGAGAAGGAGATGTCATCACTTTCACAGAATACACAGCACAGCTCCGGGCACCCAAATTGTTTCGTAACATCCCAGTAGAGGCAGCGGTGCAAATTGAAATGGATCTCTTGGCAGTCACAGCGCACCCACTCTGTTTGCCATCCCTCCGAAGGAAAGTGGTTTTTCATGTGTCGTTTGACGCCCATCCGGAAAATAAGATAAGCAAAAGGAAGCGAACCTAATTTTTGCATTTCGGCTTTTTTATCTATGGCAGCTTTGTGTGCTGTTTCTCGTACCAACAACAATGCCTGATCTTCTTGAATACCATGTTTCAAAAGCGCTTTGTAATATGACATCAAAGGAAACAGCCTGCTCTGGAGATGCTCCTTGATCACATGATTGCCCCGGTCATTCCCGTGCTGGCACAAATCCTGGTAAAGTTCCTCCGCCTGTTGGAGTAAGGTACAGCCTGTTTCCTGACCAAAGGCACGGATGCAATCATCTTCCAAAAAGAAAAGAGCTGTGTTACTGGTCTGCATCCGTCTGTCCCTCCGAGATTTTTTTGAATACATCATAAGCGTGCTTCTCCAGCACATCTGCCTTTGTGACGGCAATGCCCCATTTCTCGTCGCCCAACACAATCAAAGTGTCTCCGGCTTTAATATCAAAGACCTGTCGAGCCTCCTTGGGGATAATGATCTGCCCACGCTCCCCAACCTTCACCGTTCCGAAAATATAGTGTCCCTTTGTGGTTTCCATGCGTATGCCTCCCATGATACATATAAATATGAAATACATACTTGTATGTATTTTAGCGTTATCAAGGAAAAATGTCAAGGGGCGGAAGTGTGCGGTGACTGGATTTTGGGAACAGGAACTCAAGCCTTCCGTTTTCAAAATAAGAGATACCCGCAGTTCCTTATGTTTTAGAACTGTGGGTAGCTCAGAAAGGGCAAAGTATATGGATGTTAATTGTCATCAGCAATCGAAAGCCGTGCCCTGCGCCGATACTCCAGCGGAGGGCAGCCGAAGCGCCGGACAAAAACTGCGGCAAATTTGCTCTGATTTTCGTAGCCTACCTGTGCTGCGATCTCCGCCACTCGTAATTCACTGCTCTGCAGCAATTCTGCGGCCCGGCGCATCCTCGCCTCCCGCAAAAATGTGGAGAGGTTTTCTCCAAACACACCGCGGAAGTAATTCTTGAGGCTGGTTTCGGCAATCTGGAACCGCTCTGCCAGCTCCCGCGCTGTGTGGTTCTGGCTCAGGTCTGCGCACAGGATGTTCTGTATCTCTCTGGCGATGGCCACCTGAGAGCTGGTAAAATAGCGGACTGCGGGACTGGTTTCAAGAGACTGGCGTTCTACCTTCCAAAGCAGCTGGGCGGAGAGAAGTTTCAACAGTCCCACTTCCTCCGAATCTCGAAACTGCCACAGGTTATCCAGCAATGTCTGCACACAGGCAGGCGTGGGTCCCAAATACAGTCGGCGGGAGGTATGCAGGTGCTCCATGATCCCCTCCAGGCTTACCTCCCCCTCCTGAAACAGTGGATAGGGACGATGGGCCAACAAATCCAGATCCAAAAACAACTCGATACCCTCATAGAGACCGCTGGGGTAGCGATACTCCTCCTGAGCCTGCTGGGTTCCTACGGCCATGTGTCCTTGAGAGAGGAAGGCAAACTGTCCATCCTCCAGTGCCACCTCACAGCGCCCCTTTCGGCAGAAGTTCAGCAGCAGAATGTTGGCCGCTTCATTTTGTGCCAAAGGCCATACTTGGGCATAGATCCGGTTGAAAGAAAGAACTGCACCATCCCATAGGGAGAACAATCGCAGGCTTCCGGTTTCCGGGCCGCAGAGGGTCATCACCGCAGCCTTGCCGGCGGATTGAACCTTCACATGGCCCTGGAAACGGCTGGCATCAAAAAGTTGCGTCATATTGGACATGAGCAGCGCCTCCGTTACTTGATCTGGCTTTGATTGTACCGGACCGGCAACGAGCCGTCAATGATTGCTCAGAAACTAAGTGCTGTTTGGAGCCAAAACACCTGTATGGAGTTGGTAGCAGACAAGCAGTTATGCTATCCTGTCTTGTGGTTAGCGATACCTAACGATTACCGACAGGAGGAAATGAAATATGTCTCAATCATTGGAACAGGGAAAACGCAAACTGACTGCCAAAGACGCCATCACCGCCGGCGCACTGGGGGCGGTGTGCATTGCCATCCGCTTTCTTTTTATGCTGGTGGGCGGCGTCAGCCCCTATGTATGGTTTGCTACCCACTTTATTGATGCCATTCTGATCGGGCCGGTGTTCATGCTGATGGTGGCCAAGGTGCGGAAAAACGGCCCCTTCCTGCTCACCAGCCTGATTACCGGCTTGGTGCTGGTGGCCGCCACCTGGATGTTCCCCATCACGGGACTGGTGGGAGGAATTCTGTGTGAGCTGTGCCTGCGGGCTGGACAGTTCCGGAAGAAAGGCTGGCTGATGCTGGGCTTCTTCTGCTTCAATCTGGGCTTTATCGGGGACTTTCTGCCCCTCTGGTTTACCAAAGAAAGCTATTTGGAGTATGCCGCCCAGATGATGGACGCTGGCTATATGGCCACCATGGAGGGCCTGCTGACCTGGCCGGTGTTCGGGGTCATTGTACTGAGCATTCTGGTAGGTTCTGTTCTGGGGTCCTTGCTGGGTATGAAGCTCATGCGTAAGCATTTTGTCAAGGCCGGGCTGGCCCAATGAGGACGAAGAATATTTACCCTTCTTTTCTCGATCCTCGAACCAAGATCCTGATCTGGCTGTTGGCCAATGTGGTGGTATTCACCTGGAGCCCTGCGGTTTTCCAGCTCAGTGTCATGGTAGCCTATTTGATTCTCTTTCTGGTAGAACGGAAAGGAACCATGCTGGGAGGGCTGCTGGCGACATATCTGGCTATCCTGGCGATACAATACTGGCTGTTGCCGCTGTTGCCCGGCTCTTTGGCTACGGTCTTTGCTACGGTGACCTACTTCATTCTGGTGTTCCCCTGTATTGCCGGCGGTGCCTATCTGATTGCCACCACCAGCGTCAGCCAGTTCATGGCTGCTTTGGAGAGGATGGGCGCTCCTCGGAGTTTTTCTATTACCCTTGCGGTGACGCTGCGCTTTCTGCCTGCACTTCGGCAGGATTTGCGCCATATCCGGGATGCCATGGCCCTTCGGAATATCCGTGGTTTTGAGGAGAAACTGGAGTGCATTTATGTACCAATGCTCATGGGGGCAGCCCAGACAGCAGAAGAACTCAGCGAATCCGCCACCGCTCGGGGCATCGAGTACCCAGGAAAGATGTCCTCCTGGCGGCCCATCGGATTTCACATCCAGGATGTGGTGGTCACACTACTGTTTCTGGCCCTCTGCGTGGGCGGGATCTGCTGCAAGGGGGTGTTGCCATGATTAGCTTTGACCATGTGACCTATGCTTATGAGGGCAAGGAGACGCCAAGCCTTCGGGACTGCACCTTTTCTGTGAAACCGGGGGAACTTATCCTGCTCACCGGTGAGAGCGGCTGCGGCAAGACCACAATCATCAAGCTCGTCAATGGCCTGCTTCAGCATACTGGAGGTGGGACGCTGGCGGGAACTGTTATGGTTGGCGGCCAGGATGTGGCACAGACCCCGCTGTGGGAATTGGCGCGGACGGTGGGCTCGGTGTTTCAGAACCCCAAGTCCCAGTTCTTCAATCTGGACACCACCAGCGAGGTACTTTTTGGGCTGGAGAGTCGTGGAGCGTCCCACGATGAAATGGCACAGGCTCTGGAATCCGCCGCCCAAGTCTGCGGAGTGGGGCCGCTGCTGGAGCGGAGCATTTTTGCTCTGTCCGGTGGAGAGAAACAGCGCATTGCCTGCGCCAGCGCCTGGGCCATGGGGCCGGAGCTGTTTGTACTGGACGAGCCTTCCTCCAATCTGGATGGGGAGGGTATCCGCCAGCTCCGGGAGATCCTGAAACAGTTGAAAAAGGGCGGAAAGACCGTGTTGATGGCAGAGCACCGCCTTTGGTACGCTGCGGATCTTGCTGATCGGGTGTTCTATCTGCGGAGCGGGCAGCTGGAACGGGAATATAACGGGAAAGATTTCCTCGCTCTGCCCGAGGAGGAACGCCGCTCCATGGGACTGCGGAGCATTGCGGAGGTACCGGTGTCCTCGCCTGAGCCAAGCCCAGCGGCTGGAGCAGACGGCTTGATGGTTCGGGAGTTGCGGGCGACCTATAACGGTGCGGCTGTATGGGAGGGCGTATCCTTCCATGCGCCCAGGGGACAAATTACCGCCATTACCGGCCAAAACGGGGCAGGCAAGACCACCCTGGCCCGGTGTCTGTGCGGTTTGATGAAGGAACAAAGCGGTACAATTTTTTGGGATGGAAAGCCTCTGAGCCGAACGGAAAGAAGGCGGAAGGCGTTCCTGATCATGCAGGATGTGAACCTCCAGCTTTTTGGAGACAGCGTGCTGGCAGAGATCCGGCTGGGAAATACGGCCACAGAGCAGGAGGCTTTGACAACCTTGGGCCGAATGGATCTGGCTCAGTATGCGGATACTCACCCCATGGCTCTATCCGGCGGGCAGAAGCAGAGGCTGGCCGTTGCAGATGGCTGTTTCAGCGGAAAGGAACTGCTGATCTTTGATGAGCCTACCAGCGGACTTGACTATGGCCACATGCTGGAGGTGAGCCGACGCCTCCGGGAGTTGGCGGAGCAGGGACTATGTGTGGTGGTTATCACCCATGACGGAGAATTCCTGCGGGAGAGTGGGGCTTGGACGGCGGATTGGCTGCCAAATGACAAGCAGCGATGAAGTGTCCAGGAAATAGCCGCCTATATAACAGAAGGGGGACTGACTATGCCTTTGCACAAATCGGGTGAAGATTATCTGGAGGCCATCCTTGTTCTCCAAAAGAAAAAGGGCATGGTGAGGTCTGCGGATGTGGCTCGGCACATGGATGTGTCCAAGCCCAGCGTGTGCCATGCGGTGGCTACACTAAAAAAGGGCGGCTTCCTACTCATGGATGGAGATCACTTCCTGCACCTGACTGATCTCGGCCGTGAGGTTGCCGAGGATACCTACGAAAAGCATCTCTTTTTTACAGAGATACTTGTGGCAGCTGGTGTCGATCCTGTTACTGCCGAACGGGATGCCTGCCGGATTGAGCATGTAGTCAGCAAGGAAACCTTTGAGCGACTGAAAGCAACTCGTAAACTGAGTGGGAAAGCGGTGATATCATCGGACGAGTCATAATTTTGGATCTGCACGAAAGAGATACGGAAGTTTTGGAGCAGATCCTGTCTATCCTCAAAAACCACCCTGAGATAGAAAAAATCGAGGTCGACGAGGAGCCGATGGTATCGCTCCCTGGTCTTGAGATCTTTCCAAGCAGACGAAAGGTCTTTCGGGATCGACAGGAGATTCAGCTTACCGCAAAAGAATATCGGATTCTCCTGCTGCTGGCCGCCAACAAAGGCCGTGTGCTGACCTACGCACAGATTTACGAACAGGTCTGGGGCGATTTCACTACAGGAAACGAAAACAATACGATAGGATTTCATATCTGCAACCTGCGCGAGAAGCTGTATCGGGCTAATCCAGATGCCCCGTTCTACATTCGCTCCGTGCGGGAAGTCGGATACTGTCTGGATGTCGATGAACCGTAATTCCACCACTATTTTCTTTCGCATGGATGTCTTTTCTCTGACCTAAATCTCTGATAGAGTGAGTCCTTCTGGGTGGTTCACAATGAACCGCCCCTGAGTCCAGCGAATGGGCGCAATTCCCCCTTGGCGGAAGATTTTGAAATTATTATTGATACAGCGAGTGGTTTGTACTGCATTGTGGTACAAACCACTCGCTCTTTTATTTCACGGTATAAAGATTGGAGGTGCTGCTCCCGTTTGCTCTTTGGCGGGAAGCCTTTTTCAGATATCCGTGCCGCTCCAGATCGTGAAGCGCCCGCTTGACCGTAGAGCGGGACAGCCTCATATCCGAGGCAATGGTCTTGATGCCCGGCCAGCACTTTCCCTCGGCATCCGAGCCTTGTATCCGGCATGGAGGAAGCGGTGCTGGTATACATGGAAGCCATTAAGAACCTGCTGGCGATTTAGGGAGAGCCGGCAGTTCCCAAACATTGGCACAGGGACGTTTTCTGCCAGGTAGACAATCAAACAATAAAACGAACTGCCATCAGATTCTGTCTGGCGGCAGTTTTTTTGTTATAGCCGGATACTGAAGGCTGAAATCGATGGGGAAAAACTTCCAGAGATAGAAAAAAAGGATTGACAGAAGAGGAAATCCGTATGTGTATCCATATATTCGACAAGATCTGTAATAATGCAGAAGAACATTTCAGAGAGCATAAGGAGAGCGCAGATGAAAAACAACAACTATAAACCACAGATTCCGGATGTGATGGAGGCAATCTTTGATGCAGCGTATCTGATCTTTGATCTGATTGCCGCAATTTTGTTCTTCCTTTTTTCAAAGGGAAATGTGTTATTTATTCTTTATGGAATATTGACCTTAACACTTTGCGGAGGAGATGCGTTTCATCTGGTGCCCAGAATAAAAGAGCAGTATGGGGAAGCAATGAGAAAATAAAGAAACAGCTGGGAATTGGATTGCAGGTATCCTCTATTACGATGACAGCATTTTATATTATTTTGATGTATATCTGGAAGTTTACATTCCCGGAATATAAAGTGCCGGTAATCATTGAAGCGATCATCTGGATATCTGCGATTGTCAGAATGGTGATATACCTGTTCCCGCAGAATAACTGGTGTACTGAGGAAGGAAACCGGACATTGTCTGTTATCAGAAATGCGGTTTTTGCAGTTACCGGGATAGGAGTGATCCTTCTGTATCTCATTTCAGGAAATGCCTATGGATATCATATGACAAGAATGGTTGCTGCGATCCTTATTTTTTTGGATGTTATATTCCGGTAACCTTATTCAGTAAGACAAAACCCAGGGTTGGGCTGCTGATGATACCAAAGACCTGTGCATATATGTGGATCATCGCGATGGGACTTCAGCTTTTGTTTTAAATTGCATCAGGTTTTAAATGCATATTTCTTGACTCAGATACACCATAGACGTATAATTATTCATCACTACAAAAAGCTGCAGGCTCAGACAAGTCTGCGGCTGTCATGAAGATAGAGAGCAATTTCAGTATAGTTTCAAGAAATAAAAGGAGTAATTACAAATGGCAAGTTTATGGGGCGGAAGATTTGAAAAAGACATGGATGATATTGTAAAAAAATACAATGCATCTATTTTCTTTGACCAGAGAATGTACAACGAGGACATCGACGGCAGCATCGCGCATGTGACCATGCTTGGAAAGCAGGGCATTCTGACACAGGAA
>OGYM01000931.1_pt1 | contig 22292 bp, 14 predicted proteins | sample 1576491 | NCBI WGS metagenome assembly OGYM01 (sample SAMEA3541515, study PRJEB24748) | human gut metagenome | biome: human gut; feature: human-associated habitat; material: faeces | place: China | collected 2012 | reverse complement strand
GATACTTGGCCTGGGGATAGGCGATGGCGCAGCCTACGCCGCCGCCGATGACGGCCACCCGCTTGACAGGGCCCAACTCCAACCCGGGGTGTTCACGGTCCAGCAGGTCGGTGGGAGTGCCGAGGGGGCCGACAAAGTCCAGAATGTCATCGCCCTCCTCTAGCCGGTCCAGCAGCTCGGTGGTCAGACCTACCTTTTGAAAGATAATGGTGACGGCACCCCGCTCCCGGTCATAGTCCGAGATGGTCAGGGGGATTCGTTCGCCGTGTTCATCTACGCGGAGGATGATGAATTGGCCCGGCTGCGCCTTTTTGGCGATCAGGGGGGCGGACACCTCCATCAGAGTTACCGTGGGATTCAGGCGGCGCTTGTGCTGGATCAAAGCCATGTTACTACCACTCCTTTGAGACGCTGCAAAGCAACTGTTCAGCCGTTGATTTTTACTATTATAAAGGACAAATGCGCTGTTGTCCATACTATGGTTGCAGACAGCGGAACAGACTTTCGACAACTGCGCCCGGACGCATATCCGCCCGCGCTCCGGGAGAGAATAGCAGGATAGAAAAGGAGGCGTGGCTGTGGGCTTTTTTGGGAGAAAAAAGGTCGAGGTGCCGCCCCACCCCAGGCGGGAGCCCAGGATCGATCTGCCGCTGACAGTGGAGAGCGTCCGACAGGTCTTTGCGGACTGTGTGGATTTTTCCGAACGGGAGCAAGTCGGCCATAGAAAAAGGATTAATGATATTAGTAGGTATTGAAGAAGCTGATAATCAAGAAGATGCAGACTGGCTATGTAAAAAGGTAATCGGCTTGAGAGTATTTGATGATGAAAATGGAGTAATGAATAAGTCCATTCTGGAAGCAGAAGGTAATATATTGGTTATCAGTCAATTTACATTATTCGCCTCCTACAAGAAGGGCAATCGCCCCTCTTACATCCGTGCTGCACGACCGGAAACAGCTATTCCCTTATATGAATACTTCTGCAATGAACTCAGTATCGCTCTTGGACGCGAAGTGGGTACAGGAGAATTCGGAGCCGACATGAAAGTCGAACTTCTGAACAACGTGAACTGCATACCCAGTATCTGATCTTCGTATCCTTTAAAAAGATGACTGATCGGTTCGGGGAAGGCATATATGTCTTGCAACGGATTGAATCCATCCCAATAGCGTCCCACTTTATGTGAGGCATCCTGTACGAAATCGCCATACAGCGGGCGACGTGGAGTCAGGACTACCTGATAGCCTTGCTCAAGCGCTTTCAGCAACTGGTACTTACGGTCGTGGCGCCACCACATAACCAACGCTTTGGAGGGGGAGATACCGGCGTCCACTATTTCGTCCCAACCAATCATTTTTTTACCTTTGGCCGCTACCAGATCGGCAGCACGGCGGATGAAGTAATGCTCCAGTCCGGTTTCATTGATCAGCCCTTTTTCCTTTATGAAGTTCTGGATTTCAGGATCTGTGAACCAGTTCTGATTGCCGTAGTGCACTTCATCACCTCCAATATGGATATAGGGAGCCGGGAAGAGGGCTACTATTTCATCGAGTACATCGCTGATAAAACGATAAGTTTCTTCTTTGCAAGGATGGAATGTGAAATGCTTCCAGCGTCCTTCTCCTCCGCCCGATACTTCGGGATAAGCGCGGCAGACCGCTGTGGCATGTCCGGGCATATCGAACTCAGGAACCACCATAATCTGGCGTTCGGCCGCATAAGCCACAATCTCTCGTATATCGTCCTGTGTATAGAACTGCGGAGTTGCTTGGGCATCATGCCAATTGCCAACGGCCCCTATTTTCGTCAGCTTAGGGTATTTTTTGATTTCAATTCGCCATCCCGGTTCGTCTGTCAGATGCCAGTGGAATACATTGAGATGGAGTAAAGCCATTAAGTCGAGGTATTGTTTAACTTTCTCTTTACCGAAGAAGTGGCGGCTTTCATCGAGCATAAATCCGCGCCATGCGTAGCGTGGCGAACTGTAAATCCGGCAACAGCGGATTTTGCCCCGTTCGTGCCGTGCCAGTTGTTTAATGGCTTGGCGGGCATAAAATGCTCCTTTCGCAGAAGTGGCATCAATGAAGATAGAATCCGGTGTAATTTCCAGTTGATATGCTTCATCCGAGTATTCTATGCCGATAGCAGGTAGAGACTTAGAGATAGTAGTTCGTACACACTTAGCCGAAACTTCGTCATAAGAGAATGTACCTTTATGTGTCTCTATCGCAGAAGGAGCGGGGAATAGCTTTTGTGCTTGTAAGCCTTGAAAAGCAAATAGAGCAAGAAGAAGAAATTTTATTCTCCCTCTTGCTGTATTATGAATGAATAATGTTCTGTTGGTTCGTTTCATCCTATGTCTTTAACTTGTTAGCATTCTTTCTTACTTAAATACTTCCATTATGGGCCTTCCGATCCATACTTGTGGCTGCTTGAGTTTGAAAATGGCAGCCACGGTAGCAGCTACGTCAAACTGCATCATGCTGGCCTGAATTTCATGCCCTTTCTTGATATTTTTCCCCGAGATGATGAATGGAGTCTCCATCTCCTGCATTGTCTTTCCTCCGTGCCCTTTATTGATTCCGCCATGGTCGGATGTTATTATAAAAATCGTTTCATCCAGTATTCCGGCTTCTTTCACCGCATTCATTACTTTGCCGATGTATCCGTCTATTTCTTCGAGTTTGTGATAATAGGCTGGTGTATCATGACCTTCCTTATGTCCCACATGATCCGGATTATCCCAGGCAATAAGTGTTAAAGTCGGCTTTTTCTCTTTAATGTACTTCACGGCTTTTTCGCATAGTTCCGTAGGATATTTTTCATAGTTAATCCCTTGGTTATATTTGTTTACTGCCAGCGTATCCACCAGATATTTGATGCCGACCCATTCGTAGAAAGTGCCAATTTCAGCTTTCGGATCAGCTTCGCGGAGCAATTGGAATATAGTTGGAAAAATGCCATCTTTACTTAATTCTTTCGAAGGAAGATCCGGAGTACTTGAATTCCAGGTTGTGTATCCGTGTAGTTCCGGACCTGCTCCCATGAACATAGATGCCCAGTTTACTGCACTGGACGAAGGGAGTACAGAGCGTTTGGTCAGTGTGTAAGAACCATCATTCATTAATTGTTTGATATGGGGAATATTAGCTTTCTCTACACTGTAGGCACCCCAGCCGTCCAGTCCAATTAAGACTACATGTTTAGCTTTCCACTTGCTGCCGGCATGGCAATTGGGAGCTATCGTTAATAAGCAGATAATTAAACAGGCAAATTTAAACAGTTGTGTTTTCATGATACTTCTTTATTATAAAATTATTTATCTAAATCTTTTCTACGCTTCAGGGCTTCCAGAAAGTAGTAGTCTGCATAGTTCAGAGGTACGTCAATTTCACTATTGTGCGGAATACTGCCTACGCTATGCATCAGGATAAAATTGCCGTTAGTGCCCAATGCGGCCCGATAGTCAGGTGAGGCGAGACTATGCATAATGCGGTCTGCGTATGCTTTGTAAGAAGCGGCATCGGATACTGCATATGTGCTGATTTCATACAGGGCAGAAGCGATGCAGGATGCAGAAGAAGCGTCCCGGGGTTCATTGGGTATATTGGGTGCATCCATGTCCCAGTAAGGTATCAGATCTTCGGGCATGTGCGGATCATTTTTCATCCTATTGAATGTTTTCAGTGCCTGGTCCAGATATTTGCGGTCTTTCGTTTCACGATAGCAAATAGTGAAGCCATAGATAGCCCATGCCTGCCCGCGTGACCAAACCGATTCATCAGCATATCCTTGTGCTGTCTGTTTATGACGTACGGAGCCGTCCGAAATATTGTAGTCCACTACGTGATAGCAACTTCCATCAGGGCGGAAATGCTCGGAAAGAGTACGGTCTGCGTGTGCTACGGCTACTTTATAGAAAGTGGAATCACCGGACAGTTTGGTTGCTTCGAACAGAAGTTCCAGGTTCATCATGTTGTCAATGATAACCGGACATTCCCAGCCTCTTTCACTTTGCCAGCTATTGCCTTTTACATCCCAGCTTTGAATGACTCCGGCATTAGGGCGAAAACGGGTACAGAGTGATTTGGCTGCCTGTATCATTACGTTTTTATATGCAGCTGTATCGGGAGCGAGCCTTAGGCCGTTACCAAAACTGCAATTAATGATGAATCCTATATCGTGATGCCAGGTCAGGTGCTCGGCCGGGCGAATGGCTTCAGTATATTTTCTGGCCAGTGGAAGATAGCTGGTGTCACCTGTCAGTTCGTACAGATACCAGATGCTACCGGGAAAAAATCCACTGCGCCAATCGGCATATCCGCAGTAATATACAGATCCATCTCTATTGAGAGTTACAGGATTGAGACATTTTCCGCTTGCTTCGATGGTGTCGATGGCCAAACCGAGTTGTGCTTTGGCAAATTCTACATTTTCTGTTATAAAAGACGGTACTGTGGGTTTGTGGTTTGAGCAAGCCACACATATCATTGCGCAGGCTGCTCCCAATAAGGGTTTTAAGTTCATGTTTTATTGTTTTTTTATGGTAAAAGAATAATTTCCTGTTTTATAGATGTTTGTTGCTGTGAGTGTAATGCGACAAATCGATTTACCCCATACATTGGATAGCCGGGTATCTGTTAATGGGATTATTTCTGTTTTCACATCGAACAGTTGTTTATCATATTCTATGACGGCTTTCTTTCCTTTTACTTCCAATTGAATTTTTCCCGGTATTTCCGTATTCACCTGCCCCCATGTCATGAAATTGATTTGATTAGGCTGTTTGGCTGTTGTCAGACGGAAAGAATCTGAAATCCGTAATTGTCCTTTCTGAAGTGAATAGGAACGTATCCATGATTCCACTTCTGCTTCGGCCGGATAGGCTGTCGCTATATTGGCTGTGAATGTGTTTTTCCTCTTGTCAGCTTGTACTTGTGTTGCTTTATATGTTGCTCCGTATCTCTGGGGGACGCCATTAATCAGGGGGAGATTGTGATAGTTGCTCTGCATAGTCCAAATGGTGTAGCGATCCTTGCTGAATGTCTGGCGTGTATAGGTCCCTACTCCGGCATCAATAAGAAAAGGAGTTTGGTCTATCCAGAAAGAGAAGGTACCTGCGTCATTATGATTATGACTCTCGTCGTTATATCCTCCTTTAGCGGCCAGAAAGTTTCCTTTATTGTCAGTTATATAGCAGAATTCGGTTTCCGGATACCAGGAGAATGGGGGAGTCAGATGTGCCGCTTGAGTTTCTTTTAGTTCGTTCGCAATCTTTATAGCAGCAAGCGTACGGTATATATCGCGTCCGGAAGGGAGTTTATTGGTGTTAATCATAGCAGCGAATCCTTTCATTTCGTTACTGTTTACAGCCTTGCCATACCGGAATATCAAGGGAGCGTCTCCACTGCCTTTCGCCGAAGCATCAGCGAAATTAACCACCCATCCTTTGCCCACGTATGAACGTGATATATATTCGCCCATATTCTTTATCATGGGATTATCGAAGATGGAGACAGTTCCCCCGGTAACGGCTGACAGTAATTCCAGATAATCAAACATTTTTCCGGCGGCATGTCCCCAATAGGAGGGGCCTTCCTCACATGCACCGTCGGTATGGGTATAGTTGATGAATTTATCTACCGAAACCATACTGCGGTATATTGCCTTCGCTAACATTTCTTTATCATTTTCAAGCAGCATAAAACACATTAAGGCGTTGCTGTTACACCAAGGATTCCAGTTGTTGACCAACATTCCCGGTCTATAGTTCACTGCCATCCACCAGAAGTGATCGTTATTCATGTAAGGATCCAATATACGCTGTTGGAGCGTATGCCGTAAACGTTCGGATATAGCAGGATTGAGCTTGTCAAACTCTTTGTGCATGTAATAATAGGTCCATGCGAGTAAAGAGCCTAAGTCACCTGCTGTCAGGTCTATGATGTTTTCTTTAAAATCGGGTAATGAGCGGTGAGACTGTTGTGCATTCAAATGGGCGGCCAATGCCCAGGAAGTCATCTCGCAGGAATGATATACACCGTTGATCAGCTGATCGATAAATCGTCCTTTCCCTTCTGCAAGTTCAGCGAGTAGCAGGTCGGCTATGGCATTGTTATTATTGGCGAAAGGAGTTTCCATAACGCTACGGTTGCCGCTACGTTCAAATTCCATATAATCAGTAGCTTTCACAACCTGCCATTGATAATTCAACTGCTTCTCTCCGCGAAGGATACATTCATTCTTGAAAGAGCCTAAAAAAGTGTCCCATCCGGTTCGGTCGGTATAAGCAGGATAAGTGACCCATTGTTGATTTAATATAAGCACTTCCTGCAAACTGCTTACGTTGGCCTGTTTTTGAAGATAGTTCCGTTCTGTATAGCTGAGAGCTTTTACAGTACAGCATAGCAAGAGAGTGAATATTAATAATTTCTTCATCGTAATAAAATTAAGATTTTAACGTAGGCAAAGTAACACAATTTATTGCTATTTTATCTTACTAAATGGTTCTTAATGCTATATAATTTTTCTATTTTAGTTGGATATTTGAGGGAATCAACCTTCAAAAGAGGAAAAAATGATAAAAGAGTCTGTTTAGAACTTTCTTTTCAGATGGAATAGAGGGCGTGTGTCGAAACTCACCACAGAGGACACTGAGTAACACAAAATGAGTTCTAAGTCATTGATTATCCATGTTGATAATCTGTGATAATCCGTGTAATCTGTGGTGAAAAGAGTTTTTGACACAGCCCTTTGGTTTATAAGAATCAGTGGCTTAAACGTATTTGTTTAATTCCAGCCCGAATTCTGGGTCAGGGATTTGTTCATATCAGTTTCATGTTTTGGGATTGGCCATACATAATATTGGTCTCCTCCCCATGTGTAAGGATAGGTGATAGTCCCCCATACATCTTTCATCCCGGCTGTACCATCAGCATTATTAAATTTACTTTCTTTCCATGTTTTCCAACGGAGTTCTTCGTAAAAGTCAACTCCTTCACCTGCTGTTTCCCAGCGGAATTCATTCTGGATACGAACGCGCATATCTTCCTGTCCCTGAACCATAGTGGCAGTATTGCTGTTCAACAGTGCAACACCGGCACGTTGGCGTACTTTATTCAGCCATTCGATGGCCTCATCGGTTTTACCCTGCTCATTCAATGCTTCAGCCAATCCTATGACGACAGTTGCGTAGCGGATAATTGGCAGGTCAATCGGAGATTGTTCACGATTGGTCATCTCACTTGAACCTTCAGCAACAAATTTGCGGAACAAATAGTATAAATGGCTCTGAGTGTCAGTACGTAAGTCATAAGGATAATCGGTGTCAGCACCATAGTAGGGCCAGCGTGAAGTGAAGGTGTGGTCTACACTGTTTCCCGAACCGTCATATGTAGCATATGGAGTGATGACAGTTTGGGCTAAACGAGGATCACGGCTGTCATAAGCAGCTTTGATACGAGCCTCGTTTCCTGCCGGGAGATATAATGCTTTTGCCTTGTCACTCAACTTCTCCAGACGTCCGTCTACTTTGGCTTTTATTTTTTTTACCATGTCGTCTAATGCCTCTTCCGTGCCGTCAAAGCCGATTTCGCGATACTGTGCTTTTACTGTTGCCGGATCGGTATTACGCAAGAAGAATACTTCACGGTCTTTAATATCTAAGCTTGAGAATCCTGGAATGTATTCATCCCAGTTAAATTTACTGCCGTCTATATTTTCGTAGGTTTCTACAAAATCCACACTGGCTAACATAGTGTTCCAGCAAGAACCAAATGTAGTACGACCACCATAACGGAAACTCATGGAATTTCCGTAAGTGCTACCATTATTATCGATACACTGCAAAGAGAAGATAGCTTCATCACTCTGTTCATTAGCTTCTTTGAAGAGTTGCTTGTAACCATCCTGAAATAATGAATGTCCCAATTCACCTACTTTACGGAAATCTGCTTCCGCTTTGCTCCATTCTTTGGTCCATAGATAGATTTTTCCACGTAATGCATAAGCCACTGATTTGGTGACATGACCCCATTCTGCTTTACCGGCAGCGATACGGTCGGGAAAATTCGGATCATTTATTGCGTCGGTTAAATCTTGTATGCAGAAATTCCATATATTCTCTTCGCTTTCACGTGGTTTGTCTGCCTGATCAAGTTCCATAGGCGTATTATAATAAGGAACACCCCTGAAAACTGCATTCAGTTTGTAATAATAAAATGCACGCAATACTTTTGCTTCGGATAATAATTTACCTTTTACGCTTTCACTTATCGGTGCGTCGGGTAGATGTACAATGGCATCATTGGCACGGTAGATACCTGCATAATGTTGTTTCCAATAGTCTGAGAATATTCCGGAACCGATGGAAGCTGTACCGGCCAGTAGCGGATAATCGTTGTCACGGCAGGTTGCTCCCACGCTGAATGCCTCCATTAGATAAGCCTCTTTTGCTACATAACCTTCGCGCAGGGTAGCGTAGATAGATGCTACTCCCATAGTACAAAAGTTTTCGTTGCTCCACATACTGCCCGATGATGCTTTATCATATGGCTTTGTGTCCAGTAAATCTCCTTGGCAACTGCTTATAGCAATTGCTGTGGCTGTTAATATGAATAATTTATTTAATAGTTTCATAAGATTTCAAGATTTATTTAGAATGTTATATTGGCACCTATTGCAATTGTCCTAAACGGAGAATAGCCCATACCGGTAGCAGATTCCGGGTCTTGGCCTTCAAATCCGGTAATTGTCAGCAGATTTTCAGCTGAAACATAAATACGTGCATTTTGCATAGCAATTTTTGAAACCCAGTTTTTCGGTAGAGTGTAGCCTAGAGACAGGTTCTTCAATTTAATGTAATCACCTTTGTACAGCCATAAGGTTGTATTGCCATGACGATTTTGTACATAGCCGTCTATATAAGCCATACGCGGATATTTTGCGTTGATGTTGGTACGTGGATCATCCGGATTTTCGGGATTGTAGAAATAATGATTCTCAGCAACCCGTTGTGCGATAGTACTACCCCATTCAGTAGATGCGGCGTTGTATCCTGTGGTTGCCCCCCAATATATGCTGAATCCGGCAGCTCCTGCCCATACCATAGAGAGGTCGAATCCTTTCCATGCGGCAGAGGCCTGAAAACCGAAATTGTATTTAGGCTTATTGGAAGTTTTTTGGAAAGTATAGTCATTATCATCGCCATATACTCCATTATTATTGGAGTCGGCATAGATGTAATCACCATACCAGATCTTGTTTTTAGCAACCGTTTTCCCCGGTTGAAATTCATATCCGGCTGCGATCATATCTTTCACCCATGCCATATCTTTTTCTGTACGGATCATACCGGTCTTAGGTCCTCCTTGAGGGTTTACGCTGCCATCCGCATTGTAGTAAGAGCCATTGCCATGATAAACGTTCCGTAAATAGTATTCGTTCATCATGCGGCCTTCAACAATGGGTGTTGTGCCACCACTGGACACTTTTCCGATATTATCTTCCCATTTACCACCGGTCAGTTTGTTATTCGGATCTTCTACCCATGTTCTTTCATAAGTGCCGTTATAGGCATCGATATTGCTTTTGTTGTATGAGAAGTTACCGTTAATGGAGTAGCTTACCCCTCCTATGTTATCACGCCATCCCAGTGATAACTCGACTCCCTTATTGCTCACTTTGGCGAGGTTCTGACGGGGGGCAGTCATTGTTCCGAATACATAAGGAATAGTCGGGCGGTATAAGATACCGTCAGTTTTCTTTTGATACAGGTCGGCACTTATGCTCAGACGGTTCTTTAATAAATTAACATCAATACCAAAGTTGACAGAGGTGGTAGATTCCCATTTCAGTAAGCTATTGGCGATGGCACCCATATACAATGCAGAATTTAAGGCATTTCCAAATACTGCGTTGGTGGTACTGTATACCGACATGTATTCGTAGTTACCAATTTCAGAGTTACCTAATTTACCCCAGGATGCACGGACTTTCAGGTTATCCAGCCAAGTACGGGTATTTTCCATGAAGCTTTCTTCTGAGATACGCCATGCACCTGATAAGGAAGGGAAGAATCCCCAACGATGATCTTTGTGGAAACGTGAGGAGCCGTCATAACGGAAATTTGCCTCAAATAAATACCGGGAATTATATGCATAGTTCACGCGTCCAAATACAGAACGTGTGGCATAATCCTGGGTTGCACCTTTGGTACTTGTCATTTCGGTTGCTTCATCAAACTGGTTCAGTGATTCGTCGATCAAACCTTTCTTTGCGGCATCTACAGTATAGTAATTCTTATAGAATTCCTGATAGCCTAACAGCGCGGATACATCGTGTTTCTGAGCAAATGTATGATGGTAGTTTAACAGGTTTTCCAATGTATAAGAGTAATTGGACTCATAACCGAAACTTGTACTTAATTGAGAAGGAGGAGTGATACCATCGACAATTACCCCGTCACTGAAACGTGTCTGATAAGCAGGTACTCCCCATTGGCGGGTTTCGTAGATGTAACGGTTATAATTGAAATTGAAATCCCAGCTTAAATCTTTAAAGAACTTGACCTTGCTAAATAGGGTCGTGTTGAAACGGTTGTAGCGTTTGAAGCCATCATTCCGTGCCAGTTTATATAGTGGGTTATTGGCTGTTGCACGTTCGTCCGGACATTCCGGGTAGCCGAAACTTCCGTTCCATTCGGGATAAGTACCGGCTGTAGATTGTCGGAGGAAAGTATTGGCATTGCTAAAGTCACCCACTTCACGATCCATTTGTGAAGCATAAGTACGCGTACCTAAAGTCAACCATTGAGTTGGATTGGCTTCAATATTGGCACGTACAGAATAGGTCTTGTTGGCTGTATTGTCTACAATACCTTCATTATCCTGATAGCGGGCTGACAATAGGAAACGAATTTTATTAGATCCTCCTGAGACTGAAAGGTTATGTTCGTGTATCATACCTCCTGAGTATAATTCTTTCAGCCAGTTGGTATTTGGGTATGCGATGTAATTAGGGACACCGTTTTCATTTACTCCATTGGGATCTTTTGATTTCTCTCTCCACAAATCGATATACTTTTGGTCAAAAAGAGTACCGGAGCCAACATTTTCGCAAGATTCGTTCATTAATTCCATATAATCCGCATAGTTACTCATCGTTTCGATCATGCGTGTCGGGCTGTTGAAAGAGATGCGTCCACTATAGTTTACCTGTATTTTGTCTCGATCACCGCTTTTTGTTGTGACTAAGATGACTCCATTGGCAGCACGGGCACCATAAATAGCACAGGAAGCTGCATCTTTTAGAATAGAGATATTTTCTATGTCCTGAGGGTTAATAGCATTCAATGAACCTTCCATACCATCTATGATAATCAAAGGTGAGGCATTATTCATTGTGCCGTTACCACGTACCCGTAAGGTTGTGTTATCTTCTCCCGGCATTGCCGAGCCTGAACTGGCTTGAAGTCCTGGACTTAGACCGGCTAATGCCGAAGATACTGTCGTAATGGGGCGTGATTTAGTTTGTTCTTCAAAATCAACGGAAGATACGGCACCTGTTAAATTGGCCTTTTTCTGTGTGCCATATCCAACTACTACTACCTCATCGAGTGTTTTGCTGTCTTCTTCCAATTGGATGTTGAAAGACACCTGGTTGCCACTTACTTTGACTTCTTTATTAAGATAGCCGATGTAAGAGATTTGCAGTGTTGCGTTGGACGGTACTTCGAGACTAAATTCTCCGTTCAGGTTTGTGATGACGCCAATAGTTTTATTACCTTTCACAATGACGTTGGCTCCGATAATCGGTTCTCCATTTGCATCTTTTACAATACCTTTAACCGTTCTGCGCTGTTGGGGGACTGCTGTGATCGCATCTCCGTTTTCAACTGTCTCTTGTGAAGAAACAGCCCAGGCGCTACCGCTTAAAAGCATTATTAACGATGTACTTACAAGTACCCTTTTAGAAGATAAGGGTAGCAAATGTAATTTGCTTTTTCTCATAATACTTTAGATTGAGTTAATAAAAGTGTTAAATACACCACAAAACTACGGTAACTGATCTGATCCGATGTGATACTTTTATTCTCAATAAGGACACTAATTATTCATAGTCAATTTGGAGTCTGCCTTAATCCGTATTTCCTATATGGCTTTTATGTACAAAATTTTGCGATAGGATACTTAATTAGATAGAAATATTGGACATAATTTGTTCTTTTTCATTATCCGTATACTATTAAACTTTACAAAATATGAATAACATGGTTGAACTATGTTGTGGAAGAGACCCCTCTATGCTATTTTTGTTCGCAATATAGGCACTAATTGTTCTTAACTAAGTAGAAGTTCCAGAAGAACTTTGGCGATGTCGCTGGAGAAAGAACGTATTGAAAAGGAACATATTGAAGAGATGAACCAAGCTAAACTACGATTCTTTACCAATGTGAGCCATGAGTTTCGTACTCCTTTAACTCTTATTATAAGTCAGGTAGAGCTTATGTTACAAAAGAATACGATACCTCCATCTTTGCATAATAGTATTTTCAGGATAAGGAAGCATGCCCAACAAATGAAACTTCTAATTTCAGAATTGCTTGACTTTCGGAAATTCGATCAGAACTATATCCAATTAAAACTATCGGAACAAAGTCTGAATACATTTTTAGAAGAAGTCTATCTTTCTTTCTCTGCTTATGCCTCTCAGAAGTCCATTTCTTACCATCTGAAACTGTTGGAGCAGGATATATCTATTTGGATAGATGACTGGCAAATGCGAAAAGTTTTGTTTAATTTGCTTTCGAACGCATTTAAACATGTTCCGGATAAAGGAGAAATAAGCATATTAACCTCTACCACACCGGATCAGGTTGTTATTGCAGTTAAGGATTCCGGGAATGGCATTAGTAAAGAAGAACAGGAACGGATATTCGATCGTTTTTATCAGGCGGACAATCGGAATAAAGCGCTTCATGTTGGCACTGGTATCGGACTCGCATTAACGAAAAGTATCATTCAGCTACATCATGGTACAATTGAGGTAGAAAGTGAGTCAAATGAAGGCAGCTGTTTTATTGTAAAGTTACCTAAAACCCGTGATTGTTTTGAAAAGGATACTGAAGTCGTTTTTCTGGAATCTCCAGAAAAGGAACCTATGGTACAAGAGAATACCATACCGGATGAGAATTTTATGAAAAAGGATGATTTTACATTCAAAACTCCCTTGATAGATGAACGGGAAGAGAAACGGAAAGTATTATTGGTAGAAGATAATATGGAGCTTTTGCAGGTACTCAAAGAAATATTTTCACCACTTTATCAGGTGGTGACGGCCGCTAATGGCGAGGAGGGATTAAAACAGGTCTTTGCAGAAGTGCCCGATTTGATAGTGAGCGATGTTATGATGCCGGTAATGACAGGAACGGAAATGTGTCTGAAAATAAAGAATAACATAAGCTTGTGCCATATTCCGGTTGTGTTGTTAACAGCACTTGACACTGTAGATCAAAATATAGAAGGGCTACGTCGTGGAGCAGACGATTATATCACCAAGCCTTTCAATGCAAAAATCTTAATAACCCGCTGCAATAATTTGATTCGTAACCGCTTGTTGATGCAAAGCCGTTTTGCCAAAGATCAGATTTTAGAAATCAACCTGTTGGCAGCTAATCCAATAGATAAAGGCTTCTTGGATAGAGTCATTAAGGTAGTAGATAAACATATTGATAATGAGGATTTTGATATTGGTATGTTATGTCAGGAACTTGGAATGGGGCGAACATTGTTGCACACCAAATTTAAAGCATTGACAGGGATGACACCCAATGAATTTATTCTAAATCACCGGTTGAAAATAGCATCGCTGATGTTAAAGAACGAACCTTATTTACAGGTAGCAGAAATATCCGATAGATTAGGTTTCGGTTCTCCACGCTATTTCAGCCGTTGTTTTAAAAATCAATATAACGTTACTCCGATGGAATATCGCAAAGGAGCTAAACAGGAAAATCTTAAATGACCTAAGGCGGATACCAGATAAGGGGAATAACATCTGAAAGTAAATTCATGCTCGTAAAGAAGACTATTTAATCAATATGGACTCATGGTCTATTTAAATAGCTGGATTAAAAAGAATCTGATGATAGGTAAGAGAAGAGAGGCTTTGCCGTAATATCGCCAAAGTTCTTCTGGAACTTTTTTCGCGCCAGATAAAATAGGTCACTGAAATGCTGATAGTGATGTAACTGAGCCATGCCCACCAAGTAAGGTACCATGGGGTATTGATATGTATTTGTAATAAGATCTCTTGTGCTTTGCGCATTTTCAGGGAGTTGCCTTTTTGCCGTACGTGTAACACGTAGTCTCCAGGATCCAGATTGGTGTATTTCAGGCTTGTTTGTGAGGTGAGTGACCATTGCTTGTCAAAACCTTCTAACTGATACTCATACCAAGTATTATTCAGTATATCCACATAGTTGGAAGAAGCAAACTCAACAGTCAGGTTATTTTGGGTGGCATTTAGATTTATTTCCCGGACAAAAGGGAGCCCTTCTGTCAGTATACGACTTTTGTCATCCGGACTTATCCGTGCGTTGTTGACGGATAAACTTGAAAAATAGAGCTTAGGTTTGGGATATTCTTTGTTCAGGTCTTTTTCCAGAAAAGAACTAAGCCCTCCTGTACCTCCGATAAATATAGTATGGTCACTACACATCCATACACCACAACCATTAATGATGGATGAAAGGGACAGTCCGTTATCCAGTTCAATGGAACGGAATGATTCGGTGGTTGGATTAAACAGTGTGATACCCCGATCACTTGTGATGAGTATGTTGTCTGTAGAAGTCTGTAGAAGATTATAGCAATAATTACTGAGTAATTGGTTCTGCTCGGGAGTATAGTTGATGCAGGTCTGAGTTTGTTCGTTATAACAAAAAAGTCCTGAACCTAAAGTGGCGATATAAAGATATTGATTGTTACCTTTCAAAATCTTGCTGATGCCGAACTGTCCAATGGATGCAGGCAGACTGAATGATTTGACTTCTTCAGGGTGTTTCAGATTTATACTATATAAGTTAGTACCTGCCGACAACCAGAGAAAACCTTTGGGATCAATGGTGAAAGTTTGATAGTAATATCCGTCATAAAGCAAGCGGAATTCATTTGTATCGGGATTCATGGAAAAAACTCCGTTACGAGCGGAAACGATTAGCTGGTCGTTATAGAAAGATACTTGGAAGATAACATCATTGGGCTCTTTGAGGCCTTTCGTGGAATGATTGAGGTAGTTGTAAAAACGTCCGGTCTTGCGGTCGAACCGGGAGAGTCCTCCCATATGTGTACCGATATATAAGCAGTCTCTTTTAGGGTCGTAACAAATACTTTTCAGATTATTGTGGGGCAGTGAGTTGGGGCCTCCGGCAGTGTAAGTGGTGAAATGTCCCGCTTGTCGGTCTAAGCATGCCAATCCACCACCATCGGTGCATATCCATAGGTGGTGATCTTTGTCCTCGGTCATAGCCCCGGCGAACGGGTAGTTGAGACAGTCGCTACGATCGGGATTATAAGTGTAGTAATTGAATGCGTTGTTATCCGGGTTAAAGTAGTTGACTCCTCCATAATAACTACCTATCCAGATAGTGCCTTGTACATCCTGATAGAGTGAAAATATAGAAGAATGGCTGAGCCCTCCCGGGCGTTGTTCTTGCTTGATGAGGCTGTAGGTTTGGGTGCTTGGATCATATTTTTGTAAACCGTCGAAGGTCCCGAACCAGATGTTTCCTTGCTGATCTTCTACAAATTCACGTATTTGTTCGCTGGAAATGCCGTTTGGTGATGAGGGGTCATAAGGAATGCGGTTGATTCGTCCGTTCCGGTTGATACGGTATAGCCCTTGTGTACGGCAGCCTACCCAAAGTTCCTGACAGGAGCTTTGAAAAATACGATAAACATCTACTTTAGGGATCAGGCATTGAACCCTCCCTTTGTTTTCCGTGGTATATAGACCTTCTTTGGCACCGATATAAAACCTGTTGCCATTTATCGTCAGATAGTTGATGGATGATATACCTGTTTTTAATTGAAAGTCTAATTGATTGTTTTGGGGGTTGTATCGGAAAATAGAGTCGTGTCCGGCACACCATATCTCACCGGCATGAGATGTTAGAGCATAGACAGATCCTTGACGCAGACGTTCGAAAGTCTCTTTACGAATATCGTATTTCAGTAAAGCATGGTCAACGATCAGAAACACATCTCCGTTTTGACTCCCTGTAATGGCACTAACCTCATTCCCTATCAGGATTTTCTGATCCGGTCGATTTCCGTTTTGTATCCATGCCTTATAAACGGCCATCTTATTACTATTGTAGATGTTGACTCCTTCACGTGTACCAAACCACATTCTACCCAGCTTATCTTGATAGATAGCCATAACGGACGATTGCGAAAGACCTTCTTCTCTACCTATGTGCTTAAAATATCCGGCGTAAGATAATTGAACGATGAAAATACCGATCAAAGAAAAGGCTAATTTATGTCTATTCATAGTTATTCCGTATTTATAAACGCAAATATATAAATAACAGATAGATTTAGTATATCAACTCTATGAAAAAAGTATATAAACAGAAATAAACCTCCCTGCTATGCAACAGATAGGGAGGCTTGTGGAGGAAATCGTAATTTTATCGGATGCTTTCCAGTATTTTCGGTTTCAGGATAGCAGTCCACAGATCGTAACCGTTCTGATTCATGTGCAATCCGTCCTGTTTGAAGATGTCTTTTCTTAACTTTCCATTGTTGTCGTACAGACAGGAGGCTACGTCAATATAAGTGAGTCCCTCTCTCTTCGAAGCATATTCCTGAAGCAAAGCATTTATGATTTCATGCTTCGGAATCATCTCTTTGCGTGCGAGTGAAGGCTTATAGGAGAGAATAAATATCGGAATATCCGGATAGTCCCGTTGCAGGCGATTGGTCAGCAAGCGGAAGAAGTCGAATGTCTCGCCTACAGTCAGATCCTCGGGAGTGCCTGCGAGGTCATTTTCTACGTAAATCACAATGCTGCGGGGGTGATATCCCCGGGCGATTACATCATAATTGTAGAGCATATCCCGGAGCGCGGCACCTCCGTACGAACGCCGGAGAATCTTTAGCGGAGCCATGTCCCGATAGATATTATCCCACAAGTTAATGGAAGAACTGCCTAGAAAGAGTACGTCACAGGAGGTATCCTTCAGCATTTGGTTTTCTGTTTGGTATCGGTCTATTTCACTTTGATACCGGGTTATCCATTTCGTGGGGTCGGTGTGTCGGACGGGAAGATATCCGATGAAGCGTACTGAATCCTGTGGCGTCTGTGCCTCTGCCGGAATGCTATTCCAGCAGAGGAGAACTGTGCATAAAGCGATAAGTATTGATTTTATCATTTATTTCTTTACATTGAATCCCAGTTTTTTTAGTCCGTTTTGTACATCGGGATGGCTCATGAAGAGTTTCCACAATAGTCCTGTCCGGTAGTTTTCTATCATTACGGCTATCGGGCCTTGGTCGATGGCCAGATATCGCTTCGGATACCAATCGGCAGTTTCGCTGAAAGCATCATAGAATCCGTAAGGACCGAATACTTTGTCTCCCATTTCGTACAGGTGATGCATTACTTGCAGTGACTGATCCGGTGTGTAGACAATAGAAGAGAGAGCGGCAGTGGGAGAGATGACTCCCCGGTCGTCACGTTCCAATGGTCCATGAGCAGCATATCCGTCCACGGAATAACTGGCGGTCAGTCCCCAACAGTCTGGTCCGTAGCCTTTGTAGTGCTTCGGGTTGCGAATGCAGTATTCACGGTTTACCAGTGTGAGATTTCGCATTTCGTTAAAATAGCTCGGACAATACTCGTCTTTCAGCCCCACCGGATCGAGTCCGAGGAAAGAGTATTGTGCCCAAAATAACGGACCCGCTTCTCCACCCTGATAGCGGAGGTGCAGTTCGATGCCTTCTACCTTGTGGGGTGAAACGATGGCTCCGTTTTGTGCCCATCCTTCATGATAGACTGCTGCCGGTACTCCATGGGTAGGAGAAGCAGCGGCAAGGATATACATAATCAGACATTCATTGTAGCCATGTACCGGGAAATTCATTTCCCAGCCATATTCGGGACTCCAATGCCAATAAAGCACATTCTGTCCGCCATGGCGGTACCAGTTCCAGTCCACTTCCCGCCACAACTTGTCTATACGTCCGGCAAGTTTTTTTTCTTCCGCCGAGCCTTCTGCATAATATTGGTGTACGGCCAGCAGACCTTGCATCAGGAAGGCTGTCTCTACCAGGTCGCCTCCGTTATCCTTTTGTCCGAAAGGCTGTACATGTCCTGTCTCTCCGTTCCACCAATGCGGATATGCACCTTTAAAGCGGTCGGCTTTCTCCAGAAAACCGACTATTTTCTCCATACGCCGTAAGCCTTCTTCCCGGCTGACGTATCCCCGATCAATACCGGCCAGGATAGCCATAATGCCGAAGCCGCTGCCTCCTGAGGTAACAATCTCCGGCCCTCCTGCCGGGTATTCGCCATCCATGTGATAGCGCTCGCGTGCCAGTCCGCTATTAGGTTCGGCAGCATCCCAGAAGTAGTTGAAGGTTCGTCGCTGGACGGTATCCATCAGAGCGTCATCTGTCAGTGATGTGGCAGACGAGGGCTTTTCTTTTGGCTTGCATGCTACAAAAAGAAAAAGAGCGAAGAGGACGAAGAGGAGCTTGCTGTTGTGAGTGACAAGTTGGATATTCATAATGATTTCTTGTTTGTAATGGTTTTTGTTTCACCACAGAGTAACACGGGGTTTCACTGAATTTTAATCTTTTGTTTATAGCATATTAAGAGAAAATCATCTCTGTGGAACTCTGTGTGACTCTGTGGTGAATCTTATTCTTTTCTATTCCCTTGTGTATCCGGTTCAATGCAGCGTAAACCGTGCTGTTTTCACATTCCGGCTATCCGGGCCTATCATCACGTCGAAATCGCCCGGCTCAGCTACAAACTTCAAGTCGGCATTGTAAAACTTCAACATTTCCGGAGCTATTGTAAAGCGGACGGTTCTTGATTCATTCGGTTGCAGATAGATCTTTTCAAATCCTTTCAGTTCCTTGACCGGACGGGTGACACTGCCCACCAAGTCACGGATGTAGAGTTGCACCACTTCACTGCCGGCACGGTCTCCGGTATTGGTTACGGTGACGGAGGCTACCAGTTCATTGTCCATTCCGATGGACGAACGGTTCAATGTGATGTCACTGAATCGGAAGGTCGTATACGACAGTCCGTATCCGAACGGATAGAGAGCATCATTGTCCACGTCAAGATAGTTACTGCGGAATTTCTCGAACCATTTGCCTTCTTTCAGCGGTCGTCCGGTATTCTTGTGTGCATAATAAAGTGGGATCTGTCCTACACTTTTCGGGAAAGTCATGGTCAGTTTTCCGCCCGGGTTGACTGCACCGAACAATACGTCTCCGATAGCCGGACCGGCTTCCGAACCCCCGAACCATACGTTCAGGATGGCAGGGACATGCTCCTGTTCCCAATTGAGTACCAGCGGACGTCCCGTAAACAGTACGAGAACTACGGGCTTTCCTGTTTTCAGCAAAGCCTCCAGTAGAGTGTGCTGTACATCCGGCAGATTGAGGTTGGTGCGGCTACTGCTTTCACCGCTCATCTCCGACGATTCACCCAATGCGGCAACAATCACGTCCGCTTGTGAAGCTATTTTCAGCGCTTCGTCCAGCAGTTGTTGATCGGTGCGGTTATCGCGGTTCAGCGAACGGCCGAACATGGTTGCCCTCTCTTCATAAGCAGCATCACCGATCAGGTTACTGCCTTTGGCATAAAGTATTTTTCCCTGATTGCCCACCCATTCGGTCAAACCTTCTACCAGAGAAGGACTTTTGTCCAGTACGGCAGCTACGCTCCATGTGCCCGGCATATTCGAACGGGTGTTGGCCAAAGGGCCGATCACTGCAATAGTACCGGTAGGAGAGAGAGGAAGTACAGGTGCGAGGGTAGGTGAAAGTCCTTCATTTTTCAGTAGCACGAAGCTTTCTCCCGCAATTTTCCGGGCTGCGGCACGGTGCTCTTTTGTGAAGATGTCACGTGCCGGACGTTTCAGGTCGCAGTATTTATAGGGATTGTCAAACAACCCCAGTTTGTATTTGGCTTCCAGGATACGGCGACAAGCTGTGTTGACTGTTTCGACCGATACTTTGCCTTCTTCGACAGACTTCTTCAATGTACCGATGAAGCCTTCACTGACCATGTCCATATCTACTCCGGCATTGATGGCCCGTGCCGATACGGTTTGCAGGTCGCCGATTCCGTGTTCTATCATTTCGGAGATTCCGGTGAAGTCTGTTACTACGAAACCATTAAATCCCCATGCACCGCGCAACACATCGGTCATCAGCCATTTATTGGCTGTTGCCGGCACACCTTCCACTTCGTTGAAAGAAGCCATTACACTACCTGCTCCGGCTTCTACACCGGCCTGATAGGGGAGCATATAATCGTTGAACATCCGTTGGCGGCTCATGTCTACGGTGTTATAATCGCGTCCGCCTTCGGCAGCACCATAAAGGGCGAAATGCTTTACGCAGGCCATGATTTCATCGTTCCGTTTCAACTGGTCTGCGAGTTTTTCTCCCTGATACCCCTGTATCATTGCCCGGGCGATAAGCGATCCTAAGAACGGGTCTTCTCCCGATCCTTCGGAGACACGTCCCCAGCGTGGGTCACGGCTGATGTCCACCATCGGGCTGAAAGTCCAGGAAATGCCGTCTGCACTGGCTTCGATCGCTGCAATACGGGCCGATTCTTCAATGGCTTTCATATCCCATGTACACGATAATCCCAATGGAATGGGGAAGATCGTTTCGTATCCGTGGATAACATCCATACCGAATAATAAAGGTATGCCAAGGCGGGAATTTTCTACCGCTAATTTTTGTACATCCCGGATTTTTTCCACTCCTTTCAAATTGAAGAGTCCGCCCACTTCACCGCGTTTGATTCTTCCGGCAATGTCGCTGCTCTTTGCCTGTCCGGTGGTGATGTCTCCGGTGACAGGAAGATTGAGCTGTCCGATCTTTTCATCTACTGTCATTCGCTTCATCAAGGCGTCAATGAAACGATTCATATCCTGTGGAGATTTTTGCGCTTGCATGCCACTAACACCTATAAATGTTGCCGCAAGCAGAATACTGAAAGTTTTTATAAATCTGTTCATGGTTAATAATTAAGGCCTCTCCCCCAACCCCTCCCCGTAGGGAGGGGGGAGAAAGGTACATTTGTAAAATCGAGTGTTATATATTATTGACCTCATTCCTGATAGAATGTCTGATAAGGCATTTTACTCCCCTCCCTACGGGGAGGGGTTGGGGGAGAGGCTTAGTAATTCGGATTTTGCACCAACACCCCTTTAGACTTGTCTATCTCCGTTTGCGGAAGCGGTAGGAGGGCATTCTTGGGCTGGTAGTTCATCTTTCCGGCTTTATGCAATACCTCTTCGGCAATGCCCCACCGCACCAGATCATAGAAGCGGTCGAACTCCATTCCCAATTCCACACGACGTTCATGACGGATGGCATCGCGGAGTACCGTTTGATCCAATGATTCCACTTTGGGCAGGACGTTCGGGTTATTGCCTCTCGCACGGGCTCTTACCATTTCAAGATCAGCATTGGCCTCTCCTGTCTTTCCGAGTTCATTGGCGGCTTCCGCAGCCATCAGTACTACATCGGCATAACGGATGAGCCGGATGTTTACCCAAAAACCTTTGTTGGTATATTCACGGCGCATAGCAGGATCGGTATAGGCTTTTTTGTTGAATGCCCGGCCCATGGCTTGCGATACGGGTGATTCGTTATAAGGTGTATTGGTGTTTTCGGGAGTGATCGGGTCTGTCTCGTTTTTGCGGAAGTAAAGAAGGGTAGCGTCCCGGCGCGGGTCTCCCGGTTCGTAGGCATCATATAATTCCTGGGTTGCCATATTCCAACCCCAGCCTAAATCCCATTGGTTGGCACCGCGCACTCCCTGGACTTCACAGAATTGACTGCCTATGACATCGCTGGCCGGTAAGGCTGCCGTGGCTGTACATTGCAGTTCGAAAATAGAACCGCCACTGTTTTCACCTTCGTCCGTAAATATTTTATCATACGGTGTGTTCAGATTGTAAAGGCCGGATGTGCAAGGATTAGCCGGTTTTTCATTTTATCTTCAGAACTCACGATTCAGATTC
>OGYM01000915.1_pt1 | contig 22511 bp, 24 predicted proteins | sample 1576491 | NCBI WGS metagenome assembly OGYM01 (sample SAMEA3541515, study PRJEB24748) | human gut metagenome | biome: human gut; feature: human-associated habitat; material: faeces | place: China | collected 2012 | reverse complement strand
GCGGGTGAAGAACGGCTTCATGGGCAGGCTGTTGCGCTGGACGGGGACGAAAAGGCCTTTGTAGTCGAAAAGCAGGAAGTTTACCGGATATTGCGATTCAGACGATAATGTTCTGAACTGTTGCATCAACACTGCAAGCAGATTCGTTTTTCCTGAACCCGTAGCACCGGCAATAATGATTTGTGAGTTGGTAATGTCTCGGCTGTTGATGTCGAGAGTGGCTTCCATCTCAACATCACCATAGTTGCCGATAATCAAGTTCAGCGCAGGAATATCTTTTACCATTGCCACCTTATTGTTTACTGCATATAAGATGGAATCCAAATTGTTATCAGCTAATAGGTAGTTTCTACCACGCAGCATTTCAGCGGCAATGATGCGAGATAACACGGCATTTTGCGACCAATCTATATTTAGACTGGCGTAGCGCAATTTTAGTAACGCAGAGTACAAGGTAGATAAATCGTGCATCGTAAAGAAACTCGGAACGATACGTGCCGATGTAGCGGAAAGCTGTATATCCTTGTAATCTTCCTCCTTGCGTTCTGTAGTCAAACTCAAACCGACTATAAAGCAAATACGCATTACTTTGTTTGTGGTCAGACTAGCACGTTTCTCTCTGTCAGCAGTGCGCGACAAATTTATCTTACTCTCGATAAGTTCCTTTACTTGACTGATCTCGTCAAGAATCCCCTCCATCTGACGGGTATTTGAAAAATTTATTGGTACTTATGATAATGGTTCATTAGATACTGATGGAGCTATCTTAACCGATAAAGTACCTAGAATAATTGTGACTTGCCTAATAGTTGGCTCTGCTGGAATGCTAGCATTTGGAGAATTATCTGCTACCACTACTACTTTTTTACGTATGATTTTATCTATGACAGTAATTATCAATTTAGGAATATATTTTGGATATATGTTCATTGTTCCAGATAGCTCTTTTATCAGCATTGCCGAACCTAAACCCGACCCCAACTCTGCTAATTTTTTAGGACAAATGATGATGAGTTTTATCTATAAATGTCAAAAAGGTGCTGAATTTTTATATCCCATTTGTGTGAAAATTCTCGCTTGTGCTTGGGCTATTGATGTAGCAATAACCTTAATGCTAAAAATAGAAGACGATATCATAAAATACATGATATCTAACGCCTTAAAAATGGCAATGTATCTATTTTTAATAACAAATTGGATTTTAGGTATGGGAATTGCTCATGCTGTTTTTGCTAGTTTTGAAAGAATAGGCTATATCGCAGGTGGTGGCGAAAATAGCATACTTATGCCTGATGATATAATGGGCAATGCCTTTAAAATTATTGAAAATACATGGAATAGTTTTTCTCAAATATCCTTTACCACAAGCCCATTTGCTCTAATATTAGCTGTAGTGATATTTTTAGTAATTGTAGCCTGCATATTAGTAATTTCAGCTCAAATAATGGTAGTAAGAGTAGAATTTTGGGTAATGGCTATATTTACTATGTTAACCATGTCTATAGGAATGTTTAAACCAACAAAATTTTTATTTGAAAGAGCTATAAGTTCACTTATACATTATGCCACCAAAGTAAGTATTGTAGCTTTTGTAACAGCGATACTTGAACCAATGCTAACAAGTGCTGTAGAAAATTTTGTTTCAGGTGGAGAATCACTTGATTTACAGAAAAACTTCTTAACCTTTATGCAACTTGCCTTTTCACTTGGTATAATGTGTATGCTTGTCTATAAGCTACCAAACTTAGCACAAGCAATATCTTCTGGACAACCAGCTTTAAATGGTAATGATTTATCCAATCAATTAAAAGCAATGCCTACTAAAGCTATGAGAATGAAAGGTGCTTGGGACGTAGCTTCAAGAATGCCAGGAGGAAATTCCGCTAGAGGAGCAGCAGGCTTTTTATCTAATATGAAAAGCATAGGAATGCAAGCAGGAAGAGGAGACCTCAAAGGAGCAGGAAAAACAGCTTTAAACTATGGCAAAGGAACACTAGGAACAGCAAAAAACCTAGCACAAATGGGTATACAAAGTGGATTATTAGACTCGTACTATAAAGCTCAACAAGAAGCTCGCAATAAAAGGATAAATATTGCTACAATGCAAACAGAAAAAAAAGCTGGTAATTTGAAAAGTAATACTAACCCAAATGAAGAGAAGAATGCTCAAAATGCCCATATTCGAAAGCAATTAAGAAACGCTATAAGTCCTAAAGATAATTATAAATATGAATTAGAAAATGCTGAACGAGCAATAGCAAAAGGAGAATTGCCTAAACCTCTAAATACTAATATTTCACATTCTAATTATTCTTATAATAACCATAATAATCATGATAATGATATAGATAATAACTCTAATAATTATAACAATGATAATACAAATAATGATAATGAAGATTGAAACTATTATAGTAAAAGAGTATAATTATATTAGAGAATAGTTTATAAGAAGGTGTTATTATGGATACTGTCATGGATATATTAGGAGTTTTAAAATATATTGGCATTGGACTCATTTCATTCTTTGCTTTTTGTATAGTCTATGCTATAGTTAGTGATATACTTCGTCTTTTATTAGATGTAGTTGTATTCATAATAATTGCACCATTTTATATACTATTTCATCCAATAATGTTTATAACTAAGCCAATGACTTCCTTTAAAAATATATTTATGAAATGTCCTTGTTTTGGTGAAGAATATCATGAGGCACATAAAACGCCTGCTGAAATTGCAGAAGAAAAACAGCAAGCTAGCGTAGGTCTAGGGTCTTTTGGTGAGTTTTCTAAATACTGTGAACAACAATCATTTTTTTTCAAAGAAACATATGGAGAAGATATGTTTGGAAATAAATTAAAAAAATAATTAGTTCGAATTAAACATTATATTAAGAAATAGCTTTCAAGGTAAACAAATAATGTGTTCGATTCGAACACATTTATTTTGCAAAATCATAAACTATGTAGTATAATAAATATGAAAAAAGAAGAGAAAACTGATGTTGAAGCCGTCAGCCTCTTCTCAAAGAATTCGAAAAGAAGAAGTCAGACGTTATGTCATGACTTCTTTTTATTTATAAAGTAATTAATTTAAAAATTTACTTTTTAAAATACATAAGAATGGTAAATGTCATAGTTACGACTCCCACTATAAGGGATATTAATTCGTATTCTGTCATAATTACCACCTCCTCTGATGAGGAGAGTCTGACACATCAATTTATCTCTTCTTTGCTGAATTAACAGCGATTACTATTATATCATAAAAATCTATCTATAAAAAAGCACTTGTCAATTAGAATAATGACAAGTGCTTTTCATTTATTCTTTATTAAATTCATTTAATACATTAGTAATATAAATATCATGACATGGGTTTAAGTCATTTCCCATAACTTCTAAACAATCATCAATATGGTAATAATTTCCGTTATATGGATGTTTAAAATATATTGCAGATTTTTTTCTATTAGGTAAATATACAGCATAGTAATTATAATCTGCATAATCATCTGTAAGGATGATTTCCGTAGTTAACTTTTTAAATTCTTCATAAGAATATTTTGTATATTTCATATACATATATACCTTCTATCTCTCATTTTTTCTCGGATAATTCTTGTATCTTTTCTCTACTTAATTCAACAGCTTTAGAAATAGTTTCAATATCAAATCCCATTTTTAATAAATTTGTAGCTGTTCTGAATTTTTCTTCTAATTTTCCTTGTTGTAAGCCTTGTTTTAAGCCTTGTTTTAAGCCCTGCTCTAATCCTTCTTCTTTATATGCACTCATATAAGAATAATAATCTCTTATTGCTTTTTCTCTTTGTTCATATGCTCTACGTTCTATTTTATCCTGTAAGAAAGTATTTTCAAATTCTACAGCTTCTTTAATTGCTGGAGTTGTCATTGCTATTTCCTCCAATTCTTTTTTAGTATATCTTCCTGAAAAATAAGCAAGCCATGCCTCAGATGTTCTTATTTTTCTCATGTCCTTTAAAGTAAATTTTGGTAATTCTAAGAAATGTATTTCTATATGGTCTGTAAGTTTATTATGTGATTTCACATTTAAAAGGTTATAGATATTATGCCAGTCTTGCTCATCTTCCAAATAATCAAATGCCAGTAGATTTATAGCTATAGCTTTTTTTAACTTCTTATATTCAGCACTTTTTTCTAGTTGTTCTGAATACATTTTCGACCAATAATATAATGAACGTTCAGCCATAAACTTAAACGGACAAACTTGTACCTCAATATCTACTTGTGTACCATCATTTAAATCTGCTCTAATATCTAATTTAGATAATTTACCGTCTAACGTCAATGGCTCATTATCTTTATCTAAAAAGGTTATATCTGTAAAATATTCTCGTTCATCTTTATTTAAAATAGCATTTAAAAAACTAAGTGTTAAGTTTTTTCTATTCTTATCACCTAAAAGTTTTTTAAAGTATAAATCATTTAGTCTATTAAAGTTTTCCATAATATCACTCCTTCATATTTCTTACCTTTATTATATAATATCATATTTTTAATATCATATTTTTTTTCATAATTCAAACCAATCACTACTTTCATTATCATTTCCAACTAATAGATTTGTTTCTATTAGATTTCCTGGTTCTAGTACAAAAACACCGTTATTGTACTTTGCAATAGCTTTTTCTATTGCTTCCTCTAAAGAATTAGCTTCTAAATAAAATACGTCTGATACAGTTTCCTCAATAGTTATAGTATATATATTTTTTTTCATTTTTCAGTATCCTTTCTTATCTTATACGACTATTTTTTATTGCTTTTTGCATGATTTTAAATAATGTTAGAAATGAAAAAAGCAAGGGCAACGTAGTTGTTATATTTACCCTTGCTTTTTGAAATGAATGACATTATGATGCAAATAAAAAAAGTAATAAAAAGTTATTTTATCATTTTTGTTCGATTCGAACATAATTTTATAAATGTATAGTTCTTTCAAGGATTATATTTTTTAAATCCTTATCATGACTAAATGAACGATACATAAAATCTATCATTTGTTCACTTTTAATATTTGGACTGTTTATTAAAATTTTTTTACTTGTTCCCTTGAAAAACCATCTATTAGTGCTTGCTTTAATATTTTTTTATCTATACTAGGATTGTATTTTATTTTATTATTAGGTACAAATTTATTCTTATAATAAAAATATACTGGTTGTAAATTAAATTTTAACTGCTTAAATTTTGTTAATATATCAGTATCATCACTTTGTAAAGGTATAGAATATTTATTTACCATTCTTTCCTGATATAATTTAATAGATTGTATCCTTTCTTTAAGAGCAGCACAAATAATATTATTTCTTTTTTTATCAATTAATGGATTTTTATTTAATATATCGTATATTTCTTCTGTTATATTTCTTAATTTACTAAAATCAAACCTATCCCAATTTTTTACTAAAGATAATTGCATTTCATGTGTATTATAAAAAGGCTGAGCTATTACAGGAGTACCTATTTTATTTGAAAGTACACTGTATTTATGCCAAAGACTCGTACCACTATCAAATATAGGTGCTGGGCTTAAATACTCTAAAGTATTAACATCTCTAATAAAGCCAAAGTTATTATGATGTCTATCCGTGTTTGCAATAATATAATCTAAAACAATCATACTATCAAAAAAATCCTTAATATTAGAAATATTATTTTTGTCTGCTATGTCTAAATAATGATTATAAATAGAAGTGTTTTTATCTCTAATATACGTTTTTGCTAAAGCATAACCTGAAACTAATTCAGTATTTTCTGTTATAAAATTATCACATATAGAACAGATACCCTGTCCTTCGTCTACAAAAAAATCATACTTAACATATGGATATACATTTAAATTTTTCATTATAAGTGATGCAATCACTTCATTAAAAGGTTCTTGTCTATAAGGATCACTACCACTTTTAATAAGACATCTTTTTTCATTTTTGATTATCCATTTTTTTCTAAGCCAGCCATCAGATGTATTATCTGGAGTTATAAAATCTATTTCATTACTTTCCTTTACAAAATTAGGATTAAAAAAGGCTTCTCCGATATCATTAGAAAACTTGTTATTAAAAAAGTTGATTTTATCCCATGTTAGCTTAGAATTAATCGGTTTTATCCAATATTGGTCAGATAAACTAAGACCAAAACATTTCATGGCTAAAATAGAACTTCTTTCAATATTAAATTCTTGTAATACTGAAAAAAGACCCTGTCTACTAGCAGGAATTGCCCTACCTTGCCACCACTCTGCTAAGTTATTTTGTATATCTTTATTAGACATTTTTATATCATTACAAATTATACCTACAGGAAAAGCTTTTATGTTATATATTTCTAATAAATCATAAATTTTACCATCATCAGATAATATAATTTGAGCTAATGCTATATTTTTATTCATTAAAATATATTTATTCATAATCTATTCCTCACTTAAATGTGTTCGATTCGACCACATTATTCATAAACACAAATAAAAAATCAAATATAACTACTTTTTAACGTGTTCGATTCGAACACGTTTTTTTATTTACTGACAAAAAGTTCAGCTTTTTTTGCTCATTTTCATCGAACACAAAATTACTTTAAGTCCGCAAACCCTTGATACATAAGGATTTAAAAATTTTTTCATTTTTTCAAAAGTCGATACTTTTAAAATTCACTTCCATGCTACCATAGAATTATCAACTAAGTCAAAGGACATATCAATGAAAATAAAAATTATCTTATCTTTATGTTTATTTATCATTTTTTTACCCATAGTAGTCTTTGCTCAAACTCCATTTATTTATCCAGCACCTGATGGGATAATCACTTCACCTTTTGGTGATAGAGTACACCCTATAACTGGAAATACAAGATTTCATGCTGGTATAGATATCGGTTATGATTACGGAACGCCTATTCAATCAGCAGCAGATGGCATTATAAGATATTATGGTCCAGCAGATGGTTTTGGTAATGCTATTGTAGTATGGCATCCAAAGCTTAATATGGGAACTTTGTATGGAGATGTTGGATTAATTCAAGGACTGCATGAAGGACAAGAAGTATATCAAGGTGATGTAATAGGTATCATCTCTCCAGTTGGAGATAGTACAGGAGGACATTTACATTTTGAGGTACATCTAAATGATATAGATTTTCATGTAAATGGAGCTATTGTTACAGACCCATTACCTCTTTTAGAGGGTACTATGCCTGTAGAAGAATCATTTATTGGTAGTGATGCTCACTTTTTCAATTTCGATTGGTCAAAAATAGCAGATATTGCACTTCCAGTAAAAGATATTATAGATAAAATAGCAACTACATCTACTGAAGGAATACAAAATATAAAACCTTATATGCTAAATCTATTTATGGTTGTAGTCTTAATAGATATTACGCTTACCTTTTGTATCATCAGTATTTCAGATAATTATGTACTAAATGATGCTATTAAAGTTCTAATAAAAAAATTAATTTCTTATACATTTTTTTATTACTTAATTCAAAATTGGGGAAATATAGTAATTAATACAATAAAAAACTTCTTTGTAACTGTAGGCTCTAAAATAATTAATGTAGACCCTACAGTTGCTGGACAAAATGTTACAGACCCCACCCAAATAATACAAAAAGGACTACAGCTAACTGCTCCATTTTTTAATTATATTTCTACATTTCATTCTGCTTTTGCTATTTATACAAATCTTGCAGCAATAATCTTTGTATTTATCTTAGGTATAGCTATTGTTATCTTATTTTTCCTAATGGGCATCATGATTGCTAAAGCTTTCATTGAATTTTATATCATTTCTATCTTTGCTATTTTTGACTTAATTTACGGCACATTAAGACAAACAAAACATATGTCATTTGCTGGAAATAGCATAAATAGTTTAATTTCTTTAGGTTTTAATATGGCATGGTATATAGTTTTTGCCAGCTTAATCTCTGTTCAGTTAACAGCATTTAACTTTGGCGATATGATGACTACTTCTAATCGAGGAGCAGTAAATCTAGAAAATGCAGGTGTTGAAGCAATAACTGTCTTTATGTCAGCTATTAAAGATAAAGAGTCTACAAATGATTATTTTGTATATTCTGATGATGGCTATGGATACGGAGCATATCAAATAAACTTTGAAAATTGGAACGCTTGGGTAGAAGAAGCAAATTTACCTCCAGATTATAACTGGACACCACATACAGATACTATGCAACCTGCATGGAGTCCAGACAGACAAGATGCCGTGGCTAGATTTAAAATGCTTGAATACTTCAACAAATACGGTTCATGGCGTTCTGTAGCCGAAGCATGGCATGGAGGCGAAGGCAATGTAGGCAGTGGCGATGCTTATGCTGATGATGTCTTTCGTCGGGCAGGGCAAGTAGCACCCGCCCCAACATTTGATGTAATAAAAGCCTTAGAAATATTTGCTTATATCTTAATCATGACGTTTGTTGGAGGAAAAGTATCTAAAGCTATAAAAAATACGTTTGGTTCATCAGGATTTAGATTTTAAAGAAAGGACAGTTGCTAGATGAAAATTATTCGTTTTTTACTAACAATATTAACCATATTATCACTAAGTATATCGATTGCTTTTGCAGGTATTCCTGGTATAACAGAACCATTTGACCCACCTAATTATTATTCCCCAACAAGTGTATCTATTCCAGATTCTGCTCCTAGCCCTTTTGCTCTAAAAGATTTAGCAGCTCAAGGATATAAAGTGCATGATGTAATTAATAGTAAAAAAGATATTATTTCTACAATAAAAACATATATAGATATGCTACAAAACATTACACTTTTTGATACCAAAAGCAATGATTTAAAACACTCTAATGATACTAACGAAGATATCCCTGTATTATTTAGCGATATACAAGATAGAATAAATTACACTGAAGATATAAATTTGCAAGATATAGATAATATGTTATATAACAGTTCAACCATTATAGCTAGTAATCCTTATAAGCAAAAAAATATCTCTCTTAAAGATAAATATAACTACCTAAATAAGATTTATGCTACAACACTTAGTTATGCTAAAAATGACTTAAATAGTTATGACGAAAGAAAACAAGCTCTATTAAAAACTATCCAATCCTTAAATAGTATTGAGACAACTATGCAGGCTCAAGAAAAAAATTCAGAAATTGACACTTTAAGATATATTGAAGAAAAATATCGTCAGCAGCTTATTTATGAGCTAACAGTATTAAAAATAGCTAAGCTAAAAGATACTGAAGATAATGCTTTACGAGAAAAAATCACTACACAAAATATATTAAATATGCAAGTTGAAGACCCATATAATCCCTCAGATTACTATAAAGAAAATTATACAAAACCTAAAGCTATAGGATTTGTTGATTTTAAATAAGAAGGTATTAATAATGAAAAAAGTTTATACAAAAATAAAAAAACTTGAAACTAATAAACAAAATATATTAAGAGGTGATACTGCTTATAGATGTTATGAACAAATGTTTGAAGGAAAAGCTTTTTGGCAACAGCCATTTGATCCACAAAAAGACATGGATATTAAACTACCTTATGATTTAGGAACAGGTAGAAAATTCTATGGTTATAATCTAACACAATTACTGTCTTATAAAAAACCTGAAGATAAATTTATTCCACTTAGATATATCACCTATAAAGACGCTCAAAATAAAGGCTATTACATCAAAAAAGGTTCTAAATCTATAGCTTTAGAAAACTACTCTAAATATGATATGGGTTATGCAAAAGAACAATCACCTAATAATAAAACTTATACTAAATTTTATAAAAATAAAACAAATAATTGGCACACTTACGAAAATAATATATTTAGTGAACAAATGTTACAGGGAAAACATCAATTCTTTTATCCAGAAAATGAAATTGATGCTATAGAATATATCAAAAATATAGCCTATAACATGAATATGAAAATCATTGAAGATTCTCATAATAATATAGGTTTTTATTCTATAAAAAAAGATGAAATTCATATGCCTACAAAAGATAGATTTAACGACGAACGAGAATATTACAGCGAACTTTTACGTCATTTAGTAAAAGCTGCTACTAAACCAGGAAGAGTTAATCAAAAAGGCATGGAAGGATATGGGGTAGATTTTAAAAATATTAGATATATAAAAGATCGATTTAGGATTGAACTTTGTCGTATGCAAATTTGCTTAGGATTAAAATTGCCCTATAAACCTAGCATGACGCTTTTAGAAAATAAACAAATAGGAGCATTAATTGCTAAATTTCCTAATTATTTAGTATTTATGTCAAATGACGCTTATAGTTTAATGAAATACATAAATCAACAATCTATTTACAGAGCTAAAAACTTGGAAGAATTTATTGCTTATCATGTAAAACAAGGAAAACTCTCTGAAAAAGAGCTAAAAGATTTATGTATAGCTTATAAATTTAAAGAAATAAAAGATTTACCAGATATAAAGAAGAGACAAATTATAAATAATCACTTGAAAAATTTGAAAACGAACTCAATAAAAAGGTAGGTAATAATAATGGATGAAAAATTAAGAAATCTAGATAATATTTAAAAATGAATTTATAGGAGCGAACACCATGAATGAACAAGATAATAATTGGGCTAGTTTATTAGCATCTGAACCACCAGCAGAAGAATTAGCAGAAAATGTTTATAGTGAAGACTTACATCAAAATAATACACAAAAAATTGCTGAAGCTAAAGAAAACATTCCACAAAATATTAATCAAGAAACAAATAATATTCAACCAGAACATCAAAATATTTCATTAAATACTAATAAACCTCTTACTGAAACAGAAGCCACCGAATTTGCCCAAAAACTAGAACAAATTATCTATTATAATCCTAATAGCAATGATTTAAACCCTATTGAAAATGCTTATTTTTCCCTATATCAAAAAGCCATAGCTATTTATAAGAATAATCTACAAAACATTGAATTTTCTCAAATAGATTACAAAATAGCTAAAACCTTATTAAATAAAGATTTTAATGAGGAAGACATATTTAAAGTTATAAAAGAAAATTCACCTACTAATTGGCAAGATGAGAAACTACAACAAATATGTATAAAGAAACAACAAGAAGCTCAAAAAGATGAAGCTTTTTTTGAAGAATATGCTCATCGTCTCGAAGCTATACAATATGTATTAATAGAAGATAAACCATATACTCCTGTAGAAAAAGCTTATCTTGAAACCTATCACGATATGATTGCTCATATTGATATTGAAAATACTCCATATAAAGATGCTATAAACAAAAATCTAGAAAAGAATATTATACAGACATTACTAGAAAAAAACTTTAAATCTGATGAAATATTCTCTGCTGTAGAAAAATATTCTCCATTACAACTAGAAACTGAAGAAATACAAAATATCTTAAATCCTAAGCAAGCAAAACAAGATATTGAAGAACAATTAGCAACTAAAAATTTAGCAACAGAATCTTTATACACCAAAGACGATATAAAAAATTCTATAAATGAAAATCAAGGCAACAATGAAGCAATACAAAAATCCATATTTATTAAAATACAAACGACTTATGATTCATTCATTCGTCTTAATCGCATCAGAAATTTCCCTGAATTTATGACAAAACTAAGTAATGATCCTAAATATTTATATCTAAAAGAAGCCAGTAAATTAAGACAATTACAGGTGCAAAATAGAATTTTATCCAATAGAGCAGAAATAGAATTATACCAAAAATCCAATAATGATTTAATCATAGCAAGTAGGTTATTAGAAAAAGGTCATACAGACGAAGAAATAGCCTCTCTTATGGTTAAATATTCACCACTTAAGCCATCAACTGAGGAAATAAATCTAACACTTAAGAATGCTCACATATTATCTAATATGGAAAAATTAGCTCAAATGAAAGTTGAAGATGTCGCTATAAAAAATATTGCTGAAGAATATATCCTAACCTGCAAAAAAGTAATAGTAGATAATATGAACAACAATATTTTATGGAATAAAGATAGTGAAAGCAAAGTTATAAAAGAATTAATCAATAAGGGCTTTAAACAAGATAAAATAATTCCTGTAATCACTAAGTTTTCACCTGTAAAAATAAGTAATGAAGAAGCTAAAAATTTAATCATGAATACTTTAGGACAAGGAAAAATAGAGTTATCTCTACAAGAATTTTTAAGTCAAAATCTTAAAAATAAACATACTTCAGAAGTAAAAATCGTTGAAGATGCTCTAAAAAGAAATTTTCCTGAATTACAAAATAAAAAATCAATTACTAAGAAAAGAAACTTCATTCAAAGTGAATTAAAGAAAATCAAAAAGCAAACACAAAAATTAACTAGATAGGATAAATTATTATGAACTGTATCACAGATGTCAAAGATAAAATATCTAAATTAATCATAAAAGCTTATCAACATGAATCATCAGATTTATTTATACGAGAAAATATGTATCCTTATATCAGAAATAATTTAGGAAAAATTGAAATGTTAGAGGATAACTTTATAAAAGATTCTCAAATGATATCTTTCTTAGAAAAAGTTCAACAACTCACTATAGATGATTTAGATAATGATTTAGATTTTTTTATTAATATAATTAATATTAATTGCAGATGTCATTTTTATAAAACTTTTAAAGGTATGGCTATAGCTATAAGATTACTTCCAGATAAAATTCCTTCATTAGATGTTTTAGGACTACCCGAATCTATTAAATTATTAACAGATATAAAATCAGGATTGATTATAGTATCTGGTCCAACTGGTTCTGGAAAATCCACTACTATTGCCTCAATTATAGATGCGATTAATCAAAAGTATAATTATCACATAATAACAATAGAAGATCCTATTGAATATACTTTTGAAGATAAAAAATCTATTATTTCTCAAATTCTTTTAGGTAAAAATATTACGAGTTTTGCTCAAGGTATAAAAGCTAGTATGCGTGAAAATCCCAATGTAATTATGATCGGAGAACTTAGAACACTTGAAGATATAAAGGTAGCTTTATTTGCCGCTGAGTCTGGTCATTTAGTAATTACAACACTGCATGCAGACAATATTATTGATGCGTTAGATAGAGTAACAAACTATGAAGAAAAACTTAAACTAAAAAATTTACTGGCTAATACATTTCAAGCTATCATAGCACAAAAATTAATTACCACTAAAGAGCATAAAGTTCTTTGTTTAGAAATTCTATTACGTAGTAATGCCACTGTTAGTTGCATAAAAAATAACGATTATACAAGCCTAATAAACATCATGAAAACAACACCAGGAATGATGACAATGCAAGACCATTTTAATACACTAAAAGAACAAGGTATTATATCTAAAGAAATTAAGTTATGAAAAAAATCTGTCCTGTTTGTCAAAAAATCTTTGAATCAAATTTTAGTTATCAAATATATTGTTGTGTCCATTGTCGAAAAGTACATCACAAAAAAGTATATTATAATAAGCCAAAAAGGATTTCTAATATAGAGGATAATGAACCAATATTAAAACAATTTTATTGTAAAAAATGTCATGTATTGGTAACAATTAAAAGTATAAAAGATAAACGAAAAAAGTTTTGTAGTCCACATTGTGAAAAACTTTATTGGAAACATCCCAAATCATCTACTAGTTAGGAAATATAATAAAAAAGGAAAGCTTATACAAAGCTTTCCTTTTTTATTAAACCTAATTCCTTTTCATATATTCTTTTTAATTCTTGTATTTTCTCAGCTATAGGTAATTCTAACCAAGCATTAATATATTTTTCTTTTAATAATGTCAATTTACTAACAGTCGGAACTGGAACTGATAAATCAACATTTAAATGAAAATTATAATAATGTTCATCATATATTTTTATAACCAAAGCAACTCGATTATAATTATAAGCATCATAATTTAATCCTAATTGTTGATTTATTATATTGACAAGAGATATGAAATTATCTTTGTTTTTACTTTTTTCTAATACAAAATCAATAAAATCGCCTTCTATTTCATCAAGAAACAAATAAGACCTATATATTGAGTATTGTTTGATTAAAGCAAAACTATATTTAAATTTTCCTTTTTTTAATTTTGAAGATAAATCAATCAGTAAACGTCCATCATCAGTAGGTTGACTCTCTATAGTAGGTACAAAAATTTTATATTCTAATATACCATCAGGATTATTTAATAAGTTGAATACTGTTCTTTTTGAATCGAAATTAGTAGTATTAGGGGCACTAAAAACATTTTTTCTTCCTAATAGTTCATCAATTGATATATTAAAAAAATCAGCTATAGCAATTAAATTTTCAGTAGAAGGAAGTATATTTCCTTTTGTAAATCGTGACACTGATTGACGAGTAACATTTAAATAATTTGCTAAATCTTGATTTGTCATATTTTTCGATTTTAATAAGTCTATTAAATTTTTTGCAAATATATTTTTTAACAAAAAAAACACCTCTTGATTTTTGTTACTTAGTAGAAGATTTTATTTTAAGTCGATCAAAAATAAACTTACTTACTTCATTGGCCAAGATGTCATTACAGAAACTATTCTTATGCACAAAGTTAAAATAACACAATAATATATCAGCTAATAACAAACAAAATATTAAATGTATTTCATTACTAAATAATATATCACTACAAGCTATATGAAATAATATAACTATCCAAAATACAGAAAAAATCATAAAAATAGTTCCATCTTTAAAATATTTAGAGATAGCATTATATTTTTTCAATTTTTTAGTGTTTTCTTTAGAGATAAATTTTATAATCTCATTTTCGCCACCAGTACTTCGATTACTATAGAAAATTTGACAATCAGTATTTACCATAGCTAATGTATATTGCACTATTTTATTATTTATTTTTGTAGGAACATATACTAACATAAAGTCTTTTTGTACACAAAACTCTGAATAAAATTTAAAGTTGTGTTTTACTAATTCTTCTCGTATGTCGTTAAGACTTTCAGGATATGTTTTAATACCATCAATAATATGACAATTGGCATAATAATCTAGAGATGTATCAATCATTCTAAGCATATATGAAGCTTTATTTTTAAACCTACGTTCTTTAGTATATCTATATAAATTAACACCTATCAAAATAACCATTATTGTCATAAATAAAGCTAAATATAGTCCTATTTCTGCCATTTCATTCATAATACAAAACTCCTTTTCAAAATTAATAAACTAAGCTTAAGAAAATTCTTTTAATATAGCATTACTTCTTTTGGCTCGTTTATCTACAATATTTAAATGTTTATAATCTAAGACTTCATCAGTTTGCTCATCTATTTTAGCAACTAAAGGAATTGCTCCTTCAACACCATTAAATGCTTGAGCTAATAGTTTAATCGTATCAGAACTACTCATACTACCACCAGAAATATTAGCTACAGAAGTAGTCCCTGTCTGTAATTTAATGGAATATTTGAAGTTTGTATTTTTATCTAAGCGAACTTGATTATTAACACCAACAGATAAATTTTTTAATTCTTTAAGCTCTGTTTTTAAGGATGAAATTTGTTCTCTTAAGGTATCATACTGATATTTTATAGGACTATTTTTAGTTAAGATACCCTCGATAATACTTTGAATTTTTTCTTGCTGTTCTGGGGAATTAATAAAAGCTTCAAGTTCATTAAACTTAGCAAAAATATCTTGTTCTTTAACATTAAGTTCTTGATATTTTGTTATATATGGTTGAAGTTGTAGTTTAGCTTGGTTTAATAAAGAACTATCATCGAATTTTTGAACATATTCTACCTGATTGATGAATGGTTTAGCTTCTTGTTCTAATTTAATTTTTTCTTTAGCAACAAGTCGCTTTGCTTCTTTAAGTTCTCTATATTTATGATTAGTAGCAACATTATATGCCATTTCTCTTGCTCGTTGTGGTGAAATGACTCTTGATGCTAAAGATTTATATTCTTGTTGCTTATATTCAAAACTATTTTTAACATCAATGACAAGGTTATCTAAAATAGTTTTTACTTCTTTAGCTGAATAACTTTGTGCTGGTAAGTTTATAATATTTTCCTTTAAAATTTGTTTTAAATTAGCTGTTTGTACATCTAATTTATCTCTTAATAGCTCTAATTTTTCTTTAAGAGGTGCATTCTCTAGTAATAAATAATTAGCCCTTTTAGTTACTTTAGCTTTGAACGCACTTTGAGTAAATTTTTTGTTTGTTGGACGAAGTTGAACTTTTAAAGCACTAATGGCTTTATTGGTTTTTTCTAATTCATTATCTAATTGTTGTTTGATTTTATCATTATCTGTATTAACTATTTTATTTTGTAACTCTATGGATTTTTGGTTGAAGTTGAGCAATTTATTAGTTAAAGCTTTTTCATCTTTAGTCATTAAATCATACGTCATTAAATCATACTTAGCTAAAGCTTTTGCTTCTTCAAAAGACAATACATCTTTACTTGTTTCTTTTATTTGATTCAACAAAAATAAAATATCATTCTTTAGTATAGAAATATCAGCTACTTTAGATTCTAACGTGTTACATCTTTCATCAATAACATCATTAGCTTCTTTAATACTGCTGTTAATTTTATCAATCAGTATTGTATCTTTTATATTTTTTTCTGTTTCACTAGCAGCTAAAATAAGATTAGTTCTTTCAGCAATATAGGCTCTCTTTTCTAAAAGTTTTTGCACAGTAGGGTCATTTTTATCATAAGAAGCAATCGTTCCTATATACTGTTCTGCTGGTCGATTTAAAATTTCAGCTCGTACATAATCACCATTACGTAAAGCTTCTTCACGTTGCATTTTTAAACTTTTATGGTCAATAGTTTTATCTATACCATATTTTCTAAAAACGGCATTAGTTACATCACAATAATATTTTCTAAAGTGAGTTAAGTTTTTACCAAAGTTGTCTTTAGAAAAATATCTATCTACTTTTGCTCCACCTTTATCTGTATTCACACGACAATATGTTTTAAAAAATTGTTCTGGTGGTCGTTCATTAGTTTTTTCAATATCGTCAATCATTTTGTCAGAGACCATGATATGACAATGTATTTGTTGTTTATTACTATCTAAAGCTGCTTGTTTATCATGAATGGCTACAGCATAATATTTATCTTGAAAATATTCATAGTTATTTAGTATAGTATTTACAATTTCTATATTTTGTTCTAACGTAAGTTCTTCTTGCAAAGCTAATTCAAACTCACGATAAGAAGCTTTATTTTTTCTTCCATAGACGTCAGCGGATTTAAAAAATTCTGAAGGATTTCCTTTTGCCCACTTAGGTAATTTATTGGCTTTATATACACATTGTCCATGTTTTCTCAAAAATTCTTGACGAGCAAAATCTTTTTCACGATTAATATATTCAGCATGAGCCAAGCCAACTTTATTGTCATAGTCTTTGTATTCGCCTTCACGATTAATATAATCTGCGTGTTTCTTTCCAGGAATGAAATTACCTTTTTTGTCCTTAGAAGTTTTGATTGAACAATGATAAAAAGCCAATTTTTTACACCTCCTTTTGCTAAGTTTAGTTTTAAAATATTGTAAAAATCCTCTTTATTAACTTTCAGTTCAACGAGCTTTGCGAGTGGCAAAAATCCTTAGATTTTTCAAGTTGTGTCCGTTTATGAAAATAAACGGTAAAGTGAACATTCTTCAAAATCTTAGTTTTATTGTACCATTTTTCTAGCTTTAATTGTGCGGGCGTTTGCGGGCGTTTGCGGGCGTTTGCGGGCGTTTGTATTTACGTATTATATCATTAGGCATATTATTAATATATGGATATTGAAGTTGATACTAAACAAAGGCTCTTTAATCAGCAAACACAATTAGCTAAGATAACTGCACAAATTAAAGATAATGAGAAAAACCAGAAGTTTTTACAATATCAAATAGATTGTATGCAACAAAAAGAGATTAAGAAAAGACTAAAACTTATAACTAAAATTTTCTCTAAGGTAGGTACTCCAGAAAACATTGATAAAGATGTTATCACTGGTATAGCCATATCTTTAAAAGCAAATTTACTCACTGATGAACAATTAGCATTTTTTAGACAAAAAGCGAGGCGAACTAAGTGCTAGAAAATCTTGATTTTGAAGGCAGAAAAAAACGATGCGAATTTAGATTAATAGGATTAAATACTAAAAAAAATGATATTATAAAGTCTATTAATAGAATGCAAAAATTTCTGATAGAAAAAAGAAATAAACTTCAAGAAGTCGACAAAGAAATTTGTAAAACCGAAGAAGAAATATTCACTTTAGAAGCTCAGGAATTTGCTTTAAATTTAAAGAATAATAAAGTTGACATAAAAAAATTAAATGCCAATAAAGTTGCTCAAACTATAATCGAGCAGAAAGATATTTTACTAAAAGAAGAAAATGAAGTATCTCCCGATAGAGAAAATACCGAACTGCTCTTAGATGACAAATCAATAGATAACATGACGATAAATGTTGATAAAAGTGAGGAAGATTTATGAGATTATTCATAGCTGAAAAGCCTTCTATGGGAATGGAAATTGCCAAAGTTTTATCTAATAAAAATAATAAATCACTAGAACGTTCTGATGGCTTTATAAGTGTTGGAAATGATGTAGTCACTTGGCAGTTTGGACATATATTAGAATTAAAATCTGCAAGTGAACTTGATCCTAAATATGAAAAATGGTCATTTGATACCTTGCCCATAATTCCGCAAAACTGGCAACGCAAAATAAAAAATGATTGTGTCAAACAGTTTAATGTTATTAAAAAATTAATAGAAAATACCGATGAAATAATTCACGCTGGCGACCCAGACCGTGAAGGTGAACTCTTAATTCGTGAAACTTTAATTCATCTTAATAATACAAAACCTGTTAAGCGAATTTTATTAAACGCTCTTGATGAAAAATCTATTTTATATGCACTAGATAATCTAAAAGATGATAGTGTATTTGATAATTTATATATCTCTGCGGAAGCTAGAACACGAGCAGATTGGTTAATTGGGATTAACTTAACTAGAGCTTATACACTAATAGGCAAAGATAATGGCTTAACCACTAGCATTAATATTGGTAGAGTTATGACACCGACTTTTTCATTGGTAGTTCAAAGAGAAAATGAAATCAGACAATTTAATGCTACTAAGTATTATTCACTGACTGCTATATTTAAAAGTAATCAAGATGAGATACAAACTAAGTTGAAAGTTCCTGACGAAATAAAAGAAAATGATTATGTAATTGATAAAACCTTAATCGAAGATATTGAAAATAAGCTCAAGAAAAATCCTTTAGCTATTATTTCAGATTATACTGTAGAGAAGAAAACAGAATACCCACTTTTACCTTATTCTTTATCTGAATTACAACTTGTAGCAGGTAAGAAATATAATTATGAACCCAAATTAGTACTGGATACTGTGCAATCACTTTATGAAAAGAAACTAACTACTTATCCACGTTCAGACTGTAGTTATCTTCCTGAAAATCAATTCGATAATGCTACAGAAATTTTAAATACACTTTCTAATATTGATGATAATTTTAAAACATTAATACAAGAAGCTAATCCTAAACTAAAAAGTAAAGCATGGAATGATAAAAAGATAACAGCTCATCATGCAATTATTCCAACAGCTAAACAATGTGATATAAATAATTTATCTGAAACAGAAAAAAATATTTATAAACTAATATCCACTTGTTATATTGCTCAATTTTATCCTGCTCATATCTACAACAAAACTGATATCAAAATTAATTGTAACGATTATATCTTTACTGCTACAGGTAAAACTATTTTAGATTTAGGCTGGAAAAAATTGTATAAAGCAAACCATAATGATGAAGAAAATATTCTTCCTATATGTCATAAAGGTGATAAAGTAATATTTATTAATTCAAATATTACTGAAGGAATAACTAAACCACCAAAAAGATTTACACCAGCTACACTTCTTGAAGCTATGAAAAAAATTGATAAATTTGTCAAAGCCCCTGAAGTGAAAGCAATATTAAAAAATGTATCTGGAATTGGTACTGAAGCTACTAGAGCGTCAATCATTGAAAAGTTACTAGACAAGAATTTTATAGCAAAAGATAAACAAAATCTTATTCCTACTAAATACGGAGAAAGTATTTATAAAATATTACCACATTTTCTAAAAACGCCAGACATAACGGCTATATGGGAAAATGAACTTAGTAAAATTGCTGAAGGTACTGGTGATGTACAAAAATTTTTAGGTGGGCAAATAAAAATCATTAACGAAGCTATCAAGCAAACTAAAACTTTAAAACTTGATATAGATATGCCAAAATGTCCATATTGTCATAGTATATTGCGACCAGTTATTTCTAAAAAGACCAATCTTAAATATTGGATATGTAAAAACTTTTCTACTGCTGAAGATAGTAAATGCAAAAAGGGAATTTTTTCAGATAAAGATGATAAACCTGTATTAATTCATTGTAATAAATGTAGAAAAGGATATATGAAAAAGAATATCAGTAAGGATAATAAAATCTTTTGGGGTTGTGATAATTACCCAAAATGTAAAAATATTATGTCTGATAAAAATGGATTGCCTAATAACTCTACAAATACAAAAAGAAAGAAGTTGTTCAAATGACTACATATGAAAGCAAACAATTATTAAAACCAGTAATAAGTATCACAGAAGGCATTGAACTTGGTACAGTTAGTGATATTATCATTGATGGCGAAAATAAAAAAGTAATAGCTTTTGGTATAACTAAAGATAAACTTTTTTATAAAGCCTTACGTGTAATTCCTTTTGAAAAAATTTCCTCAATCAATGAAGATAATATCTTAGTTATGTCATCAAAAGATATTATCTCGTACAAAGATTTCAACCTAGACCTTGAAAAAATCTTGCAAGATAGAATTAATATTTTAAACACAATTTGCCTTAGTGGTGGTAAAAAATGCGGAACAGTAACAGAATATACTATTGATGAACAAGGTAATATTTTAAACTGTAAAATAATTTACGAAAAAACCGTTAATGTTCAAGATATCAATATATTTGCTAAAGATTATACAATAATGAAAAATACTGATAACACTGAAGTAATATCCACTAAAAAAATAGATAATACCATAACCAAGCAAAATGAATCCATACAAAAAACTACAGTAACCCAAAGTACAAACAAAAATACTAACAATGAAAAAAATATTGATGACAAAGACTTGAATTATAAATTATATTTAAATAGAAAAATAAAAGAACAACTTACTGTCAATAATAAGACATACCCTGCTGGTACAGTATTAACAAAACAAATAATTGATGATATAATAGCTATAAATCAAGCTAATCTTTTAGGAAATATTGTTAATATGTAATTATGCTTAAGAGGTGATAATCAATGACAAAAAGTAAAAAAGTAGTATATCAAGATGACGAATATGTTATCTTTGAAGATGGCTCTGGTGGAGCTATTATGTCTGATGAAGAAATAGAAGATGCTGAAAAATTTGATGAATGGTTTAATTCTTTGACTAAAGAAGAACAAGACGCTTATATTCAAAATTTAAAAGACCATGGTCTTTTAGATGAAGATGAGGAACTATAAGAATCAGTAGATGCAGCTACCTATTCTCATAGCTCCCGTATTTCAATCACTTCCAGTAATACTAATGGTATAACCTTCAGCTAAACAAACAAGTTTTATAGTATGTTGTTTTTTATATTTCACAAAAACAATTCCATTATTTTGATATAAAAATTTCAATGCCTTGTGAAAATAACTATTTACATTTCTTTTATCAAGTTTAAAGCTATATACTTTCTCTTGATTATTACCTTTTATATACAAAATCATGCACATTTTTTACACTCCTTATAAAGTCGTGCTAGAACTAACTAGCACGGCTTTTTTATTTCAGTTACTAATTAAAAAGGTATTTCTTCATCTGTTGCAGTATCTTGAGTGATTTCCTCTTGACTTATATTTTGTTCTTGATTTTGAAGTTGTTCATTTCCTGCTGTAACTTTCGACCCCATAAATTCAAGTTTTTGAGCAATGACTTCTGCAATATAATGTTTTTGCCATCTTGAGCCACATAATCTCTAATTTGTAAATGTCCTTCGACTAATATTTGACTTCCTTTTGTTAAGTATTTACTACATATTTCAGCTAATTTATTCCATACAATAATCGGAATAAAATCTGCTTGTTGTTTTTCCTTATCTTTGCTAACTCTACGATTTACAGACAAAATAAAACGTGCTATTGCTTTTCCTGTTTGAGTGTATCTCATTTCAATATCCTTGGTAAGTCTTCCAGCTAATATTACTTTGTTCATGATAAAAACCTCACTTTGTTTATATTTCCCTTGCGACTATTTTTTTCGCTTTTCGCACGTCTTTAGATAATGACAGAAAGGAAAAAAGCAAGGGTAGCGAAGCTATACATTTCACCCTTGCCTTTTTGGAATGA
>OGYM01000909.1_pt1 | contig 22603 bp, 20 predicted proteins | sample 1576491 | NCBI WGS metagenome assembly OGYM01 (sample SAMEA3541515, study PRJEB24748) | human gut metagenome | biome: human gut; feature: human-associated habitat; material: faeces | place: China | collected 2012 | reverse complement strand
ACGATCATCAAATCCGGTATCAGCGACGATACCAAATCACTGGTAGAAACGCAGGCGGCAGCAGCAGGCTTCATCAACAGCGGCGCGGACATGCTGGTAAGCAGCGGTATCACCAGCATGTCGAAAGTAACGTCAGCAGAGGACAATGCGATCTTCGGCGCTATGAGCGGCGGCAGTATGCGTTATGATACCGGGTCGCATGCCGATGTGAAAGGCTATAACTTCGCTTTGGGTATGGGCAAAGCAGTTGCCAACAATGCCGGCAGGCTGACCTTCGGGCCCTTTGTGGAATATGGCTATGGCGATTATACCAGTTACCTGGACAACGGCGTGCGCGGCGATGGCAAGACTAAATATTATGGCGTTGGCGTGCTGGCACGGCAGGATGACAAAAGCGGCGTCTACTATGAAGGCAGTTTGCGTTACGGCCGTATGGACGCCGACTATGCCAGCAATGATCTGGGCACTGCTGGCGTCCACAGCAGCTATGACAGCAGCAGCGCTTATTATGGCGCTCATCTGGGCATCGGCAAGGTGACCGGGCTGAACGATACTACCAAAGCCGATGTTTATGCCAAACTGCTGTATACTCATCAAAACGGCGACAGCGTGACTTTGCAGGGCGAAGGCAATGGCGAAGTGTACGACTTTGACGCTGTGGACAGCACCCGTGCCAGAGTAGGGGCAAGAGTGAGCAAAGCTTACAGCGAACGCGGCACCGGCTATGTAGGCCTGGCGTATGAATACGAATTTGACGGTGAGGCAAGGGCGACAGTAAAAGGCTTCAGCACACCGGCGCCCAGCATCAAAGGCAGCAGCGGCCTGGTGGAATTGGGCTACATTTTGCAGCCACAGGGCGTCAACGATCCGACTATCAATATCGGCTTACAGGGCTGGGGCGGTAAAAAGCAGGGCTTCACAGGCAATGTGGATTTTGTCTGGACGTTTTAAGTAAGCGCAGCTTAGTCACAAGCGGTAGCGCAGTGAAGAAGCGTGACGGCGAACTTATCCGAAAGACGCGGCCGGATCGGAAGCATCGTGGATTTCCTATACCGAAGAAGTCGGCAAATACGAAGTATTGCGGCGGCTATCAAACCGTAAGGGCAAAAGACAGCCAGGCTGCGGCGAAAATATTCGTTAGTATGTCTTGTGGGGGGGTACAAACATGCTATAATGATTGCGGTTATTACTATAACAAATGTTTTTGATATAAAACAAAAAAGCGATGCTTTGGTTTCGATATTTTAAACTAAAATGCTAATATTCTCGAAAACTGAGGTGAAGTATGTACGATGAAAGCTGGCTGCCGCGTATCGGCAGTAATATCCGCCTGCTGCGCGGTGCCTGTCAGTTCAACCAGCAGCAGTTTGCCGAACGTATCGGCATCAGTCAGACCCATCTGAGTAATATCGAGCATAACAATGTGCAGGTCAGCCTAAAGCTGCTGGTGCGCAGCGCCAATGTTCTGGACTGCACGCTGGAAACACTGCTGGACAGAAAAGCGGCGGCCGAGTGGGCACAGGCACATGATGCCGAGGCTGACGAACAGGCGGCGGGTGCAAAAAGCAATAGTGTGCCTGAAACTGCCGCCGCAGAAACTGACGAACAGGAGCAGTACTCGCTGGAGGAAGTGCGCCTGCTGCTGAAGCTGCTGCAGCTGAGTAAGGGCCGCTGAAAGCAGCGGCTGTACTTTTTGCAGCTTGGATAAAAACCAGCTCCGCAGTAATAACTGCGAGGATATAAACAAGTTTTACAAAGGGGGCGGCGCGGCAGAACAAAAAGCAGCAAAGACTGAACTGGGAAAGAAAGGAGGCGCAAAGTGGCAGAACAAATACATATCGGTTTTGGGATCGACAAAAACTTCGGCAGATTCGCCGGGATCACTATTACCTCGCTGGTGCATAACAATATCGCTAATGAACTTATCATACATATCGTCTATGACGAATTATTGCCGGAGGATATGGACAGATTAAAAAAGACGGAACAGTTATACCGTAACCTGACAATGCACTTTTATCAGATCACCAGTACCGAGGGGATGACTTTTGTCGTACCGCCGGGTCATATCACCCAGGCCATGTATTACCGCTATTTATTTGCCGAAATGCTGCCGCCCGAGATAACAAAAATCCTCTACCTGGACGCCGATATCATCTGCAAGGGCAATATCCTGCCGTTGTGGCAGACGGATCTGCAGGGCAGAGTTTTGGGGGCTGTACGTGACTGGGGTGAAGCCAAAAGCTGCGGACGTATCGGTTTGAAGAATGGCCGCTATTTTAATTCCGGCGTGATACTGATGGATCTTACTAAGTGGCGGCGGCAAAAGCTGACCCAGAAGCTGTTCCGGTGGCTGGAACAGGTAGGAAGCACGAAGATCCTCTGGGGCGATCAGGACGCGCTCAACGGCGTTATCGATGGCTGGTTTACCGAACTGCCAAAAATTTATAACGGTATTGTCATCAATAACACGGTACTGAAAGCAGAGCCTGACGACGTTATCGTGCATTATATCGACTATATCAAGCCGTGGCATATCTATTATATGGACAGTGATGCTAAAGAACTGTACTGGCAGTATGTCAAAAAATCGCTGTGGAGCGATTTGAAACCACAGGACGGCAATACGGTAGAAACGGTGCTGCTGACGGCTCGTTTGCTGCATAACCGCGGTGAGTATCAGAAAGCGGCTTCATATTACGAAGCAGTACTGAAATACCTGCTGAGGGATAAATATTTTTAAAGACTTTAATAAGAAATAAAGATAAATCAAATTACTAAAATATAGGGAAGAAGGATGAAAATGAGTAGAAAACAAATACTGACAAAAAAGGTGGCCCATACCATACTGGCCATGTCGATCGTATCGGCTGGCGGCTTGAACCTGTGGGCTGGTACAGCCTGGGCGGCAGCCAACGGAAATAACGGCGCCGATGATATCCGGGAAAATGTCAGTATCTCTGACAGCGTTGACATTAGTGTGGCTGGTGGTAATGGTACAGACGGTACTGCCGGCAGCGGTACTGATGATGCCGGCGGCACTGGCGGTAACGGCGGCGCTGCAAGCTTTAGTGGCACCTTGACTGTTAATGATACCGGTAAAGCTGTAAGTGTAAAAGTGCAGGGGGCAAAAGGCAGTAACGGTGGTGATCAAACTGCTCAGAGTGATGTTATAACTGGTACTGGCGGCAGTGGCGGTGAAGCAGAGCTGCAGCTGACTGTTGGGAGCGATGTGCAGACAGGGGCTTTGACGTTGAATGCAGAGGCAGGTAACGGTGGTAATGGTGGTAGTGATACTGCTGATAGAGCTCCGACTTCGGAAGTGACTGTGGGTAATGGTGGCGCTGGAGGTAACGCGGCGGCTGGTATAGCCATAACTGATGGCAGCCTGACAGCGACCAGTATCAGCCTGACTGCCAAGGCCGGCAGTGCCGGGTATGTGGGATCTGTTAGAAAGGAGGGCAAGGATAATCACGGTGGCGATGGAGGAACAGCCGGTACTGCCTCTATTAAGGGTCTTGTTTTGAGCGGCCAGCAGGCAGCAGTAGAAGTGGCAAATAATATTGTGATCACCGGTACAGGTGGTAAGGGCGGCAATGGTGGTTCTACTTATGGCGAGGCCGGTTTGGCTGCTGTGGGCGGCGCGGCCGAAGCCTATGGCCTGGTTGCAGCAGGTAACGGCACTTACGCTGTACAGTTTGCGGACTTGACGCTGCAGGCTACCGGCGGTAATGGTGGTAGCGGCGGTAACACTAGTATTTTCTACAATCAGACGACGAATAATAGCCAGGGTGATCCATATATGAGTACTGACGGTGCTGACGGCGGCAATGCTGTAGGTAAGGGCCTGCTTGTAGAAAGCGGTGATGTACAGCTGACGGCTGATAATATTACCAGTACGGTGGCTGGTGGGAATGGCGGCGGTGCTGGGAATAATAATAGAGCTAATAGGCAAGATGCCGCTGCTAAGGTGGCTAACGCTGGGCAGGGCGGAACGGCTTCAGCAACAGGTATTGCAGTTACAGGCGGTTTAGCAGATAAGCTGTCGATAGGAGCCATAAAAGCTGCAGCGACTGGCGGTACTGGTGGCACTGGTGCCAATGGCAGTTATGATAATGTGAATGATGGTACTGATGGTGACCAAGGAGGCGTTGGCGGCGCTGGCGGTGAAGCCTATGCTTATGGCCTGTTCAGCAGCAGCAGTACGAAAATAACAGCTGACAGTATCACTGCAGAAGCTGCAGGCGGAGTTGGTGGTAATGGTGGTAATGGTGGCAACAGTGAGGTTCATGGTAGTGGCGTCGCCGCCGGTTCTGGTGCTAAAGGCAGCACTGGTGGCAGCGGCAGCAATGCGTATGCTTATGGTATTTGGGGCAGCAGTGTTACAGAAGTGACTGCAGGCAGTATCAGCTCTACAGCGACAGGCGGGCAAGGCGGCACTGGCGGCGTTGGCGGTAACGGTAGCACTAGCGGTAAAGGTGGCATCGGCGGCACTGGCGGCAACGCTTTTGCTTATGGCGTGTATGGCAGCGGCAGTACGATTATTGCCACCGATAGCATCAGTGTTGAGGTAACAGGCGGTGCTGGTGGAAATGGTGCTGCTGGTGTAAGTGGTGCTAATGGCAAAGATGGTAAAGATGCTACTTCATCTAGCATAGGTACCGTTGGCGATATAGGAGGTACTGGTGCCGATGGCGTTAGTGGCGGCACTGGTGGACTGGCAACTGCCTACGGTCTGCACAGCAGCGGCGGGATCACCGTATTGACTGCAGAGAGTATCAACGCCCAAGCAACAGGTGGTGTTGGAGGGACTGGTGGTCAAGGTGGTCAAGGTGGCCGAGGTGGCCGAGGTGGCCAAGGCAATGGGGCTGTTCCAGGCAGTAGTGGTAATTTAAATGATGGTTATGACGGTGGTACTGGTGGTACTGGTGGTACTGGTGGCAGCGCTGTGGCCTATGGCTTGCACAGCAGCGGCGGTATTACGATACTGACAGCAGACAGCATTACTGCCCAGGCCAGTGGCGGCACTGTGGGCAGTGGAGGAATAGCTGGTTCTGAAGGATATGGAGGATATGGAGGATATGGATTTGGTAATTATGGTCAAAAGGGTGCACAAGGTGCCAGTGGTATAGCCGGTGCTGACGGACAGAAGGGTGCGCAGGCCGAAGCCTATGGTGTGTATGCTGATAATGGCGCTGTGATCACTTTGAGCGCGAAAACTGACAGCGGCACCCCCAGCGGCACGATCACTATCGGCGCTAAGGCGGATAATGCGACAAGGACAGAAGCATATGCAGTGTATGCCGATAACGCAACAGTGCTGTTTAACGATAATGCCGTATTAAATACCAGCGATGGCTCGTCTACTGACAATACTGTTATAACATATTTGAACAATGCGACTTTGGGCTTTGGCAGTCCGGCAGCAGGCCAAAACGTGGGCCGCACCATTAACGGCGGCACCCTGCGGCTGGCGGGCAGCAATACCTTTAAAGTTGCAGCTGACCTGTCGAATGTTACTCCTAATGCCGATAAGTTTACTTTTGCGAAACTGGCAGCCGACAGCAGCACGGCAACACAATACATCACTGTCGGTTACGACAAAGCCTTTGACGGCAGCAGTCTGGACAGCTTTATCGGCGAGGTGACGGTACTGACAGTAACTGATTTGGCACCTGGGCAGAACTTAAATAATTTTATTGGTAAGGAAAGCGTAATGGACGACCCGCTGACCAGATTTTTGGCAACGCCGACCGTAACAGTGGACGGCAATGATGTCAAGATCACGCAAATAGATTTTGAGGAAGCAGGCGCTTCCGAAACAGTGATGACGGCCGCTGACGCGCAGATGGCGCTGGGCAGTATGTGGCGCATCGAAGGCAACAACCTGATGAAACGCATGGGCGAGCTGCGCAGTGATAAAGAAGCGGCAAAGGGCGGCGTCTGGGCCCGTTACTACCGGGGCGAACTGAGCGCCGACAGCGCTTATGACCGTGAGTTCAGCCAGGATTATACAGCCTTCCAGGGCGGCATCGACAAAGTGCAGGAATACAAAGGCGGCAAGCTCTATACAGGCATCGCCGTCAACCGCATCGACAGCAACGCCGGCTATACGGCAGGCAGCGGCGACCTGAGCAGTACCGGTGTAGGCGTATACGCCAGCTGGCTGGGCAGCAAGGGGCATTACATCGACGTTATCGCCCGCGGCAGCAAGCTGACCAATGACTTTAAACTGGTAGATCCAAACAACATCGCTGCCAAAGCCGATTACGATACCTGGGCTTACGGCATCAGCACCGAATACGGCTATAGACAGGACCTGAACGCAGGCTGGTTCGTAGAACCGCAGGCCGAACTGAGCCTGGGCCATATCGGCAGCGTCGATTACACAACCAGCAACAAAGTCAGTGTCAAACAGGACAGCGTCAACAGCGCCGTAGTGCGCCTGGGCTTCTTGGGCGGCAAAGAGTTTACCATTGGCGGGCGCACCAGCAATGCCTATGTCAAAGCATCGGCATTGCACGACTTCGGCGGCAACGGCGGCGGAACTGCATATTATAAAGGCAGAAGTAGCATTGTAGAAAGCGCTGATATGAACGGCACCTGGTACGAGATCGGACTGGGAGCTAACCTGGGCATCGCTAAAAACAGCAATTTGTATTTTGACGCCTTAAAAACCTTTGGCGGCGATCTGCGTACCGACTGGCAGTTCAACGCCGGGTTGAGATTCACGTTCTAAGTGAGGGTTTGAGGCACTGCTAAGTGGCAGCAATAAGTTCAGTAAAGTAAAAAATCAGCGATATGAAGTAAGTTTCATATCGCTGATTTAGTTTGTTATTTGGTATTATGCTGAAGGTGAAATTTTACTTACAGAGATTGCTGATACAGGCAGCTTTATTTTAGCGTTGTGGAAAACTCATTGGCCATATAAATATAAATTTAACGATACGTACGTTTGGGCAGGGCAATGAAGCAATTATATTGTATTATAAAAAGTTAATATTCTACTTGTTTGTCTGCTGTTGATGTGCTATATTTATAACAAAAATAATTGTAATAATTTAATAAAATTGTAAAGGATTGGAAAATATGAATTTTATAAAAAGATATGGCATGGTATCCGGGGTGATAGCCATTTGTTTTTGTGTAGTGGTATATGTTGTTTTTACTACACATTCTATTTTTACAATCAGCAGACAAATCAATTATGTAGCAGAACATCCGTATAAAGCCATGTCGGAAATAAATAAAATCCGTGCCAGGGTTTTGGAAATGAATACATACCTGCCGATTTTCATTAGCGAAAATGAAAATAATCTTGATGGTATCAGAAGTGTCCTGAGAACCAGTTGCCAAGAAAATGAAAAATCACTGAAAATATTAGATGAAATATATTTAGGCAATAAGGAAGATCTGTCAGAATTGAACGGTGCCTTAGACGAACTGAAAAAGGCGCTTATACAAAGTGTGGAAAATTCTGAAAATAGTAATATGGACAGACAGGCAGTCCAAAAGTACTTTGATAAAGAAATAGAGCCGATAAGGGTAAAAACGGATATTGCCATTCAAAAGGTCATTGATTCGGCAGACAGACGTGTGCTGATAATACAGGAAAGCACGGACGAAAAAGCTGAAGCCGCCATTTTTTATGCTGTTGTGATAGGTCTGTTGATGATCGTTATTGTTATTTATGCTTATAAATTACGTAATGAGTATCTTATTAATGACGAGCTTAAACGACAGCAGAAGATTTTACAGGATGCTCTGCTGGTAGCGCAGAAGGCGAATGACGCCAAACGTGATTTTCTGTCGCGGATGTCGCATGAGATCAGAACGCCGATGAATGCAATTATTGGAATGTCGGCGGTTGCCTTTAATTATTTGGATGATAAAAAGCGTACTGCTGATTGTCTGAGTAAGATAACTTTTTCGTCGAAACATTTATTGATGCTGCTCAACGATGTTTTAGATATGTCAAAAATCGAAAATGGAAAGTTGAATATTCGCCAAGAACTGTTTGATTTAAAAAATCTGGTTACTTCTTTAGCTGATATCAATTATGGACTTGCTACAGCCAAAGGTTTGGCCTTTGAAATTGTTATTTCAGGATTTAAAGATGAGCTGTTGCTCGGAGATTCGATGCGTGTCAACCAAATCCTGCTCAATTTATTGTCCAATGCAATTAAATTTACGCCTAAAGGCGGCAGTGTCAGGCTGGAAATCAGAATGCTGCGTTCAGCAAGTGACAAGATATGGCTGAGGTTTATCGTGAAAGACAGCGGCATCGGGATGAAAAAGGAGTTTTTGGAACATTTATACGAACCGTTTGAGCAGGCGGATAATGGAATTGCCAGAAAATATGGCGGTACGGGCTTGGGGATGGCGATAACCAAAAACCTTGTTGCGATCATGGATGGAACTATTGAGGTTGAAAGTCAGGAAGGTGCAGGAACTACGTTTATGGTAGACCTGCCTTTTGGAGTAAGTAAAGTTGATAAAAAAACTGCGGCTGAGATGGAGGAGATGCGGGTACTGGTTGTCGATGACGATAACGATACCTGTGAACATGCAGCAGTATTGCTGAAAGGCATGGGAGTCAATGTTGACTGGGCTCTGAATGGTTTTGAGGCTATTGAAAAGGTAAGAAGTGCCTGTGAAGATGACGGGCGTTGCTATGATGTTTGTTTCATTGACTGGTGTATGCCGGAACTGGATGGAATAGAAACGGCCCGTAGGATGCGGCGCTATGTCGGTCCTGATGTTTTGATCATTATTATCAGTGCTTATGACTGGTCTGGTATCGAAGAACAGGCAAAGGCAGCAGGTGTTAATGCTTTTATAGCTAAACCGTTTTTTGCTTCAAATTTATACAATACGTTGTTAACTGTTTCGCGGAAGCCGGAGCTGGGATTTTCTGCAGTAGGCAATAAGGAAACGTATGATTTTGGCGGCAAAAAGGTATTGCTGGTGGAAGATAATGAGTTAAATATGGAGATTGCTTCAGAGCTGTTGAAGTTTGTGAATTTACAAGTTGAACATGCTGAGAATGGTAAAGTTGCGGTAGATATTTTTAGAAACTCGAAAGAAAAGGAATATGCCTTGATTTTCATGGATATTCAAATGCCGCTGATGAATGGCTATGACGCTGCCAGGTGCATAAGGTCGTCAGAGCATCCTGCTGCCGGGACGATACCGATCATTGCCATGACAGCCAATGCTTTCAATGATGATGTTCAGGCTGCGTTTGATGCCGGGATGAATGGACATCTGGCAAAACCCATAGATGTGGAGGTTTTGTATAAAACAATAGCAAGGTATATTTGAGGGATTAATGATAAGCAAATGCCCGCCATGAATGTTGTTTCAGGGCGGATATTGAGTATGTTTGTTATTTTCTGCTTATGATGCAGGCCAAAAGGCGTAACCAGTGCAGGAGCTTTGTGTATTTGCTATTGATGTCATACCTCGTTTCTCTGTTTGTTTTACAGTTTTCTGTGTTTACTGATGATGGCCCGGCTCAGTTCGTTCAGGCAACTGGTCAGCACGCCTGCTTTGATGATCTTGGCTGCTGCTGCCTGTGCTTCGGCTAAGGTAACGTCTTCACGCGGGCAGCGAGTGCAGCGCAATCCAAATCTTAACAGCGCTGAAAGTTCTTTGTTGACTTTCTTTCAAGAAAGTCTAAAAAAGCTAAAAAAGATTGAAGAAAACATTAAAAGAAAACATCGTGTTCTTTAAAAAGCAGCCCTTTTAAACAAGGGGGCTGCTTTTTGCATACCACAGGGCCTTGCCCCTGATGACCTGCCCGCCGGGTTTCATAGCCTCGTCGCCGGGTGAATAGCGCAGATACCATAAGTCCCAGCGGGTTTCGGCATCGCCACTGTACGGTCCGTCAGCAGCGGTGCTGATGATATTTGCATAATAGAGATGCTCCTTTTAGATTTGATTGGCAAGGGGGTAAAACCCTCACGCTATATATAGGGCAGCGAGAGGGATAAAAGTTTACATCGGTTTGAAATTTTTTTTGCAAGGTGGTTTTTAACAGCAGCTCATAACATTTTAGTGATATTTGTGAACAATATGTGAAATTGCATTTTGGCATGTAAACTTTTCCGGTGTTCGCTGCCCTATATATAGTGACAGTATTCAGTACTGAATTTGTTAGCAGAGTTTTTAAGACTTATAGGGTTTTACTACTTATGACTTTGGCCTTGAATCTAACAAAGAAATACTTACAGCAAAGTAAAGCAATACTTATTTAGTAAGTACTGAATACTGCCATAAATACTTGCACGACGAGCAGCAGAACATGCAGAGAAGTCCGTTCCAGGCCAGCCGGTGGATCATGAAGCTAATAAAAAACGTCTGCAGAATCTTATAAAAATATTGTCTAGAAGAATATAAAATAAAAATATGGCAGATTAATGTTGTATTTGATGATATAAATTCGTTTGTGGGCAAAAGAAGTTGTTGCAAAAACTAATTGTTTGTAGTATTATTTTATAAAATAGAATAATATATAATAATCAAATCAGAAAAAATAAGTAAAACAAAAGTAGTTGGTCCGGTAGTTGAAACGATTATATGGGTAAGAGTGGTGTAGAGGGTAAAATGAAAAAACAGCGTTATGATCTAAATGATTTAGGTAGTAATGTGAAGATGATGCGGAAGGCAAGAAAAATTTCGCAGGTGAAATTATCGGAAGCCCTGCAGATGTCGCAGCCGCATCTAAGTAATCTGGAGTGCGGCAGGACGTTGATCAGTCTGGAGATACTTGTCAAACTGGCTGACGTGTTTGATTGTTCGGTAGAAGATATTCTATTGTGCAGTCAGGAAAAAGTTAAAGCAGTAAATTAAAAGGGTCAGAACAAAATAAAAGCAACAGCTTAAACAGCTGTTGCTTTTTTATATGTGTATTCATTGTTTTTACAGCATCTGCCCAAAGGTATAAAGCAGTTTGAGGGCGTAAACAAAAATAACGGCGCCGCAGATGCGGTTGATCCATTGCATATGGCTGGGGCGCAGATTTTGGCAGCAGGTTTTGAAGATGCCTGTAAGCCCGAAGAACCACAGGCAGGAGGCAGCTGCTACGCCGCTGATAAAGAGTGAGGCAGTATCGGCAGGCAGTGATGAGCGAAAGGCGCCCAGCATCAGCGTACCGTCGATAACGGCCTGCGGGTTGAACCAGGTAACGGTAAAGGCCAGCGTGGCCGTTTGCCACAGCGTCGGCTGGCTGTAAGCAGAGGTGTCTGTCTGCACCTGCGCATGCAGCAGCTGCCAGGCCAGATAGATCAAGATCAGTCCGCCGCCGCCGAGCAGTGCTTTTTGCAGTAGCAGACTGTGTTCGATCATAAGGCCGATGCCCCAAAAGCAGGCCAGCGCCAGGCTGATGTCAAAGAAGGCGACGATGCCTGCAGTGACGAGGGCAATGCCTAAAGGCGCGGTGAGCGCCGTATTGATGACAAAAAGATTTTGGGCGCCGATGGGGGCAAGATAGGCCAGCCCCATGGTAAGACCCTGTAAAAAAATTTCCAAAGCAGATTCCTCTCGATACTGAAGGCTGTGCCGATTGATCAGAGTACGGCCTGCAGCAGTGCAAAGACGGCGGCGCCGCTGACTATCGCCAGCCCCAGTGATTTTGTTTTATAGACCAGCGGGAAGATGATGACGGTCGACCACAGGTACAGGTTGTTCAGTCCCAGATCCAGGCTGCCTGCGGGCAGAAAGACGTCGGGCAGAACCAGCGCGCCGAAAATAGCTGTCGGCACATAGGTGAGCCAGGTTTTGAACCAGCGTGGTACAGGTTTGCCGGCCAGCAGTAAAAAAGGGATGATACGGGAAATATAGGTGACGCCCATCATAATGAAAATGGCGCCCCAAACGTATTCAGCGGACATTATCAGCACCTCCCGCATGGCGTTCGGTGATATAGCAGGCGGCGGCGGAGGCGGCCAGAGTTGCCAGCACGATATGCAGCTTATAGGGAACGATCTGCGAAAGCAGGATCGCCAGAAGCCCTGATACCAGCCCGGTGATGATCATTTTCCGGTCGGTGAGATAGTTGACCCAGATGCCGAGGAACATGGCGATCAGCAGATAGGAGACCAGCTCGGTAGGCGGGTTGAGATAAGCGGCGGCATAGCAGCCGAGGGCATTGCTGAGCGACCAGACGGCGCAGGAGGTGACGTTGAGCCCCAGGGCTTCTTCGCACGTCCAGCGGGGATCTGTTTCCGTTTCAAAGGCGTTCAGGTTGACGGCAAAGGTCTCGTCGGTGATGCCGTGGGCATAGCCGATAAGAAAGTTTTTGCTGCGGCCGTTAAAAAAATTCATCAGCGTGGAGCTGAATAAAAGATGACGCAGGTTGACGATAAAAATAGTGAGTCCGATAGAAACGAGGGCCGCACCCTGGGCCATCATGGCGATGCCGATGAACTGACCGGAGCCGGCGAAAACGAGCACGCTCATCCCTAAGGCTTCAAGCGGTGTGAGACCTGCCTGCTGTGCCAGAATACCGCAGGCGATGCCAAGGGCCAGATAGCCGATGGCGATGGGAATAAGCTTTTGCAGGACACGTCGGTTGACTGTTATAGATGACACGGATGGACACTCCCCTTATTTAAAACGACTTCCTCTATTATAACTTATTTTGGATGGATAAGAAACCGGGAAAAGTGTTATATTTATTACGCCGCAGGAAAATATTTTTTACAGCGCTGGTGTTTGCTGCGGCGACGCTTGCGTTTTAGCAGAGAACTGAGTAAAATAATATAGATAAGGACTAATTTGATTTTAGCATGTGTTTGTATATACATACGACGCTGGAGGAGGTTTTTTAGATGACACAGATCAGACCGTTCTGCGGGCTGCGTCCGGTGCCGGAATATGCGGCAGAGATCGCTGCTTTGCCTTATGACGTGATGGATACCGAAGAGGCGCGGCAGATACTTAATAAGAACCCGCTGAGCTTTTTGCGGGTGACAAAATCGGAAGCGACGATGTCGGATTGTATCGATCCGCACAGCCAGGCAGTTTATAAGATGGCGAAAACAAATCTCGACAGGTATCTGTCCGACGGGCAGATGAAAAAAGATACGACGCCCTGCTACTATATTTACCGTCAGCAGATGGGGCAGCATATCCAGATCGGCCTTGTGGCCGCTGCTTCAGTGGAGGAATACCGCGAGAACATTATCAAGAAGCACGAGCTGACCAGGCATGATAAAGAGCAGGACCGGGTCAATCATATTCTGGCGACAGAAGCACAGACCGGCGCTGTTTTTTTAACTTATAAGGGCAAGCCCGAGATCAATACTTATGTTTTGAGCCTGATGGGAGCCAAAAAGCCGGTATATGATTTTACGTCGGAGGACGGCGTGCAGCACACACTGTATGTGGTGGAGAACCTGATGGAGATCGCCGAGCTGACCCGTTTGTTTGAGGACGTGCCTGTAATGTATATTGCCGACGGCCATCACCGCAGTGCTGCGGCTATGCGTGTGGCTGACGAGCTTGGCAAAACGCCGAGGCATGGTTCTAACGAAGAATATAACACTTTTTTAGCGGTCATTTTTCCCGATAATATGATGCAGATCATGGATTATAACCGTTTGGTCAAAGACCTGAACGGTTTGTCTATGGAAGAATTTTTAAGCAGGCAAATACTCCAGAGCATCTGCATGGTGAACCCGAATATGATCAAGTCCCAGTAAAGGAAAATTATGAGCGGCCAGCCGACACAATGTCTCCTGCCGCTCTACATAATCAGCCCGCCGGAAACGACGGGCCAGAAAAGAACAATCTACTCCCAGGCCGGCCGTCAGATCTGTAAACGATTCACCACCGACCAATGAAGCCTTATAAAGAGCAGTTATCTCAGACGAACACTGTTCCATAGACAGATGCCTGGGATAAAGAATACCCTCCGTTGCTGCCCATGAAGGAATCTTCCTGACAGCAATCTGCCAACCGGCAATCTGCGTGACAGCCTCAGCCATATCTACTTGCGGATACTTCCGTGCCTGAAGGGCCAGAGTGCGTACATCATCTTCCCGGTGTGAAACGATAAACTGCCATGTTGCAGAAGACAATTCTTCTGTTCGTCCGTTGTCCTGCTCCTTCATTTTACTGCTTACCTAATAAGAATTCATCAATAGCCTTCTTCAAGGAAGCTTTCGGCATAGCTCCTTGTGCCACCTGCGGATCACCGCTTTTGGGAATAAACAACAGAGTCGGTATGCTGCGGATACCAAAGGCAGCCGAAAGTTCCGGTTCCTTTTCCGTATCAATCTTATAAACTACAATCTGTCCGTCGTATTCCTTAGCCAGTTCTTCCAGAATGGGAGCCAGCATCTTACATGGTCCACACCAGGTTGCGTAGAAGTCTACAATGGCAGGTTTATCACCTTCATACTTCCATTCGTTCGGATTCTTTTCATAATTATATACCTTCTGCAAGAACTCATCTTTCGTGAGATGCACTACCTTGGTTGTTTCTTTCGTTTCCATACTTTCTTGTTTCTCTGATTTACTACTATCAGTACCAGCATTACTTCCGCAAGCGGTAGTTACAGCCAATACTGCCATTACAACAAACAAAAGTTTTCTCATGATCATTTAAAGCTTCTGTGAATAATTTCAAATTGTTTCCTTTGGAAATCTTTTTCCAAAAGTAGTGGTTCTTATCCAAAGAAACAAGTTTCCTTAGGAAAATATTTATTTTATAACATTTTTTCAGTGAATCGCTGACCCTTCCTTTGTCCAGACCAGGCATTTCAGATCCTGCATCTCCCTAACTGCCAGATAACGTAGATAAGTGAATGTTATGGGTTGCCGGAAATCTACAACAATAAAGCATCAGCGGGACAAGCAAAGTTTTTTGCTTGTCCCGCTGCCATTATCTATGCATCATGCATTAATATTCTTCCTCGTTGAAGAAAAAGTCTTCTTTGCTAGGATAGTCAGGCCAAATATCTTCAATACTTTCGTAAATCTCACCTTCGTCTTCCATCTCCTGCAAGTTTTCAATCACTTCTAGCGGAGCACCCGAACGCATTGCATAGTCAATCAATTCGTCTTTAGTTGCCGGCCAGGGAGCATCCTCCAGCTTCGAGGCCAATTCCAATGTCCAATACATAGTATTTCAGTATTAAAAGTTGTACATGTTTTTATTGAGCCACAAAAGTATAACAATTTCTTTCATTTACAACTCTTATCCCAATAAATTTCTTCAACTCCTGCCAATTGGTTCAACTTTTTGGCAAGAACAAAAAAATAATCAGACAATCTGTTTATAAAACACTTGGCTTTCTCATCCAGCTCGACATGTTCTATCTCTTCCAAAGCAAGCATCCTGCGTTCCGTACGACGGCAAACAGTACGACAGATATGGCAGGCTGCCGCACCAGAAGCCCCTCCCGGAAGAATAAATCCTTTCCACTTTGAGGCTGCATCCAATTCATCAATAGCCTGTTCCAGCATCTGAATATTCTCATCGGTAATCCGGCTTTCCATACGCAGATCCGTATGAGACTGGTCAGTAGCCAAATAAGAGCCTAAAGAGAAAAGCTTGTGCTGCACATTTTGCAGGAAAGAAAGAATAGCAGCATCCTCAACAAGAGACATCAGCCATCCCACATAAGCGTTGAGTTCGTCAACTGTCCCATAAGCTTCCAGACGAGCATGCGTTTTCGGGACTCTTTTTCCTCCCACAAGAGAAGTCATTCCCTTGTCTCCCGTTCGGGTATATATCACACTTTTTTTCATAGTATCATACTTAAAGGAAATTTACAATACGATGTTCTTTCACACGCGATTTATCAAAGAAAACCAATCCGACATCATACAAATCGAAAGTTACTCCCGTACGTTCATCGGCCACAACTTCTTTCCACCACAGCTTTTTCTCAGCCGTTGCATAAGGCTGTCCGATAATCATACATGTCTCTGACTTTACTTTGGGAAGCAACAGATCAAAGACCTCTTTATAATAAGGTGTATGAGCGATATGTATCAGATCAGGACAATGGTTTTCAGACAGAAAATGTTCAATTCCATCTTTCAGTTCACATTTCTCATAAGTAATACGAGAGTTCTCCCCCAAAAGACGGGCTACTTTTTCCTGATATTTCTGATCCAGTGTCCGTACTTTCATCTGCAGATTTGCAGATGCCATATAAAGGGCACTTAAACCACTTCCTGTACCAACTTCCAATAAAGCTGAAGGACGACGCTCATTTACAACCCGGAATAAAAGGCGGTCAACTTTCTCTCTATAATGCGGCAAATGCAATACTCCTCTGCGCAGACGATGCAGAGGAGTATAAGCATAAAAAGGTAAGCGTTCATAAATCACGAACGTTATAAAATGAAAATCGGACGGAGAATGTACGCCATATCCACAACGATGACGGAAACGGCAGCACCAATTCCAAGCACGACGGAAAATATCTGTCATATTGAAACGGTAATAATCCTCTTCCGTTTTTTATTTACGGCTTCCCAGCTTGTCATCCATATACAGAATGCCAGCTGCATCACCACAACGTTTCAATTTCTCTACGATACCCTGAGCCGTAGCTTCTTCTTCTACCTGTTCACGTACATATCCCCAAAGGAAATCCTGTGAAGGCATGTCTTTTTCTTCAGAAGCTATCTTCACCAAATTTTCAATTAACTCAGAAACATGGCATTCATGCTTATAGACATGTTCAAACACTTCCAATGCACTTCCCCAGCCTTGAGGAACAACATCAATCTTGTCTACAGAAGCGGTACCTCCACGCTTAATCACATAATCAGCCAGATCATAAGCGTGCTGCAACTCTTCTTGTGATTGCAGAAGCAGCCAGTGTGCAAAACCATCGAAACCTTCACGCTTCAAATAGAATGACATGGAAAGATAAAGATTAGAAGACCACATTTCAGCCGTAATCTGTTCATTAATTGCTGTTTGTAATTTTTCTGAAATCATAATCGTATATTTTTTAATAGAACAAGTCAATTTGTTTCTTACAAATAAACAAACAAAGTACCACAATTCCGATAAAGCAGCTGCTTTTTATAGAATTTAAACAAAAAAGAGGTTCTGCAGATCAATCCTGCCACGTTGTCATTCAACTTTAAACAAATGCTCCGACAAACTGGCAAGAGGCAGTCTGTTCTCTTCTCATAAAAATCCCAGGATACGCTTTTCTCTTCTTAAATCATCTATATTCTTATCAGGAGAAACAAGCATCATACTTTTAATTATGTCCTCAGTATGGCAAGTGTAATCATAATACGCCCGTTCTTCTTCCGTTTCGATCTGATCTTTAGATATTACTCGGGTACGGAGCTCTGCAAATTCATTCAGCGGGATTTCATCCCCCTGACGGACAAACAAAATACGGCGGGCTATCGGATTCCGGTTATAGTCATGGGTCAGATAAATACCTTTTATCAGATCAGGATATTCCAAAATGGGAAGCTGAAGATATATTACCTTCAAAGCCAACTGCAGGCGTTTTTGCTCATTAAACATCAGATAACCGATCTGAAAAGGAGAGAATAATCCGATACCTACATAATAATCACCCGACATATTCTGACTATATACCTTGGGCATCGTATTACCATCCGTAATGGAAGTAATCATATAAGGCTCTACCTTTAAACCATCCGAAAAGGAAGAAGCACTGTATGCTAAATACAACCCGGCATAAATACCTGCATTCGGCAAATATCTGACAGCCTCCTTTTCAATATCATCCAGAAAAGGACGTTCTCCATTTTTAGCGGAAATCAAACGAGGTTCCAGATGACATACCTTTTCATACAAATCATCCAGACATCCTAACAGTTTACGTTTGGATACATTATTTACTTGTTGCAAAGCCTGATCCAATGCCGCCTCCGGTTCAGTACCAGAAGACAACAGATTCACATACATCGGTAACACCGATGAATAAAGTGATGAAAGTACACTGGAAGCTATATCTGTTTCCTCCGATATCTCTTTCATTTTCACACCCGACTCCCGGAGTTTTTTCATCCGTTCATAAAGTAATGCAAGTTTATCCATAAATCCTTCGTTTGATTACAAAGATAGGTGTTTGTTATTACAAAGTTATGTCACTCATTACAAAATCATTGCATAAAAATAATATAAATGTGACATTATAAATTAGCATAAACATCCCCTCATTATACATTATAAATTAATTCTTTCAGATTTTATCTCACAATAGCTTTGCACTCAGAATTTGAATCTCAAAAAAACTCATAAATGAAGCAAGCTACCCAAAACAAACAATTATCTGATGCGCTCCTGATCCTTTGGGCCGGCGGCGCAGCACTGCTTTCCTATTCATTAGTATATGCCTTGCGAAAGCCTTACACAGCCGCATCCTTTGAAGGGCTAACATTCTTAGGAAGTGACTATAAAGTGGCTGTAACCACAATCCAGATATTAGGATATGTCATAGCCAAATTCTTCGGAATAAAAATAATCTCGGAACTAAAGAAAGAAAAACGATTCAGATTTTTTGTCAGTTCAGCCATACTTGCAGAAGCAGCACTTATCGGATTCGGTATATTAAATCCTCCTTATAATGTCATCGCCATGTTTGTCAATGGACTGTCATTGGGATGCATGTGGGGAGTAATCTTCAGTTTTATTGAAGGGCGCAAGGTTACCGACATCCTGGCCAGTTTATTAGGAGTCAGTATGGTGTTCAGTTCGGGAGTTGCCAAAAGCTTCGGATTATTTGCCATGAATGAAATGCAGATTGACCAATTCTGGATGCCCGCCGTCATTGGAGGTTTTGCACTTCCCCTGTTAGTACTCATGGGATATATGCTGAAAAAGTTACCACAACCGACAGCTGAAGATATTGCCTTACGCAATGAGCGCGTGATTCTGGACGGCAAAGGGCGCAAAAAGCTGTTTATGAAATACGCGCCTATCCTGAGTCTGCTATTTATCGGAAACTTTATGCTATTGGTCTTACGAGATATCAAGGAAGACTTTCTTGTCAACATACTGGACATGAGCAATCAATCATCGTGGCTGTTTGCCAGAATTGATACCATTGTAACACTCGTCATTTTAGGAATCTTTGCGCTGTTCGCCTTTTTCCGAAACAACATCAAAGCACTGTTATGGCTGATGACTCTGGTTATAGCCGGATGCCTGACCATGACTTACGTATCTTTCTTTTACGAAACGCTCAACTTACCGCCCATCACCTGGCTATTTATACAAAGTCTGTCACTTTATATTGCTTACCTGACTTTCCAAACCATCTTCTTCGACCGGTTTATAGCTTGTTTCCGTATCAAGGGAAATGTAGGATTCTTCATTGCCATGATTGATTTCATCGGTTACCTAGGTACTGTAACCCTGCTATCCACCAAGGAGTTCTTGAATATCGAACTTGAATGGTTTGCTTTATTCAATCACATTTCCTGTGCCGTTGGAGCCATTTGTTCGATCCTCTTTACCATTGCAGGACTTTTAATCTACCGGAAGTATACACAAGAAATGAAAACAAAAACAACAAAATTTTTCATGAATCCTCAATATAATACGATTTAACAATGGAACAACATTATGACATCATTATCATAGGAGGCGGATTGCTGGGATGTGCAACAGCCTATCAGCTTGCCAAACGAAATGCAGGACAGATTCTGCTAGTAGATGGAAATGAAATTGCGTCACAAGCTTCGGCGCGTGCTGCCTGCCTGCTGACACGTGCACGAACCAAACCAGCCCTCATGGAACTGGTTCAGGAAACCTACGATTGCATCAGAGAAATAGAGCAGCTTTTAGACGAGTCTCTGGAATTACAGCAATGCGGCAGTATCACAATAGCTTCATCCGAAGCCTCTCTGAAAGAAATAGAAGCTCTGGAAGAGGCAGCCAACCGCTTTGGTATTCCTAATGAAAGAATCACCCGGGAACGTACTAAAGAATTGCTTCCCTGGATAGAAACCGATCTGATTGATGTTGCCTTGTATATGCCGACAGATGCCTTTATTGACTCTGCCCTGCTCTGTTCAGGATATGCCAAAGCAGCCAAGAAATTAGGAGTCACTCTTCGCCCGAACAGTAAAGTACAAACAATCAATGTAGAAGGGAACCGGACAACAGGTATTACATTAATCAACGGAGAAACAATTACTGCTCCTATTGTAGTCAATGCAGCAGGTTCATGGGCAAACCTGCTGATGCGCCCACTTCAGATCGGACTTCCCTTTACTCCGGTAAGAAGTCATTTCTGGATCAGTGCTATTGATTCTGAACGTTTCCCCGCCAACCATCCGTTCACTGTCATCCCTGATGCCCGTGCATTTACCCGTTCCGACGTAGGTGCACTGATTATTGGATTACGGGAAAGCCAATGCCAGCCTTTCGATCCTGCTACACTGACTGACAAGCTGGAAGATTTCGATTTCAACGAAGCTGCCAAATGGACAGTATTGGATGAATGCGCACCACTTCTCAAAAGATTTTTAAAGGATATTGACGAGCTCCCTATTGCCCACTATATGGCCGGACCATCCTGTTATGTTCCCGATGCTAAATTTATCATTGGCCCGATTGCGCAATACACAGGCTTATATACCATTACCGGCTGTTGCGGTGGTGGAGTTGCTGCCGGAGGAGGTATGGGAAGACTGGTTGCCGAACTGATTATGAAAGAAACGCCATTTGTAGACCCAGCCTACTTTGCACCGGAACGTTTCGGTAAAGTCGATCCTTTCTCTGCCGAGTTCCAGAAACGCTGTGCAGATGCACGGTCCAACAAAAAAGGAGGATAACACTTTGTGTGCTACTCACTTTATCTTCCACTTATCATTTAATATCATTAATGACCATAAAAATGAAACGATATATTGTATTCTTAAAACAAGTTCCACAATCCACACGAGTGGAAATTGATCCGATCACCAAAACATTAAAGCGTTCATCTGCCTTATGTAAAACCAATCCTGATGACTTGTGTGCCCTGCATCCTACATTTCTTCTCTTAAACTCAAATAACTATCTTTATCAGTTAGTTTTTTTACAACTCTAACTGTTGAAAGAGGACCTATAAACACACCTAAAACAAAACTTAAAATAAATATCACTATATATTGTAATAAACTTGGAGATAAAAATGGCATTGAAAACTTTGAAGCTATCAGTGGTAATTGTATAATAGATAAAATTACACCTAGAAAACTTCCAATTCCAGCTCCCCACAATGATAATATTACTGCTTCTTTTAAAATAATTTCTCTTAACATTTTTTTAGAAGCACCTAATACTCTTAAAACAGCCATTTCTTTTTTTCTTTCATTAAATATTGCTGTAAAACTTATACTTAGAATAATAACTGATAATATCCAAATAGCACCTACCAAAACTAAAATACTAGTAGATAGCACTTTTAAATTAGAAGATATAGAATTTACAAATTTTTTACTAAACATCGCAAAAATACCATCTTTTGATAATTCTTTAGATATTTTTGAAGCCAGTTTTACAGAATCTACTCCTGGCTTTGCTTTTATCATAACAGATGAAATTACATCTTCTTCTGCAACTTTATTAGCAGTTATTCTCTCAGAAGCCTTAGCCAATTTTTTAGCAGTATTTTGATTCACAAAAACTGTTGCATCAAAACCTATTCCTGTTTGTTTTAATCTTCCAACAATTTTCAATTCTTCATTAAAGAAATGAACTGTTTCTCCTTTTTCTCCAACAACATGGCTACCTACAATAGCTTCTCCATCTTTTAATTCTTTATCAATATTATGAGTTATCCAAGGATATATTAAAAAATCTGTATCTATATCTATCCCAATTATTTGAACAGGATAAGAGCAACAAGAAGCTGAAAGAGTTGCCACATATATTTGTGGTGTCATCTTCTCAATTTCATCAAACTTTTTTAATTTATCAATAGTGTTTGCAGGAAGATAAAAAGTTGAAGGTTCTCCTTTTAGAAGAACACTCTCAATTTCTGCTTTATACCCTGCTGGAACAACTATAACATCTGCTCCCAATCTATCCGATAAACTTTCTAATCCTCTACTTAAACTAAGTGAGAACATTGAACCCATATATACTATAATACTAAATAATGCAACTAATAATATCATACAGGTGCTTCTAGTTTTTCTCTGTCTTATATTTTCCATTGCTAAACTATTAGCATCTATTCTTTTACTCATATTCTAGTCTTCCTTCTTTAAAAAAGTAGAGATTAAACTAAATACCATTAAAATCCCAATTACAACTGCTATACCAGTGGCTATTTCAAAAGTATGATGTACTCTACAAAGCATTGTATCCATTTTACAGAATCCAAAAGGTTTTCCCATTTCATTATGAAGTCCACTCATTCCATGAGGTATCATATATACAAATGCAGATATAACTATAACAACTATACTTCCCAATATTTTTACTATTTTTATTTTTGATAATATAATCATTAATAGAGTTACAACAAATATTGCTACTGCTAATTTCATTACCATATTTCCACTAAAATAACATGACATGTGAGAACCATCTTCTTTTGGTTCACAAACTGGAGCTATGTATTTAGGAACTAAAAATAATATTACTGAT
>OGYM01000907.1_pt1 | contig 22682 bp, 16 predicted proteins | sample 1576491 | NCBI WGS metagenome assembly OGYM01 (sample SAMEA3541515, study PRJEB24748) | human gut metagenome | biome: human gut; feature: human-associated habitat; material: faeces | place: China | collected 2012 | reverse complement strand
TCATGATTTATACGTATACCGACATGGAGCCCATCACCTATCTGCCAGTCGATCCCGATGAGACGATGCTTCCCGCTGAGGAACCCCGGCAGGCATCCGTTGATGTGGCCCTGGCCGCGGCCCCGGTGACGGCGGAGCCTGTCGAAGCCATCCCGGCAAAAGCCTCGAATCCCCTGGGCAGCCTGATTGCCGTGGGCGTCCTCTCCCTGGCCGGGCTCGCCGCCGCTTTGTACAAGGTGATCTGAGCTTCCGCTCAAAGGAAACTCGAACAGAAAGGACGATGCGTAATGAACCGTTTTCTCTGGGTTCTGCTGGCCCTGACAGCCGCTGCCGGCCTGTTCCGCCTCTTTTGCGGCCGTCTGTTCCATCGCCGCCCTATGGTGGAGACCTGGGATCAGCGCTGAATCATCCCGCCAAACCTCCTTTTCCTCCTATAGATTGCCTCGCCGGGAAAGCCGATTCCCCCTTGTCGGGAATCGGCTTTCCTGTCGGGTGTCACGAATCTATAATGGACGTCCGGCCATCCGTATGATAGAATGGAGAGGCAAGGTCAACCGAAGCGCAGGAAAGGGAAACGGGATATGGGATTCTTTTCAAAAAAGAAGAAGCCGGCACCGGCACGGACCAAATCCACGGATATCGGCAGCCTGTTTCAGCAGAATCGCCGTGCCATCAGCCGGGCTGAGATCCGGGCGGCGGATATCGACCGCCAGTTCGTCACCGCTGGAGCAGGAGGGAACCTACCCGCTGCCCGAAGCGCAGGTGGACCGTTTCATGCTCAAAGCCAAGATATCCTACCCCAAGAAGCAGGAGGAGCGCGACATCGTGCGCATGAACCTCGCCGGGGGAGGACTCCCCGCCGTCAACAAGGTCATCTCGCCCGAAGACATCGTCAAGGCCCGCAAGGTCGTGGAGGACGTCTACATGGACGAGAAGATCGAGAAATACATCATCGACATCATCTTCGCCACGCGCGAGCCGGCGGAGTACAACCTCCAGAAGCTCCAGAACCTGATCGCATACGGCGGTTCGCCCCGTGCGTCGATCTCGCTGGCCAAGGCCGCACGCGCCTACGCCTTCATCCGCCGCCGCGGGTACGTCATTCCCGAAGACGTGCGCGCCGTATGCCACGACGTGCTGCGCCACCGCATCGGCCTGACGTACGAAGCCGAGGCCGAGAACATCACCTCGGAGGAGATCATCACCGACATTCTCAACAACGTAATCGTACCCTAACGATGCAGCAGACCGAGAACGATATTCTGAAACGCGTCCGTAAGATCGAGATCAAGACCCGCGGTCTTTCGAACGAGATCTTCGCCGGAAAGTACCATACGGCTTTCCGCGGACGGGGCATGTCGTTTTCCGAAGTCAGGGAGTACCGCGCGGGCGACGACGTAAGGGACATCGACTGGAACGTGACGGCCCGGTCGCGCAAACCCCACATCAAAATCTACGAGGAGGAGCGCGAACTGACGATGATGCTTCTGGTGGACGTCTCCGCATCGCGCATGTTCGGATCGACGGACCGCCTGAAGAAGAACATCATCACCGAAATCGCCGCCGTGCTGGCTTTCTCGGCCGCGCAGAACAACGACAAGGTGGGCTGCATCTTCTTCTCGGACAAGGTCGAGAAGTTCATCCCCCCGAAGAAGGGGCGCAGCCACATCCTGATGATCATCCGCGAGCTGGTGGGCTTCCGGCCCGAATCGACGGGCACGAAGCTTTCGGAGCCGGTGCGGTTTCTGACCAACGTCAACAAGAAACGCTGCACGACCTTCATCCTCTCGGACTTCATGGATTCGTCGAAGGACAAGGCCGCGCTGGACGACGCGCTGAAGATCGCCGGGGGCAAGCACGATCTGGTGGGCATCCGCGTATACGACCCCCGCGAGACGGAGCTGCCCGACGTGGGCATCGTCGAGCTGAAGGACGCCGAGAGCGGCCGCAAGGTATGGGTGGACACCTCGTCGCGGGCCGTGCGGGAGCACTACGCCCGGACGTGGGAGCGACGCAGCGCCGAGATCGACTCGACGCTCAAGCACAACCGCATCGATTCGACGATGATCTCGACCGACGGCGATTACGTGGCCGAACTGTTAAAACTGTTCAAACAGCGATGAAACGACTTTTTGCAATAGCACTGCTCCTTGCGGGCGCGGCCGTCCGGGCGCAGAACGCACCGACGGTCACGGCGCGCATCGAGCCGGACAGCATCATGATCGGCGACCGGTTCGACCTGACGGTCGAGGTGGACAAGGATCTGGTGCAGGTGGTGCAGTTCCCGGAATTCGAAAACAAGGAGGGAAGCCCCCTCGAACTGGTCAAGGACCACCCGATCGACACGCTCGAACGCGACGGACGCCACCTCAGGCTGCGCAAGCGCTACACGCTGGCGGCGTTCGAGGAGGGCAAGTGGAACCTCGGACTGCCGGCCGTGCTGTATGCCGACAAGAACATCGTCGACACGCTCCGGGCGCGCGACTCGCTCTATCTGGAGGTGGCCACGTTCCAGATCGACTCGACCTCGCAGTCGATCTACGACCTGAAACCCCAGCGCAACCTGCCGTTCCGCTTCGCGGAGGTCAGCGGATACGCCAAATGGGGCGTGCTGGCCCTGCTGATGATACTGGTGGCGCTTTATGCGCTCAAGCGCATTCTGGCCCGTTACGGCAAGGGGCTGGGCGACCTGTTCAAGCCCGCGCCGCCGCAGCCGCCCCACGTGGTGGCGATCAAGGCCCTCGAAGCGCTGCACAACCAGAAACTATGGCAGAACAACAGGCACAAGCAGTATTATTCGGGACTGACGGACATCCTGCGCACCTACATCGCGGCGCGCTGGGGCGTGGGCGCCATGGAGATGACCTCCGACGAGATCATCGAGGCGATGCGCAGCGAAGAGCTGCCTGACAAGGCCCGGATGGACCTTACGGCGATCCTGCGCGACGCCGATCTGGTGAAGTTCGCCAAGGCGACGCCCGACGGCGAGCAGAACGAAGCCGACTACCTGAAGGCGTTCTATTTCGTCGAGGAGACCAAGCTCGTCGTCGAAGAGGAGGAGCCGGAGCAGCCGGACCCGATGCAAAACCAAAATGCGTAACAAGATGTACAGACTCCTATATATCGTATTTCTCTTTGCCGCCCTCGGCGCTTCGGCACAGGACATGCCCGAACGCAGCGAGGTGCGCCGCGGCAACCGGCAGTACAACAAGGGCAATTACGAAAAGAGCATCGAGCGTTACGAGCGGGCTTTGGAGGCCGCACCCGAATCGTTCGAGGCCCGTTACAACCTCGGAAACGCGCTCTACAAGGCCGAACGGTTCGACAAGGCCGAGCAGACCATGCGGCAGGCGGCGGCCGATACGCTGCGCACGGACGACGAGCGCGCCCAAGCCTTCTACAACCTCGGAAACGCGCAGTTCAAGCAGCAGAAATACAAGGAAGCGCTCGAAAGCTACAAGCAGTCGCTGCGGCTGAACCCCTCGGATCAGGAAGCCAAATACAACTACGCCTACACCAAGCGTCTGATCGACGACGACGAGAACGGCGGCGGTGGCGGCGGTGACGACAAGAATCAGGACAAAGACCAGAACAAGGAGCAGCAGGGCGGTCAGGACCGGCAGAACGGCGATCAGCAGAAAGACGACCAACAGAAGGACGACAAGGGGCAGGGCGACGACAAGGAGCAGCAGGGCGACCCGCAGCAGAACCCCGCGCAGCCCGACAAGGAGCAGGAAGGCGATCAGCAGGCCGTTCCGGCCGGCATTTCGCCGCAGGAGCAGGAGCAGATGCTCGACGCCATTCAGGCGCAGGAGGACCGCACGCAGGACAAACTCAAGGAGAAGCAGGGCGTCGTGGTGCGCGGATCGAAAAACTGGTAAAAAAGAGGAACTATGCATTTCGCATCACCATATTATCTGTGGCTGTTGTCGGCGCTCGTGCCGATGATCGCCTACTACGTGTGGCGTACGCTGCAGGGCGGCGCGTCGATCCAGATTTCGAGCGTCGAAGGGGTCGTGCGCGCGCCGAAGACCGTACGCTACTGGCTGCGGCATCTGCCGTTCGCACTGCGGCTGGCGGCGCTGGCCCTGCTGATCGTGGCGCTGGCGCGCCCGCAGGACGTCGAGCGTCTTTCGCGCACGAACACCGAAGGTATCGACATCATGCTGGCCATCGACGTTTCGGGTTCGATGCTGGCACGGGACTTCCGCCCCGACCGCATCACGGCGGCCAAGGAGGTGGCCGGATCGTTCATCGCGGACCGTTACGGCGACCGCATCGGACTGGTGGCCTTCGCGGGCGAAGCCTTCACGCAAAGCCCGCTGACAACGGATCAGGGAACGCTCCAGACGCTGCTGGCACGCATCCGCAGCGGACTGATCGAGGACGGCACGGCCATCGGCAACGGACTGGCGACGGCGATAAACCGCCTGCGCGAGAGCGAAGCCAAGTCGAAGGTCATCATCCTGCTGACCGACGGCGTGAACAACCGCGGCGAGATCGCGCCCCAGACGGCGGCCGAAATCGCCAAGGCGCAGGGCATCCGCGTCTACACCATCGGCGTCGGCACCGAGGGCATGGCCCCCTACCCCGCCGTGGACATCTACGGCACGCCGACCGGAGGAACCGTCATGGCGAAGGTCGAGATCGACGAGAAAACCCTCAGGTCGATCGCCGAGCAGACCGGCGGACAATATTTCCGCGCCACGGACAAGGCCAAGCTCAAGGCCATTTACGACCAGATCAACCAACTGGAAAAGAGCAAGGTGGAAGTTACGGAACACGTCACCTACCACGAGCAGTTCCTGCTCTGGGCGCTGGCGGGTCTGGGGCTGCTCGTGCTGGAGTTCCTGTTCTCGAATCTGGTGCTGAAAAGAATACCGTAAAACGTAATTTGCAATGTTTAGATTCGCAAATCCGCAATATTTCTGGCTGCTGCCGGTCATACCCGCGCTGATCCTGCTCTTCTGGCTGGCGGCGCGCAACCGCCGCAGGCGGTTGGAGCGCTTCGGGCGCATGCAGGTATTGGAAGAGCTGATGCCCGAAGTTTCGACCGGGCGCGTGGCGCTCAAATTCATCCTCTTCTGCGCAGCGGTCACGCTGCTCATACTGGCGGCGGCACGCCCGCAGTTCGGGTCGAAACTCCGCGAGGAGAAGACGCAGGGCGTCGAGATGATGCTGGCCGTAGACGTCTCGAACTCGATGCTGGCCGAAGATTTCGAACCCAACCGGCTGGAGAGGACCAAATACGCCATCAACAAGCTCTTCGACGGTCTGCATCAGGACCGCGTCGGGCTGATCGTCTTCGCCGGGGAGCCGAAGGTGCAGCTGCCGATCACCTCGGACTACCGCATGGCCAAGGCCTTCGCCAAGCGCATCGACCCGTCGCTGGTGCCGGTGCAGGGCACGGCCATCGGCAAGGCGCTGTCGCAGGCCCTGATGTCGTTTTCGGGCGAAACCGAGGAGAACCACAGCCGCGTCGTCATCCTCATCACCGACGGCGAGAACCACGAGGACGACGCACTGGCGGCCGCACGGCGCGCCGCGGAGATGGGCATACGGATTTACACCATCGGCATCGGCACGCCCGAAGGCGCCCCGATTCAGATCGGCGGCGAATTCATCAAGGACGAGAAGGGCGACATGGTCGTTTCGAAGCTCAACGAGGAGATGCTGGCCCAGATCGCCGATATCACGGGCGGCGCCTATGTCCGTTCGAGCAAGCAGTCGATCGGTCTCGACGAGATCGTGAAGAGCATCAACGAAATGGAGCAGAGCGAGTTGTCGGTGATGCGCTTCGAAGAGTTCAACGAACAGTACCAATACCTGCTGCTCGCGGCAATCGTGTTGCTGCTGGCGGAGTTCCTGCTGCTCGACCGCCGCAATCCGCTGCTGGCGCACCTCAACATCTTCAGGGAATAACGACTCCGGAAGTTCATCCGGAAAAAATACGGACCCGACGGAAAAGGGGGAGACGATGATGCGTCTCCCCCTTTTCCGTTTGCCGCATTCGGAGCAATAAAAGACAAACGAAATCCCGTATGGCGCGAAAGCTCATCATGTCAATATTTAACAATAAAACAAACGGACAAGGGACTTTACACCACCCGTTGCACCCCCGACTTACCCCCTTCAGAAGAGTTTACAGGGCAATTTTAAACAAAAAATCCGGAGAAAATGCAGCAGAAATCATCAATTTTACTATATTTGAAGCGATCACTCAGTTCTTTTAAACCAATTTCTTTAAAGCCTTGCCATGAAAAAAATTCTTCTGATGATTGTGCCGCTAATGGCACTGATCGGATGCTCGTACGACGATACGGACATCCAAAAACGGTTGGACGACCTCGACGGCCAGCTCACCGAACTGCAGGCGCTCGTCAAGGCGCTCAACTCCGACGTCACGACGCTCAAGGATCTTGTCGCCGGGAAACGGTTCATCTCGGACGTACAGCCCGGCGAAGACGGCGGCTACGTCATCACGCTGGTCACCGCGGCCGGCGAGACCTCGACGATCACCATCAGCGACGGAGAAGACGGGACTTCGTCGGTCATCGGGGTGAAACAGGATTCCGACGGCGTCTACTACTGGACGCTCAACGGCGACTTTATCCTCGACAACGGCAAAAAACTTCCCGTATCGGGCGTCACCCCCGAATTCAAGATCGAAAACAGCCATTGGTGGGTATCCTACGACAACGGCGCGACGTGGACCGACTGCGGACAGGCCCAGACGGACCAGAATCTGTTCAAGTCTGTCGCCACGAGCGAGGACGGCAAGCTGGTTTACCTGACGCTGGCCGACGGAACGGTGCTGACGTTCGAGTTGTACGTGCAGTTCGGCATCGCGTTCGACACCGCCTCGGCGACGATCCGCGTGGGCGAAACGGCGGAAATTCCCTTCACGCTGACCGGAGCCGACGCCAAAACCGACATTCAGGCCCTCACTGACGGCGCATGGAAGGCCGAAGTGAAACGCACGGGCAACGAAGGCGGAACGATCGCCGTGACGGCTCCCGGCGACAGCTCGACCGGCAAGGTCATCGTGCTGGTCAGCGACGGCGACGCCAAGACGCTGATGCGCACGCTGACATTCGTGTCGGGCGTGCTGAACGTCTCGACCTCCTCGAAGGAGGCGACGGCCGCAGGAGGCCCCGTAACGGTCGAGGTGGAGACCGATCTGGATTACACGGTAGCGATTCCCGAAGCCGCGAAAGCATGGATTACGCTGGCAGAAACGAGGGGGGGGGAGATTCGGACCGAAACCCTGACCTTTAACGTCGCGGCCAACACGGAAACCCAGTCCCGCAGCGCCAACATCGAGCTGGTGGCGGGAGAGACGGTGATCGAAACCATCCTGATCTATCAGGAAGCCTATTACGACCCGGCCCAGATGGTGCTCAAGGTCGAAGCGAAGGAATACAGCAGCAGCGCCTACAACAACAAGGTCTACCTGCCCCTCTACGGCGCCGTGGACGTCACGGTCAACTGGGGCGACGGCCAGAGCGAGCCGGTCGCAGCCACGATCTCGACCGCGGCCGCGATGGTGAACCACACCTACGCCGAATCCGGCATCTATTACGTAACCATAAGCGGAACCACGGAGAAACTCTCCGGAAGACTCACCAACAAAACCGTGGCTCCCGCCATTCTCGAAGTCAGACAATGGGGCAAACTCGGCATGACGACGCTGGATTACGCCTTCGCGAACACCTCGCTCGTAACCGTGCCCCAGCCCGAAGAGGACGCCTTCGCCGCCGTCACTTCGGTCGAAAACATGTTCTCAGGGTGTACGAAGCTCGAAACCGTGCCCGAAGGGCTGCTGGCCGGCGCGCCCGAAATCACCTCGGTCGCCTCGATGTTCTACAACTGCACGGCGCTAAAGAGCGTCCCGGAAAAACTCTTCGAAAAGACGACAAAAGCCACCTCGGCATCCGGCCTGTTCAGCGGCTGCAAGGCGCTGGAAAGCGTTCCGGCAGGACTGCTGGCCGACATGCCCGCCCTGACCAACCTCGGAAGCATCTTCAACAACTGCGCATCGCTCAAGAGCGTTCCCGAAACATTCTTCACCAACCAGACGGAAGCGAACAGCCTCACGTCGGGATTCTTCGGCTGCGCGGCGCTCGAAACCCTGCCCGCAGAGCTGTTCAAGAACATGACCAAGCTCACCAACGTCACGTCGCTGTTCAAGGGGTGTGCAAACCTCAAATCACTCCCCGAAGGGCTGTTCGACACCCTCACGGAAGCGACGAACATGAACAGTCTGTTCAGCGGCTGCAAGACGCTGGAGACCATTCCCGTCGATATTTTCAAGAACATGACCAAAATCACCACGGCCAGCTATCTCTATGAAGGGTGTATCAAACTGACCGAATTCCCTTCGCTGAAGCACTGCGTCGCGCTGAAAACGATTCCCGCGCTCTGGAAAGACTGCACGCAGCTGGAAACGGCGCCTGCGGACTACTTCCCGGAAAGCGTGAAAAACGGCACGTCCGCCGCTTACCTGTTCAGCGGCTGTACGTCGCTCAAGACCGTTCCCGAAGACATGTTCCGCCATTTCGAAGGTACGACCATCATCAGCGAAATGTTCCTCAACTGCACGTCGCTCGAATCGCTGCCCGTAACCATTTTCGACAGCATGAAAAAAATCTCGACGGCGAGCAAAACCTTCAGCGGCTGCATCGCCTTCACCGGCGAATCGCCCTACACGATGGTGCAGGACGGCGAGCAGCAGGTCAAGGTGCACCTCTACGAACGCACGAATTACCCCGACATCTTCGGCGCCAAGATCTTCACCTCGGCCAGCAGTTACAAGGATACCTTCAAGGGCTGTACGCAGATGGCCGATTACGCCGATATTCCGATCCCGTGGGGCGGCATCAGCGACGGCACGAAGGCCAAGCCGACGCTCACGCTGACGGCTGCGCCCGCCGAAGGCAAGGAGTACTTCCAGCTGTCGGGCACCGTCAAGAGTACGGAGATGAAATCGGGAAAGGTTCTCTGCACGACGAAAGCGCTGCTCCCGGAACTGATCGAACAAATGGGCGAGCTTGAAAAAGTGATGAACCGCTACGGCAACCCCATCAGTTCGGCGGCTGTGACGCAGGCGAATTCGGAAACCGGAGCCACGTTCTATTTCAACGTCGATGCTGATACAGAATACATCTTCCTCGCATCGGGCACCAACGCCCACGGCACGACCATCGAACAGACCGAGGTGAAGATCCCGGCCGTACCGACGGGCGAGGCCGACTACGAGCGTTATATAGGCACTTGGACCGTGACCTCGACCTCGTCGGAAATCAACAAACAGCCCCAGACATACACCGTGGAGATCACGCCCTACCGCACCAACGAAAGCTTCAGGGTCAAGGGCTGGGGCATCACCACGCTGGGCGACGACTACCCCTTCCTGCTCAAATACAACGAGGACGGCAACGTCACGATTCCGACGTTCGACCCGCAGGGCATGTACGGCCTGACGGCATACGTATACCTTAGGTATCATTTCAACGATCCCACGCAAACGCCGCCCTACCCGATCTACACCACAGATCAGGAGCTGATCGCGGGCAGTTATGACATAGGCAGTAACTCAGTGCTGTTCGAAGGCCGGAAGTTCACCTATAACGGGACCGAATACACCGTATGCGGCATCGACTACGCCATCTATTCGGGCGGTCAGTATGTCATTTGGCCGGATCTCTTCAAGGCCGGATATACGCTGCAGGATTATGCGATCGGGCCTTACACGATGACCAAAAATTCGGCGTCCGTAACGAAGTCCGAAGTCAAGGCCGAAACCGGCATCGCACCGCTCGCCGGAACGGAGATGCCGAAAGCCGCAACCCCGACGGGCGTACAGCGGCTGATCCGCAAGTAACGACACACTGAAGGTCCTCAGGGACCCGTCAAAAAGAGGGATGCGGCCTGACGGCCGCATCCCTTTTCGCAAAACGGACGCAACGCGACGGTTACTCGACGATGATTTCGTCGGTGAAGATCCAGCCGCCGGGACGGCCGTTGTGACGGGCTTTCAGGCGGACGTAACGCGCCTCGGTCTGGCCCGTCCAGCCGAACTCCCTGTAGCAGTCCTGCTTGAATTCGACCGGAATGTCGTTCCCGACCGTGGCGAGGGGCGTGAAGTGCTCGTTGTCGTCCGAGACCGAAAATTCGACCGCACGGGGCATCCAGATATCGGCGTAGAAGCCCTGCATGAAATCGGCGGCGATGCGCCGCACAGGCTGCCGCTCACCCAGATCGACGACCAGATCGACATCGGTGTCGAGCCAGCCCAGCCAGCGTCGGTCGCCGTAGTTCCAGCCGCCGCGCAGTCCGTCGGTCAGCGAGCCGTCGCCCGCAGCGGCGTATTTGGGGCTGTAGGGCGTATGGTAAATCACGGTCTTGCCGGTCGAGAGGCAGCGGAGGGGTTCGAGCGATTCGGGACGCGGCCCCACGGCGTTCTTCTGGTCGAAGGGGTGGTATCCGCGCTCCTGAAGCCACGCTACGGCATCGAGCGCACGGGCATAAAAGTCGTCGTAATCCTTCCTTTCAGGCGCGCTCCACCCCACTTCGGCGATGGCCAGCAGGCGCGGCCACATCATATGCTCGGCATGCTCGGCGGTCGGGACGTGCTCGCACCAGAGGTTGCCCTGCACGCCGAGGATCATCGGCACGACCCCGGCGCCGAGCGAATCGGGAGCCGGATCGTAGGAATAGGCCTGTTCGAGGGTCAGGAACGCGGCGGCGGCGACCGGTTCGGTCGTGGGATCGTCCTGACAGAAGTCGAGGTAGCAGTAATTCGAAGGGGTCATGACGGCATGATGTCCGGCGGCGGCAGCGGCGATGCCGCCCTCGGTGCCGCGCCACGACATGACCGTGGCGTCGGGCGCAAGTCCCCCTTCGAGAATCTCGTCCCAGCCCAGCAGGCGGCGGCCCTTGGCGTTGAGGAAGGTCTCGATGCGGCGGATCATGTAGCTTTGCAGCTCATCGACGTCTTTCAGCCCCTCTTTGCGCATCCGCGCGGCGCATTTGGGGCAGGTGCGCCAGCCCTGCTTCGAGGCTTCGTCGCCGCCGATGTGGATATACTCCGAGGGGAAGAGTCCGATCACCTCGGAAAGGACGTTTTCGAGGAATTCGAACGTCTGTTCGTTGCCGATGCAGAAGTCGGAGTTGACATAGGGTTTCCCGCTGCACGAAAGTTCGGGGAAGACGGCCAGCACCTCCTCGCTGTGGCCCGGCATCTCGATTTCGGGGATCACCTCGATATGCAGGGCGCGGGCGTATTCGACCACCTCGCGGATTTCGTCCTGCGTATAGTAGCCGCCATCGGCCGCCGGATCGTCGCGGCGGCAGTAGCGTTTGCCGCCGAAGTTCCACCCCTCCCAGTCGGGATAGGGCCGCCATGCGGCGATGTCGGTAAGGACGGGGTATTTCTTGATCTCGATGCGCCAGCCGGCGCCGTCGGTCAGGTGCCAGTGGAAGCGGTTGAATTTGTAGCGGGCCAAGAGGTCCAGCTGCCGCTTGACGAACTCCTTGTCGCGGAAGTGGCGCGAGACGTCGAGCATGAAGCCCCGGTAGCCGAAGCGCGGAGCGTCCTCGATCACAACGGCCGGAATCCGGCGGCCGCAGCGTTCGGCCAGCTGGCCCAGCGACTGAAGTCCGTAGAAGAGTCCGGCGGCATCGGGCGCCGTGACGGTGATTTTTCCGCGGGCGACGTCGAGGCGGTAGCTTTCGGGCGCGCCGCCCTCGGCAAGCAGCAGGTAGAGAACGGGGATGTCGTCCCCGGCGGCTTCGGCGAAAGAGACGGGGAAAAAGCCGTCGCCGGAGCGCCGCATCCACGCCTCAAGGTCGGCCTTGGCCTGCCCTTCGAGGTTGGTCGCAAAGAGCAGCGTAGAGGGCATCCGGAAGGCGCCGTCGCCCCACGCCACCTGCTGCGGAGCGGGGATAATGCCCGTCGAGAGATCGCCGCGGGAGTTACCGCATGCCGCGAAAAACACGCATGCGGCGGTGAAAAGCAAAAGTCGTAGTTTCATCGGTAAGTTTTATGGGTGATCGGTTTGGTTCTTCGTACAAAGATAGCACAATCCGGCGCCGCGTCAAATAAATTTGCCGCCGACGGAAGAGAGTATCGCCAAGCCGGGATTCAGCTCCGCCAAAAGCGACCGGTCCGCCGGGAATAAAAACCGGAATAAAAAGAAGCCGTGCCCCGGCGGCAGTCTCCTGCACCGGCCGCACGGCTTCCGTTCAGCGGATCGGAACGATATCCGAAAGGCGGATTACATCCACTTGGTGTCCATCATCCTCGGGTTGGAGCTGCCGCCCACGGCGTCGTAGCCGTGGCCCGTAAGGTCCTTGACGATGTTGCCGCCGCCGTCCTTGGCCTCCCAAGCGTTCATACGCCAGTAAGCCAGCAGGCCGTCCGATTCCGGATTGACATAATTCATGTTGTTCGATATCTCGGCCTCAGTCAGCGCACGCGTCCAGACCCGGCACTCAGCGACATAACCATTGAGCGGACGTCCACCGCCATAAGAAGCGCCGAGATAAAAACCGCCCGAATTATCGCTCGACAAGTTGATGGTCTCCCCCTGTGTCGCAACACCAGTAACATACACGCCGTCGATAAAAATATCCCAACTCTTCCCCGACCATACGGCAGCTACATGATACCACTTGCCCGTATCAAAAGGTTTAGAGGTCGCAGCAGGCTGATAATCGCCATGGCAGATCTGAAGAACGTTCTTGGGGACCTTCACGTCTCCGAAGCGGACACCGCACTCGCCCTCAATACCCATAATCGAACTAATATAAGGATCATAGTTCTGGAATCCGTCCATATAGACACGGGCTTCAAGCGTTATGGCTTTGAGTGCAGCAAGATTGGCGTCTTCCTGAAACGACGGCACTTTATAAATGTTACTTGATCCGAGGTAGATAGCCTTACTGATAACCGGAGTTTTTAATACTATGAAAAGTGTCCGAGAAGGTTCCAAAACGGCAAGACCGCTGTTTTCGATCCGCTCGATGCTCACGGGCATGCAGTAGGTCGTACCCTCCTGAAAGTCATCGAGCGACGTGACGGTAAAATCGACCTCCGAGGAGCGACTGTAACCGGCCGAGATCACCACTTCGTCACCGCTGAGCGTATAACTGTCTGCGGGGGGCACAACATAATTTTTCTGGTATTTGGCATTATACTCCTCCAGCAGGTCGGGGCGCAACGAAATCTTGATTTTGGTATCCTTATTCACGGGCACCGAAGAGGAGACCGAAATCTCCGTTCCGGCCGGGGGCGTATCGATGGTGACCGACTTGGAAACCGTCTTCTGCGCATCGGTCATGTAGGCCACCGGATGGATTTCCGCCGTCTCCTGACAGCCGCAAAGAGCAGCCGCAGCGAGGACGAAGGGGGCGATTAAATATTTCAGTTTCATAACATACATTTTTTCTGGTTAATAAATCGCTAGTTGGCCGGGCCGTAGATTTCGGCTTCGTTCATGCTCGTATAGCCCGTTACACGACCCACGTAAACCCGGATATAGCGGGCTTTGACCGTTCTCTTGAATTTGAACCACTTCCAGTTCTCGGACAGTACCGGAGTGAAGGGAACGCCGGCCGAAAGGCTGTACCAGACATTGCCGTCTTCGCTGTAGGTGAGGTCGGTGCACTGCGGTTCGGAATCCTGATAGTAGATATGCCAGCGCAGGCCGGTCACGTCGTTGACTTCGCCCATGTCGATGGTGAAGTTGCCGCCGTTGCCCCACGAATAGGAAGCGCTGCTTGCATACCAGCAGTTGGCGTCGAGCTTGCCGTCGAACATGGCCGCCTTCTGCGCGGCGGAGTCGCAGTTCCAAACACCGGTAGCGCCGCTCGTCGTAGTACCCTGACAGCAGGTGATCGTCCATGCCGAGGTCGGAGCGATCTTCGAGCCGTCGAGCGTCGTCGCGCCGATTTCGACATCCATCGCGACCTTCGTAACGAAGATATAATGTACGGAGCCCTCCTTGACGGCATATCCGGCATCCGAAATAGGACTGATCACCACCGGAATCAAATAATACCCCTTTTCGATTGACTTAGGATCGAGCGTAATCGTCGCATCGGGAGAGAACACCTGATTTTCGGCGCACTGGATCGGCTCCATCTTAACCAACGACGGATCGACGGTCTCATATTCCGTACCGTTCTCATCGTTATAAACGGCTACGAGCGAATTATCCACACCCAGCGTCAACTGCATACCGCTTACAACGGGACGCGAGAACGACAACGAAACTTTATCCTGCATCGTTCCGGTCACCGAACCATCGTCCTCGACAACGAACGAAAAGTTGGAAGATTGGTTACTCGAAAAAGCCACATCGATAGGCGTTTTCCAGCCTCCGGCAGGATTGGCCATCTGAATCGCATTGCGCATAAATTGGTACGGCATGGCCGAATTACCGTATTCGTACTCCATATGGTATGCACCGAATCCGGCGCCGGCACCCTGCGTGGGATTAAAGGTCGCCATACCGTAAAGAGACGGCATCCTATTACCTTCGCGGTCCGTAAAATTCACACCGCCGGTTTTCCAATAAGACTCAAAATTCTCGGCAAAGATATACTGTTCAGGCTTCCAGCCTTTTGCATCGGCATTATTGAAGCGATTTTGCAGATCGGTATAACCAGAAGAAGCATACGCCTGCACGATACCATAGTCGAAACAATCCACAACCGAACGATCCACCGCATAAGGCACGCCATCGATTATCAGCAGGCGTCCGGTACCAGATTTCGGACCGACATACTTGCTCATGGCATTGATCAACTTGGTAAACAGAGCATTGTCATGTCCGACAAAAGGCCCTGATGCACCATAGCCCGGCTCATAGTCGATATCGATGCCGTCGTACTGATACTTGTCCATCGAGTCTTTGCAATAGGCTTTTGCATAAGCTTCAATGGCCTCGTCGGTATATTCACCGTTGCCGATTTCAAGGAACGGTTCGGGCAGTTTATCCGAAAAAATCGTATAGGTCACTTTCGTACCCAACGTTTTCTGAACGAACTCCTTATCGGCCATTTGCTGGGGCGTGAGCGAGTGCCACTGGCTCCAGATCGAGATGATGTCCATCGAGTCGGGGGCGCTGATCAGACGCGACTGGTAGGACGCGCCGACGGCCGTCCACGAACCGTACCAGCCGAAAGCCAGTTTGTGTTTGGTCTGCTTGTAGGCGCGGAGGTTCTGGTAATAGGCATTGTCGCGCAGGATGGGCGACTGCTGGTCCGGATGCTGAATGTTGATCCGCTCAGGCGTCGTCTCCTTCGTACAGGAGGCCACCGCGGCCGCCAGCACGAGACAAGCTACTGCATGTTTCAATATATTTTTCATAGTTTACTCAGGTATAGTTTCAGGTTACTAATTCTTTTTGTCCCACCACAGCTTCGTGCCGCCGTTGTCAGGACCGCCGAGCAGTTTGACGGCCTCCTGCACGGCCGCACCGTTGTTGGAGTATTCCGACTGCGGGAAGACCATGCGGCGGATCTGCTTGTTGGTATCGACGCCGCTGCTCGGATAGTTGTAACGCACCGGGAAAAGCCGGGGATAACCCGTGCGGCGGAACTCGGACCACGCCTCGGTGCCGTTGGGGAACATGGCGATCCATTTCTGGGTGATGATGCGCTCAAGCTGCTCCTCTTCGGAAGCGCCGGAGTTCCATTTGATCGCAATTTTGCCCAAGGCCGAAATATTATACTTGGTATTGGCTGCCGAAACGTCGGTGAAATCGGTCGGTTTGCTCGTTTCGTCGGCGGCATACCTTGCGGCGGCATCGGCGCTCAGACCGTTTTCGAGGAATGACAGCTCGATACCCTTGTTATAGAACTCCTCGGCGGTACCGCCCATCTCGGCCGTCCAGCCGCGCATGGCACCCTCGGCGCGCAGGAACGCAACCTCCGAGGCCATCATCCAGCGCAGGGGCGAATCGGTGGATTTCTCCTGTACGTTGGGCGAGGACATGGCCTTGTAATCTTCCTGCTGGGGATTGGGCATTCCGTTGGCGACACCGCGGTATTCGCCCTTGTTGTCACCGTCGGTAACGGGCTGGAAATAAACCGGAAGACGCGGGTCGTTGTAACCGTTGAGATAGGAGTCCATCGAAGCGCCCATGCGGGTGTCGCTGTAGCCGTTCCAGATCTTTTCGAGCGGGTTGATGACCGTAATGGACCCCCAGCTCTGGAAAAGCGCACTGTCGTCGGCCGTCTCCATCACGCCGTCGCGGACGGCTTCCATGGCGTACTGCTTCGCAAGGTCGGGCTTCACGTAACAGATACGCATGGCCAGACGCAGCTTCACCGAGTTGGCGAGCTTGAGCCATTTCGAATAATCGCCGTGGTAGAGAGCGTCGACCTCTTCGAGCGGCTTGGCGTCGGGATTGTTCTCCACGACGTCCTTCAGCACCGCAATCGCGCTGTCGAGCGTCTCGAAGAAGTGCATATAGCACTCTTCCTGCGAATTGTAGGGGTTCTCCGTCTCGCCGAAATGCAGCACGGGCAGCGGACCGTAGATATCGCTCACGCGATGAAGCGACATGACTTTCAGAATATTCGCCACAGCGAAGATGTCATCGCTGAGCAAACCGTTGGCATGGGCGTACTTCAGCTGCAGCCAAGCGGGCATGACATTGGTGAACGACTCGCTGAAAGGCACGTTGCACCAATTGGTGCCGTTCAGTGCATAAATCTGGGTATTGACACCGCCGTTCCAGTTGTTCGTACCGGACATATAGCCGGCGTAGACGTCGCCGATCAGGTTATAGGCAGCCTGATAGCGGTTGTTAGGCTCGGTATCCGAACCGCTGCACGAGTAGACGGCGTCCATCTGCATCGTGGTAATGAACATCTTGAGATCCACCTCCTGCGCGGAGTTGGGGTCGGTATTGAAGCGCTCGAAGTCCCCGGTGCAGGCGGTGAACGCCAGACAGGCGGCCGCCAGCGAAAGGAATCCTTGTTTGATATTGTTTCGTTTCATAGTCGGTTGAGCTTTAGAATTGGAGTTTTACACTGAATCCGAGGGTGCGGACGCTCGGCTGCATGAAGAAGTCGACTCCCTGATAGTAGGTACTCGTCGAAGCGGTCACTTCGGGGTCGAACGGAGCCTTGTTGTAGAACATGAACAGGTTGCGGCCGACGAACGATACGCTCATATTGACCTTGTTGCGGAACCATTTGGAGGGCAGGTCGTAACCCAGTGTAAGCTCACGCAGGCGGACGTTGGTCATGCTGTAGACGTAGTGCGAAAGCATCGACATGCCGTCGCCGCTGTTGGCATAGAAGGTCTTGGCGTCAGGAATCTGCTGGTCGTCGGAGATCCATACGCCGCCGTTCTCGCGGGCGTCGGCCGAATCCTGCGAAACGCCGAAGCGGTCCATGAGGGCCTGCGTGGCCGATACGCCGCGGCCGCCGATACGTGCGTCGATCAGCACGCCGAGCGAAACGCCCTTGTAGGAGAACTGGTTGTTCCAGCCCCAGCGGAAGCGGGCTTCGGTGTTGCCGGCGAAGATGTAGGCTTCGGGATCGGGATCGAGCAGCACGGTGTTGGAGTTGGGATCGACGTAGATATGGCCCTTGTCGTCGGTCAGCAGACCTTTGACATAGAAGTCGCCGATCGAACCGCCCTCGACGAGCTTGACGCGGTAGCCGTTGTAATCCTTATTGACCTCCTTGATGTCGACCAGCGAGCCCGTATCCGGATCGCGGGTGCCTTCGGGAACCAGCTCCTTGATCTTGTTGCGGTTCATCGAGAAGTTGAGGGTCGTGGCCCACGAGAAATCGCGCCATGTGTTCTTGTATCCGGCCGAAGCCTCGATACCCCAGTTATTGACCTTGCCGGCGTTGATGTATTTCTGTTTGTAGCCGGAGCTGGGAGGAGCGTCGTAAAGGAAGAGCTGGTTGTAGGTGTTGGTGTTGTAGTAGGTCGCCGTAGCCGAGATCTTGTTGCCCAAGAACTTGACGTCGAGACCGGCCTCGAACGACTTGGTGCGCTCGGCTTCGAGGTGCTTGGCCGGGGCGATGGTCGCCGTGCTGACGACGCCGTTGGTCAGCGTGTAGTTGGGACCGGTGATGTAACGTTCGGGAGCGTTGCCCACCTCGGCATAGGATCCGCGCACCTTGAGGAACGAGATGCCCGCCTTCGAGAGGTCGGTCATCGACGATATCACGGCCGAAAGGCCCACCGAGGGATAGAAGATGTTCTGTTTGGGCGTGAAGGCCAGCATCGAGGCCCAGTCGTTGCGGACCGAAACGTCGACGTAGAGCATACCCCGCCAGCCCAGCTGCATGGTCGCATACACGGCCTGAATCTGGTCGTGGTAGTTCTCCTGCGTCGGGAAACTCTGCGAGTTGTCGGAGATGATGTTGTTGTAGGTGAACTTGTTGGGAATGCCCGCCAGATAACCTTCGTAACCCGTCAGCTGGTTCTTGTTGTCCATGATGCTGGCGCCGAGGTTGAACTGCAGGGAGAAGGCGTTGTCGCAGAAGCTCTTGTCGATGCTCAGCAGCACGTCGCCGTAGAGGTTGTTGTGCGTCATCGTGCGGTTCAGGTAGCTGCCGTACTTCGAAGCGAAGAGCGTGTTGGTCGAAGCGCTGAGCTTGCGGGTGTAGTTGATCGTCGCATTATCGGTACGGATACGGCCCGTCAGGCTCATCCAGTCGGTGATGTCGAGCTTCATCGTAGCGTTGAAGCTGTAGCGGTGCTGACGGTTTTCGTTCAGCTCGCGGTTGGTGATCCACCACGGGTTCTCGACGCCCTTGAGGAATTCGAGGTCCCAGAACTGCTCCATATAGCGCGAGTCGGAACCCGGACGCTCGTAAATCTCGTATTTGCGGATGTCGTTGCCGCGCGGGAAGAGGTAGATGCCGACCAGCGGGTTGCGGTACTGGCCCTGAACGGTCTGGTTGCGGGTGTACTGCTTCATGTAGGTCGCGCCCACGTCGAGCGTCAGGCGGTCCTTGATCAGCATCGTCGTGTTGCGGATCGAGAAGTTGTAGCGGTTGTAGACATTGTTGGGTACGATACCGCGCGAATTGACGGCGGAAGCCGACGCATAGGTCTGGTTGCGCTCGGTGCCGGCGGAAAGGCCCACCGAGTTGGTCTCGTTGAATCCGGTCTGGAAGAAATCCGCGGGATCGTACGAAGTCGGCGTGGCGAGTTTGCTGCCCCAGCTCATCATCGGCTCGATTTCGCTCGTGCCGTAGGTGTTCTGGAATTTGGGCATCACGAAGGGATGGGAGAAGGTCGTCGAGTTCGAATAGTTGACCCGCACGCGGCCCTCCTTGCCCTTCTTGGTGGTGATGAGGATCACACCGTTGGCGCCCTGAGCACCGTAGAGGGCCGAAGCCGTGGCGCCCGAAAGGATCGACATGGACTCGATGTCGTCGGGGTTGAAGTTGGCGATACCTTCGAAGTCGCCGCCGTCGGGCGTTTCATACGTGCCTGAGGTCTGGCTCGAACGCAGGCTCGGAAGCGGAATACCGTCGATCACGTAGAGGGCGTTGTTCTCGCCGTTGATCGACTTGACGCCTCGCATCACCACGCGGGTCGAACCGCCGGCGCCCGATGCGCTGGCATTGATCTGAAGGCCGGCGACCTTACCCGAAAGGGAGTTCATGAAGTTGGCGTCCTTGACCGAGGTGACGATGTCGCCGGCTACCTCCTGCACGTTGTAGGTCAGCGATTTCTCGGCGCGCTTGATACCGAGGGCGGTCACCACGACGGCGTCGAGCACCTCGTTGTCTTCGAGCATTACGACCTGAAGGGGTGCGGAGCCGGTTACGGGAAGGGTTTGCTTGGCATAGCCGATCAGCGAAATTTCGAGCGTGTCGCCGACCTTGGCCTGCGGCAGCGTGAAGTTGCCGTCGAGATCGACGGCCACGCCGGTCGTCGTGCCCTGAATCAGCACCGTGGCGCCGATCAGCGGCATGCCCTGAGCGTCCTTAACGGTTCCGCTGACTCCGCCCTGAGCGTTGTGGGGGGGGGGAATTTTTAGTTTTCTTCGAAAGGACGATGTGCTTGTCGCGAAGCGTGTAGGCGATGTCGGAACCTGCGAAAAGTTTGTCGAGCAGAGCCGTCAGCGGTTCGTCCTGAGCGGAAACGGTCACTTTGCGGTCGGTGTCGATGTCCGACGTGTTGTAGACGAACGAGCAGCCGGTCTGCTGCTGAACGGTTTGGAAAACGTTGACGATAGCGGCGTCCCGGACGTCGAGGCTGACGCGGGAAACGGACAGCTGCGTCTGTGCTGCGGCATGAGCGCCGAAGCATCCCAATACGAAAATCGGGATAAGAAACAGACAACGGAAACATGCGGAGACGGCATGCACTCCCCTGCCTGCTGCAAGGTAAGTTTTTTTCATGGATCTGAATTTAGGTTAGATTTTGAAAAGTAGATTGTCAAAAACCGCCGCTGCGTACAGCGGCCTGCGAAAACTGACGTATTATTCTCCCATAGGCGGTTCGGTGGTTTTCAGGTTGGTATTAGGTTATCGTTTAGGATTCGGGTAGATTTCGATGTCGTTGCCGACGACCTTGTAGGTGAACTTATAGGTGAGCTGCAGCACCGACATGATATGGTAGATGCCGTCCTCGACGCGGAAGTCGCCGGAGAAGCGTTCGCTGCGCAGGGCTTCGTCCATAAAGCGGATATCGACGTTGTAGTAGCGTTTGAGTTCGGCGACGATCTCCGCGAAGGTGTCGTGCTCGAAGCAGAAGCGGCCGTCGATCCAGTTGATCGACCGGTCGGCCGAAGGTTCGTCGGTCAGGCGCATGGCGCCGGTCCGGGTATCGAACACCAGCTGCTGCGAGGGGCGCAGGCGCACGGCGGCCTTCTCGTCGCCCGAAGCGTAGGCCTTGACCGCTCCTTCGAGCAGGACGGTGGTGATGCGGTGGTCGCTGTCGTCGTTGCGGATGTTGAAGCGGGTGCCGAGCACCTTGATGTCGAGTCCGTTGGTCGAGACGACAAAGGGCGCCTGAGCGTCGTGCTGCACCTCGAAATAGGCTTCGCCGTCCATCTTCACGCGGCGTTCGCGCGAAAAGAACGGAGCGACGTACTCGACGCTGCTGGCGGAGTTGAGCCAGACCTTGGTGCCGTCGGGCAGCACCACCTGCGAACGTTCGCCCAGATGGGTGATGACGGTCAGGGGCTGCGCAAGGCGTTTGGAAAGCGACACGGTGGTAACGCCCCCGGCCAGCAGAATCACCGCCACGGCGGCAGCGGCGGCGGCGCGGACCGCGATGCGCCGCAAGGAGATACGGCGTCCGGCGTGCATGCGGCGCTTGAACTGACGGAGCGAACGCTCGACGTCGATACCGGCCGTATCGTTGATACGGTCGTTGACATATAATATGTAATAAACCTCCCCAAGCAGTTTGCGGTTGGCGGCCGACGCGTCGTACCACGCTTCGACGGTCGCGGCCTCCGCAGCATTCAGTTCGCCTCTCAGGTAGGCTGTCAATACTTCTTCGTTGATCTGTAAATCGGTCATCTGTTCGCTTGTCTACATAGTAATACAATCCGTCGGCAGAGGATGCTAAACGGAATTCAAAAAAAATATGGAATTTTCGGTATTTTTTCAGTGCAGGTCCGGCCACAACAGCAAAACGATGAGCGGCCAGTAGTCCTTAAGCTCCTCGCGCAGCAGGCGCACGGTCTGGCCGATCCGGTAATTGACCGTCTGCGGCGACACGCCGAGCGCGGCGGCGATCTCCTTGTGGGTCTTGCCTTCGAGCCGGTGCATGCGGAAAGTCTGCTGGAATTCGGGCGGCATCTTGCGCAGCGCGGCCGTGAGACGTTCCACCAGTTCGCCTTCGAGGTAAAAATCGGGATCGTCGAACTCCTCTTCGTAGTATTCGGCGAGCTGGCGGATCACGCGGTTTTTGATCGTATCGCGCGACATATGGTTGATCGACTTGTTCTTGACGATGGTGAACAACAGCGACTTGAGGGGCATTTCGGGCAGCAGCGACGTGCGGTTTTCCCAGACCCACATCAGCGTATCCTGCACCAGCTCCTCGGCGCGGGCCGGAGCGACGAAACGGGTGGCGTAGGTGCAGAGGGGTTTATAATAGCGGCGGAAGAGCGCGTCGAAACATTTTTCGTCCCCGGCACGCAGCAGGCCGACAACCGTACGGTTGTCTTGCATGTTGATTGTTTGCACGTTATCAGTCATAAGCCGGGTTATTCGCACGATTCGGCTGCCGCCGGAGACGGAATCAGCCTTTTAGCAAAAGTACTATTTAATCCGATATTTCCAAAAAAGTTCGCCCGCGCCGCATCGGGACGGCCCGCACGGAGGATGGAAACGCATTTTCCGAATATCGCTGCCCCCGAAGCGGGAATACCGCCGAATTTTATTACCTTTGCGGTGCAGGTCCGCTCTGTCGCTGCCGGCCGTGGCCGGGAGAGGAAAGTCCGGGCAACGCAGAGCGCCGCGCAAGCTAATGACTTGATATCCGTGAGGGTATAGGAGCGTAACAGAAAAGAACCGCCCACAAGGGATTTCCCGGCGGGTAAGGGTGAAAAGGCGGGGTAAGAGCCCACCGCGGGGGCAGCGATGTCGCCCGGCAGTACGTCTCGCGGGTTGCAAGACCGTGTATACCGGCAATTAAGGGTTGCTCGCCCGATGCCGCTTCGTCCTTTTCCGTT
>OGYM01000902.1_pt1 | contig 22720 bp, 18 predicted proteins | sample 1576491 | NCBI WGS metagenome assembly OGYM01 (sample SAMEA3541515, study PRJEB24748) | human gut metagenome | biome: human gut; feature: human-associated habitat; material: faeces | place: China | collected 2012 | reverse complement strand
TTAATGTATTGACAATATCTTCTTTCATTTGAATCGTTGTTATAATGGTTGAAAACCACAAAAAGCGAGCAGTGGCCTGATCGTTGATACGCTTGCCGCCCAGCTGTATGACAGACTGCTGGATGTGGACCCTTATACTTATCGTCTGGTGCCGGAACTGGCAGAAAGCTGGGAAGTGCTGGACAACGGCGCGACCTACCGTTTCCACCTGCGTCGCAACGTCTCTTTCCAGAAGACCGCCTGGTTCACCCCTACCCGCAAGCTGAACGCGGATGACGTGGTGTTTACCTTCGAGCGCATTTTTGATCGCAAACATCCCTGGCATAACGTTAACGGCGGCAGCTTTCCCTATTTCGACAGTTTACAGTTTGCCGATAACGTACAGAGCGTGCGTAAGCTGGACAACAATATTGTCGAATTTCGCCTGACCCAACCAGACGCCTCCTTCTTATGGCATCTGGCGACGCACTATGCGTCGGTCATGTCAGCGGAATATGCGGCGCAGCTGACAAAGCAGGATCACCCGGAACTGATTGACCGCCAGCCGGTCGGCACCGGCCCGTTCCAGCTCTCGGAATATCGCGCCGGACAATATATTCGTCTGCAACGTCATGAGGGATTCTGGCGTGGTAAACCGCTGATGCCGCAGGTGGTGGTTGACTTAGGCTCCGGCGGCACAGGCCGTTTATCGAAATTGCTCACCGGCGAATGCGATGTGCTGGCCTGGCCCGCTGCCAGTCAGCTCACGATTCTGCGCGACGATCCGCGCCTGCGTTTGACGCTGCGCCCCGGTATGAACATCGCCTACCTGGCCTTTAATACCGATAAGCCGCCGCTGAATAATCCCGCCGTACGCCATGCGCTGGCGTTGTCGATCAACAACCAGCGGTTGATGCAGTCGATCTACTACGGTACAGCGGAAACCGCCGCCTCTATTTTGCCGCGCGCCTCGTGGGCCTATGACAACGAGGCTAAAATTACAGAATACAATCCGGCTAAATCCCGCGAGCAGTTGAAAGCGCTGGGGCTGGAAAACTTAACGCTACAGCTGTGGGTGCCGACCAGTTCCCAGGCCTGGAACCCCAGCCCGCTGAAAACCGCCGAGCTGATCCAGGCGGATATGGCGCAGGTCGGCGTAAAAGTGGTGATTGTTCCGGTAGAAGGTCGTTTCCAGGAGGCACGGTTGATGGACATGAACCATGATCTGACGTTGTCCGGTTGGGCAACCGACAGTAACGATCCAGATAGTTTCTTCAGGCCGTTGCTGAGCTGCGCCGCCATTAACTCACAAACCAACTTTGCACACTGGTGCCATCCTGAGTTTGACGGCATTCTGCGAAAAGCGCTCTCGTCCCAGCAGCTTGCGGCGCGTATTGACGCGTATGATGAAGCGCAAAATATTCTGGCAAAAGAGCTGCCGATACTGCCGCTCGCCTCCTCGCTGCGTTTACAGGCTTATCGCTATGATATTAAAGGGCTGGTTTTAAGTCCCTTTGGTAACGCCTCGTTTGCAGGTGTTTCGCGGGAAAAAGAAGATGAGGTGAAAAAACCATGATTATTTTCACCCTGCGTCGGTTTCTGCTGCTGTTGGTCACACTGTTCTTTCTGACCTTTATCGGCTTTAGCCTGAGTTATTTCACGCCCCATGCGCCATTACAGGGCGCATCGTTGTGGAACGCCTGGGTTTTCTGGTTTAACAGCCTGATCCACTGGGATTTTGGCGTTTCCAGCATTAACGGCCAGCTGATCTCCGAACAGCTCAAAGAGGTTTTTCCCGCCACGATGGAGCTGTGCATTCTCGCTTTCGGCTTTGCCCTGATGGTCGGAATCCCGGTGGGGATGCTGGCAGGCGTAACGCGGAATAAATGGCCAGACCGTTTCATCAGCGCCCTCGCCTTAGTGGGATTTTCGATTCCGGTCTTCTGGCTGGCGCTGCTGTTGACGCTGTTTTTCTCGCTCACGCTCGGCTGGCTGCCGGTATCAGGTCGTTTTGATCTGCTTTACGAAGTGAAGCCGGTCACCGGTTTCGCCATTATTGATGCCTGGATTTCCGACTCGCCCTGGCGCGATGAGATGGTGATGAGCGCAGTGCGCCATATGGTATTGCCGGTGCTGACGCTGGCCGTCGCCCCCACCACGGAAGTGATTCGTCTGATGCGCATCAGCACTATTGAAGTGTATGACCAGAATTACGTGAAGGCAGCGGCGACGCGCGGTCTGTCACGGCTGACGATTCTGCGTCGGCATGTGCTGCACAACGCGCTGCCGCCGGTGATCCCGCGTCTCGGCTTGCAGTTTTCCACCATGCTGACGCTGGCGATGATCACCGAGATGGTCTTTAGCTGGCCGGGGCTGGGACGCTGGTTGATCAACGCTATCCGCCAGCAGGACTACGCCGCTATTTCCGCAGGCGTAATGGTGGTTGGTTCGCTAGTGATTATCGTCAACGTGATCTCTGATATTTTGGGTGCTATGGCTAACCCTCTGAAACATAAGGAATGGTATGCCTTACGATAGTGTGTACAGCGAAAAGCGCCCACCGGGAACGCTGCGCACTGCCTGGCGCAAATTTTATGGCGACGCTTCTGCGATGGTCGGTCTTTACGGCTGCGCAGGTCTGGTGGTGCTGTGTATTTTTGGCAGCTGGTTTGCTCCCTACGGCATCGATCAGCAGTTCCTCGGCTACCAGTTGTTGCCGCCGTCCTGGTCGCGCTATGGCGAAGTCTCGTTTTTTCTGGGCACGGACGATCTGGGGCGTGACGTTTTAAGTCGCCTGCTGAGCGGCGCGGCGCCCACCGTCGGCGGCGCGTTTATCGTCACGCTGGCGGCAACGCTGTGCGGCCTGATTCTGGGCGTTGTCGCCGGGGCTACGCACGGCTTACGCTCCGCCGTACTCAACCATATTCTGGACACCCTGCTCTCTATTCCGTCGTTGCTGTTGGCGATTATCGTTGTTGCCTTTGCCGGGCCGCATCTGAGTCACGCAATGTTTGCCGTCTGGCTCGCACTGCTGCCGCGTATGGTGCGCTCGGTCTACAGCATGGTGCATGACGAGCTGGAAAAAGAGTATGTGATCGCCGCACGCCTCGATGGCGCCACCACGCTCAATATTCTCTGGTTTGCCATTCTGCCCAATATTACCGCCGGTCTGATTACCGAAATCACCCGCGCGTTGTCGATGGCGATCCTCGATATCGCCGCGCTCGGTTTTCTCGACCTCGGCGCGCAACTCCCCTCTCCTGAATGGGGCGCCATGCTCGGCGACGCGCTGGAGCTGATATATGTCGCGCCGTGGACGGTGATGTTACCTGGCGCGGCAATTATGATCAGCGTTCTGCTGGTGAACCTGCTCGGCGACGGCATCCGGCGCGCGATTATCGCGGGGGTGGAATAATGCCGTTACTGGATATCCGCAACCTGACCATTGAATTTAAAACCGGCGAAGACTGGGTTAAAGCCGTAGATCGGGTCAGCATGACGTTAAATGAAGGGGAAATTCGTGGACTGGTCGGCGAATCCGGCTCCGGGAAAAGCCTGATTGCGAAAGCCATTTGCGGTGTGGCGAAAGACAACTGGCGCGTCACCGCCGACCGTATGCGCTTTGACGATATCGACCTGCTGCGTCTTTCCGCGCGCGAGCGCCGCAAACTGGTCGGCCATAACGTGTCGATGATCTTTCAGGAACCGCAGTCGTGCCTTGATCCTTCGGAGCGCATTGGCCGTCAACTGATGCAGAATATTCCCGCCTGGACCTATAAAGGTCGCTGGTGGCAGCGTATTGGCTGGCGAAAACGCCGTGCCATTGAACTGTTGCACCGGGTCGGCATTAAAGATCACAAAGACGCGATGCGCAGTTTTCCGTATGAGCTGACGGATGGCGAATGTCAGAAAGTCATGATCGCCATTGCGCTCGCCAATCAGCCGCGCTTGCTGATTGCCGACGAACCGACCAACGCGATGGAACCCACCACCCAGGCGCAGATTTTCCGCCTGCTGACGCGCCTGAACCAGAACAGCAATACCACTATTTTGCTGATCAGTCATGACCTGCAAATGCTCAGCCAGTGGGCAGACAAAATTAACGTTCTGTATTGCGGGCAGACGGTTGAAACTGCGCCCAGTAAGGATCTGGTGGCTACGCCTCACCACCCTTATACTCAGGCGCTCATCCGCGCGATACCGGATTTTGGCAGCGCCATGCCGCATAAAAGCCGCCTGAATACCATGCCAGGGGCAATCCCGCTGCTGGAACAATTACCGATAGGTTGTCGTCTGGGGCCGCGTTGCCCGTATGCTCAACGAGAATGCATTGAAACCCCGCGTCTGACCGGGGCGAAGAATCATCTCTACGCCTGTCATTTTCCGCTGAATATGGAGAAAGAGTGACATGGTGGAAACCCTGCTCGAAGTGCGTAACCTGAGTAAAACCTTCCGCTACCGTACAGGATGGTTCCGGCGTCAGACCGTCGAGGCGGTAAAGCCGCTCAGCTTCACCTTACGCGAACGCCAGACGCTCGCCATTATTGGTGAGAATGGCTCCGGCAAATCCACGCTGGCGAAAATGCTGGCAGGAATGATCGCGCCGACCAGCGGCGAACTGCTGATTGACGATCATCCGCTGAAATACGGCGACTACTCGTTTCGCAGCCAGCGCATCCGCATGATTTTTCAGGACCCGTCAACGTCACTCAATCCGCGACAGCGCATCTCGCAGATTCTGGATTTCCCGCTGCGGTTGAACACCGATCTGGAACCGGAGCAGCGACGTAAGCAGATTATTGAAACCATGCGGATGGTCGGCCTTCTCCCTGACCACGTCAGCTATTATCCGCACATGCTGGCGCCAGGGCAGAAACAGCGTCTGGGATTAGCCCGCGCCCTGATTTTACGCCCGAAGGTGATCATCGCCGACGAAGCGCTGGCTTCGCTCGATATGTCGATGCGCTCGCAGCTCATCAACCTGATGCTGGAACTCCAGGAAAAACAGGGGATTTCGTATATCTACGTCACTCAGCATCTGGGGATGATGAAACACATCAGCGATCAGGTGCTGGTCATGCACCAGGGCGAAGTGGTCGAACGCGGCAGCACTGCTGATGTTCTCGCCTCTCCGTTACATGAACTCACCCGCCGTTTGATCGCAGGACACTTCGGCGAAGCCCTCACCGCCGACGCCTGGCGAAAAGATCGCTAGCCTGAAGGAGCGTTATGATGTTGTTGTCTGAATCAATTAGCGGCCATTTGGTCATCCACCACGCGCCTCGAATGCAGGAGCGCCCATGAGAAAATATTCCTGGCTGATCCTGTGTCTGGCGCTGGCTGTGCTACTGGCGTCCGCTTTCGCATTCACTCGCGCTGACAACCAGACTGAACCGGCATTCGGCTACACTCTGGACTTCAAAAAATCGTTGTCCGGGATCGACAATTTATCCTCCCTGAGCTACGTGCCTGAAGAAGATGTTTTTGTCGCCACCCTCAACAGACCCGCCACCATCCTCAAACTGTCTAAAAATGGAGAAATACTCGCCAGAAAAAGCATCGCAGATCGGATTAAAGATGCTGAATCAATCGAATACGCGGGTAACGGGACATACTTACTGGTCGATGAAGCAGACTCCGCGATGTATGTTTACCAGCTCAGCCAGGATCTGGACATCAGGTCAGTGAGAAAAATAGAAACAGACCTGTTTGAGAACGCGCGCAACCGGGGAATCGAAGGCATTGCCTGGATGGCCGGACGAAATGAACTCTATTTCGCCAAAGAACGTAAACCGGTCATGCTGTACCGAACCCAAAGCGACGGCGGCCTTACTCATTTTTCTGAGATCGTCCCACTGGATGATCTGATTAAAAATCTGGACGTAGACGATATCTCCGCCCTTCACATCCACGGTGAACATCTGCTGATCTTATCTGATGAGTCACGCAGCCTGACAGAGATAGACCTGAACGGCAATGTGCTGCGCCGGATGTCATTAACGCAAGGCGAAAATGGTCTTGAGGAACATATCCCGCAACCTGAAGGCGTGTCGATGGATAAGGCCGGCAACATTTATATTATGAGTGAGCCGAACCTGTTTTATCGATTTGAAAAGGTCTCGACTGGCAGGTAAACCGTAAGTTCAGACTCTTCTTTCCCGTTGAAACGCGGTTTTGACGGGAGAGAAGAAATGGCGATACGCGGGCTTCTGTGAAGTCAGAAAACACTGGAAACGTTTGAGATGGTGCCGACTACCGGAATCGAACTGGTGACCTACTGATTACAAGTCAGTTGCTCTACCTACTGAGCTAAGTCGGCGTGTTGTAAGCAAGTGAGGCGTATTATATGGAAAATTTTATGCCTGACAAGTTTTTTTTATGAAAAATGCGTTTTTTTTAACTATTCGTCTAATTTACAAGCAAAAAGCCACATTCTTGCTTTAAAACTCATCACTTTTAATAAAAAACGATGATCACAACTCATTTATAGGGTATATTTTGTCCAATTTTTTCACTCTAGATATAAAGCACCGTGGAAATTACCGAACAACTCACGCCCTTCCTGAACTTTAGCCGTCAGCAATGGGCCGAATTAAGAAAATCTGTTCCGCTAAAATTAACGGAGCAAGATCTCAAACCGCTTTTAGGTTTTAATGAAGAGCTTTCTCTCGATGAAGTGAGCACCATTTACCTGCCACTTGCACGTCTCATCAACTACTATATTGATGAAAACCTTCGCCGCCAAACGGTTTTAAATCGTTTTCTTGGTGGACAAAGCCCTAAAGTCCCTTACATCATTAGTATAGCGGGTAGTGTTGCTGTTGGGAAAAGTACATCGGCACGTATTTTGCAATCTTTGCTAACCCACTGGCCTACCGAACGAAAAGTTGATCTGATTACTACTGATGGTTTTCTTTATCCATTAGAGAAACTGAAAAAAGATGATTTGCTACAGAAAAAAGGCTTCCCTATTTCTTATGATACGGCCAAATTAATTCGTTTTTTAGCTGATATCAAATCAGGCAAGCCATCGGTGAAATCACCTATTTATTCTCATCTGACTTACGATATTGTTCCTGATAAGTTCGATATTGTCGATCAACCGGATATTTTAATTTTAGAAGGGTTAAACGTTCTCCAAACAGGTTCAAATAAAGCCAATCAAACCTTCGTATCTGATTTTGTGGATTTTTCTATTTATGTTGATGCTGACGAGAATTTGCTTAAAGAATGGTATATCAAACGATTCTTAAAATTCCGTCAAAGTGCTTTCACCAATCCGGATTCCTATTTTAAACATTACGCTAATCTCTCTGAGCAAGAAGCCATTGAAACGGCTAGCAACATTTGGGATAACATTAACGGCTTGAATTTAAAACAAAACATTCTGCCGACTCGTGAACGCGCTAATCTCATTCTTAGAAAAGGTGAAAATCACGAAGTTGAGTTAGTGAAATTAAGAAAATAAAAAAGAGCGGTTAAATTGACCGCTCTTTTTCTCACTACCTTACGACATTCTACCATTCTCAATGCCAATCACCTGATCGCAAATAGCCATAGTAGATTGGCGATGACTCACGAGAATAATCAATTTTTCTGCTTTCACGTTCAATAATGATTTCAAAATCATCGCTTCGTTTAAGCTATCCAAATTACTGGTCGGTTCATCGAGTAAAATAATCGGTGCATTGTGTAGGAATGCACGAGCAATACCGATACGTTGTTTTTCACCATCAGAGAGATTGCCGCCCAATTCCGTCATTTTCGTTTGATAACCTTCTGGTAAGCTTAAAATGAAATCATGAATTGACGCTTTCTTCGCGGCCTCCATAATTTCTTCTAATGTTGCATCACGGCGTGCAAGGCGAATATTTTCCTCAATGGTTTCGTTGAAAATATAGGTTTGCTGGGTAATGTATGCCATATTGTCACGCAAACTACGGGTGTTGATATTCGGTAAAGTTTCGCCGTTAATTTTAATACTACCCGATTTAGGATCGTAAAAACGCATCAGCAGTTTTAACAGGGTACTTTTACCACTGCCGCTTCTTCCGTGAATACCTAAAATTTCACCCTTTTTCACAGACAAGCTAACATCCGATAAAATTTGTTCTTCACCATAAGCAAAACTTACGTTCTCAACATCAATTCGAGAAACATCTTTTAAATCGACCGCACTTTCTACATCTTTTAATTCAGGTTCTTCTGCTAGCAAGCTCAATACTCGCTCACCTGAAGCCAAGGTTTGTAACAAGTTACTTGAAAGGTTGCTTAACGCAATAACCGGGCCATAGCTCGACATCAATAAAATCACACCAATTAAAAAGGCAGAAAAATCAATCTTATCTAGGCTAAACAAAATTAAGCCGGTGAATAACATAATGATGTTAAACGCTGATACTGCCACTTCAGTGTAAACGCGTACTTTGGCTTCTTGCTCTTTAATGCGTTCAAAAGCCATATCAATTTTTTGACTGCGTTGTTGAATTTCATCTAACCGTTGTTTCGCATAGCCGAAAAGTTGGATTTCTTTCATGCCTCGCACACTGTCGAGGAAGAAATCATTCATTTCGCCTACTAATTCACGATAGCGTCTGCCATCTTCACGCGCCAATTTGGTGGTAATAATGGGTAGAATCACACCCACCGTTAAATAAGCGGCTAATGCCACAATTACAAACCAGCCAGAAAGATGCGCAAAGACCAACAATAAAATCGTAGAGGTAAAGAATGCGATCATAATTGGAGCGATGGTATGCGCATAAAACACTTCGAGTAATTCGATATCGTTGGTCACCAATGACACTAATTGCCCAGCTTGTTTATCTTGCAACTTCACAAAAGCCAAACGGCGCAAAGAAGAAAACACTTTGTCACGCAATAATGCCAATAATTTAAAAGCAATATAGTGCCCTGACATTTGCTCTAAATAACGCAATGCACCACGAGCCACCGCCAACACGATAAGTGCGGTCAAAATTCCAGAAAAACTTAAATGGGTGTCAAAGTTAAGAAGATTCACTAACCCCATCGCACCCAGCACCATAATAAAGATGGCAGCCAGGAAACCGAGCGTACCCATAGTAATGGTAAACGCCATAATATGTGCAAGTGGAGTCACTAATTTCAACAAATGCCCCATTACAACAAAACCATTTTTACGCATTTGCCACCTCTCTAATTTGTTCTAAATCTTTTTGTTGTTGGAACATTTCAGCATACGCACCTTGTTCTGCCATTAAGGTTTCGTGTGTGCCTTGCTCAATCAATTTGCCTTGGTCAAGTACGTTAATACAGTCGGCATTAACAGCATTTGCCAAGCGGTGAGAAATCATCACAATAGTTTTTTGTTGTTTAAATTGTTGAATGAACTGCAAAATAATTTCTTCGCTTTCCACATCAATATTACTGGTCGCTTCGTCAAAAATATAAAGCGCCGCATTGTGTAATAAAGCACGCGCTAAGGCTAAACGTTGAATCTGACCGCCAGATAAATTCGCACCACGACTTAATAACGGCATATCTAATCCACCATTATCTCGAACGAATTGCGCCAAATTGACTTGTTCTAAACACGCATAAATTTGTTCATCTGTGGCATCAATTTTCGCCATCGTCATATTTTCGCGCAGCGTACCTTTAAACACGTAACTGCTGTGGCTCACCAAAGAGACTTTTTCATAAAACGAATGACGATCAATCTCTTGAATTTCTTGACCGTTGAATAGAATTTTGCCTTGTTGCGCTTTATTAAAGCCCATTAGCAATGAAACCAAGGTAGACTTACCACAACCACTTTTACCCACAAATACCGTAAGCTGATTTGGTAAGATGCTTAAATCTAAGCCAACAATCGCAGGCTTCTCTTCGCTATAAGCAAAATGCAGATCTTGGATATCCACCTGAATGGCATTTTTCGCTGCAAAATCTACCGCACTTTGCTGTGTTTCCACTGGCGTATCTAATAATGTGAAAATCTTATCTGATGCCGCTTTACCATTCATCGCCACATGGAAGAAAGAACCCAATAAACGAAGTGGAATAAAGAATTCAGAAGAAAGCAGAATAAATAAAATGACGCCTAATACGGTTAATTGATCGGCTTGGAATTGCAACAATGCCGTTAAAATCCCGATTGCTGCACCGCCGTAAGCAAGTAAATCCATTAGCGACACTGAGTTAAGCTGCATGGTGAGCACTTTCATGGTAATTTTGCGGAAATGTTCCGCTTCTTCATCCATTGCTTTTGCTTTATAAGCATCATCTTGATAGATTTTTAGCGTGATTAAACCTTGTAGGTTATCTAAGAAACTACTACCTAATCCCACATAAATGGACCAATATTTTGCCAAGAGTTTTTTCGCAATTTTATTCACCGCAATGATCGACATAGGAATAAGCGGCACGCAAATCAACAAAATTACCGCTGTTTTAAAACTAAAAAAGATCAGGAAAACAAAGAGTGTGAGCGGGGCAAGCAAGCTATAAAAAAGCTGAGGTAAATAACGTCCGAAATAGATTTCAAGTTGTTCCACACCTTCTGAGGCCACTTGGATAATGTTTGACGTAGATTGTTGATTCACTTGGTTAAGTGGCATTGAAGCCAATTTACGATAAATAAGGCTACGCAGCTCATGTTTTACTTTCGTACTGGCAAAATAAGAGGCCTGCACCGATTTTTTACCCGCAAAGGCACGCAATGCCAAAGCAGCAACTAAAACGATGCCCAAAATGATCGCACTTATCGGGCCCAATTCGTTAAAATAAGCCGCCTGTAAAATATAAGAGAACACGACGGCACTTATAATCCCGCCAATTAACGCCACCCAGTTCCATAACACTGTGATGCCAATCCATTTTTTACTGTCGGCCACTGTGTTAATTAGGCGTTTATCTATCATCATAATGATTGCTCCTAAAAACAAAAAGAAGTACGCACATTACTATGCGTACTTTGCTATCAATCTAACAACTAAAAACAAGTCTATTTCGTATCATTGTCTTTAAGCGATAAAATCGTGAAAATTATAGTAAAGAATACACACAAATAATAGATCTAATTGAAAATTATTTCTATTTTTAAACAAAAAAAATACCGCACTCGGTTTTCCTAAGTGCGGTCATTCTCAGTGATATTTTTGAATATTAGACTAAACGTCTAAGTTTGCTCGCAAGGCATTCATTTCGATGAATTCTCGGCGAGGTTCAACTTCATCCCCCATCAATGTGGTGAAGAGTTGGTCCGCTGCAACAGCATCTTTAATTGATACTTTTAACATACGACGAGCATTTGGATCCATGGTGGTTTCCCAAAGTTGCTCAGCGTTCATTTCACCTAACCCTTTATAACGTTGGATTTCTAAGCCACGACGAGATTCTTTCATCAACCATTCAACAGCTTGTTCAAATGACTGAACGGGTTGAGTTTTTTCACCACGAGTGACATACGCACCCTCTTCTAGTAAGCCATTGACTTGCTGACCGAATGTAGAAATCTTCGCAAATTCATTGCCCGTTACAAAATCAAAGTTAATGAAGTAATCGGTATCAATACCATGTTTACGAACAGTAATGACTGCTTCATATACTTGGCGTTCGCTGTTAAATTGGGTTCTCGCTGAATATAAATGGGCTTCTGTTTCTTTTTCAGTTAAGTACGCAACAAAAGCATTCGCCCAATTTTCGACCGCACTTTCATTACGCATTAAATCAACGGTTAATTGTGGTTGGTAAACCAAGCCTTGCAACAATGGCTCTGGATAGTAACGACTTAAGCGAGTAATTAATTTCTGAACATTGTTATATTCACTTACTAATTTCTCGAACACTAAATCATTCATTGCCGGTGCATTGGCACTGATATGTAACGCTGCGCCATCTAACGCAAGCATTAATTCATATTGCACCATTTCGTCGTTATCTTTGATGTAACGCTCTTGTTTACCTTTTTTCACTTTATAAAGTGGCGGCTGAGCAATATACACATAACCACGCTCAATTAATTCTGGCATTTGACGATAGAAGAAGGTCAACAATAAAGTACGAATATGTGAACCGTCCACGTCCGCATCGGTCATGATAATGATATGGTGATAACGTAATTTATCCGGATTATATTCATCGCGACCAATACCACAGCCAAGCGCTGTAATTAATGTGCCCACTTCTTGAGAAGAAAGCATTTTGTCAAAACGTGCTTTTTCAACGTTAAGAATTTTTCCTTTTAATGGAAGAATCGCTTGAGTTTTACGATCACGACCCGATTTTGCCGAACCACCCGCAGAATCCCCCTCCACGAGGTAAAGTTCTGAAAGAGCTGGGTCTTTTTCTTGGCAGTCTGCTAATTTACCCGGAAGGCCCGCAATATCTAATGCGCCTTTACGACGGGTCATTTCGCGAGCTTTACGCGCTGCTTCACGCGCACGTGCAGCTGTAATAATTTGATTTACAATGATTTTCGCATCAGCTGGATTTTCTAATAGATATTCCTGCATACGCTCATTCATGGCTGATTCAACCGCACTTTTCACTTCAGAAGACACTAATTTGTCTTTTGTTTGTGAAGAGAATTTAGGATCGGGCACTTTCACTGAAATAATCGCAACCAAACCTTCACGCGCATCGTCACCTGATGTGCTCACTTTCTCTTTTTTCAGTAACCCTTCGCTTTCCATATAGTTATTTAAGCTACGGGTTAATGCGCCACGGAAACCGGCTAAGTGAGTACCACCATCACGTTGTGGAATGTTATTGGTAAAGCAATAAACATTTTCGTTTACGCCATCATTCCATTGCAATGCGACTTCCACGCCAATGCCATCTTTTTCAGCTGAAAAATAAAATGGTTTTGGATGAATTGGATTTTTATTTTTATTTAAATATTCAACGAACGCTTGAATACCACCTTCATAATGGAAGTGATCTTCTGTGCCATCACGTTTATCAATTAAACGAATCGATACGCCAGAGTTTAAGAATGAAAGCTCACGTAAGCGTTTTGCTAAAATTTTGTAATCGAAAGTTGTAATTGCAAAAATTTCTGGACTTGGCCAGAAACGCACGGTTGTACCCGTCGCTTGCGTTTCACCGATAATAGTTAAAGGCCCTTGAGGCTCACCCAAGTGATAAAATTGCTCATACACATGACCTTGGCGACGAATGGTTAATTGCAATTTATCAGAAAGTGCATTTACTACCGAAACACCCACGCCGTGTAAACCACCTGATACTTTATAAGAGTTATCATCGAATTTACCACCTGCGTGAAGTACTGTCATGATTACTTCTGCCGCAGAAACCCCTTCTTCTGGGTGAATATCTACCGGAATACCACGACCATCATCTTGTACAGAAACAGAATTGTCATCATGAATGGTCACGATAATATCGGAACAATAACCGGCAAGCGCTTCATCGATCGCATTATCTACCACCTCAAACACCATATGGTGTAGGCCTGTTCCATCATCGGTATCCCCAATATACATGCCCGGACGTTTCCGAACCGCATCAAGCCCTTTTAAAACTTTAATACTTGATGCACCATAAGCATTTTCTGTAACCGGTGTTTCTGACATAGTTTTTCTCTATTTTGTAATGAAAATTGTGCGGAATTATAGCAAAAAACTGGCTATTTTGCGAAATAAAAGTGCGGTCAAAATTTTCGCTGTTTAAAAACCAATAAACAAGTACATAGCATATAAAACAAAAAGACGAGTTTTTATCTAAACTCGTCTTTTTTATTACATTAACGTTTATTTCCAAATATGGTTATTTAACCCGAGTTCTTTCACCATATCTGTGAAACCTTTGATACTCGAAATATAATCACGGATCGTATTGTCTTCCAACAATGACTTTTCAAAGGATGGTTCAAAACTATTCTTTCCTAAATTAGCTGCGACAATTACTTCTCGGTTACGAAGCACCATCGAAATAGGGCAATTAAATTTCTCTTTCAATCCACAAAAGCGTTCCATTAACTTAGGCGATAAAGCATATCTGGCTAAGATTTGATCTTCAGTAAACACATCAAAGTAACGATTAAAAGACGGATTATCCATCAATGCAATCTCACCTTCTTTTCTTAAACACCCCTCCTTCTTATCGCAAACATAAACCCAATGGGCCAGTTCTTTAGGGAAGGTCGCTTTAAATAAAATGCCTTGAAAGTTCTTAATCCCTAATGATTTAACCGTTTTTTCCCTCAACTCCATATTAAATGCTGAAAAATCACAGATTTCAACTTCAGTCTGGTTAAATTCACCAAAAATTAAATCCTCACTACGGAAAGTTGCAGGTCCCGTATCATAAACCGAGAGAAAATCAGCAATATGAAGACCTCTATCTGCTCTAAAATGGAAACCAAACTCCTGAACAATTGTGTTAATCACCCGAGTTTTAAATTCTGCGATAAAGCGTTTGTATCTAAAAAATAAGCGACGAAAACAATAAATGAGCACACCAAGAATCAATGCCGTACTTAATAGATTCTCACTCCCTATCGCGCCGAGAAGCAAAAACAACCCAAAAAAAGCCCCTATTATCGATTTGTTAATAAGGGATTTTATGGCTAAACGTTCCTCATCTAATTTTTCCAAACCAAGGAAACGAATCCCTTCAATCTCTTTTGGTGTATTCATTGTTTTTCCATTTATTGTTTAAATAAATTACCCACATTAGGGACTTCCGCCTCATTCTGAGGAATATCGAAAAATGTTCCTTTCTGGAAATTAAACAAGTTTGCGATTAAATTTGACGGGAACATTTCCACCGCATTGTTATACTCTTCAACTGCTGAATTATAAGTACGTCTAGCTGCAGAGATTTGCTCTTCCACATCGCTAAGTACGGTCTGAATTTGCATAAGATTTTGATTGGCCTTGAGATCAGGGTAATTTTCTAGACGAACCTGTAAATTACGCAATAACCCTGAAATTTCATTATTGAGTTGGAATTTTTCACTTGTAGTATGAGCCAACTTAGCACTTTCACGTAACGTCACGATACGCTCAAGCAAGCTACGCTCATGCGACATATATTCCTTTGCTGTGGCAACAAGGTTTGGCAATAAATCATAACGACGCTTTAACTGAACATCCACACTGGCTTCAACACTGCTCACTTGATTACGTCTCATAACCAATTTGTTATACATTGAAATGGTGAAAGCTAAAGTTACAACAACAATACCTGCGACTACACTCATCATTATTTCTCCATAGAAAATTATCCCTGCTCAGTATAGGGAAAAGCGTAATAAAATCCATTCCCTTAGACAATTTTTTGTTGATAAAAATCAATAAAAATAAACAAAACCAAGAAATTAGCTTGTCTACTTACCTATTCATGTCGCAGCAAAGTGCGGTCAATTTTTAAGAAGATTTTTCGAGTCAAAATCCTTTCTTTATTATTGTGATTTTATGTACAAAAAATATACTCCAAGTAAAGACAACCCAATTAAATAACAATCATTCTCAATAATCAAGCAAAAACAATAACTTACCCACTAATCTCACAAGGAAAATAAGGATATTTTTGATTACGATCAAATAAATTTCCCTCATCAAGGCATATCATAGATAAATTAACCATACAAGTAACGTGCCAATTGGAGTGATTATATGCAACGAAGTGATGGATTATTTTCTGCTTTAGCAGAAGTTTCCCGTCGGGATTTTATGAAGTTATGTACCGCACTTGCGGCGACTATGGGGTTAAGTTCAAAAGCGGGTGCCGAAATGACCGCTGCTTTAACCGAACCTAAACGTCCACCAGTATTATGGATTGGTGCGCAAGAATGTACGGGTTGTACTGAATCCTTGCTACGCGCGACCCACCCAACAGTAGAAAACTTGGTATTGGAAATGATTTCCTTAGAATACCACGAAACCCTTTCTGCAGCCTTCGGGGAACAAGCTGAAGATAATAAACACAATGCAATTAAACAATATTATGGAAAATATGTTTTAGTCGTAGATGGATCTATTCCGGTAAAAGACGGCGGCGTCTATTGTATGGTAGCAGGCAAACCGATTGTAGAACACATCCAAGAAGCAGCTAAAGGGGCTGCCGCAATTATTGCGATCGGTTCTTGTGCAGCATGGGGTGGCGTACCTTCTAGCGGTGGCAACCCAACTGGTGCAAGCAGCTTGTCTGAAGTATTACCAAAAGGCACTCCGGTGATTAATATTCCAGGTTGTCCGCCAAACCCACACAACTTCCTTGCAACTGTCGCTTATATTCTTACTTATAAGAAACTACCCGCAATGGACAAATTAAATCGTCCATTATTCGCTTACGATCGCTTAATTCACGAAAACTGCTATCGTCGTCCGCACTTTGATGCGGGTCGCTTTGCTAAAGAATACGGCGATTATGGTCACCGCAACGGTTGGTGTTTGTATCATCTCGGTTGTAAAGGACCAGAAACTTACGGTAACTGCTCTACTTTAGAATTCTGTGATGTCGGCGGTAATAACTGGCCGGTCGGTATCGGACATCCTTGCTATGGTTGTAATGAAAAAGGCGTCGGCTTTACCAAAGGTATTTTCCAATTAGCGGGCGTAGAAAACCCAACACCACGCGTTGAAAAACCAGATGTTAATAATACCGAAGGTTCAGGTGCAACCATGACCGCCATTGGTTTATTAGGTGGTGCAGCTGCAATCCTAGCAGGCGTGAGTGTTGTGACCTTACGCGAATTAAGTTCTCAACATAAAGCCCGTTCCGAAGCTAAAGCCGCAGAGAAAGAACAACATACAGGTAAATAAGATGGATAGACGAAAATTTCTAAAAGCAGGTATGCTTGGCGGAATCGCTTCCTCCTTGCCTGTGTCGAGTGCGCAGGCAACGGAAACGGTTGAGCCCATTCCTAGCGCACTAGGAATGCTTTACGACTCTACCCTTTGCGTAGGTTGTCAAGCATGTGTGGCTGAGTGTCAAAACGTAAACCACACACCTGTGAATCCAAAAGGTGATCAAACTTGGTCAAATAACGATAAGCTGACTCCATTTACCCGTAACGTGATTCAAGTATGGAGTGATGGCGATGGCACAAATAAAGACAAAACAGAAAATGGCTATGCTTACGTGAAAAAACAATGTATGCATTGTGTTGACCCTAACTGTGTTGCGGTTTGCCCAGTTCAAGCCCTTACCAAAGATCCAAAAACGGGGATCGTAAAATATGATCCCGATATTTGTACTGGTTGCCGTTATTGCATGGTTGGCTGTCCGTTTGATGTGCCAAAATACGACTATGACAATCCATTCGGTGAAATCAGCAAATGTGAACTCTGTAACCAAAAAGGCGTTGAACGCTTAGATAAAGGTGAATTACCTGGTTGCTGTCATGTTTGTCCGACTGGTGCCATTATTTTTGGTACGCGTGAAGAGTTATTGGCAGAAGCGAAACGTCGTTTAAGCTTATTACGTGGTACTGAATACGATTATCCACGTCAACACGTCAATAGTACAGATAAATACCGTGCTACCGTACCGGCATATCAATATCACATCTACGGTGAAAAAGAAGGTGGTGGTACACAGGTACTCGCCTTAAGTGGTGTACCTTTTGCTAATCTTGGTTTACCAGACTTAGATGAAGTCGCGACAGGTTCTCGTGCGGCGCATTTACAACACTTCTTGTATCGCGGTTTAGCATTGCCATTAGTGGCACTTGCCGGTTTAACCTTTATGACTTACAAAAATATGCATGGCGATAAAATCGCTGAGCGTATTGCAGCACAAAAAGAAGCCATGCGTCAGGCACGCAAGGAAATCGAAGAAGCGGAGGATGAGCATCATGAGTAATCCACGTCCGGTAGGCGGTCGCCTTGTTTCTGCCGCAATTCTCTTTTTTGCACCACTTGCCGTGCTTTGCGTTTTATTAATTTTAAAACGTTTAGTCTTCGGTATTGGTTCCGTGACCGCACTTAATGGCGGTTATCCTTGGGGTTTATGGATTGCCTTTGACTTACTTGTCGGTACAGGATTTGCCTGTGGTGGTTGGGCATTAGCTTGGACAGTGTATATTTTCAATAAAGGGAAATATCACGCTCTTGTTCGCCCAGCATTGCTTGCAAGTTTATTCGGCTATTCCCTTGGTGGTTTATCTATCACCATTGATATGGGACGTTATTGGCATTTACCATATTTCTACATTCCAGGCCAGTTCAACACGAATTCCGTTCTATTTGAAACGGCATTTTGTATGACGGTGTATATCATCGTGGTAACCCTAGAGTTTGCCCCTGTATGGCTTGGTTTCTTCGGCTTGAAAAAATGGTTTAATAAACTGAATAAAATCATGTTTTTCATTATTGCCTTGGGTGCCTTGTTACCAATGATGCACCAATCCTCAATGGGTTCCTTGATGATTGTAGCGGGTCACAAAGTCCATCCGGTATGGCAAAGCTATGAAGCGCTACCAATTCTCTCCTTGCTGACTGCTTTCATTATGGGCTTCTCTATTGTGATTTTTGAGGGTTCTTTAGTTAAAGCGGGTCTTGCAGGAAAAACACCAGATGAACGTCATTTATTTACTCAATTAGCACGCGTTACCGCAGGATTAATTTTCTGTTTCTTAGCAGTGCGTTTTGGTGAGTTGATTTATCACGACAAACTGCAAATGGTTGTAGGTTTCGATAAATTAACTAAATTTGAAGCATGGATGTTCTGGATGGAAGTCTGGTTGATGGTATTACCATTACTAACCCTCTTCCTTGGGGAGAAAAAATCAGATTCCCGTTGGTTATTTATTTCGGCATTAAGCATGTTACTCGGTGCAGCATTATGGCGTATGAACTACTCGCTTATCATGTATAATCCGGGCAATGGCTATCAATATTTCCCATCTGCGGAAGAATTGCTTATTTCAATCGGTTTCGTTTCGATTGAAGTATGTGCCTATATTTTAATCATTCGTTTATTCCCTGTATTACCGGTATTTAAAGAAAAACATACCGAAGACTCAGAAAAAATTATTGCCGAAAAAGCGGCGTTCAGCAAAAAAGTTAGCGGAGCAGAATAATGTCAGAAAAAAAACGTATCTCAATTGACCCAATTACCCGTATTGAGGGTCATTTACGTATTGATTGCGAAATTGAAAACGGCGTCGTCACCAATGCTTGGTCATCCGGTACCATGTGGCGCGGTATGGAAAATATCGTAAAAGGTGCCGATCCACGTGATGCATGGATGATTATGCAACGTATTTGTGGTGTATGTACCACAGTACACGCGATTATCAGCGTACGTGCCGTAGAAGATGCTATCGGTGCTAAAGTTCCCGTCAATGCACAGTACATTCGTAACATGATTCTTGCTGCACACAGCATTCACGACCATATCGTGCATTTCTATCAACTCTCTGCAATGGACTGGGTTGATATTACCGCTGCGCTAAAAGCTGATCCTGAAAAAGCAGCAGACATGCTAAAAGGTGTCTCTACATGGTCATTAAACAGTGCTAACGAATTCCGCAACGTACAGAAAAAAATTCAAGCATTAGTGGACAGCGGACAACTTGGTATTTTTGCTAACGGTTATTTCGGTCATGCTGCAATGAAACTTCCACCAGAAGTCAACCTCATTGCCGTCGCGCACTATTTGCAAGCGCTTGAATGTCAACGTGATGCTAACCGCGTGGTGGCATTGCTCGGTAGTAAAACACCACACATTCAAAACTTGGCGATTGGTGGCGTAGCAAACCCAATTAACTTAGATTCCCAAGCAGTACTAAACCAAGAACGTCTCATGTTCGTGAAAGCTTGTATCGACCGTTTAACTGACTTCATTAACCAAGTGTATAAAGTAGATGCGGCAGTATTTGCGGCTTACTACCCTGAATGGTTAAGCTTAGGCAAAACATCTGGCAACTACTTATCTGTACCAGAATACCCAATTGATGCAGATAACTCTAAATTCATGTTAAAAGGTGGTTATATCGAAAACGGCGATTTTTCGACTTTCCGTCCAATTGATCAACAAAAAGATGAGTTCGTTGTAAAAGGAATTAAAGAAAGTGGTAAACACGCTTGGTACGAAGACGATGAGCCATTAGAACCTTGGACTGGTTTAACTCGTCCGAAATACACAGGCTGGCAAGATGATGGTAAATACTCTTGGGTAAAAGCACCGACATTCTACGGTAAAGTTGTCGAAGTAGGTCCTCTCGCCTATTTAATGTGTGGTTTAGCCGCAAATGACACGCCAACCGTTAACCATTTCAATGAATTAAAAGGCATTTATGAAAAATTGACTGGTAACACGTTAACTACCGATCAATTACATTCTACCCTTGGACGTATTATCGGTCGTACCGTACATTGCTGTGCGATCAACGACATTTTAAGCGCTCAATGGCAAATGCTCATTGATAATATCGCTAAAGGTGATATGACGGCTTATATCAAAACAGATATTCCAGCAAACGGTGAATTCCGTGGTGTTGGTTTCGGTGAAGTACCACGCGGTATGCTTTCTCACTGGGTTGTGATCAAAGACGGTCGCATCGAAAACTATCAAGCGGTTGTACCATCCACATGGAATGCCGGTCCGCGTAATGAACAAGACCAAATGGGTCCCTATGAGCTTTCCATTATTGGTACACCGGTGGCAGATCCAACTAAACCATTGGAAGTGGTCAGAACCATTCACTCATTCGACCCTTGTATGTCCTGTGCTGTTCACGTAGTTAATACCGAAAACGGTGAAGTGACTGAAGTGAAGGTGTTGTAATGAAGCCGTTAATTCTTGGCGTCGGCAATATTTTGTTAAGCGATGAAGGTGTCGGTGTGCGTGTTGTGCAGGAGCTTGAAAAACGCTCTGAAATTCAACCGCACTTTGACATCATCGATGGTGGTACTTGTGGCATGGAATTACTGGATGCGATGGCAAATCGCGAGCATTTGATTATTATCGATGCTGTGCTTGCTAACAAACAGCCAGGTGAGATTATCGTGTTGCATGACGAACAAGTGCCTACCTTTTTCTCTCGCAAAATTTCGCCACACCAACTCGGCATTTGTGATGTACTTTCTGCAATGAAATTAACGGACGAATTTCCAAAACACCTTTGTCTTATCGGCATCCAACCAGAATCACTAGAATCTGGAATTGGCTTGACGGAAACAATACAAAACGTGTTGCCAAAGGTTTTTGAAACGTTAAATCAAGTGATTGCTGAATATGGTTTGAATCTAGACTCCCCTCTTTAGAAAAGAGGGGCTGGGGGGGAGATTTGACTTAATTAATAGAGACAAGTGTTAAATCTCCTCTACCTCCTCTTTACGAAAGAGGGGAACTTTCTTTAAGATTTCACCTGCTATGCTTTAATCTTATTAATATTGAAAAATAAACCATGTATCGACACGAAAAAACACTACAAAATCCGACTGCACTTTTAAACTCTGTTTCTGGCTTTGAAGAAAATCCAACAGATATTTTCCTGACAGAAATGAAAAACATTGTGCCTGAAATGCAAGATCTCCCTTTCTTTCATAAAGGCATCGAGTGTTTCTGCCCTAAATTTGTTTTATTTGAAGATCAATGGATCGGCACAGTATTAACCCCATGGATGATGAGTGTGGTGATCCTACCTGGCCCTCAACAACAATGGGAGCCACGTGAATTAGGTGATAAACTCACTGTACAACTGCCGTACAAAGCGCTAACTTTCACTGTTAGTAGCGTTGAAAATGTGCCGCAATATTTAAGTTGTTCCTTACATTCACCGCTCGACCCGAGTCTGACTAATGAACAAGCGGTTCAACTGACGCAAGATTGTTTGCGTATGGTTTTATCCATCCCAACCGCACAACCGACATTTAATTCTGATCGCCGTAATCTATTTAAGGCGATGATCAAATAAATGTAAGCCGCAAATAGTTAATAAAAATGGGCAAAGTAAATAACTTACTTTACCCATTTTGCTTTCCATCCCACACAAAGTGCGGTCAGTTTTCGCTTAATTTTTCACATTAAAACAATACACGTGCTTTAATTGTGCCTTCAATCTCACGGAGTTTGGCTAACAATGGTGATGCATCATCTGTCTCAACATCTACCACAACATAACCAATTTTCGGATCGGTTTGCAAATATTGCGCTGCAATATTGAGATTGGCTTCGACGAAAATTTGGTTCAGTTTGTTTAATACACCTGGACGGTTTTCGTGAATATGAAGTAAACGTTTTGTGCCAACGTGTTCTGGTAAAGAGACTTCAGGGAAATTCACTGAAGAAAGAGTTGAACCATTATCAGAATATTTCACAAATTTACCCGCGACTTCAAAACCAATGTTTTCTTGTGCTTCCGCGGTTGAACCACCGATATGCGGGGTTAAGATCACATTATCAAATTTACGTAGTGGTGAAACAAACTCTTCATTGATTGAAGCGGGTTCAACAGGGAATACGTCAACTGCCGCACCACGAACTTTACCTTGTTCAAGCGCTGCTGCTAAAGCATCAATATCCACTACCGTACCACGTGCCGCATTGATCAAAATAGAATCTTGTTTTAACTGTGCAATACGTTCAGCACTCATTAAATTACGGGTTGAAGGTAAATCTGGTACATGAAGCGAAATCACATCACAAGAACCTAATAACTCTTCAAGTGTGTGTAATTGTTTTGCATTACCCAATGGCAATTTATTTTCAATATCGTAGAAATATACTTCCATCCCTAGAGACTCCGCAATAATACTTAATTGCGAACCAATATGGCCGTAAC
>OGYM01000898.1_pt1 | contig 22872 bp, 17 predicted proteins | sample 1576491 | NCBI WGS metagenome assembly OGYM01 (sample SAMEA3541515, study PRJEB24748) | human gut metagenome | biome: human gut; feature: human-associated habitat; material: faeces | place: China | collected 2012 | reverse complement strand
CCGAAATATCTCGGAAAATATGCACGCAAGATGCGTGCGGGAAGATACGAAACAGACTCTGAAGGGAAATTTGCAAGCAGATGGCGTGCAAAGTCGCCTGACGCTCTTTGTGCGGTATTGCCTCAATTCTCTATTATAATACAAAACCGACTTTTTTGCAAGTAGGCGAAAAAGCGTTTTTTCGTGAACCTTTTTGGACAATACCGCAAAAAACCGGCTGCCGCAGTATTTTCCCTGCGACAGCCGGTTTTAGAAATTATTCAATATTATTCCGGACGAGTACCGGTGTTGACATCTGCCGGCATGCTTTCGATTTCCGGTTTTGCATCCAGATGCAGCTTCTTGGCAACGTCGGGATTGTGGTTGATCTGATACAGATCCGATTCCATTGCCATAACTTCCTTGATCTGATACGCCTTGAACATCGGCCGCTTCATCACACACTTGATCCAGATCACAGCGTAGACGGACAAAATCGCAACAGTAATTACGAAAATCAAATAGATCCGCTTTTTGACTTCCCAGCTGGAGTCAATATTGTAGATCATAAAGCCGTTGCCGATAATACCGATGATCGGAATCAGCGGGCCAAAGGGCAGCTTGAAAGTTCTGGGGGCTTTCGGCAGACGCTTCCGGAGAATCAGCACATCAAAATGCAGAATGATGTAGGAGAAGATCCAGAAAGTACAGCCCGTCAGAATCAGGAATGTCAGCTGATCGCTGGTGGAAAGTCCGGTGATGTTGATGAGAATCATTGCCGCAGCCACCAGCAGCAGTCCTACATAAGGTGTTCCACGCTTGTTCTTCCGCATGAAAACAGAAGGCAGCAGCTGGATCTTTGCCATACCGGAACAAATCTGTGCAATGGAAAACATCGCCGTGAAGCCATAGTTCAGCGCCAGCATAAAAGCCAGCGGCGGGCCAATCACCCATGCCAGTGAAAGCTGCGCACGCATTACCGAGCTGAACATCACCACTTCACGCGCGGAGTTATCGGCATATTCCCGCGCCAACGCAAATAGCTGCGGCATGGCGGTATTGGCCAGCGACGCGAATAACACGCCGCAGGTGATCAGGGTGAGATAATGGCGATTGAAGGCGAACAGTAGCGCGTTGCCAATCGCCATCAGGCAGCAGAACATAATCAGCTTACGGCGATCGCCTTTACTGTCCGAGCGTTTTGCTAATGCAAGGCTGACCAGAATCCCGGCAATCGCGTTGACCGTGTAAAAAAGGCCGACCCAGAACGGCTGCGCACCGACTTCACGACTCAAAAACAGGCTCAGCGTCGGTGCCTGTAACGCTCCCGCCACGCCCATCATAAAGGCAACCAGCATGAAAGCGGCATAAACACCGTTGAGGCGCCGTCCCATCGTCATTAACCAGAGCATACTTTCCCTTTTTATGGCTAAACGCAGCCGAAACGAAAAAAGCCAGCAGGAATTATCTGCTGGCGCGGCGATAAACACCAATACTCAGTCACACATGATGTCTGCAATTCGGAAATCCGAGGTCAGGCAGTCACCTCCCACTGCATCAGTTCTTCAAGCATCTTTAAGCGCTGCGGCGCGCTCGGACAAGCCAACCAGGACAACCCTTCTGTCGCGGTAAAGTACTTCAAATAAAACTGACGCATCGAAGACCTCTCCATATTGCTTCATCGGAATCCATTATTGACCTAATATGGGGATAGTAAAATTGCTGAGTTTTGCGCAGGAGTTCCCCTTTTATGTCTTCAGGTCGTCTGCAACAACAGTTCATCCGTCTGTGGCAATGCTGCGACGGCAAAACGCAAGACACCACGCTCAACGAGCTGGCGGACCTGCTGAGCTGCTCCCGCCGCCATATGCGTACGCTGCTGAATACCATGCAGGAACGTGGCTGGTTGACGTGGGAAGCGGAGGTTGGACGCGGGAAACGCTCCCGTCTGACCTTCCTCTATACCGGGCTGGCGCTACAGCAGCAGCGGGCGGAAGACCTGCTGGAGCAAGATCGCATCGACCAGCTGGTACAGCTGGTGGGCGACAAAACCGCCGTGCGGCAAATGCTGGTGTCCCACCTGGGGCGCAGCTTTCGCCAGGGGCGGCATATTCTGCGCGTGCTCTACTATCGTCCAATGCACAACCTGCTGCCTGGCACCGCATTGCGTCGTTCAGAAACCCATATCGCCCGGCAAATTTTCAGCGCACTGACGCGCGTAAATGAGGAAAATGGGGAACTGGAAGCCGATATTGCCCACCACTGGCAACAGATTTCCCCTTTGCAGTGGCGTTTTTTTCTTCGTCCGGGGATTCACTTCCATCACGGACGTGAGCTGGAGATGGAGGATGTCATTGCCTCACTAACGCGCATCAACGCCCTGCCGCTCTACTCGCACATTACCGAGATAGTCTCCCCCACCGCCTGGACGCTGGATATTCACCTGTCGCAGCCGGATCGCTGGCTGCCGTGGCTGCTGGGTCAGGTTCCGGCGATGATCCTGCCGCGGGAGTGGGAAACGCTGAATAATTTCTCCAGCCATCCGATCGGCACCGGCCCTTACGCGGTGATGCGTAATACGCGCAACCAGTTAAAAATCCACGCCTTTGATGATTTCTTCGGCTATCGGGCGCTGATTGATGAAGTGAACGTCTGGGTATTGCCGGACATTGGCGACGAGCCGAACGGCGGTCTGACGTTAAAAGGGCCGACCGAAGATGAAAAAGCCATCGAAAGCCGGCTGGAAGAGGGCTGCTACTATATGCTGTTCGACGCCCGGACGAATCGCGGCGCGAATCAGGAAGTCAGAGAGTGGATAAGCCGCGTGCTCTCCCCCAGCAATTTACTCTTCTATGCCGACGAGCAATACCAGCGCCACTGGTTCCCGGCTTACGGATTACTGCCCCGCTGGCACCATGCCCGCCCGGGACACGGCGAAAAACCCGCCGGGCTGGAGACGATCACGCTGACCTACTACCACGACCACATCGAACATCGGGTGATCGCGCAGATCATGAGCCAGCTGCTGGCTAAACATCAGGTCCATCTGGATATCCATGAGATCGACTACGATCAATGGCATGCGGGGGAGGTCACAAGCGACATCTGGCTCAACAGCGCCAACTTTACGCTACCGCTCGATTTTTCCCTGTTTGCGCACCTGTGCGAAGTCCCGCTGTTGCAGCATTGCATCCCGCTGGACTGGGAGGGCGACGCCGCGCAGTGGCGAAACGGCGAGATGAACCTGGCAGTGTGGTGCCAGCAATTGCTCGCCAGTAAAGCGATCGTCCCGCTGATCCACCACTGGCTGATCATCCAGGGGCAGCGCAGTATGCGCGGGCTACGTATGAACACCCTCGGCTGGTTTGACTTTAAATCGGCATGGTTTGCGCCACCCGACCCATGATTGCCGCTTAGCAACAAAATCACTACACTAACGCCGTCCTCAACGGGGTGCTGATAAACATACGCAAAACCATTCGTGAAGTGTATGGGCTGAGAAAATACCCGTCGAACCTGATCCGGATAACGCCGGCGAAGGGATTTGAGACTGCTTCTCAAGTCCTTTGCCACCCACTTTATGAGGTGCAAAGTGTTAAAAAAATGTCTTCCCTTGCTACTCCTGTGCGCAGCGCCTGCCTTCGCCAAACCTGTTCTGACCGTCTATACCTATGACTCCTTCGCTGCCGACTGGGGGCCTGGCCCGACAATCAAAAAAGCCTTTGAAGCTGACTGTGATTGCGAACTGAAGCTGGTGGCGCTGGAAGATGGCGTTTCGCTGCTCAACCGCCTGCGAATGGAAGGGAAAAACAGCAAAGCCGACGTGGTGCTTGGCCTGGACAACAACCTGCTGGAAGCCGCCACGCAAACCCGCCTGTTCGCGAAAAGCGGCATTGCGCCTGATGCGGTTAACGTGCCAGGCGGCTGGCATAACGACACATTCGTACCGTTTGATTATGGCTACTTCGCCTTCATCTATGACAAAAACAAACTGAAAAACCCACCGAAAAGCCTGAAAGAACTGGTAGAGAGCGATCGGAAATGGCGCGTGATTTATCAGGACCCGCGTACCAGTACACCGGGGCTGGGTCTGCTGCTGTGGATGCAGAAAGTCTACGGCGATAACGCGCCGGAAGCCTGGCAAAAACTGGCGGCCAAAACGGTCACCGTCACCAAAGGCTGGAGCGAATCCTACGGCCTGTTCCTGAAAGGCGAAAGCGATCTGGTGCTGAGCTACACCACCTCTCCGGCGTATCACATCATCGAAGAGAAAAAAGATAACTACGCCGCCGCCAGCTTCAGCGAAGGTCATTACCTGCAAGTGGAAGTGGCTGCGCGCACTGCCGCCAGCAAACAGCCGGAACTGGCAGAAAAATTCCTCAAGTTTATGGTTTCACCGGCATTCCAGAACGCCATTCCTACCGGCAACTGGATGTATCCGGTCGCTGACGTCGCCCTGCCCGCAGGATTTGAACAACTGACGAAGCCATCCACCACGCTGGAATTTACGCCTGCGGAAGTGGCATCCCAGCGTCAGGCATGGATTAGCGAATGGCAACGCGCCGTCAGCCGCTAATTCCCGGCTGGCTGATACCCGGGCTTTCTGCCGCCGCGCTGATGGTGGCAGTGGCTCTGGCGGCATTTCTGGCGCTATGGCTTAACGCGCCGCAGGGTGAATGGTCGTCGCTGTGGCAGGACAGCTACCTGTGGCACGTCGTGCGTTTCTCGTTCTGGCAGGCGTTCCTGTCGGCGCTGCTCTCCGTCATCCCGGCGATTTTCCTCGCCAGAGCGCTCTATCGTCGCCGTTTTCCCGGACGTCTGGCGTTATTGCGCCTGTGCGCCATGACGCTGATTTTACCGGTGCTGGTCGCCGTTTTCGGTATCCTCAGCGTCTACGGTCGTCAGGGCTGGCTGGCCTCGCTGTGGCATACGCTGGGGCTGGAGTGGCATTTCTCGCCCTACGGCTTGCAGGGGATTTTACTGGCGCACGTCTTTTTTAACCTGCCGATGGCAAGCCGCCTGCTGCTTCAGGCGCTGGAAAACATTCCCGGCGAACAGCGACAGCTCGCCGCACAGCTAGGCATGCGCGGCTGGCACTTCTTCCGCTTTGTTGAATGGCCGTGGCTGCGTCGTCAAATCCCGCCGGTGGCGGCGCTGATTTTTATGCTCTGTTTCGCCAGTTTCGCCACCGTGTTGTCACTTGGCGGCGGCCCGCAGGCTACCACTATCGAGCTGGCCATCTATCAGGCGCTGAGCTACGACTACGATCCTGCCCGTGCGGCCATGCTGGCGCTGATCCAGATGATATGTTGTCTGGCGCTGGTGCTGCTGAGCCAGCGGCTGAGTAAAGCCATTGCCCCCGGCATCACGCTGGTGCAAGGCTGGCGCGACCCTGACGATCGGCTCCACAGCCGCCTGACGGACAGCCTGCTGATCGCCCTGGCGCTGCTGTTGCTTCTCCCGCCGCTGCTGGCGGTTATTATTGATGGCGTCAATCGCAGCCTGTTGGACGTGCTGGCGCAACCCATTTTGTGGCAGGCGCTGTGGACCTCTCTGCGCATTGCGCTGGCGGCGGGAGTGCTGTGCGTCATCCTGACGATGATGCTTTTATGGAGCAGCCGCGAACTGCGCGCCCGCCAGCAGGTGCCGGCAGGTCAGGCGCTGGAACTGAGCGGGATGTTGATCCTTGCTATGCCCGGCATCGTGCTGGCGACCGGCTTCTTTTTACTGCTCAACAACAGCGTTGGGCTACCGGAGTCGGCTGACGGTATTGTGATTTTCACCAACGCGCTAATGGCGATTCCCTATGCGCTAAAAGTGCTGGAAAACCCCATGCGAGACGTGACCGCACGTTACAGTATGCTGTGTCAGTCATTGGGCATTGAGGGATGGTCGCGACTGAAGGTGGTGGAACTGCGCGCCCTGAAACGCCCTCTGGCACAGGCGCTGGCCTTTGCCTGCGTGCTCTCCATCGGTGATTTTGGCGTGGTGGCGCTGTTTGGCAACGACGATTTCCGCACGCTGCCGTTTTATCTGTATCAGCAAATTGGCTCCTATCGCAGCCAGGACGGCGCGGTTACCGCATTATTACTGCTGATGCTCTGCTTTATGCTGTTTACCGTTATCGAAAAATTACCGGGGCGAAATGTTAAAACTGACTGATATCACCTGGCTTTATCACCATTTGCCCATGCGCTTTACACTGTCGGTGGAGCGCGGTGAACAGGTGGCGGTTCTCGGGCCAAGCGGCGCCGGGAAAAGTACGTTGCTGAATTTAATCGCCGGGTTTCTGACACCGGCCAGCGGCACAATAATGATTGAAGCTCAGGATCACACCACAACACCGCCCTCCCGCCGTCCCGTTTCCATGCTGTTTCAGGAAAATAATTTGTTCAGCCACCTGAACGTGCAGCAGAACATCGGGCTGGGGTTAAACCCTGGGCTAAAGCTGAACGCGGCTCAGCGGGAGAAGCTGCATCATATTGCACGCCAGATGGGGATCGAAAATCTGCTGGAGCGCCTGCCGGGCGAGCTTTCCGGCGGGCAACGTCAACGCGTGGCGCTTGCGCGCTGCCTGGTGCGCGAGCAGCCGGTATTGCTGCTCGACGAGCCGTTTTCCGCTCTCGATCCCGCCCTGCGTCAGGAGATGCTGGCGCTGGTCAGCGACGTCTGCCGCGACCAGCAATTAACCCTGCTGATGGTGTCACATAGCGTGGAGGATGCCGCGCGCATTGCGTCACGCTCGATTGTCGTGGCCGACGGGCGTATCGCATGGCAGGGCAAAACGGATGAGTTATTAAGCGGTCAGGCCAGCGCTTCGGCATTACTGGGCATTAAAGCGTAATGGGATGCCCGGCGGCGTTACGCTTACCGGGCCTACGGACAGGCATCCGTTGTAGGCCGGATAAGCGTCAGCGCCATCCGGCAAAAGATTCCTCAGTAACCCACGACTTTACGCAGAATATCGATATACACCGGCATCAGCGGATGACGAAGCAGCATCACCAGCGCGACAATGCCCGCGCCGAGCATCACCGGCGCCAGCCATAACAGGCGGCCTCGCGGTAAAAACGGCGTTAAGCGATCGGCGGCAGCCTTACCGCTACGCCATAACCGCCAGCACAGCCAGGCCGCCAGCCACAGCAGCAGCGCCGTTGCCAACAACAGCCATTTGAAATAGCCGCTCTGCATATCGGCCGGAATGTCGATCGCAGCGCCCGCCAGAATCCCCGGCAAGAAATAGAACGGCGGCCACAGCACGCAGCCAATAATATTCGGCACGATAAATTTCGCGACGGGCAGATCCAGCATCCCCGCCACCATCGGCACCAGTGGCCGCGTCGGGCCGACAAAACGCCCAACCAGAATGGTGAACATGCTGTGTTGATGCAGCGCGTGTTCGGTTTTATCCAGCAGCGCTTTGTTCTTTTTCATAAAAGACCAGCGGTGCAGCGGCTTTTTGAAGCGCCAGCCCAACCAGAAGGAGATCCAGTCCCCCAGCAGGCAACCGATAATGCCCGCCAGCCACGCATGCCAGAAATTCAGCTCACCGCTGCCGATAAGCGCCCCCAGCCCCGCCATCATCACCGTACCGGGCAGAATCAGACCGACCAACGCCAGCGACTCCAGAAAGGCCACCAGCGCCACCGCAATTAGCGAGTACAGAGCGGATTGGAGAATAAAGTGTTCCAGCAATGCTTGCATAATGTGTCCGTCAGATTTACGAAGCAGCGATTCTGCTAACCCTCACCCGCTTCGTCAAGTCGCCAATTGTCTGAATAGATTACGCGTTATGACATCTTTGCAGACACATCATTCACTTTTTATTCACAACCAGCGCGGAACTCGCTCGGGCTGGCCCCGGTACATTTTTTAAAGACGCGAGAGAAATAAAGCTGATCGTCAAACCCGACATTGCGCCCGACGGTGGCTATCGGCATCCGCGTCGTGCTGAGCAGCAGCTTCGCCTGGCTGATGCGCTGATCCTCGCGCCAGCTCAGTACGCTAATGCCTAACTGTTGGCGGAACAGGTGCGACAGGCGGGACGGCGACAGACAGACGTGCTGCGCCACGCTGGCAATATCAAACTGGCTGTCCGCCAGATGATCGCTGATGTACTGACAGGCGTCGCGCACCCGGCTGTCCATCGGCGGATGCAACGATTCATTGATCGCCTCCATACGTCGCAGCAGAAGCTGCTCCAGCAGGTTAATCGCCAGCAGTTCAGAGTAGCGCCCTTCCCCTTGCCCGGCATTGATGATTTGACCAAAAAGCTCATTAAAGCGCGGCTGGTGCGCTTCGTCAGGGCGGAAAAAACCGGTCTGCGCAAAAATCGTCGGCCAGGTGAGCCACTCCTGCCAGTAGGCGCGCGGTCGGAAGTACACCCACTGGTGATACCATTCGCTCGCGTTGGGATGGCGACCGTAGTGGTGTACCTCGCCAGGCGGAAACAGCAAAATATCCCCCGGACGGCAGACAAACTGTTTGCCGTGGTTATTGATCACCCCTTCCCCGCGAATCGTAAGATTAAGGATATACCCCTTCATCCCCAGCGGGCGGTCGATAAAAAAATCCAGATAGCCGTTCGCCTCAATGGGCGTCAGCCCGGCAACCAGATGCGCATTAAACGAATAGCCCGGCAGCAGGGGATCATTTTGCGTTTCAGCCATAAATTCAATACTCCCGGCGTTCTGAGAAGAAACCAATTGTCCATATTGAGTGAGACATCTTCACCTTCCCCTCTGCGCCCCGCCGTCATTGCGGTTACGGACCATCAACCCCGCTTGCGAAAAGAGATTTGTAACAAAGGCCGATTGCGAAGGCGATAAAAACGGGTAACAAAAGTGTCTATAACTACGACAGAAATGTCCACATTGAATATTTGCACAGCGTCACACTTTGCAATGCCATAGCATTTTAATCCATAAGATTAGCGGATCCTGCCTGACGGTTTTTATCCCCGCTATCTACTGTTTCTCCATACCTGTTTTTTTCGATTGGAGTAAGACGATGGCGATTGCAATTGGCCTCGATTTTGGCAGTGATTCAGTTCGTGCTCTGGCGGTGGATTGCGCCACCGGGGAAGAGATCGCCACCTGCGTAGAGTGGTATCCCCGCTGGCAGGAAGGGCGCTATTGCGACGCCCCGAACAACCAGTTCCGCCATCATCCACGCGACTACATAGAGTCAATGGAAGCCGCGTTGAAAAACGTTCTCACGACCCTGAGCGCGTCACAGCGTGGCGAGGTGGTCGGCATCGGCGTCGACAGCACCGGCTCCACCCCTGCCCCCATTGATGCTGACGGCCACGTACTGGCGCTGCGTCCTGAGTTCGCCGAAAACCCGAATGCGATGTTCGTCCTGTGGAAAGATCACACCTCGGTCGAAGAAGCGGAAGCCATCACCCGCCTGTGCCATACGCCGGGCAAAACCGATTATTCCCGCTACATCGGCGGCATTTACTCCAGCGAATGGTTCTGGGCGAAAATTCTGCACGTTACGCGTCAGGACAGCGCCGTCGCTCAGGCTGCCGCCTCCTGGATTGAGCTGTGCGACTGGGTGCCTGCCCTGCTCTCCGGCACCACGCGCCCGCAGGATATTCGCCGTGGTCGCTGTAGCGCCGGACATAAATCGCTGTGGCATGAGAGCTGGGGCGGTTTGCCGCCCGCCAGTTTCTTCGATGACCTCGATCCCATCATCAACCGCCACCTCGCCTGGCCGCTGTTTACCGATACCTTCACTGCCGATCTGCCAGTTGGCACGCTGTGCGCGGAGTGGGCGCAACGCCTCGGCCTGCCGGAAAGCGTGGTCATTTCTGGCGGCGCGTTTGACTGCCATATGGGCGCGGTTGGCGCGGGCGCGCAGCCGAATGCGCTGGTGAAAGTGATCGGCACATCGACCTGCGACATTCTGATTGCCGACAAGCAGAGCGTCGGCGACCGCGCGGTGAAAGGCATTTGCGGCCAGGTAGACGGCAGCGTCGTGCCTGATTTTATTGGTCTGGAAGCGGGACAGTCGGCATTCGGCGATATCTATGCCTGGTTTGGCCGCATTCTCGGCTGGCCGCTGGAGCAGCTTGCGGCGCAGCATCCTGAACTGAAAGACCAAATCGCCATCAGCCAAAAGCAGCTACTCCCGACGCTGACCGAGGCGTGGGCGAAGAATCCATCGCTGGATCATCTGCCCGTGGTGCTCGACTGGTTTAACGGTCGCCGCACGCCGAACGCTAATCAGCGTCTGAAAGGGGTGATTAGCGATCTGAATCTCGCCACCGATGCGCCAGCGCTGTTTGGCGGCCTGATCGCCGCCACTGCCTTCGGCGCACGCGCCATTCAGGAATGCTTTACCGAACAGGGCATTGCCGTCAACAACGTGATGGCGCTGGGCGGCATCGCCCGTAAGAATCAGGTGATCATGCAGGCCTGCTGCGACGTGCTCAACCGCCCGCTACAGATTGTCGCCTCAGACCAGTGCTGCGCGTTAGGCGCCGCCATTTTTGCCGCCGTCGCCGCAAAAACGCATGTCGATATCCCTGCCGCACAACAAAAAATGGCCAGCGCCGTAGAGAACACCCTGCAACCGCGCCCGGAACAGGCTCAACGCTTCGAACAGCTTTATCAGCGCTACCGGCAGTGGGCGGTCAGCGCTGAACAACACTATCTTCCGACTGCCGCCCCGGCGCCAAAAACCCCGGTCAGCCAGGCAACCCTGACCCATTAAGGACACGACAATGACGATTTTTGACAACTATGAAGTGTGGTTTGTGATTGGCAGCCAGCATTTGTATGGCTCTGAAACGCTGCGCCAGGTTACTCAGCATGCCGAACATGTGGTAAAGGCGCTGAATACCGAAGCGAAACTGCCCTGCAAACTGGTGCTGAAGCCGCTGGGGACGTCGCCTGACGAGATCACCGCGATTTGTCGTGACGCCAATTATGACGATCGCTGTGCGGGCCTGGTGGTCTGGCTGCACACCTTCTCGCCCGCGAAAATGTGGATTAACGGGCTGAGTATTCTCAACAAGCCGCTGTTACAGTTCCACACCCAGTTCAATGCCGCCCTGCCGTGGGACAGCATCGACATGGACTTTATGAACCTGAATCAGACCGCACACGGCGGACGCGAGTTTGGTTTTATTGGCGCGCGTATGCGTCAGCAGCACGCGGTAGTGACCGGTCACTGGCAGGATAAACACGCGCACGCGCGTATCGGCTCATGGATGCGCCAGGCGGTCTCCAGACAGGATACCCGCCACCTGAAAGTGTGCCGCTTTGGCGACAACATGCGTGAAGTGGCCGTGACCGACGGCGATAAAGTGGCGGCGCAGATCAAGTTCGGCTTCTCGGTGAATACCTGGGCGGTGGGCGACCTGGTGCAGGTCGTGAATGCGGTTAGCGACGGCGACATTAACGCGCTGGTGGATGAATACGAAAGCCGCTATACCCTGACGCCCGCGACGCAAATTCACGGCGACAAGCGGCAGAACGTGCTGGAAGCCGCGCGTATTGAACTGGGCATGAAGCGCTTTCTGGAACAGGGCGGCTTCCACGCGTTCACCACGACGTTTGAAGATTTACACGGCCTGAAGCAGCTTCCAGGGCTGGCCGTACAGCGCCTGATGCAACAGGGCTACGGTTTCGCTGGCGAAGGCGACTGGAAAACCGCCGCGCTGCTTCGCATCATGAAAGTGATGTCTGGCGGTTTGCCGGGCGGCACTTCATTTATGGAGGATTACACCTACCACTTTGAGAAGGGCAACGATCTGGTGCTCGGCTCGCACATGCTGGAAGTATGCCCGTCTATCGCGGTGGAAGAAAAACCGATCCTCGACGTGCAGCACCTCGGCATTGGGGGTAAAGACGCGCCCGCACGTCTGATCTTCAATACCCAAACCGGCCCGGCGATCGTCGCCAGCCTGATCGACCTCGGCGATCGCTATCGTCTGCTGGTCAACTGCATCGACACCGTAAAAACGCCGCATGACCTGCCGAAGCTGCCGGTCGCCAACGCGCTGTGGAAAGCCCAGCCGGATCTGACCACCGCATCCGAAGCGTGGATTCTCGCCGGTGGCGCGCACCACACCGTCTTCAGCCATGCGCTGGATCTGAACGATATGCGCCAGTTCGCAGAGATGCACGATATCGAAATCACCGTCATCGATAACGATACCCGTCTGCCCGCCTTTAAAGACGCGCTGCGCTGGAACGAAGTTTATTACGGTTTCAAACGTTAACAGTTGCCGGATGGCGGCGTAAATGCCTTATCCGGCCTACAGGTCGCACCAACCTTGTAGGCCGGATAAGCGCAGCGCCATCCGGCGTGGAGACAGCTATGTTAGAAGATCTCAAACGTCAGGTACTGGAAGCCAATCTGGCGCTGCCAAAACACAATCTGGTGACTCTCACCTGGGGGAACGTCAGCGCCGTTGATCGCGAGCGCGGCGTCTTCATCATTAAACCTTCCGGCGTCGACTACAGCGTGATGAGCGCAGAGGATATGGTGGTGGTCAGCATTGCCACGGGTGAAGTGGTGGAAGGAACGAAAAAGCCCTCCTCCGATACGCCGACCCACCGTCTGTTGTATCAGTCTTTCCCGTCGATTGGCGGCATCGTCCACACCCATTCGCGCCACGCGACCATCTGGGCGCAGGCCGGGCAATCCATCCCGGCGACGGGGACGACCCATGCGGACTATTTTTACGGCACGATCCCCTGCACGCGCAAAATGACCGATGCGGAGATCAACGGCGAATATGAATGGGAAACGGGCAACGTCATCGTCGAAACCTTTGAAAAACAGGGTATCGATGCCGCGCAGATGCCGGGCGTGCTGGTGCATTCACACGGTCCGTTCACCTGGGGAAAAAACGCCGAAGACGCGGTGCATAACGCCATTGTGCTGGAGGAGGTCGCCTGTATGGGCATCTTCTGCCGCCAGCTTGCGCCACAGTTGCCGGATATGCAGCAAACGTTGCTGGATAAGCACTACCTGCGCAAACACGGGGCGAAGGCCTATTACGGGCAGTAATGGATAGCCCAACGGCGCAACCATACCTGTATAAAACCACAGCAAAACGTTCCGAACCAGGCTATAATCATGCCTGGTTTTTTAATGAGTACGCAGCGTGGCGCAGGCAGGTTTTATTTTAACCCGGCACTGGCGGGATACCCCGCAAGGAACAGAGGTCTCATTCTGGCTGGCAACGGACACCGGTCCTTTGCAGGTCACGCTCGCGCCGCAGGAGTCGGTCGCGTTTATCCCTACGCATCAGGCCGCCCGCGTCACCTCGCTGCTGCGCACAGAAAACGGCTATCGCCTGACGCCGCTCAATTTGCAGGATTTTCATCGCCAGCCCGTCTCGGGGTTGTACTGCCGCTCTCACCGACAGCTGATGCGTCTGGAAAAACAGCTGAAAGAACAGGGCGTAACGGTCTATGAAGCCGATGTGCGCCCGCCGGAACGTTACCTGATGGAGCGGTTTATCACCGCTCCCGTTTGGCTGGAGGGCGACACAAAAGACGGCGCAATCGTCAATGCCCGCCTGAAACCGCACCCAGACTACCGTCCCCCGCTGAAATGGGTATCGCTGGATATTGAAACCACCCGACACGGCGAGCTGTACTGCATTGGCCTGCAAGGCTGCGGACAACGCGTCGTTTTTATGCTCGGCCCGGCGAATGGCGATGCCTCGGCGCTGGATTTCCAGCTTGAGTATGCGGCGAGCCGCCCGCTGCTGCTGGAAAAACTCAACGACTGGTTTGCCCGGCACGATCCCGATGTGATCATCGGCTGGAACGTGGTGCAGTTTGATTTACGCGTCCTGCAAAAACATGCCGAGCGCTATCGTATCCCTTTACGTCTGGGGCGCGACAACACCGAGCTGGAATGGCGCGAGCACGGTTTCAAGAACGGCGTGTTTTTCGCCCAGGCCAAAGGGCGGTTGATTATTGACGGCATTGAAGCGCTCAAATCCGCGTTCTGGAATTTCTCATCATTTTCACTGGAAACCGTGGCCCAGGAGCTGCTTGGCGAAGGGAAATCGATCGATAATCCCTGGGACAGAATGGACGAAATTGACCGCCGTTTCGCCGAAGATAAGCCCGCGCTCGCTACGTATAACCTCAAGGACTGCGAGCTGGTGACGCAGATTTTTCATAAGACGGAGATCATGCCGTTTTTACTGGAGCGCGCCACCGTTAACGGTCTGCCCGCTGACCGCCACGGCGGTTCTGTCGCCGCCTTCGGTCATCTCTATTTTCCCCGTATGCATCGCGCCGGTTACGTTGCGCCGAATCTCGGTGAAGTCCCGCCGCATGCCAGTCCTGGCGGTTACGTAATGGACTCGCGTCCTGGCCTGTATGACTCCGTACTGGTGCTGGATTATAAGAGCCTGTACCCGTCGATCATTCGCACGTTCCTGATCGACCCGGTTGGGCTGGTGGAAGGGATGGCGCAACCGGACCCGACACACAGCACCGAAGGCTTTCTTGACGCCTGGTTCTCGCGAGAAACGCACTGTCTCCCGGAGATCGTCACGCAGATCTGGCATGGGCGCGATGAGGCCAAACGCCACGGCAATAAACCGCTGTCCCAGGCGCTGAAGATCATCATGAATGCGTTTTACGGCGTGCTCGGGACGACGGCCTGCCGCTTTTTCGATCCCCGACTGGCCTCGTCGATCACCATGCGCGGCCACGCGATCATGCGTCAGACCAAAGCGCTGATCGAGGCGCAGGGTTATGACGTGATCTACGGCGATACGGATTCCACTTTCGTCTGGCTGAAAGGCGCGCATTCTGAAGACGAGGCGGCAAGGATTGGCCGCGAGCTGGTGCGTCATGTGAATGACTGGTGGACGCAATCCCTGCAACAGCAAAAGCTGACCAGCGCGCTGGAATTAGAGTTTGAAACCCACTTCCGCCGTTTTCTGATGCCGACCATTCGCGGGGCGGACACCGGCAGCAAAAAGCGCTATGCCGGGCTGATTCAGGAAGGCGAGAAGCAGCGAATGGTATTTAAAGGGCTGGAGACCGTGCGCACCGACTGGACGCCGCTGGCGCAACGATTCCAGCAGGAGCTTTACCTGCGTATCTTCCGCCAGGAACCCTATCAGGAGTATGTCCGGGAAACCATCGATAACCTGATGACGGGCAAGCTGGATGAACAGCTGGTTTACCGCAAGCGACTGCGCCGCCCGTTGAGCGAATATCAGCGTAACGTTCCGCCGCACGTTCGCGCCGCCCGGCTCGCCGATGAACAAAACATCAAGCTGGGGCGCCCGGCGCAGTATCAGAACCGCGGCACGATCAAATACGTGTGGACGACTAACGGCCCTGAGCCGCTGGATTACCGGCATTCACCGCTGGATTACGAGCACTATTTAACCCGCCAGCTACAGCCGGTCGCAGAGGGAATACTTCCCTTCATCGATGATAATTTTGCTACACTACTCACAGGACAACTGGGGTTATTTTGACGCGTGACGAATGCGCCGCCATCCATTACCATAGCGCCCTTTCCATTCCTGGACCCAATTAACACTGCTGCCATTCTATTTTGGTAGCGGGTGATTATTGCCTGCAATTAAAGATATAGAGCCGAACATATATGCCTTTTACACTTGGTCAACGCTGGATCAGCGATACAGAAAGCGAACTGGGACTTGGAACCGTCGTCGCGATGGATGCGCGAACTGTCACCTTACTTTTCCCGGCGACAGGTGAAAACCGTCTGTATGCGCGCAGTGACTCCCCCGTGACCCGCGTGATGTTTAACCCTGGTGATACGATTACAAGCCATGAAGGCTGGCAGCTACAAATCGATGAAGTAAAAGAAGAAAACGGCCTGCTTGCCTATACTGGCACCCGCCTTGATACCGAAGAAACCGCCGTCACGCTGCGTGAAGTCCTGCTCGACAGCAAGCTGGTTTTCAGTAAACCGCAGGATCGCCTGTTCGCCGGGCAAATCGACCGGATGGACCGATTCGCTCTGCGCTACCGCGCACGTAAATTTCAGAGCGAGCAGTACCGCATGCCGTGGAGCGGCCTGCGCGGTCAGCGCACCAGCCTGATTCCCCACCAGCTCAACATTGCCCATGATGTCGGTCGCCGCCACGCGCCGCGCGTCCTGCTGGCGGATGAAGTGGGCTTAGGAAAAACCATCGAAGCCGGGATGATCCTGCACCAACAGCTGCTGTCTGGCGCGGCGGAACGCGTGCTGATCATCGTCCCGGAAACTTTGCAGCATCAGTGGCTGGTTGAAATGCTGCGCCGCTTCAACCTGCGCTTCGCGCTGTTCGACGACGAGCGTTACACCGAAGCCCAGCACGATGCCTACAACCCGTTTGAAACCGAGCAACTGGTTATCTGCTCGCTGGACTTCGCGCGTCGCAACAAACAGCGTCTGGAACATCTGTGCGACGCACAATGGGACCTGCTGGTCGTCGATGAAGCTCACCACCTGGTGTGGAGCGAAGACGCGCCAAGCCGCGAATATATGGCGATTGAACAACTGGCGGAACGCGTGCCTGGCGTCCTGCTGCTGACCGCAACGCCGGAACAGCTGGGCATGGAAAGCCACTTCGCCCGCCTGCGTCTGCTCGACCCGAGCCGTTTCCACGACTTCGAACAATTTGTCGAAGAGCAAAAAAATTATCGCCCGGTCGCCGACGCCGTCGCCATGCTGCTGGCAGGCAACAAGCTGAGCAACGAAGAGCTGAACATGCTCGGCGACCTGATTGGCGAGCAGGACATCGAACCGCTGCTGCAAACGGCGAACAGCGACCGCGATGGCGCGCAGAATGCCCGCCAGGAACTGGTCTCCATGCTGATGGACAGACACGGCACCAGCCGCGTACTGTTCCGCAACACCCGTAACGGCGTCAAAGGCTTCCCGAAACGCGAGCTGCACACCATCAAGCTGCCGCTGCCAACGCAATATCAGACGGCGATTAAAGTCTCCGGCATTATGGGCGCGCGTAAAAGCGCGGAGGACAGAGCGCGCGATATGCTCTACCCGGAGCAGATTTATCAGGAATTCGAAGGGGATAGCGGCACCTGGTGGAACTTCGACCCGCGCGTGGAGTGGCTGATGGGGCATCTGACCAGCCACCGCTCGCAGAAAGTGCTGGTGATCTGCGCGAAAGCCGCCACCGCGCTGCAACTGGAGCAGGTGCTGCGCGAGCGCGAAGGCATCCGCGCCGCCGTATTCCATGAAGGCATGTCCATTATTGAACGCGACCGCGCCGCCGCGTGGTTTAGCGAAGAGGACAGCGGCGCGCAGGTTCTGCTGTGCTCGGAAATTGGTTCTGAAGGCCGTAACTTCCAGTTCGCCAGCAACCTGGTGATGTTTGACCTGCCGTTTAACCCGGATTTGCTGGAGCAGCGTATTGGCCGTCTGGACCGTATCGGCCAGGCGCACGATATTCAGATCCACGTTCCGTATCTGGAAAAAACCGCGCAGTCCGTGCTGGTTCGCTGGTATCACGAAGGGCTGGATGCCTTTGAGCACACCTGCCCGACCGGTCGCGCCATCTACGATACGGTGTATCACGATCTGATCGCTTACCTGGCGACGCCTGAAAACACCGACGGTTTTGACGCGCTGATCAAAACCTGCCGCGAGCAGCACGAAGCGCTGAAAGCGCAATTGGAGCAAGGGCGCGACCGTCTGCTGGAGATCCACTCTAACGGCGGCGAGAAAGCGCAGGCGCTGGCAGAGAGCATTGAAGAACAGGATGACGACACCAGCCTGATCGCCTTCGCCATGAACCTGTTTGATATCGTCGGGATTAACCAGGATGACCGTGGTGAGAACCTGATTGTGCTGACGCCTTCCGATCATATGCTGGTGCCGGACTTCCCTGGCCTGCCGGAAGATGGCTGCACCATTACGTTCGAGCGTGATGTGGCGCTGTCGCGTGAAGATGCGCAGTTTGTTACCTGGGAACATCCGCTGATTCGCAACGGCCTGGATCTGATTCTGTCTGGCGATACCGGCAGCAGCACGATTTCGCTGTTGAAAAACAAAGCGTTGCCGGTGGGAACGCTGCTGGTGGAACTGGTGTATGTCGTTGAAGCGCAGGCACCGAAACATTTACAGCTTAACCGTTTCCTGCCGCCGACGCCGGTGCGCATGCTGCTGGATAAAAACGGCAATAACCTGGCCGCGCAGGTGGAGTTTGAAACCTTCAACCGCCAGCTGAGCGCCGTTAACCGTCATACCGGCAGCAAGCTGGTCAACGCGGTGCAACAGGACGTACACGCGATTCTGCAACTGGGCGAAGCGCAGGCGGAGAAATCGGCCCGGGCGCTGATCGACGCCGCGCGTAGCGAAGCGGATGAAAAACTGTCTGCCGAACTGTCGCGTCTGGAAGCGCTGCGCGCCGTTAACCCGAACATCCGTGATGATGAACTTGCGGCGATCGACAGCAACCGTCAGCAGGTAATGGAAAGCCTGGATCAGGCCAACTGGCGTCTGGATGCCTTGCGTCTTATCGTCGTCACGCATCAGTAACGGAGCAAAAAATGGGGATGGAAAACTACAATCCGCCGCAGGAGCCCTGGCTGATTATCCTGTATCAGGATGAGCACATTATGGTGGTCAACAAGCCCAGCGGCTTGTTGTCCGTGCCGGGCCGCCTTGAGGAGCACAAAGATAGCGTGATGACGCGTATTCAACGCGATTATCCGCAGGCGGAGTCGGTGCATCGTCTGGATATGGCGACCAGCGGCGTGATTGTAGTGGCGCTGACCAAAGCGGCGGAACGGGAGCTGAAACGCCAGTTCCGCGAGCGTGAGCCGAAAAAACAGTACGTTGCGCGCGTGTGGGGGCATCCAGCCCCTGCCGAAGGGCTGGTTGATTTACCGCTGATCTGCGACTGGCCGAACAGGCCGAAACAGAAAGTGTGTTATGAGACGGGTAAGCCTGCGCAAACCGGGTATGAGGTGGTGGACTTCGCTGCGGATAACACCGCACGGGTGGTGCTTAAACCGATTACCGGGCGTTCTCATCAGCTACGTGTGCATATGCTGGCGTTGGGACACCCCATTCTCGGCGATCGCTTCTACGCGTCGCCAGAAGCGCTGGCGATGGCACCGCGTCTGTTGCTGCATGCCGAAACGCTGACCATCACCCATCCCGCGTATGGCAACAGTATGACCTTTAAAGCCCCGGTAGATTTTTAAATTCTGTGCCCATTTGTGCCGGGAGCGCTTCGCTTACCCGGCCTACCGTTCTCAACGTAGGCCGGATAAGACGCTTTACGTCGCCATCCGGCAAAACCATTATTTAAAACCTTTCTGCTCTTTAATCATTTCATACGCTTTCTGAATTTCCTGCGCTTTTTGCTTCGCCATCTCCATCATCTCCGGCGGCAACCCTTTTGCGACCAGTTTGTCCGGGTGGTGCTCGCTCATCAGTCTGCGGTACGCGCGTTTAATGGTTGTCGCATCATCTGTCGGCTTAACCCCCAGCACGTTGCAGGCATCTTCCAGCGTAGGGCCACGCTGCGCCTGCTGCCAGCCGCCGCCGGACTGCTGTTGCTGATAACCGCCGCCAAACTGCGCCCCGCCCTGCATCATGCGTAAGAACTGATCGAACTGAGCGCGGGAAATCCCCAGCTCCTCGGCGATAACGTACAGCACTTCCCGCTCGTTCGGATGGAGCGTTCCATCCGCAAACGCCGCCTGAATCTGAATTTCCAGAAACATCCGTATCAGATCAAACCGCCCAAAGCAGACACTTCGAAACTGGCGCATTTTTTCACGTAACGGGTAATTATCCGATTTTCCCACGCGAAACGCGTGTTGGGCGGCGGTACGTGATTCGCCGTGTAAGTTCATCCGGTCCATCAACTGGCTGGCAATATGGATATCCGCTTCCGTCACTCGCCCTTTCGATTTGGTTAAATGCCCCATGACCTCAAAAGTGGTGGCGAAAAACAGTGCCTGCCGTTCACGCTGATTGGCGAACCATGCCATTTTGCGGCTGCGGGCTTTGTCGAACATGTGGCCTATCAGCAGACCTAATACCACGCCCCAGAAGCCGCCTCCCATCATCAGCGCCACTGCGACACCTACAATCTTTCCCCAGTACTGCATAGACTCCCCAAATCTTTACGCTGACAGTGAGGCTATGTCCCACAATATAGAGTGCTTTTCCTGGAATGAAGGCTGCGGTCAATTGTGGGACATCGCCTATAATTTGCATTATCATACCTGTCATTCAATGCCGTGCCTAACACCACAGACACATACCCATTGGATTTCACGTTGCAGCAAGACCGCCGCACAGCCGCCAGACGCTTATCCAGGCAAGTCGCCGGGGGCATGCGAATAACGTCCACGAAAGCACAACCTGAAAGACGACGGGTAGAAAAGGGACAGGATTAACACTAGCGTAGTGAAGATGAGTACGTTAGTCTCTGACCGTTTGTCACGCGCAACGCTACTGATGATGGAACAATAAATACAACGTATGAAAAAACGTATTCCCACTTTCCTGGCCACCATGATCGCCAGCGCCCTTTATAGTCAGCAGGGCCTGGCCGCCGACCTTGCCTCGCAGTGCATGTTGGGTGTGCCAAGCTACGACCGTCCTCTGGTGAAAGGCGAGACGAACGAATTACCCGTGACGATCAACGCCGATCACGCGAAAGGGAACTACCCGGACGACGCGGTATTCACCGGTAATGTCGATATCAACCAGGGTAACAGTCGCCTGCAAGCTGACGAGGTGCAACTCCATCAAAAAGAGGCGCCAGGCCAGCCGGAACCGGTGCGTACCGTCGATGCGCTCGGCAACGTCCATTATGACGACAATCAGGTTATTCTGAAGGGGCCGAAAGGCTGGGCGAACCTGAACACCAAAGACACAAACGTGTGGGAAGGCGACTACCAGATGGTCGGCCGTCAGGGGCGCGGGAAAGCGGATCTGATGAAGCAGCGTGGCGAAAACCGCTATACCATTCTGGAAAATGGCAGCTTTACCTCCTGTCTGCCAGGCTCCGATACCTGGAGCGTTGTGGGCAGCGAAGTGATTCACGATCGTGAAGAGCAGGTAGCGGAAATCTGGAACGCCCGTTTTAAACTGGGTCCGGTTCCCGTCTTTTACAGCCCTTATTTACAGCTGCCGGTCGGTGACAAACGCCGCTCCGGTTTCCTGATCCCGAACGCGAAGTACACCACCAAGAACTATTTTGAGTTCTACCTGCCGTATTACTGGAACATCGCGCCCAATATGGACGCCACCATTACGCCGCATTATATGCACCGTCGTGGCGGTGTCATGTGGGAGAATGAGTTCCGCTACCTCAGCCAGGCGGGCGCGGGTTTAATGGAGTTCGATTATCTGAATTCCGATCGCGTTTACGACGATGAGCATCCGAACGACAGCAACTCCCGTCGCTGGTTGTTCTACTGGCGTCATGGCGGCGTGATGGATCAGGTATGGCGCTTTAATGTCGACTATACCAAGGTCAGCGACTCCAGCTACTTCAATGACTTTGACAATAAGTACGGTTCCAGTACCGACGGTTACGCCACGCAGAAATTCAGCGTCGGCTATGCCGTGCAGAACTTTGATGCCACGGTGTCAACCAAACAGTTCCAGGTATTCAGCGATCAGAATACCAGCAGTTACTCCGCTGAGCCGCAGTTAGACGTTAACTTCTACCAGAATGACGTTGGTCCATTCGATACGCGTATTTACGGCCAGGCCGTGAAGTTTGTGAACACCCGAGACAACATGCCGGAAGCGACTCGCGTTCACCTGGAGCCAACCATCAATCTGCCGTTATCGAATCAGTGGGGCAGCATCAATACTGAAGCGAAGCTGCTGGCGACGCACTACCAGCAAACCAATCTGGACTCGTACAACAACAATTCGCGAAACGTCAATAAACTCGATGAGTCGGTTAACCGCGTAATGCCGCAGTTCAAAGTCGACGGCAGGATGGTGTTTGAACGCGATATGACGACATTGGCGCCGGGTTACACCCAGACGCTGGAGCCGCGCGCGCAGTATCTGTACGTTCCCTATCGTAACCAGAGCAGCATCAATAACTACGACTCCTCATTATTGCAGTCCGACTACAGCGGCCTGTTCCGCGACCGCACATATGGCGGTCTGGACCGTATCGCCTCCGCAAACCAGGTCACGACCGGCGTCACATCGCGTATTTATGATGATGCCGCAATTGAACGTTTTAATGTTTCCGTGGGTCAAATCTACTATTTCACGGAGTCTCGCACCGGCGATGACAACATAACCTGGGAGAATGACGACAAAACGGGCTCACTGGTTTGGGCGGGCGACACCTACTGGCGTATCTCCGACCGCTGGGGACTGCGTAGCGGCATTCAGTACGACACGCGTCTGGACAGCGTCGCGACCAGCAGCAGTACGATCGAATACCGTCGCGATGAAAATCGTCTCTTACAGTTGAACTACCGTTATGCCAGCGCGGAATATATTCAGGCTACGCTGCCGTCTTATTCCACTGCGGAGCAGTATAAAAACGGGATTTCCCAGGTCGGGGGCGTTGCCAGTTGGCCGATTGCCGATCGTTGGTCTATCGTAGGTGCTTACTACTTTGATACCAATGTGAATAAGCCTGCCGACCAGATGCTCGGCGTGCAGTACAACTCCTGCTGCTATGCGATTCGCTTCGGTTATGAGCGTAAGCTGAACGGTTGGGATAACGATAAAGAACACGCTGTTTATGACAACGTGATCGGCTTTAACATTGAATTGCGTGGTCTGAGCTCCAATTACGGTCTCGGCACCAAAGAGATGTTGCGTTCGAACATTTTGCCGTATCAAAGCTCTCTGTGATTTGATTGATTTACCACGTAATCCGCAGTGCGGTTAATTGAAATGGAAAAAGTATGAAGA
>OGYM01000884.1_pt1 | contig 23062 bp, 18 predicted proteins | sample 1576491 | NCBI WGS metagenome assembly OGYM01 (sample SAMEA3541515, study PRJEB24748) | human gut metagenome | biome: human gut; feature: human-associated habitat; material: faeces | place: China | collected 2012 | reverse complement strand
TTTGTCAACAACTTCATTCCTATGCGTGGTGACGGTTCAAAGGAAGTTACAAGAAAATGCGTTGTAATTGTTTCGTTTCTCGTGTTTCTTACGGCACTTTCGCTGTTGTTCTACAATATGATTTACCTCAGCCTGAGAAATGCCGAGCTTAACGGCGAGATTCAGCGAATTGCTCACAGCGTTGATGACGGTGAAACAACACCCGAAAAGAAAAAAGATGACACAATCAATTGGGATAAACTTCTGAAAATCAACGATGAAATTGTCGGCTGGATTCAGATGAAGGATACCCACATTGACTACCCCGTTCTTTGGCATAAGGCAGACAGCACACCGCAACAGTATTACCTTAACCACAACTACAAGAATGAGTGGGACGGCTTCGGCAGCGTATTTGTTGACTACCGTTCAACAAAGGGTACAGACGGCAAGAACCTTGTTCTTCACTCTCACCACATTCAGGACGGTTCAATGTTCGGTGATCTTATGAAGTTCGGCGGAACAACGGGAAACCTTGATTTCTACAAAGAAGTTCCGACCTTCCGCTTTGACACTCCAAAGGGCAAAGGTACTTATAAGATTATCTCCGTGTTCAAGACAAACACTCTTACCGCACACGGCGATTTCTTCAACTACATGATAAGCGACTTTGAAAATGACAAGGATTTTATGAACTATGTTTACAATGTCCGTGTTCGTTCACTCTTTAATTGTCCTGTTGATGTAAACGAGGACGATGAGCTTGTAACACTTTCAACCTGTTCGTATGAGTTCACAAACTTCAGAACGGTTGTTGTTGCAAGAAAGGTAAGAGCGGGCGAGTCAACAAAGGTTGATGTTTCAAAGGCGTCGCTTAATAAGAATGCAGTATGGCCGCAGGTTTATTACTCATCCTACGGCGGTACAAGACCTACCGTCACAGACTTTGACACAGCTTACAAGAAAGGTCAGATTACCTGGTATGACGGAGATTACAGCTTTAAGAACCAAAAGGTAACCAAGAAAACCGAGGCTACGACCGCAACAGATACAAAAGGTCAGGTTGTAACACAAAAGCCACAGCCTACAACAGAGGCAAAGGTTTATTGCAATGTAACCTTCCTTAACTACGACGGTTCAGCTTTGTCAACGCAAAAGGTTGAGTACGGCAAGTCGGCGGTTGTGCCTAAGACCGTACCGAAAAAACCGAGTGATGAGTATTATGACTACATCTTTGAGGGTTGGGACACCACCTATGACTATACAAAGGTAACGGCTAATTTGAGCATTGCACCAAAATTCAAGGCAACGCTGAAACCCGAATACGCAAACGCACAGTAGGAGGACGGAAAATGAATTGCAGGCTTGTATTTTTCGCTGCTCGCAAAACCTCGTTTTGCGAAAGAGCTTTGCAAAAATCCTTTTCCGAGCTTGACCTTGAACTCGTCAAAACCTGCTTTGCAACCGATTCCGAACAACTCGGAAATGAACTTACAGACGCTTTCAAAAAACTGAATGTGGTTTTCGTTGTCGGCGGACTCGGATTTGACGATGAAAAGGGAATAAAAAGCATAATTTCCCGTGCTTTGTGTGAAACCCCTGTTAATGACTGCAAAAAGCTGAAAAATGAAAACGGCGATGACGGATATGTTGTCAGAGCCGCAAATCAGATTCTTATTCTTCTGCCCGATGAACCCGAGCAGATTGAATCCATTATGCAGGGACCGCTCAGAAAATATATTATGGCAAACTCGGTAATGCAATGAGCATTGCGAATTGAAAGTTGAAAATTGAAAATGTAAAATTACAGTCGGCGGTGTGCCACCGCTGTCAATTTGAGAAGATAGTTAGATAAAAAGATTGCATCAGATGCCCGTATAAGGTTCTGATGCAATTTTTGTTTTATATGGAATCAGTAGGGGTAGCCTTGCGACTATATTTCAGACAGCGCTATGCTCCCTTTATCCGCCACAGGCGGCGGTCGCAAACCGTGTTCGCCATTTATAAAATTAATCTTGACAATGCAAAAAATGGTGCTATAATTAAAACATACTAAATACATGGGAATAGTAGAAATAAAACGCATACATAATCAAGCACATAAAAATCATGCTAAGAAAGGAAGTACAGTTATGGCAAAAAGAAATTTTGGCGATGAATTCGGATTTCAGACAAGGGCTGTTCACACGGGCAATGATGTTGACAGCGAAACAGGAGCAATCAAAAGACCTATCACAATGGCAAACAGCTATGAACTTCCATATGATCCGAGCGACCTCAACTGGAGCAGTGCAGGCAAAAACCTCTACACACGCAACGGCGGTTCAAATCAGCAGTATCTTCAGGAAAAGCTTGCGTCCCTTGAGGGCGGAGAGGATTGCGTTGTTCTTGCAAGCGGTGTTGCGGCTCTGTCGGGACTTTTCTTTGCATTGCTCAAAAGCGGTGACCATGTTGTATTTTCAAGCGTAACATATATTGCGGTTTACAGACTTCTGAACGAACTTCTCAAAGACAAATTCGGTGTTGAAACAACAATTGTTGACACAACCGACATTGAAAAAGTTAAGGCGGCAATCCGTCCGAACACAAAGCTCATTCACATTGAAACACCGGGCAATCCTACTCTTTCAATTTCCGACATTGAAAAGCTTGCAGAGCTTGCCCATGCAAACGGCGCACTTTTGTCGGTTGACAACACATTTGCTTCTCCGTTCAACCAAAGACCGATTGAACTCGGTGCAGACTTTACCGTTGAAAGCCTTACAAAGTACATCAACGGTCACGGTGATGCAATGGGAGGTGCAATCATCGGCAAAAAAGAATACCTCGACATTATCCGTGCGCAGTCGCAGATTAACCTCGGCGCAACAATCAGCCCGTTCAATGCATGGCTGCTCCTGCTTTTCCATCTCCACGATCTTGCCGACGACCACTTTGCTGATGCCGGCATCCAGCGGGATGAGCTCTTCTACCTCGAAGCCGCAGGAGAACAGCTTCTCCTCCAGTTCCTGTGCGGTAACATCGATATCAACGAATTCTTTTAACCAACTGAAAGGTACTTTCATTGTTTGTTCTCTCCCCTCTTATTCGTGGAACTGCTTGAGGAACTGCAGGTTGTTCTCGAACATCAGGCCGATGTTGTTGATGCCATACTTCAGCATGGCGATACGCTCGATGCCGATGCCGAAGGCGAAGCCGGAATACTCGTCCGGGTCGATATTGCAGTTCTCCAGCACCTTGCGGTTGACGACACCGCCGCCCAGCACCTCGATCCAGCCGGTGTGCTTGCACAGCGGGCAGCCCTTGCCGTGGCACTCGAAGCAGCTCACGTCCACCTCCACGCTGGGCTCGGTGAACGGGAAGTAGGAGGGACGCAGGCGGGTGCGGGTGTCAGCGCCGAACAGCTTCTGCACGAAGGTATTCAGTGCGCCCTGCAGGTCGCCCAGCGTGATGCCCTTATCCACCACCAGACCTTCCATCTGGTGGAACATGGGGCTGTGGGTGGCATCGGAGTCAGAGCGGAACACACGGCCGGGCATCAGGATCTTGATGGGCGGCTTCTGAACGTCCATGGTGCGGATCTGACCGCCGGAAGTCTGGGTACGCAGCAGGAACTCCTCCGACAGGTAGAAGGTGTCCTGCATGTCGCGTGCCGGGTGATCCTTGGGCACGTTCAGGCGGGTAAAGTTGTGGTCATCGTCCTCGATCTCCGGGAAGGTGCCCACCGAAAAGCCCATGCCGGAGAACACGTCGATGATCTGGTTGGTGATCAGGGTCAGCGGGTGCAGACCGCCCACAGAGCGGGTCTTGGCGGGCAGGGTGATATCCACCGTCTCCGCAGCATTGCGGGCAGCAAGCTCTGCCTGCTTCACCTGTTCTGCAGCAGCGTCGTAATCTGCCTGAACCTTTGCCTTGAGTTCATTGATGATCTTGCCCATAGCGGGGCGTTCTTCCGGCGCAACGGTGCGCAGGTTCTTCATCAGGGCAGGGATCTTGCCGTTTTTGCTGAGGTACTCCTGCCAGAAGGAGGCCAGCGTTTCCTTGCCGGACACCTGACCAAGGCTTTCAGCGGCCTGTTTTGCCAGCTCGTCGATCATTGCTTGCATGGATGTTCTCTCCTTTATTCTTCGTGTTGATGAGCGGAGTGCAACAAAAAAGCTCCGTCCCCTGCCCGATTTCTCAGACAAAAGGGACGAAGCTGTTGATTCTTAGCTCCGCGGTACCACCCGGTTTCCACCCGTGCACAGATGCCGGGCGGCTCTCAGAACGCCGTAACGGGGCGTGGCCGTTCTGTACTACTGCTGTTTCGCACAGACCGCTCAGGAGCGAACTTCAGCACAGATACACCCGGAAGCCCTCTCAGCCGATGAAGCTTCTCTCTTTGCCGTGTACGCCATGCCTACTCTCTCCGTCGCTGCGTTTGGGAGTATTCAGGTTTTATAACCAAGAGTTATGTTACCACATTTTGCGGCGGTTTGCAAGGGCCGTGTAGTCACTTTCCGCAAAAATCGCGTTCGGTGGAGGTTTTTCACAAAGCCGCAGCCATTATGAATCGTTTATGTCATCCATTATGAGCTGAAACAATTCTCCCAGGTCGATCAGTGGCGCAAACTCTTTATCAACTTTGTAATCATCTGAAATTTTTACCACGACCACACCGTCGATCTGCTGGATATATCCTTCCTGCGGATAGACCGGCATCTGTTCCAGCTCTGTTCTGCTGTACAGTTCCCCATACTGTTCCACCGAGCAATGCTTGAGTTTTGCCGGAGTAATATCCCTGAAAACCGCTTTCCAAGACGCTCTGGCCGAGTAATCGTTCAGCCAGAAGCGGCCCATCTGCGCATACGGATTTGCATAGAGGTAATACTCCCTCTTCATAAAACTGGAGTTCGAGCTGGGTCTGCCCACAAACAGTACCGGCAGCTGCTCGTTATCGTCAAAATATCCGCTGCTCATCAGGTCGTCCGCGATGTGATCCGACATGCTCTTAAGTGTTTTCCTTCCCTCATACATAGCTTCCTGATCGATCACTGCAGAGCAGACATTGCCATAGACGACCAAAACTGCAAGTACTACAGCCCCTGTCCGGGCAGCACGTACATACTTTTTTACCATATGCTGATTTGTGCGCGTCCCTTCAAGCAGCAGCAGACATACCGGCACGAACAGATTCAATCCTTCGCCCATCTGCAAAAGCCAGACCGCCTCGCTTGTGATCAGCATGATGGCATTGCACATGATGGGCAAAACGATCAGCGCTGCCACTCCCAGAAGGATATATTCCCAATTTTTCCGGTGAAGCATTTTTCTGAAGCGGTTCAGCAGTCCGATGCTCAGCGCCAGAAATACAAAAACGAAAAAGCCCACCGGCTGCAGAATGTTATGCCGATAGTAATTCTGAAAAAAGTAAGCTCCAAACAGTTGGTAGGTCTCTGCAATGGCATTGGGCAGATTTTTCAGTATAGAAAGTACCGAAACATCCGCTCCTCCATTATAACTTGCCATCTGCCATCCACATGCCCATACGATCAGCTTTGTGAGCAGGAAATACAAAACCATTCCTGCAGCTGCGCTGCAAAGACTTCTTCCAATGTGGGCATGGATCTTTTCTCTGTCCACATTGCGGAACAGAAGCAGCAGAAGATATGCCAGCAGGAGCAGACAAAAGTTATCAAGGCTCGTCTGATAGCATGCAAGGCTCATGACCAGAAGCAGTGCTCCCTGTACGACCGCTTTTCTAAAATCTGCGGCACGAACCACACGCTCTGCCGCCAGAACAGAAAACAAAAATGAGCAGCCAAACACCGGCGACTGAAACCGATATGACAGCTGTATTCCAGTGACCGTGCTGGCCAGAACAGCCATACCCGCCAGATAGGTCACGACAGAATCCTTCTCTATAAAAAACTTCCGAAGTAGGGTAACAGCCAGCGCCGATATGGAAAGCGTCAGCAATGAATTGAAAGGTTCCGTCTGGATGCCAAACCGCAGCGCATCGATCACCGGCCAGAGCCAACGGCCCGTGACTACCTGCCAATAGCCGCCGAAGAACCATGTATTGTTCCACAATCCGTCAAATGTATTGGTCAGCCGCTGACTGATCAGCAGGAAAAACACTACCGCCGAAAACAGCAGCATCACCAAAAAATATCTTAGATCCGATATATCCAGCCCAAGGTCGTCCGGTTTCTGTACATCGATTTTTTCTTTCATCGTTATTTTCTCCATCTGTCCTGTTTTATGTTCTCAGGCTCATTTGTTATTCATCGATCAGATAATCCTCTGAAATTTTGATCACATATACACCGTCCATTTCCTGCATGGAGCCTTTCTCAGGGAATGTCGGCATTCGTTTGATTTCTTCTGTCCGGATCAGTTCGTCATATACCTCATCACTGCACAGCTCCAACTGCATCGGTGTGAGGTCACGAAACACCGCATTCCATGAATAGCGCATTGTGGCGGCATTTTCTTTTTCGAAAAGGCCCACCTGTGCGTAGTCGTTTGCATCCCAGTAGATAACGTGTGTCCGGAACAGTGGGTTTGCACTGGGGCGGCCTACCAGCATCACCGGCAGTTTTTCCGGCAAATCATAATAGCCCTCTGCCACCAGCTCACTGGCCACAAGGTCCGCGATTTGTTTTGTTGCCTTGCGTCCCTCATACATCGCCTGCTGATCGATAGCCGACATAAAGACACTGCCATAAAGAATGCCTGCCGCAGCCAGCAGAAGCGCAGCCTTTTCCACCTTGCCAGCTTTGTTTTTGCCTGAGGTTTCTGTGTTAGATGCAGGCCGGGCAGAATCTAACAGCCAGAAGCACACCGGGAAGAACAGCGCAGTTCCTCCGGCCATTGGGATATAAAACGTCGCCTGTGATGCTGCCAGCAGAAAGATCACGCTGGCAAGCGGCATCACCAGCACCGCAGCCACTGCGTAAAGCGCCGTTTCTGCATTCTTTCTGCGCAGAACAACTGCCAACCGACGTACAAGCGCTGCACCCACGACAAGGAACGCCAGCGCATACAGTACCCCGAAGCTTTGCAGCACATTATGGCGTACTGTATCACCAAAGAAGTAGTCCCAGAATTGGGCATAGCATTTTACAATACTCTGCGGCAGGCTTTTCAGCATATTCAGCGGCGAGGTAGAAGCTCCGCCTTGATAATTCGTCATTGCAACACCTGAAATCTTCAGAATAATCTGCAATATTCCCCAGTACAGCGCCGCGCCGCACACTGCACTGCCCAGACATTTTGCGATATAGTACCGGAGCTTTATCCCTTCTTCACCTCGGAACAACAGCACCAGAAACCACGCCAGCAGCACCATGCAGAAGCAAGCAAGGTCTGTCTGATAGAGTCCAAGACTCAACGCAAGTAAAAATGCTCCCTGCGCAACGCCTGCCGCAATGCTGCGGCTTCTGATCACACAGACCGCTGCCAGCACCGACAAATAAAATGCCAAACCAAACTCGACCGATTGATGTGCAAACGAGAGGTAACACCCGATCACGGTATTAGCCAAATAGCATAATCCTGCGAGCCAGTCAAGGTAAGATGTCCCCCCGTGCACAGTTTTAAAGGTCATATGAAGTTTTGTAACGCCAAGAGAAACCAGCACCAAGCACACCACCGCATTGATGGGTTCTAGCTGCAGACTGAAACGCAGAAAACTGGTCACCAGCCAGAACCATCGCCCATTGGAAAGCTCCCATGCTCCCGCCATGTACTCAGCCGTTGTCCACAGACCATCCACTGTGTTCGTCAGCTTCAAGCTGATCAGCGGAAAATAGACCATCACCGCAAAGCCCAGCATCACACAGAAATATTTCTTATCCAACTCCCGCAGCCAGTGTCTGATATCCGCTTTTATTTTTACAGACATGATATTCCTCCATCCATAAACTTCTGCTTTTCAGTATATCAAACTCTTCCACATGGTTCAATAAAAAAATCCCCTGCCGGGCAGTCGGCAGAGGATCTTGCGTATTTTTTCCAGAGTGCTTTATTTTGCCACGATTTCTGCAGCCAGTGCATCCATCTGCGCTTCGGCAGCAGCATTGGCAGCACTGCGGATGGTGACCACAGTATCACACACAGCGATGTTCTTCATGCTTTCCAGCTCGGCGCGCATGAGCTTTGCGGCCATGGGTGCCCATGTGCCATTCTCCATCAGACCCACCGTGCGGTTCTGGAAGCTCTTGGTCTTGAGGTGGGTCAGCAGATTTTCCATCGGCGGGAAGAGGAAGCCGTCGTAGGTGGCGCAGGCCAGCACGATCTTTCCGCAGCGGAAGGCTTCGGTGACGGCATAGGACACATCGGTGCGGGTCAGGTCCATCTCCACGACCTTTGCGCCCTTTGCACGCAGCTTTTCGGCCATGAGGTGGGCTGCTGCACGGGTGTGGCCATGGATGGAAGCACTTGCCACAAGGATCTTTTCCGGCTCCTCGGGCTTGTAGCTGGACCAGATGTCGTAGTAGTTCAGGTACTTGCCCAGATCTCCGGTCAGCACCGGGCCGTGCAGCGGGCAAATGGTCTGGATGTCCAGAGCCGCGGCCTTTTTCAGCAGCGCCTGCACCTGCGGGCCGTACTTGCCCACGATGTTCAGGTAGTAGCGGCGGGCTTCGCTGGCCCAGTCGGCCTTTTCGTCAAACTTTGCCACAGCGCCAAAGCGACCGAAGCCATCCGCGGAGAACAGCACCTTTTCGGTGGATTCATAGCTGACCATGACCTCCGGCCAGTGCACCATGGGGGCAAACACAAAGGTCAGGGTGTGGGTGCCAAGGCTCAGGCTCTCGCCGTCCTTCACCACCACGCGGCGCTCCTTTGCCACAGCATCAGCACCAAAGAACTGATCCATATACAAAAAGGTCTTGGCGTTGCCCACCACCTGCATCTCCGGGTAGAGTGCCGCCAGCTTTGCAATGTTGGCACCGTGGTCCGGCTCCATGTGGGAGACTACCAGATAATCCGGCTTACGGCCTGCCAGAGCTTCAGACAGGTTTTCCAGCCACGGCTCGGTAGCGCGGGCATCCACCGTATCCAGAACGGCGGTCTTTTCGTCCAGAATGACATAGGAATTATAGCTCACGCCGGTGGGCACCGGATACTGGCTCTCAAACAGGTCAATGGTGGTATCGTCCACGCCCACACCCAAAATGGCTTCGCTGATCTTCTTCACACTCATAGCTTTCCGTCTCCTTTTTATGATATGCCGCAGACTGCAGCAATTATTTCTAAGAACAGTTCCTATTATAGCACATTGTTAGAAATTTCGCAAGAGATATTATTCTTCTCCATTTTCCGGCAGCTTTGCCGCTACCGGCCTGCCCGGCTCAGCATCCAGTTCCAGCAGAGCGGCAGCAGCGCTTTCGTCCATGGTCTGCACAGCGCGCAGCTTGCGGCTGATGGCACGGCTGCGCACGCCAATGAGATTATCCAGCTCTTCGTCGGTCTGGCGCAGGCGCTGCTGCATCTTGGAAAGCCCCTGCCCGAACTTGTCAAATTCGGTCTTCACCGCGCCCAGCAGCTGCCATACCTCACCGGAGCGCTTCTGGATGGCAAGGGTCTTGAAACCCATCTGCAGGCTGTTGAGCAGCGCTGCCATGGTGCTGGGGCCTGCAATGTTCACCTGATAGTCCCGCTGCAGCACTTCCAGCAGGCCTGCGTTCACCACCTCGGCATACAAACCCTCGAAGGGCAGGAACAGGATGCCGAAGGCCGTGGTGTAGGGCGGCTCCACATATTTTTCCCGGATGTCCTTGGCCTCGGCCCGCAGCACCAGTTCCAGTGCGTGGCGGGCGTTCTCCACGGCCTGCGCGTCGCCGGATGCCTGCGCATCCTGTAAATGAGCATAGGTGTCGCCGGGGAACTTGGAGTCGATGGGCAGCCACACCGTGCCGCCGTCCGCGCCGGGCATCCGGATGGCGTACTCCACCCGCTGGGTGCTGCCCGGAATGGTGGCCACGTTGGTGTCGTACTGTTCCGGGGCAAGGATCTCTTCCAGAATGGCTCCCAGCTGGATCTCACCCAGAATACCGCGGGTCTTCACACCGGAAAGCACCTGTTTCAGCCCGCCCACATCAGCGGCAAGGTTCTGCATTTCGCCAAGACCCTTGTACACCTGTTCCAGCTGGTCGTTCACCGCCTTGAAGCTTTCGGTCACCCGCTTCTGCAATGCATCCTGCAGCTGTTCGTCCACCGTATGGCGGATCTCGTCCAGCTTCTGGGCGTTCTGGGCCTGCAGGGCAGTCATGCCCTCGGCAAGGGTGCGGCGCATCTCTTCCAGCTTGCGGGCGTTGGAGGCTTCCAGCCCCTGCAGGCGCTGCTCCATGGTCTGCTGCTGAGTGCCCTGCCCTGCGGCAAGGGCGGTGCTCATACTCTGCACCGAAGCCTGCAGCGTTTCACTGATGTGGCCCATAGCGGCAAGGTTCTGCTGAGACATCTCTGCCAGCTTCGCTTCCATCTGACGGTTCTGCGCATCCAGCTGCTGGCGCAGCCATTCCTTCAGTTCCGTATCGTCCCGGCTGGCCGTCGGCTTTGCCGAGCGGTACAGCAGCAGCGCCATCATCAGGCAGATGGCCACCAGAAGCACCGTGTAAAGAAACGCTAAAAATTCCATAATGTCTCCTATTGCAAAATCCGGGCTGTGCAGCTGCAAAGCCCGGATCTGCGTACTTTATATTATTTTGTCTGTTCTTCCCAGAAGGCAGCGGCTTCGTCCAGCCAGCCATCCGCAGCCGTGCCGCGGCCAAGGCCGATGCCATGGGCTGCGTGGTCATATACCACTTCTTTGTAAGGTACGCCATGCGCGGCCAGTGCCTTGCTGAGGGCCGGCCCCTGCAGCGGCCAGCACAGCAGGTTCAAGGTCAGGTCATCCCTGCCATACCAGAAGTACACCGGCGGATAGTCCTCTGTGATCAGGTCGGCAAGGCTGTATTCATAGTAGAACCGGCCGCACACAAAGGGGTCGATGCCCACACGGTAGATCGGTGTGATCTCGGAAAACTGCACGATGGGATACGCCAGGATCACTGCGCCGGGCTTGGGCAGGCCATAGTTTTTATAGCCCAGAGCGTCCGATGCAAACAGGCCCGCCAGATGTCCGCCGGAAGAATAGCCGATCAGGGCGTAGCTTTCCGTCTGCACGCCGAACTGCTGTGCGTGGCCGATGATGTACTTCACCGCCCGTGCAATGTCCTCTATGGGTCCGTTGTTGTCGTTGTCCGGGTAGGCGCGGTAGCGCATCACGAACACCGCATAGCCTTTCTGGTGCAGCTGGTAAGCTGTGGAGATGCACTCCTTTAACTCTGCCGTGCGGTTGAGGATGTTGCCGGAGAGCACCAGCGCATACTTTGCATCCGGCGTGCTGGCCGGGTAGTAATAGAACTCCGCATTGTTGCGGGAGCTGTCCTCGGCGATTTCCTGCTCCGAGTAGAGCTTATAGGTGATCTGCACGCCCGCATTGTAATTGCGGATGAGCAGGTTCAGACCATCGGCACAATCCTGTGCCACATGGCTGCTCACATATTTTTCCAGCGTCTGGTCATTGCACCAGTCCTCGGTGCCGGGCAGGTTCTGCTCCTTGGAATAGGTCCAAACGCCTGCGCCAAGGATGCTGGGGTTCGAGCGGATCTCGCCCATGGTGGTCTGCGGCGTGATATCCGGCTCGCCATACTCTGCTGCAAATGCGGGCAGCGCCATCATCAGCAGCAGACAGATACAGGCTGCTGCGGTGCATATCCTGTGTTTCAACTCAACATCTCCTTTTCAGCCGACCTGTTCCTCCCAGAAGGCAACTGCTTCATTCAGCCAGCCCTCCGCATCGGTGCCCTTGCCTGCGGCCACTGCATGGGGAGCATCATCATACACATGGTAGATATGCGTCACATGGTTGCGGGCCAGTGCCTTTTCCAGCACAGGCCCCTGCGCCGACCAGCACATGGTCATAAGGGTCATGTCGTTTTTGCCGTACCAGTGATAGGTAGGCGGATAATCCGGTGTGATGTAATCAGACAATGTCATTTTATAATACCGCTGCTTGCACACGCCGGGGTCCAGCAGGATATTATAGACCGGTTTGAACTCCAGGAAGGTGTTTACCGGGTAGCCCAGCAGCATGGCACCGGGCTTTGGCAGGCCGTAATTTTTGTAGCCCACCGCGTCGGTGCCGAACAGTCCGGCGATCTGCCCGCCTGAGGAATAACTTACAATGGCATAATCCTCCGCCTGCACGCCAAACTGTCCTGCATGTTCCGTGATGTATTGCACCGCGCGGACCACATCCTGCAGCGGCGCATTGTTGGAAGCCTTCATGCCGATGCGGTAGCGCAGCACGAACACCGGGTAGCCCATTTCGTGCAGGTTCCATGCAGTGGAAATGCCCTCGCGGATCTCCGCGCTGACCACGATCGCATTACCGCCGATCACCAGCGCATATTTCTGGTTCGCCTGCGCCCCTTCTGCCGGCAGATAATACAGTTCCACACCGTCCCGGCTGGTATCCTGCGCGATTTCCTCCGCCGTATAAAGCGGGAAGGTCACCCGCTGCCCAGCGTTATAGGTGCGGATCAGATAGTTCAGTCCATCCGCTGCATCTTGTGCCGTCCAGTGATTGGAAAGGCAGCTCAGCGGCTGCGCGTCCCAGTACATCCGGTCCAGCACACGGTCCTGATCCAGCGAGTAGGTGTAGATGCCCGCACCCACAATGCCGGGGTTGGAGCGGATCTCTGCCATTTTGGTGTGCGGTGTGATGTTGGCCTGACCAAGCTCCTCCGCAAACGCCGGCTGTGCCAGCAGGATCATCAGGCCAATACCAAACATCACCGTGCTCAATCGTTTTCTCACAGCAATCCCCCGTTTATCTCTTTATTTGCACTGTTTTTCCCAGAATGCCGTTGCCTGCCGGATCCAGCCGTCCGCATCGGTGTGGCGGCCCGGACCAATGGCGTGGGGTGCGTTCTCGTACACATGGCACTCATAAACAGCCCCGCTCTCCCGGAGCCTGCGCTCCAGCAGCGGCCCCTGCTGGGAGTAGCACATGCGCTGCATATAAAGATCATTTTTGCCGTAGAAGAAATAGGTAGGGGTAAAGTTTTCGTTCACCACATCCGAAATATCGGTCCAGTAGTAGCGCCAGCCAAACACCAGCGGGTCAATGGCCAGCTGATACAACGGCTTCACCTCAAAGAAATCGTTGATGGGGTAGCCCAGCAGCAGCGCTGCAGGCTGTGGGAGGCCAAATGCCTTATAGCCGAACTTTTCGTTGTCCGAGCCGATCAGGCCCACGATGTGTCCGCCGGAAGAAAAGCCCACCAGCGCATAGTTTTCGCGCTGAACGCCAAACTGATCTGCATTTTCGGTCAGGTACTTTACGGCATTGGCAATATCGTACAGTGGCGCATTGTCGGATGCATTCAGGAAAGAGCGGTACCGCAGCACAAAAGCCGCATAGCCCAGCTCGTGCAGCTGGTTGGCAATGGAAGCACCCTCGTTCAGCTCTGCGGTGGTGTTGCCGCCGTTGCCGGGCACCACGATGGCGTACTTTGCGTTGGCTGTTTTAGCCGGGAAATAATACAGCTGCACCATGCCCAGAGAAGGATTTTCCGCAATTTCTTCCGGGGTATACACCTGCCATGTGATCTGTACGCCCCTGTTGTAGTTTTCGATCACAAGGTTCATGCCTTCGGCGGCATCCTCGGCAGCCGCGTAGCTTACATAGCCCTCAATGGGCGTATCATCGTACTGCGTGCTGCCCTCGATCCATTCGTTGCAGTAGGTATAGTAGCCGGAGCCTTTGATGCTGGGGTTCTCCCGCAGCTCTTTCATGGTCGTCTTTGTTGTGATGTTCGGCTCGCCGTACTCTGCAGCAAATGCCGAAAGCGATACGCACGCCAGCATTCCCAGCGCGCACACCACCGTTCTGATCCACTTCATTTTGGGACATCCTCCGTTCTGCAGCGGCGTATCCTGCCGCGCTTTTCTTTGTTATGATTTATTGTATCACAAACCTTCCGCTTGTCAAAGAAATTTCTGTGCAGTACGGCGCTTGTACCGCACCGCAAATTCTGCTATACTGGAGCCGGATATTTTTTGAGAGTTGAGGGCGCGGAAAGCTATGCACTTTCTGCCGGGATCGAAATATGAGCAAAATCGAGATCCGGCCCATGGAGCCGGAAGACTGGAGCGCTGTTTCCAGAATTTATTTGGAGGGCATTGCTACAGAACATGCCACTTTTCAGACCACCTGTCCGCCGTATTCTGCGTGGGATGCTTCCCACGCAAAAGAATGCCGACTGGTACTGCTGGCCGACGGCGTGATTGCCGGGTGGACGGCGTTGCGCCGGGTGGACCCGCGCTGGTGCTACCGCGGCGTTGCCGAGGTGAGTATTTACGTGGGTGAGCAGTTCCGGGGCCATGGCCTTGGCTATCACCTGCTGACCGAGCTATGCCATCAGGCAGAAAAGGCCGGCTACTGGACACTGCAGTCCACCGTGCTGCAGGACAACGCTGCCAGCCGCGCCCTGCACACAAAATGCGGCTTTCGCTTAGTGGGCCGCCGGGAACGCATTGCCCGCGACTGTCACGGCCGCTGGCTGGACACATTCTTAATGGAATACCGCGCTGCTGCCAATGAACCGGAAGGCTATAAAAAGCTGTAAGATACAAAAGAACTCCGCGCCCTGTGAGGTGCGGAGTTCTTTTTTGTCCATTGATAAAACGATAAAGGTAAAAACAGGCTTACCACTCTTCGCCGTCGATGTCCACGCTGCCGTCCACCACAGCACCGGCGCGGGAACGCTGGAACATGCTTTCTACCACAGCGCAGTACTTATCGGCCAGACAGACGATGACTGCTTCGCGGCAGGTGGGCACATGACGGAAGGTCAGCGGCCACATGTGGCTTGCAATGATGCTCTGTTCCTTTCTGGTAATGCTGAACACCCGCTTTGCATTGACGCAGGCATAACCCGGATGGGAGAAGCCGTGCATCTCAAACAGGCGGCGCAGGCCGTGAAAGGTACCGGTGGTGTGCCAGTCGTACAGATAAAAATCATGCAGCAGGGCACCCACTGCCAGCGAGGTCTCGTCAGCGTGCAGATGCAGACGGCGGTTGAGCCAAAAGCTCACCAGCGCCACATTCTTGCAATGCTGGTAGGTGGTGACAGAACCGTGCTGGATGTACTCCCGCATCCGCTGCACATCCGGGTGATGATCATATTTTTCTACGATGGCATAAAGCTGTTCGCGCTCGATCTCAGAAAGCTGCATGCTGCAAAATTTCCTTTCGCTTTAAGGTGATGTTTTCAGGAGCGGAGCTGGACCGGATTGGAATTACCGAAGTTCTCTGCACTGGAAGGGTTCTCCCGCTTGAGGGAAAAATCTACCAGATACTGCTTGCCGTCGCCCAGTTCTTCCAGCTGGGCCAGTTTTGCCTTTGCGGCGGCTTCGTCCGGGTACCACTGGATCAGGAAGAAATTTTCTTCCTCTACACCGTAGTACAGCCACTGGCCGTCGGCACGCAGCCAGTCGTCCAGATGATCCACTTCTTCGCCGTCCGGCAGGCCAAGGCCTTCTTCGGCATAAAGGTTTTCCGGTTCCACCTGCAGCATTTCGATCACCTGAATGGAGCTTTGCAGGTATTCGTCCTGCGAGACCGTCTTGTCCGAAAGCTCCCATCCGGTGAGAAAAGCCTGCATCATCAGGTCGCGCACAGAGATGCGCGGCAGGGTCGGGTCCATAACCATAGGTATTTCCTTCTTCCTTTAGTTTGTCCCTGCTGACCAGTATACGTCAAAGGCTTATGCAAGTCAACAGTTTAATTGTGAATTTTTTGTAGGTTCGTTCAAATATATCCAGACTTAACAGACGGAAAAGGCAAAAGTGTCTCCCAGCCATTCCACTGCCAGTTCCACCCAGTGATGCCGGTGGCGGCTGGGCTGGTCCACCTCTGCCGTGCTGATGCTGGTACCGTGCACCCCCTTTTCAAACAGATGCGCCTCGCATGGCACACCCGCCCGGTGCAGAGCGTTCACCAGCATCAGGGTGTTCTCCACCGGAACGGTGGCATCCTCCATGGTGGTCCATACGAACACCGGCGGCGTCTGCGGCGTGATCTTATCCTCCAGCCCGAACACCTGCTGTGCCGCCGGGTCGGCGCTGCCCGCCAGCTGCACAAAGCTGCCGCGGTGGGCATACTGCCCTGCCGTGACCACCGGATAGCCCAGAATGACCGCATTGGGCCGGGGCTGGGCCGCTTCGCCGGGAATGTCCAGCACAGCACCGGAAAGGGCCAGGTGGCCGCCCGCTGAAAAGCCGCACACGGCAATTTTTTCCGGCAGGATATGCCACTGGGCCGCGTGCTGTCGCACAAGACCGATAGCCTCGGCCAGCTGGCGCAGCGGCATGTAGTCCTTTGCCTTTTCGCAGATGGCGTAGTCCAGCACAGCGGTGTGGTACCCCGCCGCCGCAAACTGCAGCGCCACCGGGTCGCCCTCACGGGCACTTACATGGGTATAGCCGCCGCCGGGCACCACCAGCACCAATGGCCGGTCAAGCACATTCGGCATCCGCTCACAGCAATCACGCAGATAAACGGTCAGCGTCCCACCGCCGGCCAGTTCCAGCTGTTTCAGCTGCATGATATTTCCTCCTTTTACAGCATCCTTTGCGGTTCATTATAGCACAAAACGAACCATTTTTTAAACTTTTTATGAAAGCCCTTGATTTTTGCTTTTTGTCGGTGTATATTAGCACTCGAAAGTTACGAGTGCTAAGCGTTCAAAAGTAATATCCTACTCCGAGTGCTTGGTGCCGAATACAGATAAAAAGAGGTTTTGCATTATGGCTAAGAAAGAATTTCAGGCTGAAAGCAAAAAGCTGATGGATATGATGATCAACTCCATCTACACCAATAAGGAAATTTTCCTGCGCGAGCTGATCTCCAACGCATCGGATGCCATCGATAAGCTCTATTATAAGAGCCTGACCGATCCTTCTGTGGGCATGAACAAGGGCGATTTCCGTATCCTCATCACCCGCGATAAGGAGAACCGCATCCTGACCATTGAGGATAACGGCATCGGCATGACCAAAGAGGAACTTGAGCAGAATCTGGGCACCATTGCTCACTCCGGTTCTCTGGATTTCAAGAAGGATAACAAGGACGAGAACATCGATATCATCGGCCAGTTTGGTGTCGGCTTCTACTCTTCCTTCATGGTAGCCGATAAAGTCACCGTCATTTCCAAGGCTTATGGCTCGGATGAAGCATGGCAGTGGGAGTCCTCCGGTGTGGACGGCTACGAAATGACCCCCGCCCAGAAGGACACTGCAGGCACCCAGATCATCCTGCACATCAAGCCGGATACTGAGACGGACCACTACGACAACTTCCTCGATGAATACGGCATCGTGGCCATCGTGAAGAAGTACAGCGACTATGTGCGCTATCCCATCCAGATGGAGCGCCAGCACGAGCGCCAGAAGCCGGAACCCGATCCCAAGCCGGAGGACTATAAGCCCGAGTGGGAGACTTACACCGAGCTGGAAACTCTGAACAGCATGGTGCCCATCTGGAAAAAGCAGAAGAGCGAAGTGACCGACGAGGAGTACGCGAACTTCTATAAGGAAAAGTTTGGTGATTATACCGACCCCGCCCGCGTCATCGTCAGCCGCACCGAGGGCACTGCAAATTATAATGCCCTGCTGTTCGTGCCCAGCCACCGTCCCTACGACTTCTACACCAAGGATTATGAAAAGGGTCTGGCCCTGTACGCATCCGGCGTGCTCATTATGGAGAAGTGCGCCGACCTGCTGCCCGATTACTTCAGCTTCGTCAAGGGTATTGTGGACAGTCAGGATCTGAGCCTGAACATCAGCCGCGAGATGCTGCAGAAGGACAACCAGCTCAAGCTGATCCACAACGCTCTGGAAAAAAAGATCAAGAACGAGCTGCACGCCATGCTGGCCAATGACCGCGAGAAGTACGAGGAATTCTGGAAAGAGTTCGGCCGTCAGATCAAGTTCGGTGCTTACTCCGACTACGGCATGCACGCCGAGCTGCTTCGCGACCTGCTGCTGTTCTGGTCTGCCAAGGAGCAGAAGATGGTCACTCTGCAGGAGTATGTGGACAAGATGCCCGCTGAGCAGAAGTATATCTACTTTGCTGCCGGTGATTCTACCGACCGTCTGGCAAAGCTGCCCGCCGCTGAGCTGGTCATGGATAAGGGCTATGACGTCCTGCTGCTGACCGAGGACGTGGATGAGTTCTGCCTGCAGATCCTGCGCACCTATCCCCGCAAGGATGCCGAAGGCAAGGATAGCACCGTGGAGTTCAAGAACGTCAACAGCGGTGATCTGGGCCTTGAGACCGAGGAAGAGAAGAAGGCCGCCGAGGACGCTACCGCTGAGAACAAGAACCTGTTCGATGCCATGAAGGACGCTCTGGACGGCAAGGTGAAAGAGGTCAAGGTCTCTACCCGCCTGAAGGATCACCCTGTGTGCCTGAGTGCTGACGGCCCGCTGTCCATTGAGATGGAAAAGGTGCTGTCCAAGCAGCCCGGCAGCGAAGGCGTAAAGAGCGATAAGGTTCTGGAACTGAATGTCAACCACCCCGTGTTTGCCGTGCTCAAGGCCGCACAGGAGGCCGGTGACACCGACAAGCTCAAGAAGTACAGTGCTCTGCTGTACGCACAGGCTCAGCTGATCGAAGGCCTGCCGGTGGATGATCCCGCCGCCTACGCCGAGGCCGTCTGCAGCCTGATGAAGTAACTTTTTCCGGCAGGCAGCATACTTACTCCCCTGCTGCTTCCACGCACATCAATATTTCCCCCTTAACAAAAAGGCCGTGCTCCGCTATAATAGAGTGGAACGCGGTCTTTTTCTGTTCTTTTGCCGGACAGTCAGGATAAATTGAGAGGTTTTTGCTCATGCAGCCCAAAAAACATTATTTTGCCCACATTCCCACCATTGCCATCTTTATTGTGTTTGCCATGTCGGCACCGTTGGGCGTGCTGCTGTTCATCTTAAAAAGCATCGATAAAAACGCCGAAAAAGAGGAAACGGCTGCTGCGCAGGCGCAGGCAGACTATCGTTCCGACCCCGCATCCCCGCAGAGCATGCCCCGGCAGGAGCAGGATCCCGAGGCCGCCTGCGGCACTGACCGCCCCACCGCAGAACAGAAGAGCGCTCAAAACTGGCACAAGACCATTGCCGTGATCTGCACCATTCTGGGTGCTGTCTTCCTGTTTACCGGTGCGGAGGAACTGATCGACTGCCTGTTCGACTTTCCGGACTTCGACGATCTGCTCCCTGCATTGGCCACGACCATTGGCGGAGCCGGCGCACTGTGGACCGGCCTGCGCATGGACCGCACCCGCAAGCTGGAACGCCTGTTGGACAAGATCGCAGGCGACCGCGACAATATTCCGCTGGACGAGCTGTTTGCTGCTGCGGGCATCGATGCCGCAAAGGGCCGCACCGTGGTGGAAAGTGCTATTTCCCACGGTTACTTCGGTGCAGATGCTTACATTGATAACCGCACCAATACTCTGGTAGTGCGCGGCGCGGCTCCCCAGCCGCCCCGGAAACCGAAGCCTGCGCCCGCCCCAGAACCTGCACCAGCGGACCAATATACCGCAATTCTGCAACAGCTGCGGCAGGTCAACGATGCCATCCCGGACCCCGTGATGACCACCAAGATCAGCCGTCTGGAAGCGGTCAGTGCCCGCATCTTTGAGCTGGCAAAGCAGGACCCCGGCAAAAAGGCTCAGCTGCAGAAATTCATGGACTACTATCTGCCCACCGCCCTCAAGCTGCTGAACACTTACGCCAGCCTTTCTGCGCAGGATGTGCAGGGGGAAAACATCGCCGATGCCAAAAAGAACATCGAGCGCAGCATGGACCTGCTGGTGACCGCCTTTGAAAATCAGCTGGACAAGCTGTTCCAGTCCGACGCACTGGACGTTTCGGCAGATGTGGCCGCACTGGAAGGGATGCTGAACATGGACGGCCTGACCGGAAACGAGTTTACAAAATAATATTTTGAGAAACAGGGAAAAGGCCCATGAGCTTTTTCCCTGTTTTTTCAAAGCGCAAATCTCCATGTTGTGCAGGCCTCGTCCGTCCCACGCAAAGCCGTGGATTTGCAGGCATTTTTGCCAATGGTTTTTCCGTTTTATATCCAATTTTATTTCAACCGTCAAATTCCACTCTGTGCGCCAATTTCAGTCTTTTTGCAACTTTTCATCCAGATGCAACAATAACACATGGTTTTTTCTGTCCGGATTTTATATGATAAGGACAGAAGTGTGCAGAGCATCCTGTATGCGGCCCTGCACTGCAGTTCCAACCCGCTCAAAAGGAGGATTATCCTATGATGAAATCTGTTTCCGCATGGAAGCAGGAGCTTTCCAGCGGCGCTCACGCTGCCCGGCTGGCAGCACTTTACTGCTGTGCGCCCGACGAAACTCCTGCACAGGCTGCCCGCTACGAAGCTGTTCTGAATGGTCTGGATGCCACCTTTGGCCCCCATGCTGAAGCTGGCCTTTACAGTGCCCCCGGCCGCACCGAGATCGGCGGCAACCACACCGACCACCAGCATGGCCGCGTGCTGGCCGGCAGCGTGAATATTGATATGATCGCTGCCGCCGCGCCCAACACCCTGAACCAGCTGCGCGTGCAGAGCGAAGGCTACGACCTGTGTGTGATCGGCCTTGATGACCTTGCTGCCCGCAAGGAAGAGGAAAACACTACCCTCTCTCTGTTGCGCGGCGAATGCGAAGCCTTCCGTCAGCGCGGCGCAAAGCTGGCCGGTCTGGATGTGTACATTTCCTCCAACGTGCCCAAGGGCAGCGGCGTTTCTTCCTCCGCCGCCTTTGAAGTGCTGATCGGCGTGATCCTGAATGACTGCTTCATGACCGATAAAGTCTCCCCCATCGAGATCGCGCAGATCGGCCAGTGGGCAGAGAACGTCTACTTTGGCAAGCCCTGCGGCCTGATGGATCAGATGGCTTCCAGCGTGGGCAACATTATTACCATTGATTTTGCGGACCCTGCCCACCCGGATGTGGAGCCGGTGGCCGTGGATTTCTCCAAGGCAGGCCTTGCCCTGTGCATTCTGGATTCCTGCGCAGATCATGCCGACCTGACCGACGAATATGCCGCTGTGCCCGCCGAGTGCCGCGCTGTGGCTGCTGTGTGCGGCGGCGAAGTGCTGCGGGATGTGCCGTTCGAGACCTTCCTTGCAAAGCTTCCGGAGTGCCGCAAGCAGTGCGGCGACCGTGCCGTGCTGCGCGCCTTCCATATCTATGCCGATAACGACCGCGTGGCAAAACAGGTAGCTGCCCTGCGCGAGGGCGATTTTGACACTTTCCTGCGTCTGGTCAACGAGTCCGGCCACAGCAGCTGGGAATACCTGCAGAACGTGATCCCCGCCGGTTACAAGGAGCATCAGGAGATGGGCGTGACCATTGCAGCTGCCAAGCATTATCTGAACGGCAAGGGCGCTGTGCGCGTGCACGGCGGCGGCTTTGCCGGTACGGCTCAGGCCTTTGTGCCGGTGGAAATGCTGGCCGACTTCAAGGCCCACATGGAAGCCATCCTTGGTGAGGGCCGCTGCCATGTGCTGAGCATCCGCCCGGAAGGAGGCGCAGTGCTGTGATCTCTACCGCCATTCAGCAGCTCGTGAATTACGGGCTGGACACCGGCCTTATCCTGCCCGATGATGAAATTTACATCCGCAACCAGCTGCTTATGACCATGCAGCTGGACGACTTTACCGCGCCGGAGGGCGAGGTGTGCTATACCGATCTGGAAAGCATCCTCAAAACGCTGGTAGATGATGCCGTTGCCCGCGGTGTGTGCGAGGACAACTCCACCGCCCGCGACCTGTTCGACACAAAGCTCATGGGCGTATTGACCCCGCGGCCCAGCATCGTGCGCGCCAATTTCGAGGAGCGCTACGAAAGCGAAGGCCCTCAGGCCGCGACCGACTGGTTCTATAAATTCAGTCAGGACACCGATTATATCCGCCGCTACCGCATCAAGCGCGGTACTTTGTACAGGCCTTTTGGCATTTTAGAAGATAACTAGTTAAAGATGCTTTTGAATCTATTGGTATAGTTTCAAAAGTGTTTTTTTATTTTTCATCACCTCTTGCATAAAATTGAATAAAAATTAAGAATTAAGCACTTTTTAGGTCAAAAGAATAAGTAAAAACAAATAAAAACTAAATAAATATAAAAAAATAACAAAAAAGTGTTGACAAGTGAATAAATATGCAATATAATTAATCTCGTAAGGTTGATAGAGATAGCAACCACAAGAAAATATAAGAAAAGAGAAAATATTATGTCAAAAGAGAAAGTTATTCTTGCCTATTCGGGAGGTCTTGATACCTCAGTCGCTATTACATGGCTTAAAAAAGATTATGATGTTATTGCTGTTTGTATGGATGTCGGTGAAGGTAAAGATCTTGAGTTTATCCATGACAAAGCTTTGACAGTTGGAGCTGTCGAGTCATACGTGCTTGATGTAAAAGATGAGTTTGCTGAAGATTATGTGCTTCCAGCACTTCAAGCTCACGCTTACTATGAACAAAAATATCCTTTGGTTTCAGCGCTTAGTCGTCCAATTATTGCTAAAAAATTGGTTGAGATTGCTCATAAAACAGGAGCAACGACTATCGCTCACGGTTGTACTGGTAAAGGTAATGACCAAGTTCGTTTCGAAGTTGCCATTGCTGCCCTAGACCCAAGTCTTAAAGTAGTGGCGCCAGTGCGTGAATGGAAATGGTCTCGTGAGGAAGAAATTGAGTATGCTAAGGCTAATGGTGTTCCAGTTCCAGCAGACCTTGATAATCCTTACTCAGTCGATCAAAACCTTTGGGGACGTGCTAACGAGTGTGGTGTTCTTGAAAATCCTTGGAATCAAGCTCCAGAAGAAGCTTTTGGGATCACCAATTCACCAGAGTCTGCACCAGATGAAGCTGAATATGTCGATGTTACTTTCAAAGAAGGGAAACCAGTTGCTCTTAACGGTAAAGAAATGAAATTGGCTGACCTTATCCAAGAAATGAATG